>Ga0210395_10000183_pt1 | contig 49736 bp, 32 predicted proteins | sample IncBWH4OmetaG_FD_150861 | JGI IMG/M metagenome (GOLD analysis project Ga0210395, IMG submission 150861) | Forest soil microbial communities from Barre Woods Harvard Forest LTER site, Petersham, Massachusetts, United States - Inc-BW-H-4-O ...
GCCAGAACCAGAATGCGTTGGCGTATAGTAGTCACGGGCCCCACTCCTGGCTGGGCCTCCCAATCTAGTTGCCGGGGGGTGTGCTGTCACTGTTTGGAGCCGGGAGCGGTGTCCGAAGGGATACCGGCCGGAAGGGCTAGGCGACCCGATTGAGTCCTTTCGCCCCCTTCCCATAGTCTTATCATGGGGGCACACAAGGGAAATCGTCGGCTTTCTATTCCTGTTAATGCGGTAAGCGCCCGTCGTCTGTGCGTATTTAAGGTCGCTTGCGCCCGAAGCAGAGGCTCCGGCCAGCCCGAAACGGCGACGAGATTGCAGCGAACATTCGAACTTTACGAAGCGGAACGACTCAAGCGGCCTTCGAGACAGTACGCCGCATCCGGTAAAGACCACGTACCAACACAAACAAGAGCAGCGTGCTCAGGGCTATCGTAACGATAGTCCAAACAGAAACTGCAAAGTTCACACCTGTCAAATACCGTGGAATTTCCATGAGACCCCATATCGGTTCCATAAGCCCCTCTTCGTTTAGCAGCGAGTAATTCGAAGCGCGGTACTCTTCGAAAGCGCGCTGAAACGGCAAGAAACTCACCAGAAAAACGCCGCACGCAACGAGCAGAACTGTGGGCGCATAGTCCGCCGCCAGGCAATCCCCTCTTCGCCAGATCGTTTGCGCGCGAAGACTGCGACGCTTCGCCTGTTACAGCGCCGAGCAAATCCGCTCTTTGATAGAGTAAGCATCATCGTGCCGCGGTTGGGGCAGGCATCACAGGAACTACGAGAGCCGAAGGGTGCTCATCGTCATGAAGTATCGTGTTGACGGCCGGAACAAACTCGCGACTCGTCGCCTGATCCGCGCCGGTGTTCAGGTTGCGGTCGAAGCGTGGGAAATTGCTGCTGGAAACTTCCAGGCGCAGTATGTGGCCCTTCTTGAATACGTTGCTGGTAGCCCACATATCCAGCGAGACTTTGTAGATCTGGTTCGGGTTCATCAGCACTGGTTTCTCCGGAGAATCGCGATAGCGCATGCGGAGAATTCCGTCGGTCAGATCGGTGGCAAAGCCATCAGGTGAGACGTCTACGAGCTTCCCCGTAAAGTCAGTGTCCACGGCAGACGATTTGGCCCACAGATCCAGCGTGACCTGGCCCGTGACTTCCATATCTTCATCAAGCGGCTTGGTCGAATAAACAAGCACGTCGGAGCGATTTTCAGCGGCGCGCTGGTCGCGCGGGCCCGGCTTGTAGTGCTCGGCGTCGCAGCAGAGCGAGCCGCCGATCGTAGGCGCAGGATTTGCTGGATCGTATGTGAATTTGTCCGATGATTCTTTTTTCGGCGGCGTGACCGACAAGCCGCCATCGCCGCGCAGGGAATTGGCCGAACCGCCGGAGTGGAGGAAGTAGCGAGTGAGTTTACCTTCTGGCGGAGGCCAGTCCGACTCCTGGTGGTACTTGTTCTCGCCCATCACGAAAATGTGCACGGGTTTGCCCGCGGCCGCAGACCCCTCCGTGGCGAACTCGTTCTGCGCGCCCTTGAAGAGATAGTCATACCAGTCGATTACGACACTTGTGGGAGGGAACTTGAGCGCTTCGTCGCCGAATTCAACGTCGCCGATGCGCCGCCCAAAGCCGGCATGCCCCCCGATTTGTATCAGCAGGCGCTGACCGTTGCGTGCCGCCTCCGTGCCGCCGTGCGCCTTAATTCCCATATAATTTCCTAGAGTGCCGCCCAGAAAAATGTCGTACCAGCCGCCGATGTGCAGCGCGGGGACTTGAATATCCGAAAAGTGCTCCTCGATGGACCACTGTTTCCAATATGCGTCATACGAGGGATGCGCGAGCCAATCGAGATAATAAGGCGCGATTTGCGCTGTCGCTGCTGCGCCCGCCGGAAGCGCGGCGTAATTGAACGCTGGATACTGGGTAAGCGGAAGCGTGGGCGCGCCTAGCAGCGCGTTCGTGTCTCGCTCGATCAATCGCCACAGTGTGTTCGTGGCCAGCTGGGTTGTCCAGTTTTGATCGAACCATTGTTCAAGCGCTCCGCCTTGGTACGTCCAATTCTCGTGATAGTTGCTGGCCGTCACCACCGGGCAGATTCCCGCAAGATGCGGAGGGTGGACAATCGCAGCAAGCATCTGTGTTGCACCGACGTAGGAACCTCCCATCATCCCGACCTTGCCGTTCGAGAATGGCAGCGCAGCAGCCCATTCAACTGCGTCGTAGCCGTCGGCGGACTCGTGGCGGAACGGATAAAACTCGCCTTCTGAAGTGTAGCGCCCTCGAACGTCTTGCACGATGACGACATAGCCGTGCCCGGCAATCTGATACGCAGGCGCGGCCGCCCAACCCACGCTTTTGTCATAGGGCGTGCGCATCAGGATGACCGGAAATTTCCCGTCGGCCTTCGGACGGTAAATGTCCGCGTGGAGCACCACGCCGTCACGCGTTTTCATGGGGGCGCCATTCTGCACGATCACTTCATAGCTTTGCTGCGCGCGAGCGCAGTGCTGTGTGAGCGCCATCGCGGCACAGATAGTGAGAATTGGCTCGAAAAGTCTACGCTGGAACAAGATCCCTCCTTGAGCAAAGTCGCGGGAAACACTGGCTCGAACAGGCCCGAATTTGATCCCCTAAGTACTGGGAGAAGAAACTACGACAAGGCTTCTCGAGATGCAATTGGCGTTCGGCTGGCTAGGCCACGGCGATGAGGGAAGACTTTCTCCAGCGTCGGCAAACACTCTTCTTTATCGGGCTTTCTTTTCGAACGGTTACACCTGTTGGACTGTCGCGCCTGCGCGAATCGGCACGTTTGACTGTGCTCTGTGACATGCGGAGCATTCCCAAGCAGGATCCTACACGGATCCACGTGACTTCGCATGGCAATCGAAATCCGGGATGGAATCAAACTGGAAAAGTAATAAATCGAAATAAAAAGTATTAAATCGAAATAATCCTTGATTTCTTCTCCTGCTTCGTGTGAATGTACCGCCAGTTCAGGAGTGGGCCAATGCGAAATCGCCTTCGGTCTTTGCAGTCCGGGTTGGTTCTCATTCTCGCAATACTGCTTGGTTCAAGCGTCGTACGCGCCGACGTAACTGGATCGATTGAAGGTGTCGTGCGCGACCTTTCTCGAGGCGCGATAGCTGGCGCGCAACTCACCATCACCAATGTTGAAACGAATCTAAGATACCAGGCCACCACGGGCCCGGATGGTTCATATCGAATCCTGGCGCTCCCCGTCGGCAATTATAAACTGTCGGTTACTGCCGGTGGATTCCGCACTTTCGTCGAGACAGACATCGTTGTGAAGGTTAATGATCAGCTACAAGTCGATGTAACTCTCGAGGTCGGCTCCGCGCAACAGGAAGTGATCAAGGTGGAAGCCAATGCCGTGCAAGTACAGACCGAAAGCACCCAGCTGGGCGACGTGATCGACTCCAAGAAAATGCTGGCGCTGCCGCTGAACGGCCGCAGCTACATCGATTTGCTGGGCCTGCAGGCGGGCGTTGCGCCCACCACAGCCGCGACGATTCAGCAAGACCGTCCGGTGGCGGGAGGGTTAACGAATGCCGGCAATATCTCGGTCAATGGCCAGCGCGAAACGGCGAACGCCTTCCTGGTGAACGGAGGCGATGTTAGCGAGGGCCGCAACTTGGGTGCTGGATTGGTTCCCAACCTAGATTCCATCGAGGAATTTCGGCTGATCACCAACAGTTTTGACGCCGAATATGGAAAATTCAGTGGCGCGGTGATGAATGCAATCACTAAGTCCGGTACCAACGGCTTTCACGGTGACGCTTTCGAGTTCCTGCGCAACGATAAATTTGATGCAAAGAACTATTTCTTTGCTGGTAAGTCAGAGCTGCGGCGCAATCAATTCGGTTATGCCGCAGGGGGGCCATTTTGGAAAAACAAGCTGTTCTGGTTCTCCGATTATCAAGGCACAAGGGAAGTAAGTGGCGCCGAAACCTCTGCGAACGTGCCGACCGATGCCCAACGTCAAGGCATCTTTGACCCCGCAACCTTGACCGGTACGGTTGACGGCGGTTACTGGGCCCAACTGCTCGATCAGCGATTAGGTAATCCCGTTGGCACAACCGTTGTCGGCGAGCCGTATAGTTTCGTGGGTTGTACGAGCAACACCGGCGCGAACCCTTGTGTCTTTCCTGGCGGGGTGATTCCTAAAGCTGCGTGGGACGCGCCGGCTGCGAGTATGCTGGCGTATATTCCCGCACCCACTCCTAGCGGCTGCCCGACGACAAACTACTGTAACAACAGTCAGAGAAACACGGTTTTGGACAACAAAATCGGAGAGCGGGTGGATTTCTTAAACCAAAAAACCGGGAACTGGTCGTTCTACTACTATTTTGAGAGCTCCAACGTTGGGAGCGCGCTTCCCTATGCCAGTGTGCCGGGTTTCCCATCGGATACGCCTTCGCGGTTGCAGCAGTTTGTGATGAGCGACACCAAGACCATAGGAGCCAAGGCGGTCAATGAGGCGCGGGTTACCGTGTTTCGCAATGTTCTCCACAAGGACAATCCAGCCGGCAGTTTCGCCAGCCTTTCCTCCTTGGGTTTCGTAACCGGCGCGGGCACACTGGGAATTATCCCCTCAACGACTCCCGGATATCCTCAGTATGTTCCGCAAACCAGCTTTAACCAGCTCGGCTTAAATATTGGCGTGCCCACCTTAAATACGTACCAGCCGAACACCACTTATACGGCTTCTGACGTATTTTTGAAGTCGCTCGAAAAGCACACCTTGAAGTTCGGCGGCGAATTTCGTTATCTGCAAGTCAACGAACGCAACTACGCCAACCCGAATGGGGGATTCACATTTGACGGCAACGTGACTGGAGTCGATTTTGCGGACTTTCTCCTCGGCGCGACCTGCTCCCAGTGTTCTGCTCCTTACACCCAGGCTGCCTTGCAGCTCCTTGATTCCCGCACGCGCTACGGTGGAGCGTTTGCGCAGGACTCTTGGAAAGTGAAATCCAACCTCACGCTCAATCTGGGCTTGCGCTGGGAAGTGAGCATGCCGTGGTACGACACGCAAGGAAAGCTGCAGGCTTTCATACCCGGAGAGACGTCCACTGTTTTTCCCCTTTCACCTACAGGCTTGGTGTTCCCGGGTGATCCCAACGTTCCCAAGACGCTTGCTCCAACTCGATACAATAATTTCGGTCCGCGCCTCGGTCTTGCCTATTCGCCTGGCTTCAGCGACGGGGCGCTGGGCAAGATTTTTGGCGGTCCGGGAAAGACCAGCATTCGGGCAGCATTTGGCCTTTACTACACTTCGGTCGAGGACCTGAACCTGTTTTACGAGGTGGCTGATGCTCCGTTCGGCCTCTATTGGACCTCCCCGGTATCGGTCTTGATGGACGAACCCTTCGTGATTCGAGCCACCGGTGCTTCCATAGGGCAACGGTTCCCATTCACCGCGCCAGTTCCGGGCGCCCCGTCGAACAAGACATTGGACTTCTCGGTCTACGAGCCGTTTAACTTTTTCCCCGGCTACGGTGTTCACAACAAGCTCCCTTACGCCGAGCATTTCAATTTAAATATCCAGCGACAGCTGGACAAATCGACGGTGCTGACGCTGGCGTACGTGGGGACCGAAGGTCACCACCTCATTACGCAGCAGGAAGCCAATCCCGGCAGCTCGGCCCTGTGTTTGCATCTAGAAGCGATCCAAGCTTATGACACGACTAAGAGCTCCCCGGGTAGTCCTGTCTTCGGCTGTGGACCCGGGAGTGAGAACGACGTCTTCAATACCGTAGCGGCGGCGCCGTGCGGTGCGGCATATAATCCGGGCTGCGTCTACAGCACAAAGCAATCGTTGAACAGTCCCAATTTCTGCCCCGGCGCGACTCCCCAGGTGTGTTTTGGCAGCGGCAACACCTACACCTTCCTCTCCGCCAATTCGATCTACAACGCTGGGCAAATCACTGTGGAGCGCAAGGCCAATGACCTTACATTCTTGGCCGCTTACACCTTCGCCAAAGGCCTGGATGATTCTTCGGCCTTCAACGACTTGGTGAATTTCGCAGATCCGAAGCTGAGCCGCGGTTTGTCATCGACTGACATCAGGCACAATTTCGTGGCCAGCTACATTTGGGCCATTCCGTTCGATCGAGCCTTCAAGGGAGCGCCAAAACGATTGACCCAAGGCTGGCAGATGCAGGGCATCACACGCTTCGCCACCGGGTTTCCCATTCAGATGAACCAGGGAAATGATGATGTCTCCCTGGCCAGCAGCGGGACCACGGATATGCCGAACCAGGTCGGGCCAGTCCAGATTGTGAACCCGCGCTCCGCGAATCCCGGTTGTGTTAACCCCAATACTGGGGGCGACACGGGTTGCTACTTTCTGCCAAGCGCGTTCGCCCCGAACACCTGCACTTTCGATCCGGTGACCTTTCTTCCGAGCCCCGGATGCGGAACTTTTGGGACGGCCAACCGGCGCTTTTTCCACGGCCCTGGATTCAACAACACCGATTTCGGCTTCCTAAAGCGAACCCTGATTCGTGGGAATTATGCTTTCGATGTGCGCTTCGAATTTTTCAACATATTCAATCACGCGCAGTTCAACAATCCTAGTGGGAACATCGACAGCTCGGACTTTGGAGTCGTCACCTCGGCCCGCGACCCGCGCATTGGGCAAGTCAGCGCGAAATTTTACTGGTAGTGGCGCAAACCAGGCGAGCCATCCGACAGGACGTTCCATCGGAGCCCCCGCCTGACTTCCGCGCGCATGTTAGGCTGTCTTCGATGAAGTCTGGCTGGACGGTTTCGATCATTCACCGCGGAGGGGCTTTGCCAATAGTGTCTGCCCTCGTTCTCAGTCTTGTACATCCGGGACCGTCGCTAGCTCAGACGGCCCAAGTCTACCGTGAGCAAGCGAATACACTTGCTCGCTCCAAATCGTGGGATGAGGCCATCGCCGCTTATCGCAAGGTTGTGGAGCTCGATCCCCACGACGCGCTCACACATTACGATCTCGCGTTTGCCCTAAAATACAAGGGTGACACGAAGCAAGCTGTCGAAGAGTTCGAGGTCGCGATTCGGCTTAAGCCAGGATGGAGCGAGGCCCACTATGGTTTGGGTGCAGCTTTGTATGACCTCCATGACCAAGCTGGCGCCCTGAAGGAATTCCGTAAAGCGGTGGAGTATCAGCCCTCCAACGCCGCTGCGCATCTTTTCCTCGCGCATGTTTATTCGGAGCAGAATGATTTCTCCGCTGCTGAACGCGAGCTCAACCGTGCAGTCGCGCTGAAGCCCTCCCCGGAAATGCATCTCGAGCTGGGGCAAGTTGAGGGCCAACTCGGCAAGCTGGATGTGGCTGCGGCTCAGTTTCGCGCCACACTTCGTCTCGATCCTAAGATGGCGCGAGCTCACGTCATGCTCGGCGTAACCCTGCGACGGCAGGGTGATCACCATGGGGCCCTTGCTAACTTCCGAAAGGCTGTCGAACTCGATCCTGCGGACCCCAATGCCCAATACAACCTCGCTATGGAACTTAAAGCTGATGGTGATATCGCGGGCGCCATCAACGCATTTCGACGAGCGATTGAATTGAAACCCGATTTCGAGAAGGCGCACTACGGCTTAGGGATCGCTCTCCGCGCCCAAGGGGATACCGCTGCGGCCCACAAAGAGCTGGATGAGTTGAACGAGTTACATAGCTTTCGCACTCGCCTCGCCCAGGCTAAGCTCCTTATCCTTCAGGGTGTGGACGCGCTGAAGAAGCAGCAACTGGATGAAGCTCTGAATTTCTTTCAGCAGGCGATTGACGAGAGTCCAGAGTTGCCGACCGGCTACTACTATCTCGGTGTCACCTGGAACCGCAAACGGGATTACGCACGCGCCGAGGATGCTTACGGCAAAGCTCTGCAATTGAAACCCGACTATGCTCAAGTCCACACCAGCCTCGGACTTCTTTTCTGGCGCGAGGACGACCGTGATCGCGCGCTTCAAGAGTTCCAGCAGGCGGTAATGTCTGATGCTGATCTTCCGGAGGCGCACTATAATCTCGGTCTTGCCCTGGCGCAATCCGGGCAACTCGACCAGGCAGTACGCGAACTGAACGACGCCCTGAGCCTTGATCCCAGGTACACGGACGCGCGTATTCAATTGGGCTTGGTCTTGAGTCAGAAAAACGATACGGCAGGCGCCATCAGCGTTTTCCGGGAACTTGTGCATCGCGATCCAAACTTCGCGGAGGCTCATAACAATCTTGGATTGGCGCTGTTGCAATCGGGCGACAACGGCGCGGCAAAATCAGAATTTCTGGAGGCTGTTCGCCTCAAGCCGTCTTACGCGGAGGCACATTACAACCTTGGATTAGCTCTACACCAAGAAGGAAAGGAATACGAGGCGCGCGCGGAGTTCGAGAAGGCCTACGAGATTTCGCCGGAGTTGAGAAACGCGCCCCACCCATAAACAATGAAATCCATCCGAAGCGTGCTACTGATGCTCTTGATTCCGGTCGTCGCGTTTGCGGTGGACGTATGCGAGGTTACATCGCCGATGGCCGCGCTCACCGTCCCGCACGTGGCAGGAGCGCCGGAACTCAACAGCGATCCACACTCGCCAACGTGGTCGCACGCGGCCTCCGCATGGATCGAGAAAGACTGTACTCAGCGGCTCGACTATCCCAAGCTCAAGACCGAGGTGCGCGCGTTTTGGACCGACTCCGATCTATATCTCCTGTTCATCTCTCCTTATAGCGAATTGAATCTCTGGTTGCCCGCGGATAGCAGCAAAGATCGCCTCAAGCTGTGGGACCGTGACGTTGTCGAGTTCTTTCTGGGGGACGATTGGACCAACATTAGGCACTACCGTGAGTTTGAAATTGCGCCGACAGGTGACTGGGTCGATCTGGCGATCGACCTAGACCACGACAGCTACGGAGCCGAGTGGAACTCCGGTTGGCTTCGACAGGGCCGGATCGATGAAGCGAACCATATCTGGTACGCAGCAGCGCGTGTGCCACTGAAGTCCGTCAGCGAACAGCCAGTAAAGGCCGGCACTAAATGGCGCGCCAATCTGTATCGCATCGACGGGCTCGGCGCGGATCCGCAGCGTCACTTTATGTGCTGGCAACAGACCTGTGCCGCCAACCGAGATCCCAATCACGTGCCCGAACACTTTGGAACGTTGATCTTCGGTCAGTAAAAGGCATACCGGAGGAGACACATGTCTGTCGCACAGGAATCGAGCCGTCGTGGATTCATGAAGATGTTGGCCGCTTCGCCGTTGCTGGTGCAACTTGCGGCTCAAGGCCTGTACGAAAAATCTGCCGTCGCGATGGGTTTTGACCCCCGCGAAAATGTGTATACGCGCCTGGGCGTCAAAACGGTCATTAATTGCCGTGGAACATGGACGTACTTAAGCGGATCGCTGCAATTCCCAGAGGTACGCGCCGCACAGGCCGAAGCTTCACACCATTTTGTCAACATGGTCGAACTGCAACGCGCCGCGGGGCGCAGGCTGGCCGAGCTGACTGGCGCCGAATCTGGCTTGATCACCTCGGGGGCAGCGGGGGCCATGGCTGCCTCAACCGCCGCGTGCATGGCGGGCAGCGATCCCCAAAAGATCTGGCAGCTCCCGGACCCGACCGGGATGAAGCACGAAGTGATCATGGTTGGAGGGCGAAGCGCATTTGACAATGCCATCCGGCTAACGGGGGCAAAGCTGGTTCTTGTCGAGACGCCGGACGAAATTGCGAACGCCATCACTGCGGACACCGCTATGATTTACACCACGGACCTGGGTGACAAACTCGTGCGCGAGGTGGCGATCGCCAAAGAGCACAACGTGCCCATGCTACTGGATGACGCCGCGGGGATTCCACCGGCCGACAATCTAAAACTGTACTCCCACATGAAAATCGACTTGTACACATTTTCCGGAGGCAAGGGTCTGCAGGGACCCCAGTGCAGCGGCGTGCTGCTGGGCCGAAAGGATTTAATCGAAGCGGCGCTGCGCAACTCCGCCCCCTGGGAGGGAGCCGTATGCCGCCCGATGAAGGTCGGAAAGGAAGAAGTGATCGGGTGCCTGACGGCAGTGGAGACTTGGCTTAAGATCGATCCCAAGAAACTCTACACCGAATGGAACTTGCGAGTGGACCGCATCGCCAAACTTGTTGAGACGGTGCCTGGCGTGAAGACGGAAACCTATGTGCCCGACGACGGCAATCGCTACCCCACTCTAAAGGTTTCATGGGACCAGCAGGCCTGGGGTTTCACTATAACCGACTGCGTTCAGAAATTGCGCGAAGGCGATCCTGTTATCGAAGTGCTCGGCGCGGACAATCCTAGCCTCGTGCCTGCGGTTCGCGAAGGAATACAGAAACCGAACAAGAAAGAACGGAAGGAGATAGACCATATCGAGTTGGTTTCGATGACGATTAAACCCGGCGAAGAAATGATCGTGGGGCAAAGGTTGCGAATGATTCTAGGCTCGGCCCGTAAGGGAAAACCAGCATGAGATTTCTGTTCCTGCTCGCGGCGTCCGTACTGTGCCCCGCAGCGGAAACGCACGCCCAGTTACGAGCGGTCGCACCGCAAAAAGCGGCGGCTGCGAACGAGGTGTTGGGTTCCCCTGGAATCGACGCGGGAGACTATGTGTATGTTTCCGGGCAGGGACCTCACCGTCTGGACGGGAGCACTCCATCCGAGTTTGCGGATCAAGTTCGCCAATCTCTCGAGAATGTTAGAACCGTAGTCGAAGCTGCGGGCCTGACGATGGATCACCTAGTCTATGTCCAGGTCTATGTCGACGACATGAGCCAATACGAAGCGTTGGACAAGGCCTTCGCCGAGTATTTCCCAAGGGTGGCGCCTGCGCGCGGGGTCTTGGGCGTTGCCCGGCTTCCTGAACCTTCCGTTCAAATCAACGCCGTCGCTGTTCGCGATCTCAAAGGAAAGCAAGCTGTGGAATTGCCCAACTTCAAGCCGAACAAAGCGTACTCCTTCGGAATGCTGACGCACGACAGATTATTTGTGTCCACCATGCTGGGCAGCGACCCCGCAAACGGAAACGTGCCGGCAAATCCTGCCGCGCAGGTTGATTTTGCGCTCGATCGTCTAAGAATGGTTGTGGAGGCCGCCGGGCTCACACTCAGCAACATGGTTTTTGTGAACCCGTACCTGACTTCAGAAATTCCGATGCGAATTATGAATGAGCACTACGCGCGGCGCTTCGAATTCGGGAATACGCCGGGACGCGCCACGATCCAGGTGGCGAGCCTTCCCGAGGGTGCGCACATCGCGTACACGGGCGTGGCCGTCCGAGACCTGACCCAGCGACGCGCCGTACGGCCGAAGAACATGCCGCCAAGTCCGACCGCAAGTCCGTGCGTCTTCGCTGGGGACACGCTCTATTGTTCGGCGAAGAGCGGCTTCATTCCGGGGCCAAATGGCGGTGTGTTCGCGGCATCGACTGCCGACCAGGTTCGCCAGACGATGCGAAATCTCCTCGACAACCTGGAAGAGGCGGGCATGAAGTTCGATCAGGTCGTTTCAACCACAATCTACCTGGACGACTTATCGGAATCAGCGGCGTTTGGGAAGGTTTACCGGAAATATTTCAGCGGAGTTTTGCCGGCACAGACGACGGTTCAGCAAATCCAGCCCGCCCAGCGAGAACCCGACGAGGAAGGGCACTACCCGGACTTGGAGCAAATTTCTCTCGTAGCCGTGCGCAGCCCGACAAATCACTGATTCGGTGGAATCACAGTTCGCGGTCGGACCACGTTTTTGAGCAGCGCAGTTTGCGCGAAATGCCGGACAACCGAGTGTCTATGACTCATGCCGAAAACAGTCTTGGCGCCCGCCTCGTGCCCGGTCTGGGGCTCGTCCTCCTCTTTGCCCTGATCCTCGCGCAGAGAATTGCGTCGCAAGAACAGAAATCGCCGCTTTCCACGAACGGCGTTCAGCGTGTGGACACGTCGAAAGTCGATGGCAAGCAGGCGTTCGAATCGCGGTGTGCGGGCTGCCACGGTTTGGACGGTCGTGGCGGTGAACGGGCCCCGGACATTGCCTTGAATACCAAGACACAGCAGCGATCCGACGACGAGCTCTCCCAGATCGTCAGACGAGGATTGCCGGGAACGGGAATGCCTCCTTTCGCCTCACTGGGAAGCAATGTCAAGAATGTCGTCGCATATCTGCGCCAGCTTCAAGGGAAGAACGAATCAGCAAGGTTCCCGGGCAACGCACAGAAGGGCCGGGAGCTTTTTTACGGGAAGGCGCGATGCTCGGAGTGTCATGCGGTCACCGGCGCAGGTGGCTTCATCGCCTCAGAGCTCTCCGGGTTTGGCGGGAATCGCTCTCCAGACGAAATTCGCCAGGCGATCATCCAGCCGACCAGTACCAACCGGCTGGGCGGCAAGATGATCGTGCAGATGCGCGATGGTAAGGAATACGCCGGCATCGTGCGGAACGAAGACAACTTTTCGCTCCAACTGCAGAGCCTTGAGGGCGATTTCGAACTTTTCCAGAAATCAGAGCTCACTAGCTTTTCGCGCCTGCCGGGCTCGCTGATGCCTGCCGACTACGCCACGACTCTGAATCGTGATGAGCTAAACGATCTGGTCAGCTTTCTGATGTTGGCCGCGCGCGACGCGAAGAAGGAAGCCGTCGCTGGCAAAAAGCCCAAGGATGACGAAGAAGAAGAGTGAGGATCGGGATTTTCTCGATGAACGCATCTATCCCAGCGAGCATCGGCGGATCGCTTATGCGATCGAGTCGGTTTGCATCGATCGTGATTACCGCGATTTGGCCCCCCAAGGCCTTGCCATCGCGCCAGGCTCGCCGACCTTGGAAATCCTTAAAAAAATCACTATTGAATCGAATTAGTATCAATCGACGACTAGTTCGCAGGACAAAGAAGTGTTACAGTCCAGCCAATCAAACTGCCGGAGAATACCGATGATTGTATCGCCTGGTATTGCCTGTTTTCGCCGGATCGCTCACGCAACCATCTTGGGCAGTCTCCTGATCGCGGCCATTGCCGCCTTCGTCTGGCCCCCTGTAGCCCGTACCCGTCAAGTCGGTGCGTCGGTGACCGACGATGCTTCCTTGCTCGACGGCTTTCGGCACGTCGAAGTCGCCTCCGTTTCCGACGCCCTCGAGCAGCTCACCGGTCGCAAAATGTACATGTCCCACCATATGAGGCCGATCTTCTCCACGAAATTCGCCGGTTTTGCCCTGACGGTACTCCTCAAGAAGGAGGCCAACCACGATCCCAACGCGCTCGACGGCATGCTTGCGGCCATCGATCGTGGCTCTTCCAATTCTGTATACGTAATGGTCGTGGAAGACGGCGCCGACATCGCTGGAATGGGCGGCCTGATGGGCACGGCCATGAGCGCAAGAAATTTCTCTGGAGCCGTGATCGACGGTGGCGTGCGCGACGTCGCCTACCTGCAAAAGATCGGGTTTCCTGTTTACGCGCTCGGCATCGTTCCCTCCACGTCGGTAACACACTACCGCTTCGCCGGCGCCAATATCCCAGTCGTCTGCGACGGTGTCGCCGTGAATGCCGCCGACATCATCGTGGCCGATACCGATGGAGTCGTCGTCGTCCCGCGAGCATCCGCCGCCGCCGCGCTCAAGCTCGCTCAAGAGATGGATTTCAAAGAGCATTCCATGTACGCCACCATTGAAAAACTAAAATCCATTCAGGAGGCCGTGAAGCAATTCGGCCGCCTCTAGGAGCGATTGTCTCGCACTGTGCCAATCCGCAAATCCATCTTACTCGCCGCAATTTTTCTAACCTGCTCCGGGCCGTCCGCTGGGCAAGAAAAATCTGCTGGCCCCATTTCCACGTCGATCGACGTGCGCCCCGAAGACCTGCTCGTCCAGCCCCCTGGCGCAAACTGGATCTCTTACAATGGCGACTACACTGGCCGCCGCTTCAGCAATCTCGCAGAAATCACGCCCGCGAACGTCGCCAACCTCCGCGCGCAATGGATCTTTCACATACGCGACACGAGTGGCCTGGAAGTCACGCCCGTAGCCGTCAACGGCATCCTGTTCGTCACCTCCGCCAACGACGCCTTTGCCCTTGATGCCCGCACTGGCCGCTCCATCTGGCACTATTCGCGCCCGGTCAGCGAAGGCCTCATCGACGACGCCTCCCAACATCACAATCGCGGCGTCGCCGTCTGGCACGCCAAAGTTTTTCTCGAAACCGACAACGCCCATCTCCTCTGCCTCGACGCGCGCTCCGGCCATCTTCTCTGGGACGTCGCCTACGCCGAAGGCAACAAAAACTACGGTGCCACCAGTGCCCCTCTCGTTGTCAAAGACAAAGTCATTGTCGGCACTTCCGGAGGCGACGATGGCGTTCGCGGTTTCGTTGCTGCCTTCGATGCCGAAACCGGCAAGCAAGCCTGGCGTTTCTGGACCATTCCCGGGCCCGGCGAACCTGGCTCCGAGAGCTGGCCTGGCGACCTTTATCTTCGCGGCGGCGGTACCACCTGGATGCCCGGCACCTACGATCCCGAACTGAACACCATTTATTGGGGCACCAGCAATGCCGCCCCCGATTTTGACGGTTCGCCGCGCCCTGGTGACGATCTCTACACCGCTTGCGTTCTCGCACTCAACCCCGACACCGGCAAGATGAAATGGTATTTTCAGTTTACGCCCCACGATCTCTATGACTACGACGCGGCCGAAACTCCCGTGCTCGTTGATGCCGTTTATCAAGGCCAGCCTCGAAAATTGCTAGTCCAAGCGAATCGCAATGGATTTCTCTACGTCCTCGATCGCACCAACGGAAAGTTTCTTTCTGCCGTTCCCTTTGTCACCCACTTGAATTGGGCCAAAGGCATCGACGCGCAGGGTCGCCCCATTCGAACTGGCCTCGAGCCGTCCGACGAAGGCACCGAGATTTGTCCCAGCATCATAGGCGCGACCAACTGGTTTTCTCCTTCCTACAATCCGGCCACCCATCTTTTCTACTTCCTCGCTCTCGAGGAGTGCGGCATCTTTCATCGCAAGCCGGAGAAATTCTCCGAAGGCCGCGAGTACTATGCGACTGGTGTGAAGCGCGTCCCGGGCGGCCGACGTGAAAAAATTCTGCTCGCGTACAACCTTGACACCAATGCGTTCGAGTGGCGATATCCCCAAGCGGGCGATGGCGGTTCTGCCGCCGGCACCATGACCACGGCGGGCGGCCTGGTCTTTTTCGGTGACGATGCGGAATCATTTGAAGCCGTGGAAGCAAGAACCGGTAAACCACTCTGGCATTTCACCACTGGGCAGAGATTTCACGCTTCTCCGATGAGTTACGCGGTCCTCGGAAAGCAATACGTCGCTATCGCGTCGGGAAATGATGTTTTCAGCTTTGCGTTGCCGTAGACACGAAAATTCAAAACGAAATCACAAGGAGGAAAAACGAAATGTTTTCCAGTCTTTTCACGCGAAGGGCTTTCGGGAGTCGCTTAGCCGCGTTGCTTCCTGGCCTTGGCCTGGCCGCGGCGGCGCTGCCGTCGCCTGCGGAAGCGCAGGGTGACAGTGGAGTCAAGAAGCTAAATATCGACGGTAAACCCGCCGACAAAGGTTTCATCACCCCGCTCATCGTCTTCAACGGCGTCATCTATATCGCCGGCATCGGCGCGCACTCTCACAATAAAGCCGAGTTTCCCAAGGACATAACCAATCACACCAAGAGCGTCATGGAAGGTGTCAAGATGGCCGTTGAAACGGGAGGCGGCACGATGGACTCCATTCTCCAACTCACGGTCTTCCTCGCCAGTATCAACGACTACGACGGCATGAACGCCGTCTTCAAAACATATTTCCCCAATGGTGGCCCGGCCCGCACCACCGTCGCGGTTGCGAATCTCCCCGGCGACTCACTAGTCGAAATCAACTGCACAGCGGCAGTCGTTCGCAAGTAGGCGATTCGCTCAAAGGAGAGAAGCCCGATGCAACTCAATCTGAAGTCCACTCGCCGTACATTTATGAGCAGTCTCGGCGTCATTGCCGGCGCCTTGAGTGGAGCAATGACCAACACGAGGAGCCTGTTCGCAAGCGCGTCTCCGCCCTCCGGCGCCTCCGCCAAGATTTCCGGCTTCGGCGCCTCCGGCAATGTCTACGACGAACTCGGTGTAACCACGGTGATCAACGGGCAGGGAACGATGACCGTTCTCGGCGGCTCCCTTGCGCGCCCCGAGGTCGAAGCGGTCATGGCTCTCGCGGGCCAGCACTTCTGCAGCATCCCCGAGCTCGAAGTCGCCGCCGGAAAGCGCATCGCCGAAATGCTCAAACTGCCTGACGGCTACGCCGCGCTCGTCACCTCCGGCGCCGCCGCTGCCATGCAATCCGGCCTCGCTGGCATTCTCACTGGAGACAATCCGAAATTCATCGAGCAGCTTCCGGATCTGACCGGAATGAAGTCCGAAGTCATCATTCAGAAATCCCATCGCAATCCATTCGATCATCAGCTCCGCGCCACCGGCATCAAGCTGGTCGTGATTGAAACTACCGACGAACTCCGCAAAGCCGTCAATCCGCAAACAGCGATGATGCATTTCTCGAACTTCGCCGATTCTGCCGGACAAATCAAAGTCGGCGAATGGGTCAAGCTCGGCAAGGAATTGAATGTCCCGACATTCATCGACGCCGCCGCCGATACGCCGCCCGTCTCTCACCTGTGGGACTACGCCAACATGGGTTACGACCTGTGCGCCTTCAGCGGAGGGAAAGCCATCCGCGGCCCGCAGTGCGCAGGACTCTTGATCGGCCGTAAAGATCTCGTCGCCAACGCACTCCTCAACAACAGCCCGCACGAAGACACTCTGGGCCGCTGCGCCAAGGTCGGTAAAGAAGAAATCGTTGGCATGGTCAAGGCGCTCGAGCTCTACCTGAAGGAAGATCACGAAGCGCTCAACAAAGAATGGCAACGTCGTCTCGAATCGATTTCAGCCCACGTCACCCGCATCCCCGGCGTCACCACGGCATATTCCGTCCCAGACGTCGCCAATCACGTCCCTCACATGGACATCAAATGGGATCCGAGCCGCATTGCTCTCGACCCTAAAGACGCGTCAAAGCAGCTCCGCGGCGGCAAGCCTTCGATCGTCGTGGAAAGTAATCCCAACGGCCTCGCCATGAATTCCTTCATGCTCCAACCCGGCGAAGAAAAAATTATCGCCGACCACCTGGTCGAACTCTTCCGCGGCCACTCTGCGTGAACGTGCGCACTTTCTGGCAAGGGCGCAGCATGCTCGGCAAGTCTGATCCAATGACTCACCAGTCTCCGCCGCCCTCAACTCGTATCCGCTGGTTACTAATCGGATGTCTCTTCGCCCTGAGCGCCGTTGCCTTCCTCGACCGCGTCAACCTATCCATCGCCGGAACCCGCCTCGCGGCCGACTATCATCTCAGCGACGTTCAGTTCGGCCTGCTCTCCACCGTTTTCCTCCTGGGATATGCGCTCCTTCAGACCCCCGCCGGCTGGCTAGCCGACCGCTGGGGGCCGCGGCGCGTCCTCGCCGGCGGAGTCATCTGGTGGGGCATTTTCACCGCCCTCACCGCCGCCGTGCCCACCGACCTGCGGAATCCGCTCCTGCTTCTCCTGCTGGCGCGCTTCCTTCTCGGCGCTGGCGAAGCGGTCATGTATCCCTGCTCGAATCAGTTCGTCGCCCGCTGGATCCCCACACAGGAACGCGGGCTCGCCAATGGACTGATCTTCGCTGGAGTCGGTGTGGGTTCCGCCGCTTCTCCTTCACTAATCACGTACATCATGATTTATCACAGCTGGCGTTCCTCCTTTTGGATTTGCGCGCTTCTTGGTCTGGCTGCTGGACTAGTCTGGTTCCTCGCCTCTCGCGACACGCCCGATCAGCACCCCCTAGTTTCCGCGTCGGAGTTGACAACTATCCGTACAGGTCTCGCGCTCGGAAACAAACAACTCCCCGGCGACATGGCGCTCGCTTCCGACCCGAGCAATGCGTCCAGGGTTGTACCTTGGGACAAAATTCTGAAACACCGCGAGGTGCGGCTGATTACTTTCAGCTATTTCTGTTACGGCTACGTCGCATGGATCTTCTTCGCTTGGTTCTTTATCTATCTCGCGCGCGTGCGCGGCATGAACCTGAAGTCAAGCGCCTTCTACAGCACCCTTCCGTTCCTCGCCATGGCGGTGGGCTGTGCGGTCGGCGGCGCGGTCGCCGATTTATTAACCAAGCGGGTAAGCCGCAGGGCTGGCCGCTGTGGCGTCGCCGCCCTCGGACTCGCCCTTAGCGGAGCCTTCTTGGCATGCGGCTCCATAGTGGACAATGCGCCATTGGCAAGTGTCATCCTTGCCGGCGGCGCAGGTGCGTTGTATCTCTCCCAGAGTTCCTTTTGGGCCATCAGTGCAGATATCGGCGGACCCTTTTCGGGCTCCGTATCCGGGTTCATGAATATGGGTGGCCAACTTGGCGGTGCCGTCACCGCGTCCCTGACTCCGTTCATCGCAGTCCTTTTCGGCTGGACTACTTCTTTCCTCGTCGCAGCCGCTCTGGCCCTCCTAAGCTCCGCAGCCTGGCTTGTAGTCGATCCCGATCGCCCTCTTGACCCGATCACTTCCCGAGCTCAGTGAGCTCAGCGAAAAGCTGGATTCGGGTTTTCCGACGAGATTCTTGCCATGATCGTGCCGCTCCGGCATCTCCTGGAGTTGGATGGTCAGCGTTTTCGGGCGCACAAGCCAACGCACTTGCACGTAAGGCACTACCAAGATAAAGTCGGGAACCATGTCCCAGCGTGTGGCCGTTCTCGGCGGCGGTGTTGGCGGCTTGAGCGCCGCTCATGAATTAGTCGAACGTGGCTTCGAGGTTTCTGTCTACGAGATGCGGGATGTTATTGGCGGAAAAGCTCGAAGTCTTTCTGTTCCCAACACGGGGCAAAACGGTCGCAAGGACTTGCCCGGTGAGCATGGCTTCCGCTTCTTTCCCGCGTTCTATCGCCACCTGCCGGACACGATGAAGCGCATCCCTTATGCAGGAAATCTGACCGTATTTGATAATCTCGTTCACGCTACGCGCATTCTCGTGGCCCGTGCCGGCAAGCCGTCGCTCATTCTGACCGCGCGAATCCCTCAAAATGTAGAAGACTGGGCTCTCGCCTTTAAGGACACGTTCAGTGGGATCGGAGTTCCCGACGACGAGGTCTTGTACTTCGTCGACCGTTTACTCACTCTGCTGACAAGCTGCCCCGAAAGGAGGATTGCTGAGTACGAGCAGATTCCCTGGTGGACATTCATTGACGCTGCGAATCACTCGGTGGATTACCAAATCCTGTTGGGCAAAGGCCTCACTCGCTCCCTTGTTGCCGTTCGTGCTCAGGAGGGCAGCACTCGCACAGTAGGCTACACACTCTTACAACTTCTCTTCGGTCTTTTGACCTTCGGGGGTTTCGATCGACTACTCACTGGTCCAACTAGCGATGTCTGGCTTACTCCCTGGTGGTCATACTTGCAGCAGCGCGGTGTTAGTTTTCAGACTGGCACAACCATTAAGTCGTTTAATCTGTCATCCACGGGAATAACCTCGGTAGCCGCAGAGACCAACGGACAATCCCACCAAATCACCGCTGATTATTACATTTCGGCGATCCCCGTCGAGATCATGGCTACGCTTGTCGATGACCAGGTTAAGGCGTCCGCTCCTTCACTTGCGAACCTTAGTAAGCTTCGTACAGCATGGATGAACGGCATTCAGTTCTATCTTGCGCAGGACGTCCCGCTCGAATTCGGCCACTCACTTTATGCCGATTCCCCTTGGGCCCTTACCTCTATATCGCAACGGCAGTTTTGGAGTCTCGCCAATCTCGCTGACTTCGGCGATGGAAAACTTGGTGGCATTCTTTCCGTTGACATTTCGGATTGGGAAACGCCTGGAATCGTCTATGGCAAAACCGCTATGCAGTGCTCGGCCGCGGAGATCGAGGATGAGGTCTGGGCTCAAATCAAGGTCCACGTCAATGTGGCCGGCGCCGTCGTGATGCGCGACGACAATCTTCTCCGTTGGTTCCTCGATCCCGACGTCGAATTTCCTAACCCAACAACTACCGCAAATCTCGAGCCTTTGCTGATCAACACGTCCGGTTCTTTGCAATATCGGCCAGAAGCTTCTACAGAGATTCCGAATCTCTTTCTGGCTTCCGATTACGTGAAGACGTATACGGATGTTGCCTGTATGGAAGCGGCAAACGAAGCTGCCCGCCGAGCGGTCAACTCGCTCCTGGACCGGGCCGGTTCTACCGCCCCACGTGCTCTCTTGTGGCCTCTAATGGAACCTGACTTTTTTAAGCCGCTCATTGATTACGATCGCCTGCGGTTTCGACTAGGCCTGCCACATGCCAGCTGTCCGCCGATCCCTTTCCAAAGTCAGGATCACACGTAAATTGATGCTGGTGTGCACACCCTGGAGTAGGCCGCTTCAATATGGTCCGGAGCTTCCAGCGGCAGTTCGATCCTTGGAGATGAGCCCGGTGCAAACCTCGTTCGGGAATCCCTGGCAAAACGGTGTAGCGGAACGGCTTTGCTCGGGAAGGAAGTGTCTTGGGTTGCCGAGAGACTGTATTGCTTGGTTCGGCAGTCTTGCTAGGATGACTGGACGCTTGCCATCCCAGCATTTTTCAAAATATCAGTGTCGTGTCTAACCGCCGCTCATCCTGCGGAACGCCCAGAACAAGAATCCAGCCAGCATGATCGATGCGGGAAGTGTGAGCACCCAGGCCATCAAAAGGTTGCGCACCGTCCCCCATTGCAGGCCCGAGTGATTGGCGGCCATCGTCCCCGCCACGCCAGAAGACAGCACGTGCGTCGTACTTACAGGTAAGCCGAACGCGTCGGCCGCTCCAATCGTGGCCATCGCCGTGATCTCAGCCGCGGCTCCCTGGGCGTAGGTCAAATGGTCTTTTCCGATCTTCTCGCCCACGGTGACAACGATGCGCTTCCACCCGATCATTGTTCCCAGGCCGAGCGCCAGCGCAACCGCTACCTTCACCCATGTAGGAATGAACTTTGTGGCGTTGTCGATATGGTTCTTGTAGTTGCCGAGGATAACCGCATCTTCCGTCGAAAACGTAGGCACACCGCTTTTCTTCATCAGGCGCAGCGCTTCACTTACCACGTACATGTCGTTGCGAAAGTTGCGCACCCTGTCTTGCGGGACCAACTTGAGTTGTTTGTACTGCGCCATTTCTGTACCGATCCCGTTGATCACTCCCCGCAATGCAAGCATGGTGTTGGGCGTAAATTCCTTGGTGCGGATGTAATCGGTCAGCTCGTCGCGCGAGTCGCCGACCGCGGCGGCAGGAGTAATATAGTGGCCGAGTGCATCGGCCGTTTGCGTCGAAACCGCGATGAAGTCGGCCGTCTGCTGATATGTTACCGCGTGATTCACCGCGTATGCGGTCGGCACGGTTCCGATCAGGATCAGCATAATCAAGCCCATGCCCTTCTGCCCGTCATTTGAGCCGTGAAAGAAGCTGACGCCTGTGCACGTCAGCACCAACAGCAGTCGAATGTAGAACGGTGGTGGCGCACTGCCCTTTGGCGCCTCATAGAGCGCCTTGTTGGGGATCAACGCTTTGCTCGCCATCAGCAGCAGCGCAGCGCAAATGAACCCTACGACCGGCGAGAGCAGTAGGGACTTTCCGATGTTGGCGGCCTGTGCCCAGTCCACTCCGCTCGTTCCGGTCTTGACGGACATCAGTTGATTCGCAAGACCCACGCCGATGATCGAGCCGATCAGTGTGTGTGAACTCGATGCCGGAAGGCCGAAGTACCAGGTGCCCAGGTTCCAGATGATTGCCGCGATCAGCAGCGCAAACACCATGGAGAACCCAGCCTTGCCTCCCACCTGGAGAATCAATTCCACCGGCAGTAGTGACACGATGCCAAACGCCACCGCGCCGCTCGAGAGCACTACGCCGGTGAAATTCCAGAATCCCGACCACACCACCGCTACGTGGGGCTCGAGCGTGTGCGTGTAAATCACCGTCGCCACCGCGTTCGCGGTGTCGTGAAATCCATTCACGAACTCGAACCCGAGCGCCACCAACAAAGCCAATCCCAGCAACAGATACGGCATGATGTTCGCCGCGTGTACTTCGGCTAGATCGCCGATTAATTGGCGCCCGATGTAGATGACGCCTGCAAGAAGGACCACGCCAAAAATCCCCATTCCAATTTTGGCCGCTGGCCCTGCGCTAATGTTTGCGTCGAGCGGCGATGTCCGAACTGTCGCCACATTCGCTTCGCTCTGCGGTGTTCCAATTGTGGCCATAATTCACCTTTTGTCCGTCAGAATGTCAAATCGCACACGCGCCACTTTGCGAAGGCAAACAGCTGAATGCTTGCCGCAACCTCTGGCTCCAGGATTGCCGTGAGCCACTGTCGAGAGGCTTTTCATGCGTGTTAGTGGCTGCGAGTGAGCGGCGACATTACTGCGTTCCCATTACGGGAATGTGACAGCCGTGTGAACACTTGCACCGTTTGGGCACAGCCTGAGGTACTAGCTTTTCATGGGTCCCAGCGGGTGCCTTAAGCCCGAAAGTAAGACCCGTTTGGCCAATTTCACGAAACCGAACGTTCGCATCATATGATAAACATCGTTCTGATGGCATCACTTCCGCCATAGTCATCGTTTTGAGAACTGGCCCTAAGGAACAACGCCAGGATGCCCTCTAAATTGATCCTCGCTCCCGTCGATTTCAGCGACGTTTCACGCGAGGCGCTCGATGTGGCCGCGTACATTGCGTCGCGCCTCGACGCAGCCTTGCTCCTGGCGCGCATCGTCCCCGTTATCCCTGATCTCCGGTAGGCGTCTCGATTTTCAAGGAAGGCGAGTACGGCAGTGAACCTCACGAAATAGCATAGCTCGCGTGTTTAAGCGCTGCAGGCTCTGAAGATCCCATAAAAATCTGACCGGGGTTGTACATTGGTCCTAGCCACACAAAACTGGCCTACTACGGGGCCCGCCACCGCGCGAAACGACGAATGTCACGGACGCTTTTTGTCGTCCCTCAGGTCCGTGACGTGTTCATCCGCGTTCCTGCGGAAGATGTCCGCGGAAACTTCAGAAGGAAAAGTAGCTCCCTGCGACTTCCAGTAATCGATCAATTCCGAGGCCAGCTTGTACTCGCGCCCGATGTCGGAATGCTCCTCGCCACCGCCGTCGCTGCCTAGCAACGTGCGCACTCCGGCCTGCAACATGAATTTCAGGGAATGGTCGGAGAGAACCTCTGCGGCGTGTCCGGTGCTCAGCACTTTACCGGGAAGATTGTTGTACTCGAATTGTTCCTGCTCTTTCAACAGTTGGGGTCCGGCCGTCGCCAGCGCCTCCGTGTAGTACGCGCGCGTGGAGATATTGCTTTCGAGGTTGATGTCCGCTTCGACATTCAGCCGTCTCATCTCTCTGGCGTCGTCCAAGTCAGCGTGCGTGACGTGTCCGAAGCGGAAAACCACGTAATCGTCGATGCCGGGGTCCTTCCGTTTGATCCTCTCAACGGCTCTTAGGAGAGCCTTGATGTTCTTTTTGGCCTGCTCGATATGGACGGGCTGCCGGGTCAACTTGTTCTTTTGGATCCCCGGAAAGACCGCGAAGAGGTCTCTCGCTTTTTCACCTGGCGGAATCTTGTCCCCGTCCCATTGGTACGAAGCGCCACCCTCTCCCACGTGGGTATGAACAAGCAATTTTCCGTGCCATCCCTGGTTTCGGCGTTCCTTCGCGGCTCGGTAGACGGCATCGACCAGATCCTCGTAGTTCTTCATGCCCTCACCCGGAATGTCTTTCGGATCGCTCCCGGTGAAGCAGGTGATCTCGGGTGCGGCTGTGTCCACGCCGATCACGTGGTCGAGATATGCAGGCTTTTCCTCCGGCCCGACGATCGGTTTGCCGCCGTCCTCTTGCCCCAACAGGGCCATCTCGATCGTCTTAGGCGGCGTTGGGAGGACCGGCGCGGATGAGGAACTCTGCGCGCATTCGCCCGTGGACCCGTATTCCATCCAGCGCCGCGTCTTGTCCGTGACGTGGACCTCGCCCAACTCGCTCGTGTGAGTCATGAGGAGAACCTCGACTTCCGGCACCATCCTTCCCCGCAATCCGCCAGCAGCGGCCAGCGCCCGCGGTCCGCCGGTGAAACAGCGAATAACGTTGAGCGCCGACGAAACTGGATGTCCCGTTACGGTCGTGAATCCCCAGCCACCGATGAAACTGAGGAACTGCTCTGAGTAGGACGTCCGCGTCACGGCCAATTCGAGGATGGAAGCTTCGCAGAGCGTCCGGCTCTTTCGCACGAGGTCATCTCCAAAATACGCCTTGAGATAGGATTCGACCGGCGCACTCCGAAACGCGTACGCGCTGTCGAACTCGGTCCACGGCGTTGTGGTCAGGACGCGTTCGAGCGCTCCGTTTATCTGCTCGGCTGTAAGTTCGGAGATGTTCTTTCCATAGGCCGCAATCGTCGCCGAAGCTCCCTGTTTGATTCGCGGGTTCAAGGCTTTGCCCGAAGGCTGGCTTGAGACCAGATATTTCCATAGTTCGCGCCGGTGTTCCAGATCCACTCTAGTCGGATCTTCCGGATCTTTGATGAACGCGTAGAGATCCGCATAGGCATAATAGGGCAGGATGCCGCTGAAGCCGTGATTGTGCGCGTCGAAGTAGGCAATGGGCTCCGGTTCGAACGTGTTCCCGTTGACCAGCCCAAGGTTGAACTTCCATCCAATCAGGATCGGCCAAACCACCAAGAAGACGATTGCCAACAATCGAACAATGGGCCGCGAGATGTGCGCGACCCTTCGTTCGTACCGCAGTTTCCTTTCGTTGACGATCGGCCAGGCAGCAGCGAGAACGATCCCGTAGAGAAATATCCCGAGTTCGAAGTAAGCATGAGCGCCTTCATCGCGAACCAAGAACAGAAAGGCCGCAGCAAGTGACGATTCGAGAAAAAGGAAAATTACGTCGAGCAGCATGAAATCCTGCTTTAGGAGAAGCGAGATCACGGCGATCCTTCGTTCTTTCAGAAATGGCGTCCTTCGCCAAAACTCCGCAAAAGCTGAATCCCCTCCTTATAACACGTTACGCATAACATCTTACTTAGAACGAGATTTAAGGTGCCTCTGGCGAGTTGATACGGTGGCAGTGAAACGATGGGATCCGCGAAACACGTTGGTGGGTCCGAAGCGTGGCCAACTCGCGCCTGAATACGATGTCGTTCATGCGGCCCAGAAACATAGCGACGGAGAAGCAAAACGATTCTACCGGGACCTAAAGCAAAGAGAAAATTAGCGTCCGCGTGGGAATGGAGGCCACCGGGTATGCAGGCTGGTTCGCGCGGTTACGCGCAGAGCTAGGTTCTAGCTGTGGATAGGCTAAGTAGCCCTAAATCCCTAGAGCAAGTGGGAACCGCGCATTTGAGATGCTGGACTACTGTGAGGTGCTCCTCAACCGCTCGGGTGACTCGACGAAAACGATAGCTGACCCTCGGCTGTGTGTCTCACCGGCTTAATTGTCCGGACGGCGGCGTGCGAAGTTCTGGGCTCGTAGTCCCACTGGGAATAATGGCGCGAATCGCGTCTGTTGGGACTACAACCGAGAGGAGACTGCGCTACTTGATCTGCTGGTCTTGAGACAACGCCTGGTTGATGCTCTTTAATGTCTGGAATCCGTCCTTGACCACAGTTGTCTTGATATTGTCCTTTGTCACGACCACGGGTTTCAGCATGATGGTAGGCACCTTCATCTTGCCATTGCTCATGGTCCCATCTGCGTGCGTCTTTTCGCCCTTCGCCAGGCGAACCGCTTCCTCCGCGGCTGTTACGGCTTCATTTACGATGGGCTTGTAAACAGTCATCGTCTGCGTGCCCTGGGCGATGCAGATAACAGCGGCCAAATCCGCATCCTGGCCAGAAACCAGCACTTTGCCGGCGAGATTGTGTTCGCGGAGGGCCTGAATGGCTCCGCCGGCCAATCCGTCGTTGGAAGCGAGAACAGCAGCAATCTTGCCCTGGCCGGAATCAATTGCCTTCAGCATAAAAAGGTAGGCCTCGGAAGGCAGCCAGTCTTTGGTATACGCATCAGCGATCACCTTAATGTCGCCGCGAGCAATATAGGGCTGCAGAATGTTCATCTGTGCGTCATACAGAGTTTTCGCACCCTCGTCACGTGGCGAGCCCGCGATCAGTACGTAATTCCCTCTGGGCGCTAGTTTTACCAGATATTCCGCTTGCATCCTGCCGATCTCAAGCCGGTCAAAACTCACGTAGAGATCGACGTCGCTGTATTGAACCAGGCGATCGTAACTGATGACCTTTACATTGGCGGACTTCGCAGCGTCCACCATCCGACTCGCCTGTGTAGTATCGCGAGGCATTAAAACCAGCACTTTGATGCCTGCCTTGATCATGTCCTGCACTTGCTCGAACTGACGTTCAGCGTCTCCGCCGGCGTCGTCGGAAATCACCTCGGCCCCTAGTTGCTTAGCGCGCACTTCAAAGGAATTCAGATCCGTCTGCCAACGCTCTCCCTTCATGTCTTCTATGGAAAAACCTATTTTTAGTTTGTTCCCGTCTTGCGCCCGCACAAGCTGCCCGCCAAGGACTGTAACGAATATGGCGGACAGAACCGCCGGCCTGCGTCGGGCTTTTATCAAGATATCCTCCTCCGTATCTATGCCGGGCATAGCAGAGTTCTGAACTTCAACGATGCTCAACAGAATGTTGCGTTCTGCGAAGTATCGTGCAATGCCCGCCTCGCTTGTACCGATCTTGAGTCGTTGGTGGGCGTCGTGCTCCATGCCTTCGACTTGCCGTGCAAATGCGGCTCTAGACCGATCGCAGTCAATGTGATTCCGGTATTACTTTGTCCAAACCAGCCCGGATCTGCGACGAGAACCATGCGCTGCTATCACGCCGCCGCGTATGGCTGTTTTGTCTTAGTCAGTATCCTTCCGACTCAGCATCTAAACAACCGTTCGACACAGATCAGTCAACTCATCGATAAGCCTCAACTGCGTCTTCGACGCTTCACTCGTGCCAGAAACTTGCGTAGACAGATTTGTTGGTTTGAAAGGACTTATCCAACAACTTTCCGAGAAGCCCTGGTGCTTTATCGGAAGCCGCCCGCGCGGTGGACGCGGGAGCGCCGTCCGGAAGCTGGTCTCTAGGAGAAAGTGTTTTGCCAGCTCCTGAGGAAGTAGAGATCTGTCCGGCGATAAGGCGCACAACGACGGAGCATGCCGCGCGTCTCTGCGAAAGGTATGGCGCACTCCGGTGGTGCTTGGAGACGCCCCAAAACGAAGAATGCCGAGCTGCAGAGTACTAACCTGAAGGACGCTCAGCAGCATCTCAGGATTGTGGCCCCGGCGCTACCTCGTCAGGCGCGTGCTCCGCCGTCAATTCCTTCAACAGCGCCTTGCCTTTGCGGAACCACGGCCGCTCGTAGCGCTGCATATACCTCGGGAGGGTGCGTTTCTTCGCAAGCAGCTTTTGCGCCCATTCGCGAGCCTCCTCGCGTCGGCCTGCCAGCCTCAGAAAATACGCGTAGTTGTACAGCGTTTCGGTCGTTGTCGAGAACTGCGCCACATCGGCATAGAGTTGCTCGGCGCGATCCAATTGTCCGGTTTGCGCGTAGGCATCAGCCAAAAGCCCGGCAGCACGGTAGTAGTCGAACTTTCGATCGCTGCTGACCACACGCTCGAGGTCTGGAATCGCCGCGGTGAAATCTTCCAACCCCAAAGAAGCCTGCGCGCGGTAATAAAACGTGTACACGGAATCGCTGCGCGCCGTGATCGCGTTCGTAAACGCCTCGCGCGCTTTCGCAAATTGCTTCTGGTCCTTATAGAGCTCGCCCAGCTCTTCGTAGTTTGCAGCAGATGGATTGTCCAGAATCTGCGTTTCGACGATCTGAATGCGTGACCTTCGGCCAAACCCCTGAAACACGCCGCGCAAAAGGCCGAGATCGGGCAGCACTTCCACAACGATGTACACGCCTGCCCCGAGAAAGCCGCCAAAGAAAATAACGTAGAACCAGTAATTCTCCGGTCGCCGCCGCACGAAGTGCACGATCGCGAGACCTTGCACGATAAACCCCCAAGGGTAGAAAAGGTGAGTCAAGCCAACCATGGACGACCGTCCTTTGGACAGCATCGCTGTCCCGCGCCAAATCGTCAAACGGAACGTCTCGGCAGTATGAGCAGAAGTAACTGTCCACTGAGCCTATGTTGCTTGCTATGATGAACGGAATGAATCCCATGGAAACACTGGGGCTCGCCCTCGGCGCCGGATTTTCCTCGGGTCTGAATCTTTACGCGACCATCGCGACCCTGGGGCTTCTGGAGCGTTTCGGAGTCATCCATCTTCCGCCTTCGCTGCACGGACTTTCGCATTCCGCGGTTCTTGGTATCGCCGTTGTCCTGTATGTGCTCGAGTTCTTCGCGGACAAAATCCCCTACATCGATACCGCTTGGGACGTGATCCACACTTTCATTCGCCCCCCGGCTGCCGCCTTTCTTGCCTTCAGCGCCGCCGGCGCCGCGCCTGCAGAGTGGCGCTGGGGTGCTGCGCTGCTCGCCGGTGGCGTCGCGCTTACCTCCCACGGCACTAAGGCCAGCGCTCGCGCGGCGGTTAACACCACGCCGGAGCCGTTCAGCAATTGGATATTGAGTTTCGGAGAAGACGCTTTGGCAGTCTGGCTGACCTGGATGGCCACGGTGCATCCGGTGGCAACGACGGTAATCGTTGTCGCGCTTCTCGCGCTCTCGGCTTACCTGTTGTTTCATCTCTTCCGGTTCGCACGCCGCGCTTGCCAGAAATTGTTTGCAGTCTGAATCGTCGGCTATTTCAAATACGTCGCCAGCCAATCCAGAAACGCTTTGTACCAGAACCGGCTGTTCTGTGGCTTCAGTATCCAATGGCCCTCATCTGGAAAAATGACCAGCTTGGACGGTACGCCTTCCCTTTGCAAAGTGTTGAAGAACTCAAGCGATTGTGTGTACGGGACTCGATAATCTCGCTCGCCGGCAATCACCAGCGTAGGCGTCTTGAATTTCGCCAACTCGCTCGCGTACGTCAGCGGCGCCCACTTGCGGTAATTCTCAGGACTCGTCCACGGCATGCCTTGCATGTCGTGCTCTTCGAACCACAACTCTTCCGTGGCGTACATCGCGTTTTTATCATAAATGCCGGCGTGGCTGATGATCGCCTTGAACCGCCCCGTATGTGTCGCAATCCAGTTGGCCATGTATCCGCCGTACGATCCTCCCACGGCTGCCATGCGCGTACCGTCCGTGTACGGATATTTTTTCAACACAAAGTCGACGCCGTCCATCACGTCGACGTACGCTTTGCCGCCCCAGTCGTTGGTGATCTCATCGGTGAATTTCTGGCCATAGCCGGTCGAGCCGCGCCGGTTGATCATCAGTGACACGTAGCCAGCCGCGGAGAACACCTGGGCGTTCCACCGATAGCCCCAGGCATTCGAAAACATCGTCTGCGGCCCACCGTGCAGCACGACCAGCAGCGGATACTTCTTCGTAGCGTCAAAATCAGGTGGCCGGATCATCATGGCTTGAATTTTGGTCCCTCCGGCGCCCTCGAACCAAAACGTTTCTGGCTCGTTCATTTTGAGCGACGCAAGAATAGAGTCGTTTTGATGAGTAAGTTGCCGCACGCCGCTTCCATCGCTCCCAGCCGCAAAAATCTCGGCCGGCATCGTCAGGCTCGTGCGCTCGAACACCAAAGTTTTGCCGTCGCTGCTCCACGAGACTCCCAGATTGTAGCTGTTGGCAATCAATTTTTTCGGTTCGGCTCCCGCACGCGGGGCCATCCCATAAATTGGCTGGAGAGTTTCGTCTTCCGCAGTGAAATAAATAGTTTTGCTGTCCGGTGACCAAGAAAGTTCGTTCGCGCTACGGTCGAATCCTTCGGATAAATTCTCGTTCTTATGCTTCGCCCGGTCGTACAGCATCACTCGCCAACGGTCAGACTCGTATTCCGGTGTCAATTGCGCGTGATACGCAATGTAGTTTCCATCCGGCGAATACGCTGGCCCGCCATCAAATCCCGGCTGCGTCGTGATTCGCTTTACTTCACCGCCTGCCACTGGCACCACGAACAGGTCGCCGTTCGTGCTGATCGCTTCGACGGGATCGGTCACGGCCGTAAAGCAAATCTCCTTTGAGTCTGGCGAAAAATTCAGATCACCAGGTCCGCCGCGTTCATCCGGAGGCACATCGTAATTCGCTCCAGCCGTCAGATCGCGGGGCGTGGCACTTTCATCAACCGGAACGACAAACAAGTGGCCACGCTTGCCGTCGTTCCAGTGCGTCCAGTGCCGGTACAAGAGATGCTCGGCCACGTGCGCCTTCACTTTGTTCTTTTCTCTTTCCGTGTCCCGCGTGCTGTTGCAAGCATCGTCTTTGCAGTCCGGATAAACTCCCGACGTGAACGCAATCGTTTTCCCATCCGGCGACCATTTCACGATGTCCGCGCCGGTCGAAAGATGGGTCAACGGTTTCGCCTCTCCTCCATCCATCGACAGCAAATACACCTGCGAATCCCCGCTTCGCGAGGACAAAAATGCAATCATCTTTCCGTCCGGTGACCACACCGGCGACGAGTCGTGCCCGCTCTGCGTCAGCTGCAATGATGTTCCGCCCGTCGTCGGCACCATCCAGATATTGCCCGCGCCGCGATTCGCCTCCAAATCCGGCGTCGACACGGTGTACGCCACCCACTTGCCATCCGGCGATACTTGCGCTTCGCCTACGCGATGCATCTGGATCATGTCGTCAAACGTGATGGCATGCTTCGCAGCTTCTTGCGCTGTCACGCGGAACTGTCCAGCTAACGGCACCACAATGAACAAACTGCACAACAGAATGGCCCCCTTCATCGCGTTTCCTCCTGCATTTCCTTCCAATGACGTGCGGTGGGTTGCATCTCCCCTGCGCGGAACTTTGCATGATGTCACGATTGCAATGCGATTCCAAGCGCGCTCCCGCGTCGCTAGTTTTTCGCGCTGGCAACCGGGGGCGCTTTCATTTTCGCGATTTCGCCGAGCAGGTCAGGTTTTGCGGCGATTCGTTCCAAATGCGGATATCGTTCGCCACCGTGGTAATCAACCTGGTAAGTCCGAAAGAAATCTTCATTCTCAATAAGTAGCTCGATCGGCTCGCGCCCGCGATTCGCTTGCCTGATCGCCGCGTGGAGATCGTCCGGATTCCACTTCCGCCCATTCACCGCTAACAGTTTCATCCCTGGAGCGATTCCCGCCTGCGCCGCCGGCGATCCTGGAAGCACATCGATCACTTCATCACCGTTTTCGCCGCCCGAGTCGCGCACCAAAAAGCCCAGTGAAAACTGCACATCTGTTAAATGCAATGCGGATTCACCCGCTGCCCGGCTGTCGTTCGGTGTTTCGCTGTAAACCAGTTTCCATCCGCTATTCTCCAGTCCTCCCAGCGGTGCGCCCGGTCCATGCGACTTCACACGCTGCACGAAAAATCCTCGCCAATCGTAGGGCGCGATTTCCTGCATCGCAGCGGCGACGTCATCAAAGGTGTATGGCACAGTCTTCGGGCCGGTATTTTCTCCGCCTTCAAATCTCCGGCAAAAATCATCCAGCGATTTCTTTCCCTTCGTTTGCAGCCGGATAATTGTGTCCGCCTCCAGCCAGAGCAGGGTGCCCTCATCGTAGTAATCCGTATCGCGCCGCCATGTCCGGTATTCTTCCGGAGATCCATACAACAATTGCGCCGCAACTGCGGTGTCTTCGAGATCGCGCCACGTTCGCCCGCGGCGCTGATCCAAATACGCCGCGACCCACGCGAGAGTTTCCCGCAATCTCTCCGGCGTCCAGCTACCGATACGTGCCGAGAGCATCGTTCCGTAATACTGCGTCATGCCCTCATAGACCCAAAGCAATCCACCTTTCATCGGCTCCTGATAGTTCGGAGTGGCCAGCCCCGCGGGCCTCCGATATTTTCCGTTCCACGAATGCGTAAATTCGTGCGGCAAGAGATCCGTCATCGCATCGGAAATATTGGGGTCTTGAAACGTGCGTCCCGGTACTCGGTTGTCACTCGATTCGTGGTGTTCAACGCCGTCTGTTTCCACGTTGTCGCTTTCCGTCAGCAAGAAATCGTACTGCCGGTAGTGACGCGCTCCGAAAAGCGCTCCGGTTTCCGCCACCAACTGCCGCCACTGTTGCACGGTTTCCGGCGCGATCTCCAGCCCGCCTTCGCTTTCCGCGGCGATGTGGATGTGGTGCTCGGGTTTCTGTCCTGGAGACAAATCGATCACGCGCATGTGCGCGCCCATCAACACCGGCGAATCTACCAGCGTTGTCAAGCTTGCTGGTCGAAACTCAATCGCTGCGCCGGTCTCGTTTGCCACCGGCAGCGCGGTTCCGTACTTCCATCCTGCGGGCGTTTGCAAACTGGCTGTGTATGTCAGATCGTCGCTCTTGGCGTCTTGCGGATAAAGCAGCACGGTGTACCAGTTCAGAATTGCCAGTTGCGCCGTCGCCGAAGGATTCTCTCGGCCGGCGCTTGGCCCTGAGGGTGAGACGTAATCGAGCGAAACTTCGAGTTCGCTCACGCCTGCGGGCACTTGGCAATGAAAAGCGAACATGTCCACGTCGTCGCGCCGCCATTCGATTTCTTTGCCGTCCGCACGAAAGAGCAGGCCGGTTAGGTTGACAATTGGTCCTACGGGAGAATGTTCTCCGGGAATCCATTTTGGATACACGAGCGTGAGGGGACCTGCCGTCACCGGGAACAACAGCTTCGCGTGGAAAATGTGTTTCGCGGCCTCGCGCAAATCCGCGCTGAGTTGCACCGGCTTTCGCGCATCCTGCGCATTCACCGCGCCGGCGACACTGAGGAGTAGAACAACCAACGGCAAAATCAAACGTGGAACGCGCTTCAGCATGGATCAGTTCTCCCTGAAACCGGCGCCAGACTAGCATAATTGTCGCACACGCACCCTACATCACAGGCCGGGCGCGCGTGTGCTGCTGCGGCTTGCCGTCTTCAGGCCGTCTCGGTCACTCTGCTACAATCGCTCACTGAGCACGCATGTCAAACGACGACGCTGTCTTTCCGCGCAATTTTAAAAAAGTTCTTCCCGTGGCCGTTCGTGGTGAGGGCTCGTGGCTTTTTTCCGCGGATGGGCGGAAATTCCTTGATGCGGCGGGACAGGCCTCCGTCGTTAGCATCGGCCACGGGGTTCCCGAAATCGGGCGCGCGATGGCCGAGCAATCTTCACAACTAGCCTTCGCGCACACTTCGCAATTTCATTCTGTGCCGGCGGAAAAACTCGGGGCCCGGCTCCTGGCTCTCGCGCCGCCAAATTTTCGAAAGGGCGGCCGCGTTTACTTTACGTCTGGCGGTTCGGAAGCAACGGAAACGGCCATCAAGCTTGTCCGCCAATACCATCTTGAAAAAGGGCAGCCCGCTCGTTACCGCATTCTTTCCAGGCGCCAGAGTTATCACGGCAGTACGCTGGGCGCGATGACCGTTAGCGGAAATTTCGCTCGCCGCGCGCCGTACCAGCCCTTGCTCGCAGAATGGGGCCACATCGCTCCCTGCTTTTGCTATCACTGCCCGTTTGAAAAAATATTTCCACAATGCCGACTTGCCTGCGCCGATGATTTGGACGTTTTTCTCGGAGGGAAGGAAGCAGATTCAGCCGCGGCTTTCATCTTCGAGCCGGTGGTCGGCGCCACTCTCGGCGCCGCCGTTCCCCCGGAAGGCTACCCCACTCGCATCGCCGAGATCTGCCGCCAGCGCGGTATCCTGGTTATCGCCGATGAAGTTATGACTGGCATGGGCCGCACCGGCAAACCATTCGCTGTCGAGCACTGGGGCGTCGAGCCGGACATTATTCTCACCGGGAAGGGGATTGCCAGCGGCTACGCTCCGCTCGGTGCAGTTCTCGTCTCACCAAGTGTGGTCGAAGCTTTTGAAAACGGCACGGGAAGCTTCCAGCATGGATTTACGTACCAGGCTCATCCGGTCGCGACCGCTGCAGGCAATGCTGTACTCGATTACATTGAAACGCATAATCTTTTTGCGCGCGTTGTTACCGCCGCTCAGGCGCTGCGCACCTCTCTCGCCCCGCTCCATTCGCATCGCCACGTTGGCGAAATCCGCGGACTTGGCCTTCTCCTGGGCATCGAGTTCCTCAGCGACAAGTCAACGCGTCGGCCGTTCGATCCTTCTCAGGCCGTTGCTGAAAACATTCACTCGGCCGCGATGCAGGAAGGGATTCTAACCTACCCAACGCAAGGTTGTGTTGACGGAACGCGCGGGGATCACATTCTTCTGGCGCCGCCCTTTATCATTACGCCCGAGGAATCGGCGTTTATCGCCACGGCGCTCGCTTCGGCGCTGGCGAAAGTGTTTCCGAATTAACGTGTCGCTGTTTTTTTTGTTTTAACGTAGGCTGTTCGTTCATTCCGTAGAGGAGACAGTTCGAAAATGCGTCAACTTTCCCTCAAGTTTGTACTCTTTCTTTACGCAAGCATGCTGAGTGCGTCGCTGCTTCTGGCGCAGGACCAGCCTCCCGGAAAGCCCCGGGCACGCGATCTCGGCGTCCCGTTCGACGGCACTCCTGGCCCACTCAATGCCATCACCGACGTTTCCGGCGTAACGGTCGGTCACACCACGCTCGTTTCTGGCGAAGGGAAACTCCAGGTTGGCAAAGGTCCGGTGCGCACGGGAGTTACCGCAATTCTTCCGCGCGGAAAAGACACCATGTCGAATCCAGTTTTCGCGGGCTGGTGGTCGCTCAACGGTAACGGCGAAATGACCGGTACGACTTGGATTGAAGAGTCCGGTTTCCTCGAAGGCCCCGTTATGATCACCAACACCCACAGCGTTGGCGTCGTTCGCGACGCCGTGATTCAATGGCGCGTCAATCATGGCCAACCCGATCCCACCGGGTATTGGTGGTCGCTGCCGGTGGTCGCGGAGACTTGGGATGGGTGGCTCAACGACATCAACGGTTTTCATGTCAAGCCGGAAGACGTGTTTCACGCGATTGACTCGGCGCACAGCGGCCCCATTGAGGAAGGAAGCGTCGGTGGCGGCACTGGAATGATTTGCAACGAGTTCAAGGGTGGCATCGGAACTTCTTCGCGCAAGTTCGAAATCAAAGGCGCCAACTATACCGTCGGCGTTCTGGTTCAGTGTAATTACGGGGTGCGGCCGAATCTGCGCATCGCCGGTGTTCCCGTCGGCAGAGAAATTCCTGAGAGCGCTGCCTACACCTCCGCCTCCTTTGGCGAAGTCGATCGCGGTTCAATTATTGTCGTTGTCGCTACCGACGCACCGCTGGTCTCGCATCAACTCAAGCGCCTCGCTCGCCGCGTTTCGCTCGGCCTCGGCCGCAACGGCAGTATCTCTGGAAATGGCTCTGGCGATATATTCGTCGCCTTCTCGACGGCCAACTCCGGTGCTGCCGCGGCGGATCACGTCGTCGACGTCAAAATGCTTCCCAACGATCTGATCGAGCCCGTGTTCGCCTCGACCGTCCAGGCGACTGAAGAATCCGTAATAAATGCCATGGTCGCCGCCGAAACCATGACCGGCATTGAAAATCACAAAGTGATTGCCCTTCCCCACGAAAAGCTGCGTGAAGTTCTCAAAAAATACAATCGCCTTGTGCAATGAATCACCGTCTCCACCTCTTGCGGTCTGACGCACATGGTGAGTCGACCGCCACGAATCGTCGGCCAAGCCCAGCTGCGCTCGGCTCTCTTGCTGTTTTCGTTCTATTTCTGACTTGCTCGTGCTCCTCGCATCCTCCCCCGTCTCTCGCCATTACCCATGTAACGCTCATTGATGCTACCGGCGCGGCTCCACAAACGGACATGACGATTTTCCTCGTCGACGAGCAAGTCGCCGCTATCGGCCCGTCAAAATCCGTATTCATCCCTCGCAAAACAAAGACTCTCGACGGCACCGGAAAATTCCTAGTCCCCGGCCTGGTTGACATGCACGTCCATCTGACCGGCGCCGGCGAACCAACCGGCAGCCGCGATTTTATTCTTCCGCTGCTTCTCGCGAACGGGATCACGACTGTGCGTGACATGGGTGGCGATCTCGAATCGCTTATAAAGCTTCGCTATGAAATCGAGCACGGCCAGCTGGAGGCTCCACGAATTGTTTTTGCGGGCCCTTATCTCGACGGGAACCCGCCGTTTTTCCAGCCTTCACTAGTCGTAACCGATTCCGCCGAAGCCACGGAAGATGTCCGTTCTTTGATTTCCCGCGGAGCTGATTTCATCAAAGTGCAATCCAATCTAAGCCGTGACGCCTATTTCGCCATCGCGGGCGTCTGTAGCCGTGAGCACATCACATTTGTTGGGCACGTTCCCGATCACGTCACTGCCTCTGAAGCCTCCGACGCTGGCCAAAAAAGCATAGAGCATCTCACTGGCGTCCTCCGTGCTTGTTCGAGCGATGAGCCTCTCCTTATCCGCAAACAGTTCGCCGTCGGTCCCAAGAAGGCCACGACTGGACAATCGCTGGACCGTGAACTCTTGTGGCAGCGCGAACTGTTGCAAAGCTATTCGGATCAGCAAGCCACAGAGCTGATTAGAAAATTCCTGCGCAATCAAACCTGGCAGGTTCCGACGCTTATTCTTCTCCGGAACGATGCATTTCCCACGCCGGAGGCCGATCCGTCGCGCGATCCTCGCCAAAAGTACATCCCACGGCAGGTCCTCGCGAATTGGCAAAAGGGCGTGAAGGACCGTGACAAGGGTGCAACGACGCAAGAATTCTCTTTGCGTTCCAGCTTAATGCGAGCGTCGCTTGGCATCGTAGGAAAAATGAACACCGCGGGCGTTCCTATCCTGGCCGGTACGGACACGACAGCCCCATTTGTCTTCCCCGGTTCCAGTTTGCATGAGGAACTGGCGCTGCTGGTCCAGGCAGGTCTCACGCCGATGCAGGCGCTGGAAGCCGCGACGAAACTCCCTGCAGAATTCTTAGGCAAGCAGAAAACGCAAGGCACGATCGAACAAGACAAGATCGCTGATCTCCTGCTTCTCGATGGCAACCCGCTCGATGACATCCATAACACACAGAAAATCCGCGCCGTAATTCTTCGCGGCAAACTCTTGGACAGAAGTTTTCTGGATGAACTCTTAGTTAAGGAAGAGAACTTTGCCAAGGCTCACTGAACGGCAGAAGATTCTGAATTTCTTAGGGAGCCTCTGCTGAGGTCGAATGTATATGTCTAATACAACGGAAGTGCTCTATATCACTGGGACCGCCGTCTTTCTCGCCGGTTTATAAAACGGCAGCGCCACTACTTTTGCCGAAGCTGTGTGTCGCACCGCTTCGACGGTCATTTCGATGTTCAACGCCGCCCCCACTGACGATTGGTCGCGATTCACCGAAGCTAGCGCGATCATTTTCTTCAGGGTCGGCGACCACGTCGTCGACGTGGCCTTTCCCACTTGCTTGCCGGCACGATAAACGGGCACCGCCACGCGTGACGGTATGCTTGGTACCTGCGGCGCCATTCCCATTTTGTCGTACAGCGCCTCCACTTCGTTCCAGTTGATTTCCAGCCCCACCAGCGCGCGCTCCGCGCCGCCTTTCTTTTTCTCCCGCACTAGAGCATCGCGTCCGACGAAACTGTCTTTCTGCAAATCAACAAGCTTCTCGAGGCCGATCTCCGAGGGCGAAAACCTTTGCGATTCGATCAGGGCCTTCTTGCTGGATGTGTAGTCAACCTCAATCAAAATGAGACCGGCTTCAATCCTTGCGATATCCAGCGCGATCATGCCTGCTGGATGAATGTCGAACGCCTTTCCTTTTTTGATTAGCTCATCCCACACTTTTCCGGCGTTTTTCCACGGCATCCAGATTTCAAATCCCAGATCGCCGGTATATCCCGTCCGCGAAATGTCAACTGGCACTCCAGCGATTTGCCCGCGGGTCACGCGAAAATATTTCAAGTTCGCTACGCCCGCGTTTGTGACTGCGTGCAGCAGCTTTCCGGAAGTAGGCCCTTGCAGAGCGAGCGCCGCGACTTGCTCGGAGATGTCGTCGATTTTGACGTCCAGCGCGAGCGCGTTTTGCTGAAACCAACGTAAGCTGGGGTCTGCTGCGGTCCAGCGGTACTCGTTTTCACCGAGCCGAGTGATGGTGCCGTCGTCGATGACTTTTCCTTCCGGGTCGCACCAACAGCAGTAAATCACCTGATCGATCGCCACTTTGTTGATGTCGCGCGAAATCACACGGTTCACGAAACGTGTCGCGTCGCCTCCCGTGATGTGGTACTTGAAGAGCGGCGAGATATCGATCAGCGCGGCCGAATTGCGGATGGCGTTGTACTCGTGCTCATGATGCATCTCGTAGACGCTGACGGTGTAATAGCCCGACCATTCGCGATAGTTCAGGCTCTCGCACAGCGCGAGCGTCCTTTCATGAAATGCGGTTCCGACGGGCACGATTCCTCCGCGTTTCTTCCGCGGCATGAGCCGCAGGAGCGAGACCGGATTATAGGTGCGAACTTCGCGCCCTAGCAAGCGGTTGCGTACAGCGACCGTCGATCTGGGCAACGGAAGGTTTCGCCGTATCACCCTGGCGTGTGCGAAACGACCCAGTTAGAATGAGGAACAGAAACGGCGACAAAGGCGGAAGTCAAATGTCAGGGAACGGATCAACTCAGGCAAGAGTTCTAAGGCTCGATGAGAAGGACAACGTGCTTGTCGCGTTGGCCGATTTGCATAAAGGCGAGATCGTAGGCTACTTGGGCAACGACTACCCCCTGTTGTCCGATGTGCCTTCGAAACATAAGTTCCTGACGCAGGACGTGAACGCCGGCGGGGAGATTATTATGTACGGCGTTTTGGTGGGCCATGCGGTTCTGAATCTTCGGCGCGGGGATTTGCTTTCCACTCGCAATATCCGTCACGCCGCTGCGACTTTTCACGAAACGGAAACGGTTAGCCCTCGTTGGACCCCACCTGATGTCTCGAGGTGGGCGGACAAAACCTTTCTTGGGTATCACAGAGACGATCGACAGGTTGGTTCGCGAAATTACTGGCTTGTGCTTCCCCTGGTTTTTTGCGAAAACCGCAATCTCGCGGTCTTGAAACAGGCGTTTGAAGAAGAATTGGGTTTTGCGGCTCCTCAAATTTACCGCCGACAGGTTGCCGAGCTGGCGCGTCTATACCGCGAAGGAAAATCGGACGAGCTGAAGAAATTCGCGTTCGGCGAAACGCAGCGAGCTAGCGCTTCTCCAAGAGTTTTTCAAAATGTCGATGGCATCAAGTTTTTACTGCACGAGGCCGGTTGCGGGTGCACGCACGAGGACGCCAGGAACCTCTGCGGACTGTTGGCTGGCTACATTCACCATCCGAATGTCGCCGGCGCCACGGTCCTGAGCCTGGGCTGCCAGCACGCGCAAGTTCCGATGCTCCTAGAAGAAATCAAGTGCCGAGATTCGAATTTTAAAAAGACGGTCCTGATCTATGAGCAACAGAAGAGTCCCTCGGAAGCCGCGATGCTGAGCAAGGCTATCCGCGAAACATTTCTGGGAATGGTCGAAGCGGACAAGATCACTCGGCAACCTGCGCCCCTGTCAAAACTCACGCTCGGCCTGCAATGCGGCGGGTCCGATGGTTTTTCGGGGCTATCAGCGAACCCCGCCATCGGACACGTCTCCGACATAGTCGCGGCACTCGGAGGTATCGGTATCCTTTCGGAATTTCCGGAGCTCTGTGGCGTAGAACAGCAGCTTATCGACCGTTGCGTCCGCAAAGAAGTTGCGGACCGTTTTGCGCGCCTCATGAAGGACTACGCAGCGCGCGCCAAGGCTGTAGGTGCGGGGTTCGAAATGAATCCTTCGCCGGGCAATATCCGCGATGGGTTGCTGACAGATGCAATGAAGTCTGCGGGCGCGGCGAAGAAAGGCGGCACGTCTCCTGTCACGGCCGCCGTGGACTATCCAGAATACTGCACGGAACCGGGATTGAACCTGCAATGCACGCCGGGGAGCGACGTGGAATCCGTCTCAGCGCAGGTGGGGGCCGGCGCAAATGTGATTCTCTTCACTACCGGGCTGGGCACGCCAACAGGAAACCCCATCGCACCAGTTCTGAAAATCTCGACTAATTCGAGTCTCGCGCAGCGCATGCCCGACATCATCGACGTCGACGCGGGCGGCATCATCTCGGGCGAGATCAAAATTGAGGAAATGGGCGAAACGATCCTCGAACGCGTAATTCAGGTTGCCAGCGGAAGAGCCCGCACTAAGGCGGAGATACTCTCTCAGGATGATTTCATTCCCTGGAAACGAGGAGTCTCGCTCTGATAAAGGACCGGTGCTCGTGAAAGCTCTTTTGCTCTCGGAATATAAGCATCTGGAAATTGCCCATCTTCCTGACCCCCAACCTGGCCAGGGTGAAGTTGTAATAAGCGTGGCCGCGTGCGGCATCTGTGGCAGTGACGTTCACGGTTATGATGGCTCTTCTGGTCGGCGCATTCCGCCGCTTGTTATGGGGCACGAAGCTGCGGGAACAATCGCCGCGCTCGGTGCTGGAGTGAGCGGATTCGCGGAAGGCGAAAGGGTCACCTTCGACTCGACCATCTTTTGCGGCGCTTGCAACAACTGCCGCCGGGGAGACGTGAATCTCTGCGACCACCGCCAGGTCTTGGGAGTCTCATGCGCCGAGTTTTGCCGCCCCGGAGCTTTTGCAGAATATGTCGCGGTTCCTTCCCGCATTCTCTATCGCTTGCCGGAAAGTCTTTCGTTTGCAGAAGCAGCTATGCTAGAGGCGGTCTCTGTTGCACTCCATGGCGTTTCCTTGGCGCAAGTCTCTGCTGACAGCACTGCTTTGGTGCTGGGAGCAGGGATGATTGGGTTGCTCACGCTGCAAGCTCTGCGCGTTGCCGGGTGCTCGCGAATATTTGTCGCCGACTTAGACAGCACGCGGCTCAAGCTGGCTCAAGACGTCGGAGCTAACGCTGTCTTATCTTCGGACGGGGACGTCGTCGAGCAAGTGATGCAACTTACCGGAGGCACCGGCGTTGATCTCGCCATCGAAGCCGTCGGCAGAAACGAAACCGTGAAGGTGAGCATCGATAGCGTTCGAAAGGGAGGCACGGTCGTGCTGGTCGGCAACATTTCACCCGAGGTGACGCTTCCGTTACAAAAAGTTGTCACGCGCCAAATTCGGCTCCAGGGATCTTGCGCTTCGGCGGGGGAATATCCTCGTGCGATCGAGCTGTTGGCGAATGGTGCGATTCGGGTGAAACCATTTATCACGGCCATTGCCCCGCTTGCGGAGGGCCCGCGCTGGTTCGAACGTCTATACGCGCACGAACCCAATTTGATGAAGGTGATTCTTGTGCCGGAGGCTGGTTCGTGAGCGATGGCCTTTTCGATCTTAGCGGCCGCGTCGCACTCGTTACCGGAACGAGCCGGGGGCTCGGCCAGTACATGGCGCGAGCGCTCGCGAAAGCTGGTGCGGACCTGGTGCTCACCAGCAGAGGCGTCGATCGCTTGTCAGCCTTCGAAATGGAGATAAAATCTCTCGGTCGCGGGACCTTTTCTGTGGAGCTCGACGTCCGCAGTCAAGAGAGCATCGAGAAAATGGTCGCGGCAGCGGAAGCTGCGTGTGGCCATATCGATATTCTCGTTAACAATGCAGGTTGCAATGTCCGTAAGCCGGCGCTCGACGTAACTTGGGAAGACTGGAACTTGATTCTCGAAACCAATCTTCGCGGCAGCTTCTTTGTTGCTCAAGCGGTGGCGCGTGGCATGATCGCGCGGCGCTACGGTCGCATCATCAACATCGGCTCTGTCACCACGGTGGCCGGCTATGCAGGGCTCGCACCCTATGGAGCTAGTCGCGGCGGCGTAAAGCAATTGACGATGAGTCTGGCCGACGACTGGGGTAAGTACGGTGTGACCGTGAATTGTCTCGCGCCCGGATGGTTTCGCACCGAACAGAACAAGGTTCTCTATGAGAACAGGGAATGGGTCGAATATCTTTGCGATCGCATTCCCTTGAAGCGCCCGGGCCAGCCGCAGGATCTGGATGCCGCGGTCGTTTTCCTTGCGGCGGAGTCCAGCCGATATGTAACGGGTCAAACGCTGCTTGTGGATGGCGGAATCTCAACGGGTGCAACACGCGCGCTGGTGGAGTCCGCGAAGACCGTTGCGGACGATTCTTGAAAATCAGATTAGGCAGCTTCGACGTCCGGAATGCCGGATTGTAAGCACGAAACACCACACGCCAAGCACCCGTCATTAATGTCCTGGAGTTCTTCGGAATCAAGCAGGTTCCGGCACAGTGTCCATGCGACCCAGCAGGAAAATATAAGCCCCGATGCTGATGAGAAGAATCGCGGTCGCGGTTAGGAAAGCCCATGAGTAGGAATGCGTGGCCTCGACGACGTAGCCGGTGACGATCGGTGCAGCGATGGCCGCAAGTTGGTTGCTAAAGTTTAGAATCCCGCCCACGGTGCCAACGCTTTCTTTGGGGGCAATCAAGGAAGGAATTGACCATCCCACCGGCGACGCTGCCGACAATCCTCCAATAGAAATGCTGATCCAGATGAGCGCTCCAGCGGCGCTCCGCGCGCTGGCAGCGCCGAGGATCCCGAGCCCAAGGCTCGTTCCACCGATGAGAACAGTCTGGCGAATGCGTACCGCGTTCCACCCGCGTTGGATCAATGCATCGACCAGCCATCCGCCAATGACGAGATCCGTCAGAGTTGCAAATAGCCACGGTACGCTGGTGTACACGACAGAGTGCAGCAAATCCACGTGATGAACAGCCAAAAAATAGGACGGCAGCCAGGTCAGAAGTAGGTAGAACGTGTAGTTGTAGCCGAAGAACCCTAGCGCGAGGCCGCTCACCCTCCGTTGACGGAGCAGATACCAGAGCGGCGCGCCGTTTTCAGCCTTTGCACGATCTTCCGGCTGCGCTCCGCCTTTGGCGATGAACTGACGTTCCACTGGCGAGAGCCTCTGGTCTTCGCTTGGATTTCGGTAAAACGCATAGAACAAAACGAAATAGAGAATGCTGATGAATCCTGTCGCGGCGAAACTCCAGCGCCAGCCAAAATGCAGAAGCAGGATGCCCAGGAGCGGCACGCCGATGCCGGAAGAAAGTTTGGCCATCGAGTCGAAGATTGCCGTTGCGAGGCTGCGTTCTTGTTTTGGAAACCAGTAGCCGACGGCTTTTGAATTCGCAGGGAACGTGGGCGCTTCGCCGATTCCCAAAAGCAGACGCGCCGCGAGGAAGCCCCCGATCCCCGTGGACACTGCCGCTCCGAACGAGGCTACCGCCCAGAGAATCGTGCTGATGCGGCCGACACGCCGAACGCCGAACTTGTCCAGCAACAATCCCGACGGGAGTTGGAGCGCTGCGTAAGTCCAGTTGTAGGCGCTCGATAGATAGCCGAACGTAACTGCCGAAATTCCAAAGGCAGCGTTTAGCGCATCTTTTGAGACGGACAGATTTACTCGGTCAAAATAGTTGACGAGAACTCCGAAGCCGAGTAGACAGGCGATCGCCCATCGGCGGCGCGGAACGCGGTCCAGTTCAGAAAGTGTCTGGTCTAGGGTGGCGGACATGAAAAGTTTTTCTCTTGTGTTCTCCTGTCAAAAATCGAGCAGAACAGTCGCACATAATCGCCGCGCAGAGTATCGCATAAGAAGCTGGAATCAGTGGTTTTCTTCCACGCTTTGAGAGGGCCGGGCAAAGTTCGGCGCGAGTCCTGCCATGTGCGTCGGCTCAATGTGCCTTTACCTAAAGTTGGGCATTACCAAAGTTGGGCACTTGCTTCGCTTCTGCCGCCCGCAGTAGACTACGCCGTCTTCCATTCAGGATGGTTTGGCGATGAAGACTCGAATCCTCTACGGACAAACAAAATGAATCCGCTCACGACACGACGCGATTTTCTTCGAACCACGGCGGCTGCAAGTGCCGGACTTCTGCTTTCCAATCCGGCAAGGGCTGCGAAAAACAGATCCGTGCTCTTGTTCACAAAATCCTCCGGCTTCGAGCACGCGGTCATAAAAACCTCGCCGGGCAATCCCAGCATCGCCGAAACTGCTATCCGCGGTTTCTCTGCTCGATACAAATTCGATCTCACCGCTTCGAAGGACGGCCGCCTCTTTGACTCCAAGGAATTTCATGACTACGCCGCCGTCGTGTTTTTCACCACCGGTGACCTTACCCAGGCGGGTACCGATGGCCAGCCGCCGATGTCTGCCGCGGGCAAGCAGGCTTTTCTCGATGCCATCCAGAACGGCCTCGGCTTCGTCGGCATTCACGCCGCTAGCGACACTTTCCATACTCCGCCCGATCCGCAAGATCTTTCGAATCGTTACATTGCGCACGGCGAACAGTCCGATCCATATCTCCGGATGCTCGGCGGAGAGTTCATCATTCACGGGCAGGCCAAGGATCCTCGCCTGCAGACCGCGAACGTCATCATAAACGATTCGAAGTTTCCCGGCCTTGAAGGTGTGCAATCTCCTGTAAGCCTGATGGAGGAATGGTACTCCATGAAGGACTTTGCACCCGACCTCCATGTGATTTGCACGCTGGACACTTCCACGATGAACGGGCTCGCTTACAAGCGCGCCCCCTATCCCGTGGTTTGGGCGCGCATGAACGGGCGGGGTAGGGTGTTTTACAACGCCATCGGTGACCGCGCCGAGAATTGGCAGAATCCGTTTCACCTGAATCTGCTCGCGGGAGGAATTCGTTGGGCGATGGGAGATGCGAGCGCCTCGGTTTCGCCTAACCTCAAGAGTGCGGCCCCGGGCTACGCCGAGATTCCGCCGCCGTATCCGCCGCCCGCAAAATAACGCGTCACTTTGTGGGATTCATCTATTGGGACCAAAGGCTCCTGCGACCGGAATTGTCGCCCGGGACACGCTGGGGTGCTCTACTTCGGCGGTCGGCTCCCTAGGTCGCGTCAAGTGCAAGTCGGTTGGCGCTACCTCGAATGGAATTTTCTCGCGCGGCGAAACTGGCGCATCTGACGCGTCTCCATCAGGCTGAAGCTATCGTCGCATGCGTTTGCTTTGATTCTCGATCCCCATCTTTCGCTCCACGACGATTCCCTCATTTTCCTTTCCGCGCCGCCCCATTTGGGAGGGGTTGAGTTTCGAAACGGAAAAGTGCTCGGGTTCATTCGATACTTACCTCATTGCCGAGCCTCTTGTGCCACACCCCAGCTGTCAGTAAAATGTGCCGTCTTCCATTCGCATTCAAATTTCTTCACAGTGCGGATTGCTAACGGAGTAACTCTGCATGGCGCAGCACTACGACGTCATCGTCATCGGCGGCGGCCACAACGGCCTCGTGAACGCCGCTTACCTTGCCAAAGCGGGGAAGAAGGTGCTCGCCCTCGAACGCCGCCATGTCCTTGGAGGCGCTGCCGTCACCGAAGAAATCTTTCCCGGGTTCCTTTTTTCTGAATGTTCGTACGTCGTCTCTCTGCTTCGCCCGGAAATCATTCGCGAGCTTGAGCTTCCGCGCCACGGCCTCGAAATTCTTCCGCTCGATGGCACATTCACGCCCATGGCCAATGGGAATTTCCTCTGGCGCATGAACGACCATGCCCGCACCCAGCGCGAAATTCGCCGCCACTCCCGCGTCGACGCCGAAGCCTACGACGAATTTTCGAAGATGATGACCCCGATGTGCCGCTTCGTGAAGCCGTTGCTGTCGATGATTCCGCCGGATCCCACCACGCTCAAGCCCGGGGACCTCAGGCAACTTCACTTTCTCATGCAGCGATTCCGCAGCCTTTCTTCCGACGAGCGCTACACGCTCGTCCAGCTCATGACCATGAGCGCGGCCGATTTTCTCGACCAGTGGTTTGAAACCGATGTCCTCAAGGCCACCATGTCGGCCTCGGGCATCATCGGTACTTTCCTTGGGATTCGTTCTCCGGGCACAGCGTACGTTTTGCTCCACCACTACATGGGTGAAATCGACGGCGCGTTTCGCTCGTGGGGTTTCAGCCGCGGCGGCACCGGAGCCATCTCCAACGCCATCGCCGACGCGGCCCGTGAAGCCGGCGTGGAAATTCGCACCCAGGCGGGCGTCGGGAAAATCCTAGTCAAAAACGGCCGCACCTGCGGCGTAGCCCTACAAAGCGGTGAAGAAATCTCCGCCAACGTCGTCTCTTCCAGCGTCGATCCCCATCTCACATTCGAAAGATTTCTCGACCCCAGCGAGTTGCCCGCTGATTTTCTCGAGGGCGTCCGTCGTTACAAATACCGCGGCTCTTCCGGCAAAGTAAATCTCGCGCTCGACGCCCTTCCCGATTTCAAATGCCTGCCCGGCCCCGGCGCTCATCTCCGCGGCGCGATTTCCATTTCTCCCAGCATCGAGTATATGGAGCGCGCCTACGACGACGCCAAGTACGGCAGCTTTTCGCGCAAGCCGTACATCGATATCGTCATTCCTAGCCTCACTGATCCGAGTGTCGCTCCTCCAGGCAAGCACGTTATGTCCTGTTTCGTCCAGTATGCGCCCTACAAACTCGCGAAGGGCACCTGGGACGATCAGCGCGAAGCTTTCGGCGACGCCGTCGTCAACACCATCGCCCAGCACGCCCCCAACATCAAAAAGATTGTCACCGGCCGTCAAATTCTCACGCCTCTCGACCTCGAGCGCGAGTTTGGCCTCACGCAAGGCAATATTTTCCAGGGCGAGCTCTCCCTCGAGCAGCTTTTTTTCCTCCGTCCTGTCCCGGGATGGGCCTACTACCGCACGCCCATCGACAACCTCTATATGTGCGGCTCCGCCACGCATCCCGGCGGCGGCATCATGGGCGCTCCCGGCCGCATCGCCAGCCAGGTCATTCTCAGGGATTGGAAAAAATCAAAATCCTCCCGTTCGAACGGGAGCAAGAACTAATCATGCCCATCGGACAGCGCATCGCTGTTATCGGCGGCGGCCACAACGCCCTTATAACCGCGTTCTATCTCGCAAAGGGCGGATTCAAGCCCCTCGTACTCGAACGACGCGAAATGGTCGGCGGCGGCGCCATCACCGAGGAATTTCACCACGGTTTCCGCACTTCCGCTCTTTCCCACACCGTCGGCCCGCTTCGCGCGGACATTGCCCGTGACCTCGAGTTTCATAAACTCGATTGCGAGATTCTTCGCCCCGATCCCCGCGTCTTCGCTCCCACGCCTGAGGGTAAATCGCTGCTCTTCTATAACGACCACGCGAAAACTGCCGCCGAAATTGCCCGCCACTCCGAAAAAGATGCCGCCAAGTACGCGCAATTCGCCGAGACGCTCGATCACCTTTTCACCATTCTTGGTGAACTGGTTTCCATCACCCCGCCCGCCATTGATTCACCCTCGCCCGAGGATTTCTGGAATCTTTTCAAGGCCGGTCGTAGCGTGCGCAGCCTCGGGAAGCAAGGTATTTTTGATCTCCTCCGCTGGGGCCCCATGGCGGTCGCCGATTTCGTTTCCGAATTTTTCGAAACGGATCTGCTCCGCGCCGTCATCGCCGCGCGCGGCATTTTTGGCACCGCGCTCGGTCCCTGGTCCGCCGGCTCTACGGCCGTGCTTCTGCTCCGCGCAACCGCGGACTCCCATCCCGTTGGCTCTGCGGCTTTCCCGCGCGGTGGACTTGGCTCGCTCACTCTCGCCCTCGCCGATGCCGCCCGCACGGCCGGAGTGGAAATACGCACCAATGCCGAGGTTCAACACATTCGCGTGAAAGACGGCTCCGTCACGGGCCTCGTTCTTGCCGATGGGGAAGAGATCGCCATCGAAGCTGTCGTTTCCGGAGTCGATCCCAAGCGCACTTTTTTCAAACTCCTCGATCCCACCCAGCTCGATCCCACCTTCGCGCTTCGCATTCGCAACGTTCGCAACGCGGGCACCGTCGCCAAAGTTCATCTCGCCCTAGGTGGTCTCCCCGTTTTCTCCGCTCTCGACCCCGCCGAAGGATTTCTCAGCTCCCTCTCCGGCCGTATCCACATAGGCCCGGAAATCGATTATCTGGAACGCGCCTTTGACGCTTCCAAGTACGGCGAGTTCTCTGCCTCGCCCTATCTCGACGTCACCATTCCCACGATTCTCGATCCGTCACTCGCGCCCGAAGGCAAGCACGTCCTCTCCGCCTATGTTCAATTCGCTCCTTTCAAACTCGCCGGCGTTTCCGCGGATGGCAAAACCATCGTCAAGTCCGAATCGAACTGGGACACCCGCCGCAAGGATCTCGGCGACGCTGTAGTCAAAACTCTCGCGCAGTACGCCCAGAATCTGCCCAGCCTCATCGAACACATGCAGGTCATCACTCCGCATGACCTCGAAACGATTTACGGTTTCACGGGCGGCCACGTGTTCCACGGCGAACTCGCCCTCGATCAGCTTTTCACCATGCGCCCCGTTCTCGATTGGGCCCGCTACAAAACGCCCATCCGCGGCCTCTTTCTTGCCGGTTCCGGCACTCATCCCGGCAACGGCCTAACCGGTGCATCCGGCGCCAACGCCGCCCGTGAAATCATCCACGCCCTCCGCTGATTGTTCCTCCCTTCTCTCGGTCCTCAGGGCCCTCTGTTTAGATCCCTTTCCCTGGCCATCCTCAACACTTGCCGATTCTCGCCGTCCCCGCTATCTTTTCTGGGTCCCCATGAACAGCATGGACCGCTCCCGCCTGCACTTCCTCCATCAGCGCGAAGAAAAACGTTTCATCGCAGATCATCCTCGCTCCGCCGAACTCTACCTCCGTGCCCAATCCTCGCTCCTCGGCGGCGTCCCAATGAACTGGATGAACAAATGGGCCGGCGCTTTTCCCGTCTTCGTAAGATCCGCCAGTGGCGCGCACTTCACCGACGTGGACGGCCGCGACTACGTCGACCTCTGCCTTGGTGACACCGGCGCCATGACTGGCCACTCGCCTCCAATCGTCGCCGACGCCGTCGCACACCGAGTCCGCGAAGGCATCACGTTCATGCTCCCCACCGAAGACTCGCTCTGGGTCGGCGAAGAACTCCAGCGCCGCTTCGGCCTCCCGTTCTGGCAGTTCACGCTCACAGCCACCGACGCCAACCGCTTCTCCATTCGCATCGCGCGCGAAATCACGCAGCGCCCCAAAATTCTCGTCTTCCACTACTGCTACCACGGCACGGTAGATGAAACCTTGGTCTCCCTCCACGACGGCGTAGTCGGTCCGCGCCGCGGCAACATCGGCCCACCTGTGGATCCCGTGGAAACTACGCACGTCGTAGAATTCAACGATCTCAAAGCCCTCGAAGACGCTCTCAAGCATCACGATGTCGCCTGCGTCCTCGCCGAGCCTGCCATGACCAACGTTGGCATCATCCTCCCCGACGCAGGCTACTGGTCTGCCGCGCGTGAACTCACGCGTCGCTACGGCGCGCTCCTTGTCGTCGACGAAACCCACACCATCTGCGCCGGCTCCGGCGGCTGCACCCGCGACTGGAAGCTACAACCCGACATTCTCGTTTTCGGCAAACCGATCGGCGGCGGCATTCCCGGAGCCACCTACGGCGTGACGCAGGAAGTCGCGCAGCGCATCGGCGCCCGCCTCCATCTTGAGGACATTGACGTCGGCGGCGTCGGCGGCACGCTAGCCGGCAACGCTCTTTCTCTAGCGGCTATGCGCGCCACGCTCGAACACATCCTCACGCCCGCAGCTTTCGCCCACATGATCCCGCTAGCCAATCGCTTCGCCGACGGTGTCG
>Ga0210395_10000184_pt1 | contig 49631 bp, 48 predicted proteins | sample IncBWH4OmetaG_FD_150861 | JGI IMG/M metagenome (GOLD analysis project Ga0210395, IMG submission 150861) | Forest soil microbial communities from Barre Woods Harvard Forest LTER site, Petersham, Massachusetts, United States - Inc-BW-H-4-O ...
GGCGCCGCGTGTGGGAAGTGGGCCGTAGGGCCCATTTTTATTTTTGACGGTAATTCGCTGGCATTGAGGAGGGGTGGCACATGGCGGCTCTGCGTGAGCGCCTCATCTCCTTGATCGAGCCCCTGCTGGTGCAGCTGGGCTACGAGCTTGTGGAGCTGGAGTTTGTGCCCGGGCGCGGGGGTTGCCTGCGGATCTTCATCGATCGGCCCGAGGGCATTGGCGTCAGTGACTGCGAGCGGGTCAGCCGCGAGGTCTCCGCGTTGCTGGACGTCGAGGATCCGATCCCAACGGCCTATTCGCTGGAGGTGTCCTCGCCGGGGGATGACCGGGTGCTGCGAACCCACGCGCACTTCGAGCGCTTCAAGGGCTCACGGGTTCTGGTTGAGCTGGTGGCGCCGCGCGCTGGACGGCGGCGCTTCACGGGAGTGATGCAGGAGGTCTCCGCGACCGGTGTGGCCCTGGAGGTCGACCGGCAGCGCGTGGATGTGCCGTTTGGCGAGATTGCGAAGGCGCGACTGGCCCCTTGAGCGAGGGCGTACGGCGTGCGGAAGGTTTGTGAGGAGCTATTGAGATGAACAAGGAAATCCTGATGGTGGTCGACGCCGTTTCCAACGAGAAGGGCGTGGACAAAGAAGTCATCTTCGATGCGCTCGAGGCGGCGCTGGCTTCCGCGACCCGCAAGAAACATGGCGAAGAGTGGGATGTGCGCGTGGCGATCGACCGCAAGAGCGGCGACTACGAGACTTTCAGGCGCTGGAAGGTGTTTGCCGATGAGTCCACCGAGCTTGAGGTGCCGGAGCGGGAGCTGCGCATGGATGATGCGCGGGACCTGAATCCGGCCATCGAACCGGGTGGCTTCGTCGAAGAACCGATGGAGTCGGTGGGCTTCGGCCGCATCGCCGCCCAGCAGGCCAAGCAGGTGATCGTGCAGAAGGTACGCGAGGCCGAGCGCGCCCAGGTGGTGGACGCCTACCGGGATCGGGTGGGCACCATGGTCAGCGGCCTGGTCAAGCGCGTGGATCGCAACGGTCTGTATATCGACCTGGGCAGCAATGCCGAGGGCTTCGTGCCGCGCACCGACATGATTCCGCGCGAGCAGGCCAAGCCCCAGGACCGCGTCAAGGCCTTCCTCAAGGAAGTGCGCTCCGAGCCGCGCGGTCCGCAGCTGTTCCTGACGCGCACCGCGCCGGAGTTCCTGATCGAGCTGTTCAAGCTGGAGGTGCCCGAGGTCGGCCAGGGGCTGATCGAGATCCTGGGCGCGGCCCGTGATCCGGGCGTGCGCGCCAAGATCGCCGTGCGCAGCAATGATCCGCGCATCGATCCGGTGGGCGCCTGCGTCGGCATGCGCGGTTCACGCGTGCAGGCGGTGTCCAATGAAGTCTCGGGCGAGCGCGTCGACATCATCCCATTTGATGAGAATCCGGCGCAGTTCGTCATCAACGCCATGTCACCGGCCGAGGTCATGTCCATCGTCGTGGACGAGGAGGCCCACAGCATCGACATCGCGGTGGCCGAGGACAAGCTCTCGCAGGCCATCGGCCGCGGCGGCCAGAACATCCGGCTCGCCAGCCAGCTCACCGGCTGGGAGCTGAATGTCATGACCGAATCGGATGCCGAGGCCAAGAGCGACACCGAATCCCGCGATCTGGTGCAGACCTTCATGAAGCAGCTGGATGTGGGCGAGGATGTCGCCACCATCCTGGTCCAGGAGGGGTTCTCCACCGTCGAGGAAGTGGCGTACGTGCCCCAGGCGGAACTGATGGCGATTGCCGAATTCGATGAAACCATCGTCAAGGAGCTGCGCAACCGCGCCCGCGATGTGCTGCTCACGCAGGCCATCGCCAGCGAAGAGACCCTGGATCAGGCCATGCCCGCCGATGATCTGCTGACCATGAGCGGCATGAGTCCGGATCTGGCCCTGGCCCTGGCGCGCCGTGGCGTGCGCACCCGCGAGGATCTCGCCGAGCAGTCGGTTGACGACCTGTCCGACATTGATGGGCTGGCGGCCGAAGAGGCCGGCAAGCTCATCATGACCGCACGTGAGCCGTGGTTCGCCGCGGGTCACTAGACCAAGGAATTCACTGATGGCTGATGTAACTGTTTCACAATTTGCCCAGGTACTGAAAGTACCTGTCGACCGTCTGATCGTGCAGCTTGATCAGGCCGGTATCAAGGTCGAAGGGCCCGAGGCTCGCATCAGCGATGAGGCGAAGCTGGAATTGCTGTCGCACCTGCGCAAGTCACACGGTAGCGATGAGCAGGGCGGCTCGCCCACCAAGATCACGCTGAAGCGCAAGACGCAAAGCGAACTGAAGCTGGCGAGCACCCAGGGGCGCGCGCGCACGGTGAATGTCGAGGTACGGCGCAGCCGCACCTATGTGAAGCGCGATGTGCTGGAGGAGCAGAACCGCCAGAATCTGGAGGACGGCGATTCGAAGCGCCGCGAGGCCGAGGAGGCCGAGAAGCGCGAGCAGGAGCGCCTGGAGGCCGAGCGCCGCGAGAACGAGCGGGTCGAGGCCGAGAACCGCCGGCGCATCGAGGAAGAGCAGAGCCGCAAGAAGGCCCAGGAGGATGCGCGTCGCGCCGCCGAGCAGCATGCGCGCGAGGATGCCGAACGCCGCGAGCGCGAACTGCAGCGGCACGTCCCGGAGGAGCCGCGCGAAATCCAGCCCAAGGCGGTCGCGCAGCCCAAGGCCGCCGCCGCCAAGCCTGCGGCGCAGAAGCCGGCCGTGGCCCCGCCACCGCCCCCGGTTGCGGATCGCGCGCAACCCACCCGCTACGGGCGCGAGGAGCTGCATGTCACCGGCGATGTCAGCAACCGCTACAAGAAGAAGCGGCGCGTCAAGGGCCGTCCGGTGTCCGTGGGCAACGATGCCCGCCATGCCTTCGAGATGCCCACCACGCCGCAGAAGCGCGAGGTCGCGGTGGGCGAGACCATCACGGTGGCCGAACTTGCCGCCAAGATGGCCATCAAGGCGACCGAAGTCATCAAGGTGCTGATGAACATCGGCATCATGGCCACCATCAACCAGCCCCTGGACCAGGAAACCGCCGTGCTGGTGGTCGAGGAACTGGGGCATACGGCCAAGCTGCAACGCGAAGACCAGATCGAGGAGGACCTGCAGGGTGAGGCGTCCGCGGAGGACACCAGCACGCCCCGTCCCCCGGTGGTGACCGTGATGGGTCACGTCGATCACGGCAAGACCTCGCTCCTGGATTACATCCGCACCACCAAGGTGGCCGCCGGTGAAGCCGGCGGCATCACCCAGCACATCGGTGCCTACCGTGTACAGACGGCCAAGGGCGTGATCACCTTCCTGGACACTCCGGGTCACGCGGCCTTCACGGCCATGCGTGCCCGCGGTGCCAAGGCCACCGACGTGGTGGTGCTGGTCGTGGCCGCCGACGATGGCGTCATGCCCCAGACCATCGAGGCCATCGAGCATGCGCGCGCGGCCAATGTGCCCATCGTCGTGGCCATCAACAAGATCGACAAGAGCGATGCCGATCCGGAGCGCGTACGCAACGAATTGGCGAAGCACGATGTCATCCCGGAGGCGTGGGGAGGCCAGAACATGTTCGTCAATGTCTCGGCGCGTACCGGGGATGGCATTGACCAGCTGCTGGATGCCATCTTGTTGCAGGCCGAGGTGCTGGAGCTGTCCAGCACCCTCACCGGGCCGGCATCCGGCATTGTGATCGAGTCGAGCATCGAGAAGGGCCGCGGCCCGGTGGCGACGGTGCTGGTCAAGAAGGGCACGCTGCACATGGGCGATTTCATACTGGCCGGCACTGAATTCGGGCGCGTGCGCGCCATGTTCGATGAGACCGGCGCCAGCGTCCAGGAGGCCGGACCCTCCACGCCGGTGGCGGTGCTGGGACTGTCCGGTGCACCCAAGGCCGGTGATGACCTGCTGGTGGTGGAGAGCGAGCGCAAGGCGCGCGAAGTGGCCCTGTACCGTCAGGGCAAGTTCCGCGATGTGAAGCTGGCCAAGACCGCCACCCGTGCCGAGGATGTGTTCTCGCAGCTGGAGACGGACAAGGCCGGCGTCGTCGTCGTGCTGCTGAAGGCGGATGTGCAGGGCAGCCAGGAGGCCCTGCGCGAGGCATTGACCAAACTGTCCACCGCCGAAGTGTCGGTCAAGGTCATCGCCAGCGGCATCGGTGGCATCACGGCCTCGGATGTGCAGCTGGCGGCGGCCTCCAAGGCGCTGATCATCGGCTTCAATGTGCGCGCCGATTCGGGTGCGCGCGAGGCGATCAAGGATCTGGGCGTCGACGTTCGGTACTACAGCATCATCTACGAGGCCATCGATGACGTTAAGGCGATGATGAGCGGCATGCTCGCCCCGGAGGTCAAGGAGACCATCGTGGGCATCGCCCAGGTGCGGGATGTGTTCCGCTCCAGCAAGTTCGGCGTCGTGGCCGGCTGTCTGATCACCGAGGGCGTCGTCAAGCGCAACAATCCGATCCGCGTGCTGCGTGAAAGCGTGGTGATCTTTGAAGGCCAGCTGGAGTCGCTGCGGCGTTTCAAGGATGACGTGGGCGAGGTGCGGGCCGGCACCGAGTGCGGCATTGGCGTGAAGAACTACCAGGACGTACGGGTCGGCGATCAGATCGAGTGCTATACGCGCACCGAAGTCGCGCGCACCGTTGAGTAAGATGTCCGGCAGGCATCAACCCGGCAGCGGCCGGCACAGCCGCATCGAGGCGCAGATGCAGCGGGTGCTGGCCGACCTCATCAGCCGCGAGGTCAAGGATCCACGCGTCGGCAATGTGACCATCACCGCGGTGGAGGTGGCGCAGGATCTGGCGACGGCGCGCATTTTCTTCGTGCCCTTCGCCGGCGCGCATGACCCGCAGCAGGTCGCCGAGGGTCTGGCCCACGCCGGCGGCTTCCTGCGCGGCGCGGTCGGGCGCCAGCTCGGGCTGCGGCATGCGCCGCGCCTGGCCTTCGTGTTCGATGACACGCTGGACAAGGCGGTGCACCTGACCCGGCTGATCGACAGCGCCGTCGCCGCCGATACCGCGCCCAAGCCCGAGGAGACGTGAACGGCATCCTGCTGCTGGACAAGCCGCGCGGGCTTTCCTCCAACGCAGCCCTGCAGCGGGTGCGGCGCCTGCTGGGCGCCGCCAAGGCCGGCCACGTCGGCAGCCTTGATCCCCTGGCCACCGGCATGCTGCCGATCTGCCTCGGGGAGGCCACCAAGGTGGCCGGTGACATCACCGCGGCGCGCAAGGGCTACCGGTTCACGCTGGCCCTGGGGTCGCGGACCGCCACCGGTGACCTTGAAGGCGAGGTGGTGGAGCAGGCCGCGGTGCCCACGCTGACCACGGCCCAGGTGCAGCTCGCCCTGGAGGCCTTCCGCGGCAGCCAGTTGCAGGTGCCACCCATGTACTCGGCGCTCAAGCGCGACGGTCAGCCGCTGTACAAGCTGGCGCGCGCCGGGGTCACGGTTGAGCGCGCGGCCCGCAGCATCCAGATCAGCGAGCTGTCGCTGCTGCAGCTGGCCGACGGGCAGCTGGAACTGATGGCGCTGTGCTCCAAAGGGACCTACATCAGGGTCCTGGCCGAGGACATTGCCCGAGCCTTACACAGCTGCGGTCATGTCACGGCGCTGCGGCGGATATATGTCGAGCCCTTCGAGCATGAGCCGATGCTGACCCTGGCCGAAGTGGAAGCGGCGTGTCAGGCCGGCTCAAGGCCGGTCCTGATCGCACCGGATGCGGCCCTGCCCGCCATGCCCTGCGTGCACCTGCCGGCGGAGCTCGCCGGACGGCTGGCGCACGGCCAGGCTGTCCTGGCGGGGGGTACGCCGGCCGGAAAAGTACGCCTGTACGACGCCGAGGGACGCTTCATGGGGCTGGGGGAAGCCGACGCCGGGGGCCAGGTGCGACCGCGCCGGCTTTTCGCCACCACCGCGAGCGCTTTTCCTTGAGACCTCAAGGGTGTACGGGTAGAATGCCGCGCTTCAAAAACAGACCCAATCAACTAGTTCTTAGGAAAATTCGCGCACATGACCTTAACAGCCGAACAGAAGGGCGGAATCGTCGCGCAGTTCCGTCGTGATGCCAAAGACACCGGTTCCCCCGAAGTCCAGATTGCATTGCTCTCCGAGCGCATCAACGGACTGGGTGAGCACTTCACTGCTCACAAGAGTGACCACTCATCGCGTCGCGGGCTCGTCAAGCTCGTCAATCAGCGCCGCAAGCTGCTCGATTATCTCAAGTCGACCCAGCCGCAGAAGTATCAGGAGCTCGTCGAGCGCCTGGGACTGCGTCGCTGAACATCCAGGCGTTGCCGGTGGTAACGCCCAACATTGCGGCCGTTCCCGGCCGCAATTTCATTACATGAGGATAAAAGCGTGAGTGCTTTTGCAAAGTCTTTTGCTTACGGCAGCCAGACCGTAACGATCGAGACCGGCGAACTTGCCCGTCAGGCCGATGCATCGGTCAAGGTATCCATGGGGGACACGGTGGTCCTGGTCACCTGCGTTGCCAAACAGCAGCCGGTGCCGGGCCGGGATTTCTTCCCCCTCACCGTCAACTACATCGAGAAGACCTACGCCGCGGGCAAGATCCCCGGCGGCTTCTTCAAGCGCGAGGGGCGCCCTTCGGAGAAGGAGACCCTGACCTCGCGCCTGATCGACCGGCCGCTGCGGCCGCTGTTCCCCGACGGCTTCTACAACGACGTGCAGGTCGTTGCGACCGTGCTGTCGCTGGACCCGACCATAGATCCGGATATTCCATCGCTCATCGGTGCCTCGGCGGCGGTGACGCTGTCGGGCATTCCCTTCAGCGGTCCGATCGGCGCCGCCCGCGTCGGTTACAAGGATGGCCAGTATCTGCTGAATCCGACCGGCACCGAAATGACCGGCTCGCAGCTGGACCTGGTGGTGGCCGGCACCGAGCAGGCCGTGCTGATGGTTGAATCCGAAGCCCAGGGCCTGTCCGAAGAGGTCATGCTGGGCGCGGTGGTCTTCGGCCACAAGGCCATGCAGGTGGCCATCAGCGCCATCCGCGAACTTGCCGCCCAGGCGGCCAAACCGCGCTGGACCTGGACCGCGCCTGCCGTCAGCCCCGAGCTGACCGCCGCGCTGGCGACCCAGGCCGAGACGGCCCTGACCAAGGCCTATGCGATCACCGAGAAACTGCAGCGTCGCGACCGCGTGGCCGAGGTCAAGGCCGCGGCGATTGCCGCGCTCAGCGGTGGCGAGAGCCCGAAGTTCACCGCCGATGAAGTGGACGATCAGTTCTTCAAACTCGAAAGCAACATCGTGCGCCAGCGCATCCTCAGAGGTGAGCCGCGCATCGATGGCCGCGATGCCAGCACCGTGCGTCCGATCACCGTCAAGGCCGCCGTGCTGCCCCGTACCCATGGTTCGGCGCTGTTCACCCGCGGGGAGACGCAGGCGCTGGTGGCCGTGACGCTGGGGACCGGCCGGGATGCGCAGATCATCGATGCGCTGAGCGGGGAACGCCGCGAGCCGTTCATGATGCACTACAACTTCCCGCCGTTTTCCGTGGGCGAGACTGGCATGATGGGGTCACCGAAGCGCCGCGAGATCGGCCACGGCAACCTGGCACGTCGCGGTGTCGCCGCCGTGATGCCGGACATGGCGACCTTCCCCTACGTGATTCGAGTGGTCTCGGAGATTCTCGAGTCCAATGGTTCAAGTTCCATGGCGAGCGTGTGCGGCAGCAGTCTGGCGCTGATGGACGCCGGTGTGCCGCTGAAGGCCCCGGTCGCAGGGGTGGCCATGGGCCTGGTGCTGGATGGCAGCCGCTTCAAGGTGCTCACCGACATTCTCGGCGACGAGGATCACCTGGGCGACATGGATTTCAAGGTGGCCGGAACCAAGGACGGGGTCACCGCGCTGCAGATGGACATCAAGGTCGAAGGCGTGACGCCGGAGATCATGAAGGTCGCACTGGATCAGGCGCGTGCCGGACGCCTGTTCATCCTGGGTGAGATGAACAAGGTGCTGAGCGAGCCGCGCGCCAAGATGTCCGAGTGGGCACCCTCGATCATCACCCTGAAGATCGACCCGGAGAAGATTCGCGATGTCATCGGCAAGGGTGGTGCGGTCATCCGTCAGATCACCGAGGAGACCGGCACGACCATCGACATCGAGAACGATGGCACGGTGAAGATCGCCTCGGTGAACGGGACCGCGGGCAAGGAAGCCCAGCGTCGCATCGAGCTGATCACCGCCGATGTGGAAGTGGGCCGCATCTACGAGGGGCGCGTGGCGCGCCTGATGGACTTCGGCGCCTTCGTCACCATCCTGCCGGGCCGTGATGGCCTGGTGCACATCTCGCAGATCTCCGATGAACGGGTGGAGCGCGTGAGCGACAAGCTCAAGGAAGGCGATGTGGTGCGGGTCAAGGTGCTCGAGGTCGACCGTCAGGGCCGAGTGCGCCTGTCCATGCGCAGCGTGGACGCCGCCTGAGCACCTGAGCCCAAGCAGGCTGACCAATGAAAAAGGGCGCGCCACTTTCGTGGCGCGCCCTTTGTCTTTACCCGCTCGAGATTATTTGGCGGCGGCCGCGACGGCCACTTCCTCCTCCGGCCCGCGCACGCGGGCGGCGCTGCCGATCAGCGTGCGGAAAATCTCATCCTGAACCGTACGCCAGCGCTGGAAATTGCGCTGGGTCACCGCTGCGACGGCGCCGTCGGTGTCACCGGCCGTGAAACTCTGCGCCTTGTCGCGCACCTCGCGTTGCTGGGCGGCAAACAGTTTCAGGCTTTGTTCCAGGTATGACCCGACCACACCCTGCATGATTCCTCCGCCATAGGAGCGGATGATGTGTTGAAGAAAGTCACGACTCATCAGCGGCTCGCCGGCATGTTCCTGCTCGGCGATCACCTGCAGCAGAATGCTGCGTGTGATGTCTTCCTGACTCTTCTTGTCAACGACCATGAATTCAATGCGTTCAACGACCAGCTTCCGTACATCGGCCAGCGTGATGTAACGGCTCTCGACCGTGTCATACAGCCGGCGATTCGGATATTTCTTGATGACCCTCGGTTCGCTCATTGCAAGCCCCCGTAATTAGTATGCGTACTCCACCCGCCTTTTCAGGGCAGGCGGGCCGATGTTATCTCCCGTCCCTCAGCGACTACCTTAGTACAACCGTAGAGCGGAGGGCAATTGGCAATTGATTTGACAAGTGTTAGAACCGTAGCAGTACGGTCAGACCAGGGCGGGAACGGCGGTAATCCCCTGCAACCGGCCCGGTTTCCAGTTCGGAACGGCCCAATCCAGCACTTCACGGGGTTCAAGTCCGGCCAGTTCGGCCGGCGGGCGTTGCCCTAACAACACCAGCGCCTGGACCAGGACCTGGCCCGGATGGTCGAGATCCGGCGCCACCGAGGCGCGTGATTTGGCGAGTTTTCCCCCATCCGCGGCGGTTACCAGCGGCAGATGCGCATAGCACGGCGTCGTGTTGCCCAGTGCCCGCTGCAGCTTGATTTGCCAGGCCGTACTGTCCAGCAGGTCCGCCCCGCGCACGACATCGGTAATGTTCTGATCCGCATCATCCACCACCACCGCAAGCTGATAGGCAAACTGTCCATCGCGACGGCGGATGATCACATCGCCCAGTTCCCCCAGGCGGTAGCGCTGCAGTCCCTGAATCCGGTCCGTAAATTCCAGATTTTCGCTATCGCAGATCCGGAAGCGCGTGGCCGTGGGCCCGGCGGCGCGCGGGCCGTCACGGCAGGTTCCCGGGTAGCCGGCCTCCCCCTGGGCGCTGCGCATCTGGCGCGAGCAGCTGCATTCAAATGTCTGGCCGCTGCCCTGCAGGCGCCGCAATGCTGCCTCGTACAGCGCCAGGCGCCCGGACTGATAGGTGACTTCCCCGTCCCAGAACAGGTTCAGGCACTCGAGGGTGCGCAGGATCTGCGCGGCGCTGCCGGGTACCACACGGGCCGTGTCCAGATCCTCGATGCGGATCTGCCAGTGCCCGCCATGGTGGCGGGCGTCCAGGAAGCTACCGACCGCGGCCAGCACCGATCCGGTGTGCAGGCGCCCGGTCGGCGATGGGGCGAAGCGGCCGGTATAGGGCTTCAGCGGTAGCGATCGTCGCGGTCGCCGTACTGGCGTTCACGGCGCTCGCGGCGCTCCTGGGCCTCGATGCTCAGGGTAGCCACGGGACGGGCTTCCAGGCGCTTGATGCCGATTTCCTCGCCGGTCTCCAGGCAGTAGCCGTAGGAGCCGTCTTCGATGCGCTTGAGGGCTTCGTCGATCTTGCGGATCAACTTGCGCTCCCGATCACGGGTGCGCAGCTCCAGGGAGAATTCCTCCTCCTGGGTCGCGCGGTCGTTCGGGTCGGGGAAATTGGCGGCTTCATCCTTCATGTGCGTGACCGTGCGGTCGACTTCCTCCATGAGGTCGCGCTTCCAGGTCTGCAGGATCTGCCGGAAATGCTCCGACTGCTCCTTGCTCATGTACTGCTCGCCGCGCTTGACGATGTACGGCTGGACATTGCGCGGGCCGGCCAGGAGGCTGCCCGGCTCGGGCGCTTCGCCCTCATCGCCTTCGTTCGCGGCCATCTGGGGCGTCGGGCTGACCGGTCGCGGCGGCGCGGATTTGGCTTCCGGGGCGGGCTTGCCAGGGACAGGGTCGGTTCGCTCGGCTGCTGGTCGTCGCATCGTTTCTACGGGTTCCGCGCTGGTTGGAGTGTTTCGGGGGCCGGCGGCCGGCTTTCGGGTAATCGAGGCCGCCACGGGTGAACGTGGATGAACGGAAGTCTTCGCCCGTTCCGTGGGCTTGCGTATTGCCACCTTTCTGGCGGCAGGGCGGCTTGCAGCCTTTTTGCCCTTGACAGGCTTGGCCGAGGTCTTCTTGGCCGGCATCAGTCACTCCTCAAAAGCAGCTGCCTTGGAAAAGGACGCGCGATTATACCGGCGCGCCCGCGAGTGTACAGGGCACGGACCAAACTAGCTGCGAGGGGCGCTAAATCCACGCGAGGATCGGGTTTTTGGCCCCCTTTCGGGGTCGGAACGGGCGGCTAGGGCAGGGCGATCGCCGGGGCCGGCACCCAGCCGGGCCGGCGCTGCTCGACCACCACGGAGGTGTAAATCCCGCCCCGGACATTGAATTTCGCGGTCAGGCGCAGGAACCGGGGGGCAATCGCGGCTGCGATATGGTCGGCGATCTCGTTGGTCACGGCCTCGTGGAAGGTGCCGCGGTCCCGAAACGCCCAGATGTACAGCTTCAGGGACTTCAGTTCCACGCACAGCGCGTCCGGCACGTATTCCAGCTCCAGCGTCGCGAAGTCCGGCTGGCCGCTCATCGGACACAGGCAGGTGAATTCCGGCAGCGTCATGCGGATCGTGTAGTCACGGGCCACGGCCGGGTTGGGAAAGGTCGTAAGATCGGTTGTTGGACTGGAAGGCATAGTGTGTCCATATATTTTATCATGTCGATTACTCTTCTGAAGGTAGCTCGAGTCTCAACACGATGCGGCTGACCAAGATCAAACTCGCCGGCTTCAAGACCTTTGTCGATCCGACCTCGGTCGGATTTCCAGGCAACCTCACCGGCGTCGTCGGACCCAACGGCTGCGGCAAATCGAACATCATCGACGCCGTGCGCTGGGTGATGGGCGAACTGTCGGCCAAGCATCTGCGCGGGGATTCGATGGCCGATGTGGTCTTCAACGGATCCTCGGCCCGCAAGCCGGTGGGCTCGGCATCCGTGGAGCTGGTGTTCGACAACAGCGACGGCCGCATCAGCGGCGCCTATGCCGGCTACAACGAGGTTTCGCTCAAGCGCCTGGTGTCACGCGACGGCAGCTCCAACTACTACATCAACGGCGCGCGCTGCCGCCGCCGCGACATCACCCAGCTGTTCCTGGGCACGGGCCTGGGCTCGCGCAGCTACTCCATCATCGAACAGGGCATGATTTCGCGGGTGATCGAGGCCAAGCCCGAGGACATGCGCGCCTTCATCGAGGAGGCGGCCGGCATCTCCCGTTATAAGGAACGGCGGCGCGAGACCGAGGCCCGGGTCGCCGATACGCGCGAGAACCTGGAGCGACTCCAGGACGTGCGCGACGAAGTGGACCGCCAGATCCGTCATCTGCAGCGCCAGGCGGCGGCGGCGCGGCGCTACCAGGCCTTCAAGGATCAGGAGCGTCGGGCATTGGCCGAGCTTCTGGCACTGAAGATCCGCGACCTGGACAGCGGCGCCCAGATCCAGGACAGCGCCGTGCGCGAACGGGATATCGCCATGCAGGCGGCGCTGGCCGATCAGCGCGGTGCCGAAGCGGCCCTGGAGCGCCAGCGCGCCATCCAGGCCGAATACGCCGATGCGGTATCGGCGGTGCAGGGACGGCACTACGAAATCGGCGCCGAGATCACCCGCACCACCCAGTCCCTGCAGCACACCCGCGAAATGCGCGAACGGCAGCGCAATGACGTGACCGAAGCGCGCGAGCAGCTGGCCGAGCTGGCCGCGCTCATCGAGCGCGACGAGCAGCAGGTGGCATCGCTGCGGGCGCAACTTGCCGAGCTTGATCCGCAGCTCGCCCAAGCCTCGCGCCTGGAGCAGGTGATGCTGTCGAACCAGGGACAATGCGAGCAGGAACTGGCGCAATGGCAGCTCGGCTGGGACCAGTTCATGGGCTCCCTGGCCACGGCCAATCAGACCACGCAGGTGGAGCGCACCCGCATCGAGCAGCTTGAGAACCAGCTGGGGGGCCTGGGCGTGCGCAGCGAGCGCCTCAGCATCGAGCGCGAACAGCTGGCTACCCAGGCTCCGGTGGCGCAGCTGTCCGAACTGCTGGAGCAGGAGACGCAGTCGCGCCTGCACAACGAGCAACTGGGCCGCGAACAAAGCGCGGCCGCCGAGCGCGCCCAGGGGCTGCGCGAGCAGCAGCGCGCGGCCGAAGCGCAGCTGGAGGCGGCCCGCGCCGAGCGCGAGAAAGTGCGCGGTGAACTGGTGGCGCTGGAGGCGGTGCAGAAAGCCGCGCTCAGCCACAACGCACCGCGCGCCGGGGAATGGCTGAACAGCAGTGGGCTGGCGACCCGGGAGCGGGTGGCGCAGCAGCTTGATGTGGCCAGCGGCTGGGAACGGGCCGTGGAAACCGCGCTCGGTGACTATCTTGAAGCGGTGTGCGTGGAGCGCCTCGAGGACGTTGAGGCCGCCCTGGACCGATTGTCGGCCGGGCGCATCGCCCTGGTGGAACAGGGGGCCACGGATGCTGCGAGTTTTGTCCCCGAATCACTGGCCGCGAAAGTCATCCGCGGGCCCGAGGCGCTGGCGGCGCAGCTGTCCGGCGTGCTGGCCGGGGAGTCGCTGGCCGCAGCGCTGCGGATGCGCGGCAAGCTCGCGCCGGGTCAGTCCATCATCACCCGCTCCGGAGAGTGGGTGGGCAAGGGCTGGATCCGCTTGAGCCGCGGCCAGGACCCGCACACCGGAGTGATCGAACGCGAACAGCGGCTGAAGGGATTGCGCAGCGAGCTGTCGGCCTCCGAGGGCAAACTGCAGCGCGCCGACAGCGGCCTGAGTGCCGTGCGCCAGGCGCAGACCGAGGCGGAGACCCGTCGTGATCAGCTGCAGGCGGCCATCCAAAGCGGACACCGCGCGCACTCGGATGCGCGCAGCCGGCTGGAAGCGGCCAAGGCACGCGCCCAGGAGCAGCAGTCGCGGCGCGAACGCCTCGAGCATGAGGCGGCCGAGGTCGCCCGCGAGAGCGGGCTTGCCAGCGAAGCGGTGGCACGCGCGCGCGCGGCGCTGAGCGTATCGCAGCAGCAGCTGGCGGAGCTCGAATCACGCCGCCCGCAGCTGGAAGCGGAACGCGACGAACGCCGCGAAGCCCTGGCAAGCGCCCGGCAACACGCCCAGGCCGCGCAGGTGGCCGCGCGCGATCTCATCATCCTGAGCGAATCGCGCCGCACCCAGGAGGCCTCGTTGGCGACCGGACTGGCGCGCATGAGCGACCAGCGTGCCCAGGTGGCCGGGCGCTGCGCGGAGCTCGATGCGGAGCTCGCCACCGGTGATGCCCCCATCACGCAGCTGCAGACCCGGCTCGATGCCTTGTTGTCGCAGCAGCTGCAGGTGGAGAGCGAGCTGGCCGCCGCCCGGCGCAACCTGGAAGCGGCCGAAGCGCGCATCAGCGAGCTCGAGCAGCAGCGGGGCGCCGCCGAAGCACGGGTCGCCGAGGCGCGTGATGCCATCGAGCAGGCACGACTGGCGGCGCAGGAGAGCCGCGTGCGGCGCGAGGCGCTGGCGGAACAGTTTGCGGCCACCCAGTACGAATTGGCCGAGGTCACCCAGAGTCTGGCGCAGGATGCGAACGTCGCGGCCTGGGAGGACAAGGTCAACGAATTACGCGCTGAGGTGGCGCGCCTGGGCCAGGTCAATCTGGCGGCGATCGATGAGCTCAAGGAACAGACCGAACGCAAGGATTATCTGGAGCGCCAGCATACCGACCTGAACGATGCGCTGGCGACCTTGGAAGAGGCCATGCGCAGGATCGACAAGGAGACGCGCACGCGCTTCGAGGAGACCTTCGAGAAGGTCAATGCCGGACTGAAGGAGAAGTTTCCGCGCCTGTTCGGTGGCGGTCATGCCTATCTGGAGCTGGTCGGGGATGACATTCTGGCCGCCGGGGTGGCGGTGATGGCCCGACCGCCGGGCAAACGCAACAGCACCATTCACCTGCTGTCGGGCGGTGAGAAGGCGCTGACCGCCGTGGCGCTGGTGTTCTCCATCTTCGATCTGAATCCGGCACCGTTTTGCCTGCTGGACGAGGTGGATGCGCCGCTGGATGAGCACAATGTCGGCCGCTTCTGCGATATCGTTCGGGAAATGTCCGAGCGGGTGCAGTTCATTTTCATCACCCACAACAAGGCGACCATGGAGCTGGCCTCCCAGCTGATCGGCGTCACGATGACCGAGCCCGGTGTCTCAAGGCTGGTGGCGGTCGATGTGGAAGAGGCCGTGCGCCTCGCCGCTGTCTGAGCTTGGCTTAGGGTTGTTTCCATGCCGCAGTTGCGCCTGATATTGCTGGGTATGGGTCTGGTCTTCCTGATCGGACTGGCCTGGTGGGAAATGCGCCGCCCGCACCAGGCGCGGGGCAGTGAGCTGCCGCGGCCGACGCCCGAACCCTTGGAGCCGCCGACCGAGCGGGCCGCGGAATGGGACTCTGCGCCGCTGGAACTGCCGCGCATGAGCGCGCGCTCCCCGGAGCTGGATCTGCCGGTGGTGGAGGTGGAGGCGGAGGACTTCGCCGCACTGGCGGCACAGGCCGAAGGGGCGCCCCAGCAGGCTGCCCCAGCAGGCGGCGTGGAGGGACTGCTCGATGAGCTCGGGGCGCAGCAGTTTTCTGATCCGCCGATTTCCGATATCACCGCGACTTTCGAGACCATCGAGACCCCGGCCGCCGAGACCTTCGCGGCCGAAGCGGCTGACTCATCCGCCGCCGAGCCCGCGCCGGCCGCTGCGGCGCCGGTGTCGCAGAGCAGCGCGGGTGCGGTGGTGGTGGACTGGCCGGCCGCGGCTGCCAGCCAGGTGCTGGCGGTGCGCGTGATCAGCTCCGGAGAGAAATTCTCCGGCCGTGCGGTGCGCATGGCGCTGGCGGCGGAAGGGTTCGAGCTGGGGAAATTTCAGATTTTCCACAAGCCGGCGCCCGACGGGCGGGCCCTGCTGAGCATTGCCAGTTTGAACAAACCCGGCACCTTCGACCGCCAGTCCATCGACCTGCAGCGCTACAGCGGCCTGAATCTGTTCACCGTGCTGCCCGGTCCGGTGCCGGGCCCCGATGCCGTCGATGAAATGCTGATGTGCGCGCAGGTGCTCTCGCAGCGCCTGCGCGGCACGCTGCAGGATGAGCGCGGTCAGCCGCTGACACCCTCACGCACCGCGGTCATGCGCGATGTGGCAGCCGCGGCAGCCCCATGAAGCGTGAGCCTGCGCGCCGCGCCGGCAACGGGGCGGCTGCGCGCATCGCGACCCTGCGCGAGCAGCTGGCCGCGCACGACTACCGCTACTACGTGCTGGATGACCCCAGCGTCAGTGACTCGGTCTATGACGGGCTGATGCAGGAGCTCAAGGCGCTGGAGGCCGAGCATCCCGAACTCATCAGCCCCGACTCCCCCACGCAGCGCGTCGGCGGCACGCCGCTGGCCGCGTTCGGCGTGGTCGAGCATGCGGTACCCATGTTGTCGCTGGACAATGGCTTCAGCGAGCAGGACGTGCGCGACTTCGACCGGCGCATCCATGAGCGCCTGAATACCGAGGCCGCCATCCATTACTCGGCCGAACCGAAGCTGGATGGTCTGGCGGTGTCCCTGGTCTATCGGCGCGGCAACCTGGAGCGCGCGGCCACTCGCGGGGATGGCGTGCACGGCGAGGATGTCACGGCCAATGTGCGCACCATCCGCGGCGTGCCGCTGGTGCTGCGCGGTGCGCCGCCGGAGCTGATCGAAGTGCGCGGCGAGGTGTTCATGCCGCTCGCCGGCTTCGCGCGCATGAATGAACAGGCGCTCAAGCGCGCTGAGAAGACCTTCGTCAATCCGCGCAATGCCGCGGCCGGGAGCCTGCGACAGCTGGATCCGCGCATCACCGCGGCCCGCCCGCTGGACATCTTTCTCTATGCGGTCGGCCAGGTGGAGGGCGGCGCGGTGCCCGATCATCACACAGGCTTGCTGAAGGCCTTCCGCAGCTGGGGCCTGAAGACCTGTCCGCAGGCACGCGCGGTGATCGGCATCGAGGGCTGCCTGGCGTACTACCGCGAGATCGGCGCGCAGCGCGACACGCTGCCGTACCAGATCGATGGCGTGGTCTACAAAGTGGACGCGCGTGCCGACCAGGAGCGCCTGGGCTTTGTGTCGCGCGCGCCGCGCTGGGCGCTGGCCCACAAGTTCGCGGCGCAGGAGGCCACGACACTGCTCACGGCCATCGAGTTCCAGGTCGGACGCACGGGCGCGCTGACACCCGTGGCGCGGCTGCAGCCGGTGTTCGTGGGCGGCGTCACCGTCAGCAACGCGACGCTGCACAACATGGATGAGGTGGAGCGCAAGGATGTGCGCGTCGGGGATACCGTGGTGATCCGCCGCGCCGGGGATGTCATCCCGGAGGTGGTGCGGGTGGTCATGGATGATGCGCATGAGCAGCGTCAGCGCGTGCAGCTGCCGACCCGATGCCCGGTCTGCGGCTCGCCCGTGGAGAAGGCGCCCGGCGAGGCCATCGCCCGCTGCAGCGGCGGCTTCAGCTGTCGGGCGCAGCGCCAGGAGGGTCTGCGGCATTTCGCCAGCCGGCGCGCGCTGGACATCGAGGGGCTGGGCGACAAGCTCATCGAGCAGCTGGTGGAGAACGAACTGGTCAAATCACCCGCTGACCTGTATGCGCTGACGGTGGAGCAGCTGGCGGGCCTTGAGCGCATGGCCGAGAAGTCCGCGGCCAACCTGCATGCCGCCATCGCCAAGAGTCGTGACACCACCTTGCCGCGGTTCCTGTTCGCGCTCGGGATACGCGACGTGGGCGAGGCGACGGCGCTGGCCCTGGCCCAGCACTTCCAGACCCTGGAGGCGCTGGCGGCGGCGAGCCCCGAGGCGATTCAGCAGGTGCCCGATGTCGGGCCGGTGGTGGCAGGTCACGTGGCGGTGTTCTTCGCCTCGGCAGCGCACCGCGCCGTGATCGCGCGGCTGCGCCAGCAGGGCGTGAACTGGCCGGCCCTGCCGCAGCGCGCGGCCAGCGCCCTGAAACTTGCCGGTCAGACCTGGGTGGTGACGGGCACGCTGGCGGGGATGACCCGGGAGCAGGCCACCCAGGCGCTCACCGACCTGGGTGCCAAGGTCGCGGGCAGTGTTTCGAAGAGAACCTCCGGGGTCATCGTGGGCGAGGATGCCGGCGCGAAGCTCAAGAAAGCCCGGGAGCTTGGGATTCCGGTGCTCGATGAGCCGGGCTTCCTCAAGCTCCTGAGGAGCCCTTAGGGCCTCAGATCTTCTTGTCGATCTGCGCCTTGGCGAGCAGATCGTCCACATAGGCCTTGAGTTTCTTGCCCAGCACGATTTGCCGCAGCTGGTCCCGGGCCCTGTCAAAGGGCGGCGGCGTCACCGGCCGCACCTCCATCACCTTGATGATGTGCCAGCCGTAGTCGGTCTTCACCGGCACATGGGTGTACTCGCCGGGTTTGAGCGTCACCAGGGCATCCCCGAAGGGCTTGGCAATGCTGCGCTCCGGCGTCATCCAACCCAGGTCACCGCCCTGGTTCTTGGAGGGGTCGATGGAACTCTTCTTCGCTTCATCCTCAAACTTCGCGCCTTTGTTGAGGCTGGCGATGATGGCGGTGGCGGTATCCGGGTTCGTCACCAGGATGTGCTCGACGTGGTATTCGGTGTGCGGCATCAGCGCCACTTGCGCGTCGTACTCCTTGTGCAGCTCCGCATCGGTGGGTGCGTTCTCCTTCACGAAGTTGTCGGTGAAAGCCTCCTGCAGGGCGTTCATGCGCGACAGCTCGATCAGATCCGCGTTCTGCGGATCCTTGGCGAGGTCTTTCTTCTCCGCCTGCTGCACCACCAGTTCGAACTTCACCAGATTGTCCAGCAGCTCCTCCTTCTGCTGCTGGGTGAAGGTCGCGGCGTCCTTGTTCTGCGCCCGCGCCGCCTCAGTGAGGTAGATGTTGAACAGGCCGCGGCTGATGGTGGTGCCGTTGACCGAGGCCACCGTCTCGGCCCCCGGGGCACTCGCGGCGGCCGGGGTGGCGGGATTGGGATGGCAGGCAGCAAGGCTCATCGCGAGCACTGAGAAAGAACAGATCTGCAGGAGTTTCATGTGAATTCTCAAAGAGTTGAACGATTTTGTTCCTGTGGAGTCCGTGCCTGGATGCGCAACGCATGGATGTCGGTGCGCAGCAGTTCCGACACCGCCTCATACACCAGCTGATGGCGTTGCATGCGGGTGCAGCCCGCAAACCGGTCCGAGACCACCGTGACCGAAAAATGTCCGCCCTGGCGCGCTCCGGCATGACCGGCGTGCTGCGCGCTGTCGTCACGTATCTCCAGCGACAGCGGCGCCAGGCGCGCGGTGAGCACCTGCCGGATCTTTTCGACCCGTTCGGCGGCGCTCATGTGGTGGCTTCGCGCGGCAGATGCCGGGCCAGCCAGCTCAGCTGCAGGGCGGCGAATGCGACGGTCGCGATGGTCAGGCCGAACAGTTTGAAGTTCACCCAGGCACGCTCGCTGGCATTGAAGGCCACCAGCAGGTTCAAGGCGCCGAGCAGTGCGTAGAAGGCCACCGAGGCGGCATTGAGGCGGCGCCACACGCGCTGCTCGACATTGACCGGTTCGCCCAGGGCGCTGCCCAGCAAACGCTCGGTGAGCGTGCGCTCGCCGATCCAGAAACTGCCGAGGAACGCCAGGCTCACCAGCCAGAACAACACCGTCGGCTTCCACTGGATGAAACGCTGATTGTGCAGGATCAGGGTGGCGGCGCCGAAGCCGAACACCAGCACCGCCGACAGGCCGTGCATGGTGGGAATGCGCCTGTGCCAGGCCAGATCCACCAGCAGCAGCACCACCATGGAGATCATCAGCGCAGCGGTGGCAGCGTAGATGCCGTGGAGGTAGTAGACCACGCCAAACACGGCAACTGGGGCGATCTCAAGCACGGATTGCATCCATGTATGATAGCCCATGAGCCAGTATTTCGAGCTACATCCGGTCACACCCCAGGCGCGGCTCATTCGCCGCGGGGTGGAAATCATCCGCGCCGGCGGGGTTATCGCCTATCCCACCGATTCCTGTTATGCACTGGGTTGCCATATCGGCGACAAGGACGCCCTGGAGCGGGTGCGACGCATCCGTCAGGCCGATCGCAATCATCATTTCACGCTGGTGTGTCGGGACGTGGGCGAGGCGGCACGCTTTGCGCGCATCGACACCCCGCAGTTCCGCATGCTCAAAGCCTGTACGCCCGGTCCGTTCACTTTCCTGCTCCCCGCCACGCGCGAGACGCCGCGACGTCTGCAGCATGAGAAGCGCCGCACGGTGGGCATCCGGGTGCCGGATCATCCGGTGCCGCAGCTGCTGCTGGCGGAGCTGGGCGAACCGCTGATGAGTTCCACGCTGATGCTGCCGGGTGATGAACTGCCGCTGACGGACGGTCGCGAAATCCGCACACGCCTGGAACATCAGATCGACGCCGTGCTGGACGGCGGCCACTGCGGCATCGAGCCGACGACCGTGGTGGACCTGGCGGTGGACCCGCCGGTGATCCTGCGTCGCGGCACCGGAGATCTGAGCCGGCTGGGACTGTAGGCTTAAGGGGCCCGGCGCCGCCTTACGCTATACTGGGCCGCTTACACATGAGCGCCAATCCGCAAACCCGCCGGGTGCTTTCCGGTATGCGGCCCACCGGGCCGTTGCATCTGGGCAATTTTCACGGCGCGCTGCGCAACTGGGTGGAATTGCAATACCAGTATGAGTGCTATTTCTTCATCGCCGACTGGCACGCCCTGACCACCGGCTACGAGGACACCGGCCGGCTTCAGGAGTATGTGCAGGCGGTGCTCATCGACTGGCTGGCGGCCGGTTTGAACCCGGGGGTGGCGACGCTGTTCGTGCAGTCCCAGGTTCCCGAACACGCCGAACTGCATCTGCTGCTGTCGATGATCACGCCGCTGGGATGGCTGGAGCGGGTCCCCAGCTACAAGGACCAGCAGACCCAGCTCAAGGAGAAGGATCTCGCCACCTACGGGTTCCTGGGCTATCCCTTGCTGCAGAGTGCGGACATCCTGCTGTACCGGGCGGCCTATGTACCGGTGGGTGAGGATCAGGTGGCGCACGTGGAAATCACCCGCGAGATCGCCCGGCGCTTCAACCATATCTACGGTCGCGAACCGGACTTCGAGGTGCGGGTGCAGAAGGCGGTCAAGAGCCTGGGCGGCCGCAATGCCACGCGTTACCAGGAGCTGCGGCGCAACTACCAGGAGACCGGCGCCAGCGAGGCGCTGGATCAGGCGCGTGAGCTGGTGCAAGGCAACAACCGCATTACCGTCGCGGACCGCGAACGCCTGCTGGGGTATCTGGAGGGTGGCGCGGTCAGCATCCTGCCCGAGCCCCAGGCGCTGCTCACCGCAACGCCCAGGGTCCCCGGCATTGATGGCCGCAAGATGTCCAAGTCCTATGGCAATACCATAGGACTGCGCGAGGATCCGGATGCGGTGACGCAGAAGCTGCGCACCATGCAGACCGACCCGGCCCGCGTGCGGCGCACCGATCCTGGCGACCCGGAAAAATGCCCGGTGTGGGACCTGCACCAGATCTACTCCGATGCCGCCACCCGGCAGTGGGCCAATGAAGGCTGCCGCAGCGCCGGCATCGGCTGCCTGGACTGCAAGAAGCCGGTGATCGAAAAGATCGTCGAGGAAATCCGCGGCATGCGCAAACGCGCCCAGGAATTCGAAGGTCAACCGGAGCTGGTTCGCAGTATAGTCACCGAAGGTGCGGAGAAGGCCCGCGAGGCCGCCCGCCAGACACTGGACGAGGTACGCCGGGTCATGCACCTGCGCGCCGACTGATGGAACCGGAGCTGAAGATCGTGGTGTCCAACGAGGCGCCGTCGCCGGCAGTGGCCGTGGTGCCGGAGGCCATACCCGAACAGGTTGAGATGCCGTTCGCCATCATCAATGGCGAGCCGGTCACGCATCTGCCCAAGGATCTGTACATTCCGCCGCAGGCGCTGGAAGTCATTCTCGAGGCCTTCGAGGGACCGCTTGACCTGCTGCTGTACCTGATACGGCGCCAGAACCTTGACGTACTGGACATCCCGCTGGCGGAGATCACCCGCCAGTACATGAAGTACATCGAACTGATGCAGGATCTGCAGCTGGAGCTGGCGGGTGAGTACCTGGTGATGGCCGCCACCCTGGCCGAGATCAAGTCGCGGATGCTGCTGCCGCGGGCCGCCAAGCTGGATGATGCGGAGGAGGATCCGCGCGCCGAGCTGGTGCGCCGGTTGCAGGAGTACGAGCGCTTCAAACGCGCCGCCGAACGCCTGGACATGCTGCCGCGACTGGACCGTGACGTGTGGAGCGCCGGCGCGGAGCTGCGCGATCGCAAGGTCGTTCGGCTGGTGCCCCAGGTCACGCTGCAGGAGATGCTGCTGGCGTTTCGCGATGTGGTCACGCGCAGCGAGATGTTCGCCCATCACCATGTGCAGCGCGAACGGCTGTCGGTTCGCGAGCGCATGACGGACATCGTGGCGCGCCTGGAAAATTCCAGCTTCGTGGACTTTGTGCAACTGTTCAGCCCGGAAGAGGGTCGTATGGGGGTCGCGGTCACCTTCATCGCCATACTGGAGCTGGTCCGTGAGGGTCTGATTGATATTGTCCAGCCGGAGCCCTTCGGACCCATTCATGTGCGCGGCGCGGCGGCGGGCCGCAAGCTGCGCATCGTGGCCGATAATTCCGGCGCTGAGGACCAGGCGTTGCCGGAGGCGCAGGAGGTTGCCGCCGATGGCGCCGCTGCGGAGGCCGCGTTTGATGACGCGGATGATGCCGATGAGGAGCACGACGGGGATATGGGGAGCTGAGCGTCAATGAGCGAGCAGTATCGTAGAAATGTCGTCGAAGCCGCGCTGCTGGCCGCGGGCCGGTCGCTGCAGCTGGTGGACCTGGCACAGGTGTTCGAGGATGCGCAGCGTCCGTCGGATGTTGAACTGAAGGCAATCCTCGACGCTCTGCAGGCCGAGTACGCCACCCGCGCGCTGGAACTGGCGCACACCGCCAGTGGCTGGCGGATCCAGGTGCGCGGCGACTACGCCGGCGAAGTCTCAAAGCTGTGGCCGGAGCGCCCGGCACGCTACTCGCGCGCGCTGCTGGAGACCCTCGCATTGATCGCCTATCGCCAGCCCATCACCCGCGGTGAGATCGAACTGGTGCGCGGCGTGGCCGTGAATCCCAATATCATCAAGACCCTGCTGGAACGCAACTGGATCCGCGTCATCGGCACGCGCGATGTGCCCGGCCGCCCCGAAGTGCTGGGCACCACGCACGAGTTTCTGGATTACTTCGGTCTGAAGAAGCTCGAGCAGCTGCCGCCGCTGGCGGAGCTGAAGGCGCTGACGGAACTGAACGTGCAGCTGGAGCTGCCCGGTCCGGCCGCCGCGCCGCCACCCGAGGCCATTGCCGACTCCAGCGCCGAGGTGGATGCCGAAGCCGAGGCGGAAGCCGAGGACATGAATGCCGAGGGCGATCCTCTGGATGATGGCATCGAGGCGAAGGGACTGGTCGCCGCCGCCGATCATGTCAGCGACCCGTAACGGGTATGACTGAGGCGGCCGGTCAACGCCTGCAGAAGGCCCTCGCCCATCTGGGGCTGGCGTCGCGGCGCGAGGTGGAAGCATGGATTCGCGCCGGCCGGCTCACCGTGAACGGGCAGCCGGCGACCCTTGGGATGCGCGTGCTCGCCGCCGACAAGGTCCGGCTCGATGGCCGCCTGGTGCGCCAGCGCGCCGGCAGCGCGATCAAGATTTTTGCCGTGCACCGCTCACCCGGGGTGGAAATGCGCGAGCTGCTGCAGCAGCTGCCGCGCAGCGGCGGACGCCGTTTTGTCGCGGTCAGTCCCATGCCGACCATCGACGGGGGCCTGGAACTGGTCAGTTCCGATGGCGAAACCGCCGAGCGCCTGCAGCGCGGTGTGCGCCGCCTGACCATGGACTTCAGCGTGCGCGTGCATGGCGAGCTGTCCCAGGAAGGCGTGCAGCGGGTGCTGCAGGGCCAGCTCGACAATGGCACCACCGTGATCGTGCGCGGCTGCGAGGCGGCAGGCGGTGAGGGCAGCAACCGCTGGTACACCGTCATCGCGCTGGGTGCCAGCGGCAAGGACATCCGGCAATTGTTTGAACGCCAGGGCGCCATGGTCAGCCGCGTGCTGCGCACGCGGCTGGGAAGCGTGACCCTGGATCGCTCGCTGGCGCGCGGCCGATCACGCCTGCTGGACGAGGCGCAGAGCGCGGCATTGATGGCGGCGCTACTGGGCGTCGAACCGGCCACCGCTGATGCCGCGACTGGCGGGTCCTAGCAGGGCGAGATAGGGCCGGGTAATACTCTGCGGCGTCGCCAACCGATTCGCATCCTCGGCCGGATAGGCCTGGCGGCGCATGCTGGTGCGCACCGCCCCCGGATTGAGCGAATTGACCCGGATCCGGGTGATGCCCGAGAGTTCCTCGGAGAGCACCTCGTTCAATCCCTCCAAGGCGTGCTTCGACACCGCATAGGCGCCCCAGTAGGCGCGACCGACGCGTCCCACGCCGCTGGCAGTGAACACGATCGAGGCATCCTCGGAACACTTCAGCAGCGGCAGCAGGATCTGGGTCAGCACAAAGGCCGAGGTCAGATTCACCTGCAGCACGCGGCACCAGGTTGGAACGTCGTAGTGCTCGATGGGCGCCAGCTGTCCGAGTAGTCCTGCGTTGTGCAACAGACCATCCAGACGCTGGTAACGCCCCTGGATGGCCGCGAACAAGGCATCGTAGTCACCGGCCAGCGCGTTCTCCAGGTCAAATTCAATGATCGCCGCGCGCTCGGCGCCGTGCTCGGCAGTGATCCGGGTATGCACCTCCTCGAGCGCCCGGGCCTTGCGCCCCAGCAGCAGCACCGTCGCGCCATGCGCGGCGCAGCTTTGCGCCACCGCTCGGCCGATTCCCGAACTGGCGCCGGTGATCAGGATCACCCGCCCCTTGAGTTCATCGGCGCCGATGGATGCAAGACGTGGATCGAAGGCGGACGCATCGCTCATGAGTGCTCCTGATTAATGTGCTGCCGCGCGCGCTGCCCGCCAGGCGCGCAGCGCATCGCTCAGACCATCCCAGCGGCTGTGCTGCCAGGTGCCCGGCAGCGCCTGTTCGGCGCGGCGCGAGTGCTGCAGCATGAGCGCCGCCCACACCAGCAGGCCGCGCAGCGCGGCGCGCTGCGCGGGTGCCTGCAGCAGGGCGCAACTGGCGTCGATGGCGCCTCGCAGCTGCCGGTGCCGCTCGCGCAGCCGGCGGCTGAGCGCCTCGGGCCATGGCAGCTGCGCCAGCGTCTCGGGCGCGACACTCAAGGCATTGAGCTCATCCAGTGGCATGCGCACCCGGCCCGCGCGCGCCGCAGCCTGCAGGGAGATCAGCATTTCCAGCTCGCACAGCGTGACGCCCAGCGCATGGCCGAACTGTTCGGCCGCCGGCGCTTGCTCGGATACGGCCCAGCCCGCCGCCAGCTGGGTCATCGCACGGGCCCAGCGGTCGCAGTAACCGGCCAGTTCGCGGCCCGTCTCAAAGGTTGCACTGGCCAGGTCCCAGGTGGCGACATCCACCAATCCGGAAATATCCGCCGCTGGGGCGTTGCGGGGGCGTTGCGCCAGCAGCGCCCGTGTCAGCGGGTGCAGCGGCTGCCCGGCGCGCAGCCGTTGGGCCTCCTCCGCCCACCACCCCATGCGCACATGCGCAACACTGTGCTCCAGGTCCGGCTGCAGTGCGGCCTTGATTTCCGCCTCGATGCCCAATAGCGCCTTCAAGATGCCCTGCAGCGGCTCGCCGCTGTACAGCCACGCGAAATAGCGTGGCGTGCCGGCCAGTGAGGCCGTCACTTCAGGTCCTTGGGCGTGTCATCCAGCGACGCGGGGGCCTCCAGTGGCGCATCGGCCGTGGCGCCCAGGTCGCGCAGACGGCGGGCCTGCGGAACGACCTGCCGCTGCAGGGAGCCCGCCGCGGCATTGAAGGCTTCGACAGCGCCGCCCAGGCGCTGACCGACCTTGGCCAGATGCGCGAGGAAGGTGGCCAGGCGCGCATGCAGCTCACCGCCAAGCTCCTGGATCTGGCGGGCATTGCTCGCCACCTGATCCTGTCGCCAGCAGAAGGCGACGCACTTGAGTACCGCCATCAGCGTGGACGGGGTTGCCAGAACCACGCTTTCGGCCAGCGCCTGTTCGATGAGCTCGGGCTGCACCGCCAGCGCTGCCGAAAGGAACTGGTCGCTGGGAATGAACAGGATGACGAACTCCGGTGCCCGGGGAAACTGGGCCCAATAGGCCTTGGCAGCCAGTTCGCGCACGCGGGCGGCGACTTGCTGCGCGTGGCGCTGCAGATGCTGGCGCTGGCCGGCATCGTCGGTGGCCTCGAGCGCCGCGAGATAGGCATCCAGAGGCGCCTTGGCATCAATCACCACATCGCGCCCGTCGGGCAGATGCACGATCAGATCCGGACGCGCGGCGCCGTTGGTGCCGCTGACGTGCACCTGCTCGGTAAAATCGCAGTGTTGAACCAGTCCTGCCAGTTCCACCACACGCCGTAGCGTGAGTTCACCCCAACGGCCGCGCACCTCCGGGCGTCGCAGGGCGGTGACGAGGTTGCGCGTCTCGCGTTCCAGTCCGGTCTGGCCGCGCACCAGCTGCACGATCTGGCCGCGCAGATTGGCCTCGCTGTCACGATGCTCCGCATCCAGCCGCTGCGCCTGAGTGCGCGTGGCCTCAAGCGCCGCCTGCAGCGGCGCGACCAGCTGTGACAGGCGCTCCTCGCGGCGCCGGCCCGCCAGCAGCTGCGCACCCAGAAAACCCAAGGCGACCCCGACCAGCAATGCGGCGCCGATCAGTATCAGGTCGAATTCGGAGATCATGGCTGAAGAGCTTGTGGGGGAAGTCGGCAGGGTGCCAGACTGATTGCATCGATTATTGCGGAGATTAGCATGAAAGCCATTTGGAACAATGCCGTGATCGCCGACAGCGCTGACACCGTAATCGTGGAGGGCAATCACTATTTTCCGCGCGCCGCGCTCAAGGATGAATATCTGCAACCCAGTGCCACGACCTCGGTGTGTCCGTGGAAGGGCACGGCGAGCTACTACTCGCTCAAGGTCAACGGCAGCACCAATCAGGATGCCGTGTGGTACTACCCGGATCCCAAGCCCGCTGCGGCGCAGATCCGTGATCGCGTGGCGTTCTGGAAAGGCGTCAAGGTCGCGCCGTGATCGAGCAGTTCGACGCGCTCATCATCGGCGCAGGTCAGGCGGGACCGGCGCTGGCCGGGCGTCTGAGCGCCGCCGGCCAGCGCGTGGCCATCATCGAGCGCAAGCTCATCGGCGGCACGTGCGTCAACACCGGCTGCATGCCGACCAAAACCCTGGTGGCCAGCGCCTATGCGGCCCACATGGCACGCCGGGCCGCGCAGTACGGCGTGCAGCTCGGCGCGGACATACGCATCGACATGGGCACGGTACAGCGACGCGCTGCGACCGTGACGCTGAATGCGCGCAATGGCCTGGAGCAGTGGCTGGGGCAGATGCCCAACTGCACCCTGGTGCGTGGTCATGCGCGCTTTGAAAGCGCGAGGCAGCTGCGCGTCGGTGAGCGAACCTTGAGCGCGCCGCGGATTTTCATCAACGTCGGCGCACGCGCCATCGTGCCGGACATTGCGGGGCTGGCTGCCGTACCGTATCTGACCAACACCTCGATCGTGGCGCTGGATCGTGCGCCCGAGCATCTTGTTATTCTGGGCGGCAGCTACATCGGGCTCGAGTTTGCGCAGATGTACCGTCGCTTCGGCAGTGCCGTGAGCGTCATCGAGCGCGCGGCGCGACTGGCGCCACGTGAGGATCCGGATATCTCACAGGCCATCCGCGAAATCCTGGAAGCCGAGGACATCAGCGTGCATACCGGGGCGCAAGTGATGGCGGTGGCGCGCGCGGCCGGCGGCGGCATCAGCGCGCGCCTGCGCCGCGCCGGCGGGGAAACCGAGGTGTGCGGATCGGACCTGCTGGTCGCCCTCGGGCGCCGACCCAATACCGATGACCTGGGCCTTGCGGCAGCCGGCGTTGCGCTCGCGGGCTCCGGGCACATTCTGGTGGATGACTTCCTGAGTACCTCGGTGCCGGGCATCTGGGCGCTGGGGGAGTGCAACGGGCGCGGCGCATTCACGCACACCGCCTACAACGATTTTGAAATCGTCGCGGCCAACCTGCTGGAGGGCGCCCAGCGCAAAGTCAGTGCACGTATCCGCGGCTACGCCCTGTACATCGATCCGCCTCTGGGACGGGTGGGAATGACGCAGACCGAGGCGCAGCAGACCGGCCGGCCGCTGCTGGTGAACTCCCGGCCGATGCGCCGCGTCGGGCGCGCGGTGGAACGGGATGAAACGCAGGGTTTCATGAAAGTCGTGGTCGATGCGGGGACGCAGCGCATCCTGGGTGCCGCCATACTGGGTCTGAACGGCGATGAGGCGATCCACGGAATCCTTGATCTCATGAATGCCGATCAGCCCTACACGAGCCTGCAATGGGCGGTGCCCATCCACCCGACGGTGTCGGAGCTGCTGCCCACGCTGGTTGCGGGGCTGCAGCCCCCTGGGCCGCAGGGCGCCTAGGCCTGACGCGTGAAATGGGCGAGGTAGTTGACGCTGGCGTCAGGGCTGAGCCTTGACTGTGCGGTGAAAGGATCGAAGGCCAGGCCGCTGACATCCTCCAAGGCAAGGCCGCAGTCGCGGCCCCAGCGCGCCAGCTCCGAGGGTCGTATCAGCCGTTCATACTCGTGAGTACCGCGCGGCAGCAGCCGGAACAGGTATTCGGCCGCGATGATGGCCTGGAGGAAGGACTTCGGCGTGCGATTGAGGGTGGAGACGAAGACCGCACCGCCGGGCCGTACCAGGGTGCCCAGCGCGGCGACCACGCCTGCCGGGTCGGGCACGTGTTCAATCATTTCCATGCAGGTCACGACCTCAAAGGCACCCGGTGCGCTGGCGGCGAGGGTTTCAGCCCCGAGCAGGCGGTAGTCGATGCTCACGCCGCGCTCGGCGGCGTGCAGCCGGGCCGTCTCCAGCATGGCGGGCGCCAGGTCGATGCCGGTCACCTGGGCGCCGAGTGCCGCCAACGCCTCGCAGAGCAGACCGCCGCCGCAGCCGACATCCACCATGCGGGCCCCCTTGAGCTGACAACGCGCGGCGACATAGGCGGTCCGCACCGGATTGATCAGGTGCAGGGGCCGGAACTCCCCGTCCGGATCCCAGAATCGATGCGCAATGGCATCAAATTTGCCGATTTCCATGCGGTCCGCGTTCATGGTCGAAAGCTCCTGTCCCGAAGGGGGTCCGGATAAGGTGGTGGCGGCTGCATTATGCTAAAATTTCCGCTTTGTGCCGGCCTAAAAGCCTTCGGACTCAATGACAGAATTCGCGCGCGAAATCCTGCCCGTCAATCTCGAAGATGAGATGCGGCAGTCCTACCTTGACTATGCCATGAGCGTGATCGTGGGTCGCGCCCTGCCTGACGTGCGCGATGGACTCAAGCCCGTGCACCGGCGGGTCCTGTACGCCATGCGGGTGCTTGGCAATGACCACAACAAGGCCTACAAGAAATCCGCGCGCATCGTCGGGGATGTGATCGGCAAGTACCATCCGCACGGGGACAGCGCCGTGTACGACACCATGGTGCGCATGGCCCAGCCGTTCTCGATGCGCTACATGCTCATCGACGGGCAGGGCAATTTCGGTTCGGTGGACGGGGATGCCCCGGCGGCCATGCGCTACACCGAGGTGCGCATGTCGCGCATCGCGCATGAACTGCTGGCGGACATCGACAAGGAAACCGTCGACTTCACGCCCAACTACGACGAATCCGAGACCGAGCCGGCGGTGCTCCCGGCGCGCGTGCCGAACCTGTTGATCAACGGGCAGACCGGAATCGCGGTGGGCATGGCCACCAACATTCCGCCGCACAATCTCACTGAGGTCATCGACGCGCTGATCGCGCTGCTGGCGGACCCGCAGCTGACCCTGGCGGCGCTGATGCAGCATATTCCGGGTCCGGATTTCCCCACCGCCGGCATCATCAACGGCGCCCAGGAGATCGCCACGGCCTACCGCACCGGCCGCGGCCGGCTGTCGATCCGCGCCCGCACCAATGTCGAGGACATCGATGGCAAGGGACGCCAGGCCATCATCGTCACCGAACTGCCCTACCAGGTGAACAAGGCGCGGCTGCTCGAGCGCATCGCCGACCTGGTGCGGGCCAAGGAAATCGACGGCATCTCCGAGCTGCGCGATGAGTCCGACAAGGACGGCATGCGCGTGGTCATCGAGTTGAAACGCGGCGAGGTGGCCGAGATTGTGCTCAACAATCTCTACGCCCAGACGCCGATGGAGACGGTGTTCGGCATCAACATGGTGGCCCTGCAGGACGGTCAGCCGAAGCTGCTGTCGCTGAAGGAGATGCTCGAGGCCTTCATCCGTCACCGGCGTGAAGTCGTCACCCGGCGCACCATCTATGATCTGGCCAAGGCCCGTGAGCGCGCCCATGTGCTCGAGGGCCTCGCGGTGGCGCTGGCCAATATCGATGAGGTCATCGCACTGATCCGCGCCGCGCCCTCACCGGCGGAAGCCAAGACGGGGCTGTTGTCACGGACCTGGAAGGGCGGAGCGGTGCCGGAACTGCTGCTGCGCGCCGGTGCACTGTCCACGCGCCCGGCGGACCTGGCGCCGGAGCTGGGCATGGCGGAGGGTGGCTACCGGCTCTCCGACGTGCAGGCCCAGGCCATCCTCGATATGCGCCTGCACCGCCTCACGGGGCTGGAACAGGACAAGATCATCGAGGAATACAAACAGCTGCTGGTGACCATCCAGGCACTCACCGACATACTGACCCGCCCCGAACGCCTCACCGAAGTGGTGCGTGAGGAGCTGCTCGAGGTTCGTGAAACCTACGGCGACGCCCGCCGTACCGAAATCAATCGCGATCATCTTGATCTGACCACCGAGGACCTGATCGAGCCTCAGGATGTGGTGGTCACTTTATCCCATGCCGGCTATGCAAAGTCCCAGCCGGTGACCGAATATCAGACCCAGCGCCGAGGTGGCCGGGGTCGCTCGGCCACCTCGGTGAAGGACGAAGACTTCGTGGAGAAACTATTCGTGGCCAACACTCATGACACCGTCCTGTGCTTCTCCAATCGCGGCAAGGTCTATTGGCTGAAGGTCTACCAGCTGCCGCAGGCCGGGCACAACGCCCGCGGCAAGCCCATGGTGAACCTGCTGCCGCTGGAGGAGGGGGAGAAGATCAATGCCGTACTGCCGGTGCAGCAGTATGACGAACAGCATTTCGTGTTCATGGCGACCAGCCAGGGCACGGTCAAGAAGACTCCGCTCACCGCCTTCTCGCGGCCGCGCACCAGCGGCATCATCGCGGTGGACCTGCGCGACAACGACCGCCTGGTCGGGGTGGCGCTCACCGATGGCCAGCGTGACATCATCCTGTGCACCAGCGGCGGCAAGGCCATCCGCTTCCACGAGGAGGAGGTGCGCCCCATGGGTCGCGATGCCGCCGGAGTGCGCGGCGTCAAGCTCGACGCCGGTCAGGAACTGATCGCCTTGATTGTCTGTGGCGAGGGCAATGTCCTCACCGCCTCGGAAAACGGCTACGGCAAGCTCACGCCGCTGGATGATTTCCCCAAGCATGGGCGCGGCGGCCAGGGCGTGATCGCGCTGCAGACCTCGGACCGCAACGGTGCGCTGGTGGCGGCGCTGCAGGTCACTGCCGGACAGGAGATCATGCTGATCAGCTCCACCGGCACGCTGGTGCGAACCCCGGTGGATGAGATCTCCGTTCTGGGGCGCAATACCCAGGGCGTGCGGCTGATTCGCCTGGCCGACGGTGAACGACTCACGGGCATCGAGCGCATCGAGAGCCTGGAGGCGGTGGGGGATGCCGATGCGGTGGATCCGGATCCGCTGCCTCCCGCGACGCCATAAGCTGCGCTGCGCAGCGAAACGATAAGCGCCTACCGAAAAGTTCTAACCGGCCCGAGGCGTGCTTGGTACCATCCCCGGCACCCCTCAAGTGATTCACCCGGAAGGCTTTTGTGCGCGTATTCAATTTTGCCGCTGGGCCGGCGACTCTGCCCCTGGAAGTTCTGGAACAGGCCCGCAACGAACTGACCGACTGGCGCGGCAGCGGCATGTCCGTGATGGAGGTCTCCCACCGCAGCAAGGCCTTCCAGGCGGTGGCCGCGGAGCTGGAAGCCTCGCTGCGCGAACTGCTGGCGGTCCCGGCCGGCTACAAGGTGGTGCTGCTGCAAGGGGGCGCCACCGCGCAATTCGCCGGCATTCCGTTGAACCTGGCCGCTGCCGACTCCACCGTGGATTACATCAACACCGGCGCCTGGTCGAAGAAGGCGATCGGCGAGGCCAAGCGCTATTGCAAGGTCAACATTGCCGCCGATGAGAGCGCCTCCGGCTACAACACCGTACCGGCGCCGGGCACCCTCAAACTCACCCCCGGTGCCGCCTATGTGCACTACACCCCCAATGAGACCATCGGCGGGGTTGAGTTCGGCTATGTCCCGCAGGTGGGCGCCGCGCCATTGGTGGCGGATTTCTCCTCGAGCTTTCTGTCGCGGCCGCTGGATGTCAGCCGCTTCGGCCTGATCTACGCGGGCGCGCAGAAGAACGTCGGGCCGGCCGGATTGTGCATTGTCATCGTGCGCGAGGAGCTCATCGGCAAGGCGCGCGCGGGCACACCGCTGGTCCTGGATTACAAGGCCATGGCCGACGATGGCTCCATGCTCAACACGCCGCCGACCTTCGCCTGGTACATCGCGGGCCTGGTGCTGAAGTGGATACAGGGCAAGGGTGGCCTGGCGGCGATGGAGCAGCAGAATCGGGCCAAGGCGGAAGCCTTGTATGCCGCCATCGATGCTTCAGGGTTCTACCGCAATCCGGTGGCCCGGGACTGCCGCTCCTGGATGAATGTCCCCTTCACGCTGGCACGTCCGGAGCTGGATAAGAGCTTTTTGTCCGAAGCGCAGGCCGCCGGCCTCACCAATCTCGAAGGCCACCGCTCGGTGGGCGGCATGCGGGCCAGCATCTACAACGCCATGCCGCTGCCAGGCGTGCAGGCGCTCATCAGCTTCATGAAGGAGTTTCAGCGTCGCAATGGTTGATACATACCGGATTCTTACGCTCAACAATATCTCGGCGCGCGGTCTGGAGCGTCTGCCGCGCGAGCGCTTCGAGGTGGCCTCGGACCTGAACCAGCCCGACGCCATTCTGGTGCGTTCCGCGGACATGCACAAAACCACCGTCCCGACCTCGGTGCTGGCCATTGGCCGGGCCGGTGCGGGCACCAACAACATTCCCGTGGCGGAACTGAGCAAGCGCGGGATTCCGGTGTTCAATGCCCCGGGCGCCAACGCCAATGCCGTGAAGGAGCTGGTGCTGGCCGGGCTGCTGCTGGCGGCGCGCAACATCTGTCAGGCCTGGGCCTTCGCCCGTGGCTTGAGCGGTGATGATCACGCCATCGATGAGGCGGTGGAGAAGGGCAAGAAGAAGTTCGTCGGATTCGAGCTGCCGGGCCGCACCCTGGGAGTCGTCGGCCTGGGCGCCATCGGGGTCGAGGTGGCCAATTCAGCCGAGGCGCTGGGCATGAAGGTGCTGGGGTATGACCCGCAGATCACCGTGCACCGGGCCTGGCAGCTGTCCTCCAGTGTCGAGCAGGCCCTGTCGCTGGATGACCTGTTCTCGCGAGCCGATGCGATCTCGGTGCATGTGCCGCTGAACAGTGACACCCGCGGTCTGGTCAGCGCGGGGCGCCTGAAGCTCATGCGCAAGGGCGGGGTGATCCTGAATTTCGCGCGCGCACCGATCGTGGATGACGCCGCGGTCATCGCCTCGCTGGATGCGGGACAGCTGGGCGCGTATGTGTGCGACTTTCCCACCAATGCCCTCAAGGATCACGCCAAAGTCGTGACCCTGCCGCACCTGGGCGCCTCCACCGGGGAGGCCGAGGAGAACTGCGCCATCATGGTGGCCGACACGGTCCGGGAGTACCTGGAGAACGGCAACATCCGCAACAGCGTCAACTTCCCCGAGGCCATCCTGCCGCGGGTGCCGGGCGTGACCCGCCTGGCCGTCGCCAACCGCAACGTGCCGAACATGGTCGGACAGATTTCCACCTGCCTGGCCGCCGCAGGCCTTAACATTGCAGATCTGTTGAACAAGTCCCGGGGCGAATACGCCTACACATTGATCGATATCGATTCGGCCGTTCCGGAAGGCCTCCTCGGACAGATTCGCGACATCGAGGGCGTACTGGCGGCGCGGATACTGTAAGAAGAACATGACCAAGCCCAAATCCGTGGATCTGGACGCGGTGCGCGAACAGATCGATGCCCTCGATGAGCAGCTGCACAGGCTGCTCAACGAGCGCGCGCGGCTGGCGCAGCAGGTGGGCATTTCCAAGACCGCCGCCGGTTCCACGGTGGACTTCTATCGCCCCGAGCGTGAGGCGCAGGTGCTGCGCCAGGTCAAGGAGCGCAACCAGGGGCCGTTGCGTACCGAGGATCTGCTGCGGCTGTTCCGGGAAATCATGTCCGCCTGCCTCGCGCAGCAAGAACCGCTCAAAGTCGCGTTCCTGGGTCCTGAGGGGACCTTCACCCAGACCGCGGTGCTGACGCACTTCGGCCATGCCGTGCGGGCGCTGCCGCTGCCCTCGGTGGATGAGGTGTTCCACGAAGTGGAGTCCGGCGCGGTGGACTTTGGCGTCGTCGCCATCGAGAACTCCACCGAAGGCATGGTCATCAACACCCTGGACCGGTTCCTGAATTCCTCGGCGCGCATCTGCGGGGAGATCGAACTGCGCATCCATCACTTCCTGATGGGCCGGATGCAGTCGCTGGAAGGCATCAAGCGCATCTGCTCGCACCAGCAGGCACTGGCCCAGTGCCGGCTGTGGCTGGATGAGTATCTGCCCGGGGTCGAGCGCGTCGCCGTCACCAGCAATGCCGAAGGGGCGCGGCGCGCGCGCGATGAGCAGGGCACTGCGGCGATTGCCGGCGCCACGGCGGCGGAGGTCTATGGACTGAACGTGCTGGCGCCGCAAATCGAGGACCGACCGGACAATACCACCCGGTTCTTCGTCCTGGGCCGGCAGCTGTTCAAGCCCAGCGGCCAGGATCGAACCACGCTGCTCGCCTCCATCGGTGAGACCAATACCTCAGGCGCGCTGCTGAAGCTGCTCGAGCCTTTTGCCACCCATCACATCAGCATGACGCGCATCGAGTCGCGGCCCTCGCAGAAGCGCAAATGGGACTACGTGTTCTTCATCGATATCGAAGGCCATGTCGAGGATGCGCCGGTCGCCGCGGCGCTTGAGGATCTGCAGAAGCGCGCCTCGCTGTTGCGGGTCATCGGCTCCTACCCGCGCGCCATCAGCGCCGGGTGAGCCGCAGCGATATGGCGGCGGTGCAGGAATATCAGGTCGCCCCGGGCGCCGAAGTCCAAGGCGAAGCGACCGTTCCGGGCGACAAATCCATTTCGCATCGCGCGCTGATGCTGGGCGGCATCGCCACCGGTGACACCCGCATCCGCGGCTTCCTGGCCAGCGAGGACTGTCTGGCGACCTTGAGCGCGCTGGCCGCGCTGGGCGTGCACATCGAGCGGCCGGAGCCCACGCGGGTCATCGTCCATGGCGCGGGGGCCGGCGGTCTGCATGCCAGCGCCAGTCCTCTGGACATGGGCAATGCGGGCACTGCCATGCGTCTGTCGATGGGTCTGCTCGCCGGGCAGCCCTTTGCCTCGACGCTGATCGGGGATGGCTCCCTGATGCGCCGGCCGATGGAGCGCGTCGCCGCACCGCTGCGGCAGATGGGCGCGCAGATCACCACCCACGAGGGCCGCCCACCGGTGCTGTTGCAGGGGGGGCGCCGGCTTCAAGGCATTGACTACACCATGCCCATGGCCAGTGCCCAGGTGAAGTCCGCCGTGCTGCTGGCCGGTCTTGCGGCGCAGGGACGCACTCGGGTCACCGAGCCGGCACCCACGCGTGATCACACCGAACGCATGCTCGCGGCCTTCGGGGTGCACGTGGAGCGTGCTGGGGCGAGCGCGAGCCTCGAGGGCGGACAGACCCTCATCGGCACCGACATCGAAGTACCGGCGGATTTCTCATCGGCCGCCTTTTTCCTGGTGGCCGGGGCCCTGGCCGCGCCACAGGGCCTGCGGCTGCGCAACGTCGGGGTCAACCCGACGCGAACCGGCCTGCTGCAGATGCTGCAGCTGATGGGCGCCCAGATCAGCGTGCATGCGCACGGCAGCGTACAGGGCGTGGGTGAACCCATTGCCGATATCGAGGTGCGCGCCAGCCGTCTGCGCGGCATCGAGGTCCCCGAAAGCCTGGTGCCCCTGTCCATCGATGAATTTCCGGTGTTCTTCATTGCCGCGGCCTGTGCCGAGGGTGAAACCGTGGTGCGCGGCGCCGCCGAACTGCGCGTCAAGGAAAGCGACCGGCTGGCCGTCATGGCCGAGGGCCTGAAGAGCCTGGGCGTGGAGCACACGCTGCTCCCGGATGGCATTCGCATCCGCGGCGGCCAGGGCTTCTCGGGGGGTACCGTGGACAGTCATGGCGATCACCGCATTGCCATGGCCTTCACCATGGCGAGTTTGAGGGCGTCCGGGCCCATCCGCATCCTGGATGTGGCCAATGTCGCCACCTCATTCCCGGGCTTCGTGCAGCTGGCTCAGGCAGTTGGCATCCGCATCGCGGCAGCCTAGCCTTGGCGGATGGTCACGGTCCTCACCATCGATGGTCCCACCAGCTCCGGCAAGGGCACCATCAGCCGCACCGTCGCGGCGCGCCTGCACTGGCATCTGCTGGACAGCGGGGCGCTGTACCGGCTGGTCGCCCTGCGCGGCCAGCAGCTTGGCCTTGAACCAGACAATATAGAGGGGCATGCGGCCGCAGCGGAGGCGCTGGACGCTGATTTTGGCGCGGTTCAGGACGAGGAGCAGATCTGGCTGGCCGGGCAGGATGTGACCCAGGAGGTGCGTACCGCCGCGGCGGGCATGGGCGCCTCGCGGGTGGCCGCGTGGCCGGCGGTGCGCGAGGCGCTGCTGGACCGTCAGCGGCGCTTTGCGCGCGAACCCGGCCTGGTGGCCGATGGCCGCGATATGGGTACCGTGGTCTTCCCCTATGCGGCCCTCAAAGTGTTCCTGACCGCAAGCCCCGAGGAGCGGGCCCGAAGACGCTATAAGCAGTTGAAAGACAAGGGGTCCGGTGTTAGCCTTGCCGCCCTTTCGCGAGAGATAGCCGAACGGGATCTGAAGGATTCGACGCGCGCCGTCGCGCCCTTGAGACCCGCTCCCGACGCCCACGTGATCGACTCCACGGACCTGAACATCCAGGACGTGGTCGAACAGGTGCTGGCCCTGGGACGCAGCTGCTCGCTGTGGCATTGAGGCCGCTCACGCGTTACGGGAATGGAGGTGCACGAGGAAAGTGGAAAGTCCCGTGCGCTGTAGCAACCACAATTCCGGCATGGGCCAACAGCGCCTGCGCAAGTAGAAGGTATGACAGAAAGTTTCGCTCAATTATTCGAAGATAGTCTCGCCAACCAACGCATCCGTCCCGGGATGATCCTCCAGGGGTTGGTAGTCGATGTCACCGAGGACATCGTCATCGTCAACGTCGGACTGAAGTCCGAAGCCGTCATCCCCGTCGAGCAGTTCAAGAACGAGCGCGGTGAGCTCGAAGTCAAGACCGGCGACATGGTCGAGGTGGCGCTGGATTCGGTCGAGGATGGCAACGGTGAGACGCGACTATCGCGCGAGAAGGCCAAGCGTGCCCGCACCTGGACGCGCCTGGAGACGGCCTTCAATGATTCTCAGATCGTGACCGGTGTGATCACCGGGCGCGTCAAGGGTGGCTTCACCGTCGAGATCGAGAACGTGCGCGCATTCCTGCCGGGCTCGCTGGTGGATGTGCGCCCGGTGCGTGATACCTCCTACCTCGAAGGCAAGCCGCTCGAGTTCAAGGTCATCAAGCTGGACCAGAAGCGCAATAACGTCGTGGTGTCGCGGCGCGCCGTGGTCGAGCAGGAATTCTCCGCCGAGCGCAGCGCGCTCATGGACAATCTGCAGGAAGGCGCGGTCGTGCGCGGCAGTGTCAAGAACCTCACCGATTACGGTGCGTTCGTGGACCTGGGCGGCATCGATGGCCTGCTGCATATCACCGACATGGCCTGGAAGCGCGTCAAGCATCCTTCCGAAGTCGTCAAGGTCGGCGATGAAATCGAAGTGCGCATCCTCAAGTTCGATCGCGAGCGCTCGCGCGTGTCGCTGGGCCTGAAGCAGCTCGGCGCGGATCCGTGGGAGAACATTGCCCGGCGCTATCCGCCCAACACCCGTGTGTTCGGCAAGGTCACCAACATCGCCGACTACGGCGCCTTCGTGGAGATCGAGGATGGCGTCGAGGGCCTGGTCCACGTGTCCGAAATGGACTGGACCAACAAGAACGTCAATCCGGCCAAGGTGGTGCACACCGGCCAGGAAGTCGAGGTCATGGTGCTGGATGTGGACGAGGAACGTCGCCGCATCTCCCTGGGGTTGAAGCAGTGCCAGGCCAACCCGTGGAAGGAGTTCGCCGAGAACTTCAATCGTGGCGATCGGGTCAGCGGCCAGATCAAGTCCATCACCGACTTCGGCATCTTCATCGGCCTGTCGGGCAACATCGACGGCCTGGTGCATCTGTCGGATATCTCCTGGGACATGCCCGGCGAGGAAGCCGTGCGCAACTACCAGAAGGGCCAGCAGGTGGAGGCCATGGTGCTGGCGATCGATCCGGATCGCGAGCGCATTTCACTGGGCATCAAGCAGCTGGCGAAGGATCCCTTCTCGGCCTATATCGCCGAATTCCCCAAGGGCACCATCGTTCGCGGCACGGTCAAGGAAGTGGATGCACGCGGCGCCATCATTGACCTGGGCAATGGCGTGGAAGGCCAGCTGCGCGGTTCGGATCTGGCCCGTGATCGGGTCGAAGATGCGCGCACGGTGCTGAAGGTCGGTCAGGAGATCGACGCCAAGTTCACCGGCGTGGATCGCAAGACGCGGACCATTTCCCTGTCCATCAAGGCCAAGGAAATGCACGAAGAAGCCGAGGCGGTGCAAAGCTACCGCTCCGAGCAGACCTCGACCACCGGCACCAGCCTGGGCGACCTGCTGAAGGAACAGATCGGCGATCGCAGCTGAAACAGCCTTGCGGTGGTACGGCCGCCCGTCATAGGGTGTCCGTACCACCCGGCAACTCTTGCGCATCCAGCAAAGGCAATTCATGACCAAATCGGAATTGATTGAAGTCATCACCGCCAAGCAGAAGCACCTGCCGGCCAAGGACGTTGAGCTGGCGCTGAAGCAGATCCTGGAGATCATGAGCGATGCCCTCTCGCAGGGCGAGCGCATCGAGATCCGCGGCTTCGGCAGTTTCTCGCTGCATTTCCGGCCGCCGCGCCAGGGCCGCAATCCCAAGACCGGGGAAGCCGTGGCGCTGTCGGGCAAGTACGTCCCGCACTTCAAGCCCGGTAAGGACCTGCGCGAGCGGGTCAATGACGGCGCCGATCAGCCGATCCGCGACTGACCTTCAAATCCGCCGTGCGGGGCGCCGCCTACGCTGCGGCGCGTATATCCACAGGTGCGGTACCCGGCCGGTTGTCCGCTACACTTCGCCTTTCATTGCGTCCTCGAGGTTTGCGCATGAGATCACAGACGGCCATCCGGACCGCGGTATTCCCTGTCGCCGGCCGCGGCACTCGCTTTCTGCCTGCCACCAAGGCCAGCCCAAAAGAGATGCTGCCGGTGGTGGACAAGCCGCTCATCCAGTACGCGGTCGAGGAGGCGCTGCTGGCCGGCGCGCGCAAGCTGGTGTTCATCACCGGCGCCTCCAAGCGGGCCATCGAGGATCATTTCGATTCGGATGAGGAACTCGAGCATCTGCTGGAGGCGCAGGGCAAGAGCGACCTGCTGAACCAGATCCGCAGCGTGCTGCCCTCCTATGCCACCTGTATCTACATCCGCCAGGCGGCACCGCTTGGCCTGGGCCACGCGGTGCTGTGTGCCCAGCCGGCGGTGGGCGCCGAGCCGTTTTTCGTACACCTGGCCGATGACCTGATCCGCGGCCATCCGACCAGCTGCCTGGAGCAGATGGCCGAGGTCTATGCCGCCAAGCGTGCCAGCGTGCTGGGTGTTGAGAAGGTGCCCAACAAGGACACCGAGAAGTACGGCATCGTGGAAATCGAGGCCGACAAGTCCAGCACCGGCCGGGTGCGCAGCATCGTGGAAAAACCCAAACCGGCGCAGGCCCCCTCGAATCTGGCCGTGGTCGGACGCTATGTGCTCACGGCCTCCATATTCGAGCACCTGGCGCGCCTGGGTCGCGGCGCCGGCGGAGAGATCCAGCTGACCGATGGGATCGCGGCGCTGATGGGCGAGGAGGCCGTCTACGCCTATCGCTTCAGTGGCAAGCGCTACGACTGCGGCAGCAAGCTGGGCTATCTGCAGGCCACGGTGGAATACGCCCTGGGCCATCCGTCCCTGGGCGCGGATTTTCGCAGGTACCTCAACAGCATTGCCAAGACTGTCGCCAAACCAGCGCTCAAGGTCGCGCGCCGGGCGGGCCGCACATCCGGCAAGGCTGCCAGGACCGGCAAAGCCGGACGCAAGGGATAAGCGGCGGGCACTGCGCTTGCATCAGCTTGAGGAGTATTGTTTGCGTTCCTACGCAGGAGAACTTCTCATGGCCAGCCGCCGCATATCCGATGCCGACCAGAACGCCCGATCCGTGCGGCCACCCGCAACGCCGGTCGAGGTAAAGCCTGCCATCAAGCCGGCTGCACCGGTAAAAAAGTCAGTCAAGCGTGCCGCGCCTAAACCCACGGCCGGTACCACCCAGTCGGTGCTCGCCGCGACGGCAGTACCCGTGCTGTCCGCCGACGAGCGCCGCGCGCTGATTGCCCGCGCGGCGTACCTGCGCGGGGAAAGTCGCGGCTTCCCCCCCGGAGGCGAGGCGGAGGACTGGCTGGTGGCGGAGAAAGAGGTGGATGCGCTGCTCAGCGGCGGGTATCGCGCCGACCAGTAAGTCCAGACGCCCGCGTCCCTGTTGCCAAACTGATATGGTGTGATATAACACCATCACAAGACTGGCGCCAATCCGGGGGATCCGAGGCGTATGGACGACAAGACCAAGCTGCTGGAGCAGCTGCGCATCGATCGCGGAGAAGCCGCACGTTCGCCACCGGATTCCCGGCGTTCGGTACCCATTTGGGTGGTTTACCTGCTCCTGCTGGTGATGGTGGCGGGCCTTGGCAGTGCCTTTTTCCTGCGTCCTCGGGCCGTCTCGGCGAGCGCCGCGGCCGGGACTTCCGGCGTCACTGCGGCTGCTGATTCGGGCGCAGCCCCCACCGCCACAGCCTTGGGGACCACGGCCCTGGATGCTTCGGGCTACGTGGTCGCACAGCGCCAGGCGACGGTCTCGGCCAAGACCACCGGACGGGTGGTTGAGCTGCGCATCGAGGATGGTCAGCGGGTGCGCGAGGGCGAAATCATCGCGCGCCTGGATGACACCAATACCCGTGCGGGCTTGCTGGCTGCCAAGGCCCAGCTGGCTCAGGCGCAGGCCAGCCTGGATGCGGCCAAGGTTGCGGTGGATGATGCCGGACCGATCTATGATCGCAATCAGAAGCAACGGGCCGCCGGGGTGATCAGCGCCCAGGACTTCGACGCCGACAAGTCCAATTTCAACGCCGTGCAGTCCGACCTGCTGGTCAAGCAGCGCATGGTGGAAGTGGCCCAGGCAAATGTCGAGGTGGCGCAGCGCAACGAAGACGACATGACCGTGCGCGCTCCCTATGACGGTGTCATCACCGTAAAGGCCGCGCAACAGGGGGAAATCGTCTCACCGATTTCGGCCGGCGGCGGTTTTACGCGCACCGGTATCGGTACCATCGTCGATATGAATTCCCTGGAAGTCGAAGTGGACGTGAGCGAGAACTTTATCAATCGTGTGAGTGTCAACCAAGCGGTGACCGTGCGCCTGAATGCCTATCCGGACTGGACCATTCCGGGCTCGGTCATCGCCATCATTCCAACCGCGGATCGTTCCAAGGCCACGGTGATGGTGCGCGTCGGCTTCAAACAGAAGGATCCGCGCATCCTGCCGGAAATGGGCGCGCGGGTGTCATTTTTGAATACGCATACATAACTGAACGAGGGGAGGCTCCATGGCTGCTGTTGTTTCTTTGCAGAATGTCGTCAAGAGCTATACACGCGGACGCCAGCGTGTCGAGGTGCTGCACTCGCTGAACCTGGAAGTGCAAAGCGGAGAATTTCTGGGCCTCATGGGGCCTTCGGGATCCGGCAAGACCACCTTGCTGAACCTGATTGGCGGCCTGGACAAGCCCGACGAGGGCCAGATCACCGTCGCCGGAGAGCGTCTGGACCGGCTGTCCGGTTCACAGATGGCCGCCTGGCGCGCCCGTCACGTGGGCTTCGTGTTCCAGTTCTACAACTTGCTGCCGGTGCTCTCGGCCGAGCGCAACGTCGAAGTGCCGCTGCTGCTCACCAAGCTGTCCCGAGCGCAGCGCAAGACCAATGTCGCCGCGGCGCTGGCGCTGGTGGGTCTGTCGGACCGCGCCAGCCACAAGCCCACCGAGCTGTCCGGCGGACAACAGCAGCGCGTGGCCATCGCCCGCGCTCTGATCGCCGATCCCACGCTGCTGGTGTGCGATGAACCCACCGGCGACCTGGATCGCGAAAGCGCCGAGGAGATCCTGCAGCTGTTGACCATCCTCAACCAGAAGCAGGGCAAGACCATCGTCATGGTGACGCACGACCCGCGCGCCGCGGCCTATGCCAGCCGCCTGCTGCACATGGACAAGGGCACATTGGCTCGGGACGAGTCAAGGACCGCTGCATGAAGTACCTGCCGCTCATCTGGGCGGCGCTGCGGCGTAAACCGGCGCGGACGCTGCTCACATGCTTCTCCATCGTGACGGCGTTCTTCCTGTTCGGCACCCTGCAGGGCATCAACGTCGGTATCGCCAATATCGAGAAGCTCCTGAGCGTCTCGCACCTGATCGTGCAAAGCCGGGTGAACCAGGGCGCCGCCATGCCGCTGGCCCACGAGGTGCAGATCGAGTCGGTTCCGGGCGTCACGGCGGTGGCGCCTTTCACCATCGTCATCGGTACCTACCAGCGGCCCAACAATCCGATGATCATCATCGGCTCGGACTTCGATGCGATGCTGAAGATCAGCTCCGATCTCATTGTTGCGCCCGAACAGGCGGCGGCATTGCGCCGTACGCGCAATGGCGTCATCGTCGGCGTGACGACCATGAAGCAGTATGGCTGGAAGGTCGGTGATCGCATTCCCATACATGGCATCGCCCCCAAGGCCGACGGCACCAGCGACTGGCAATTTGACATCGTGGGTACCTACACCCTGCAGCAGCCGGACTGGGCCACACGCATCTGGGGCAACTATGATTTCATCAACGAGGCCCTGGCCACCGGCAAGAACCAGTCGGTGCTGTTCTACGTCGGCATCAGCGATCCGGCCAAATCCGCGGCAATCGCCCAAGCCATCGATGATCGCTTCGCCAATTCACCCGATCAGACCAATACCGCCAATGAGAAGGACTCCATCGAGAGCACCTTGTCGCAGATCGGTAACATCAACTTCCTGGTCAATGGCGTCGTCGGCGCGGTGCTGTTCACGCTGCTGTTCCTGACTTCCAACACCATTGCGCAGTCGGTACGCGAGCGCACGGCGGAGCTGGCGGTACTGAAAACGCTCGGTTTCACCGATGCGGGCGTGCAATGGCTGGTATTGGCCGAAGCGCTCGCGCTGGCGATGGTCTCGGCGGCACTGGGCGTGGCGCTGTCCTCACGCGTGCTGCCCTGGCTCACCTCCGGCCCGGCGCTCTCGGCGCAGGGCATCGGTGCCATGCATGTGCCCACTCTGGTGTATGCGGCGGCGGCGGTGGTGGCTTTGCTGCTGGCGCTCATCAGCGGCGTGCCACCCGCGGTGCGCGCGCGGCGCCTGAACATTGTCGCTGCTTTGTCCGGACGCTAGGGCCGTGCCATGAAGTTAATGACCCAACTGCTCGCGGTCTCCTCGATCAGCCTGCGCAGCCTGCCCAGCCGGGCGGCTTCCTCGGCGGTCATTGTCATCGGCACGGCCGGGGTGGTGGCGGTGCTGCTGTCGGTGCTGGCGCTGGCGACCGGCCTCTCCGGTGCGCTGAGTTCAACCGGCAGTCCGGATCGCGCCATCGTGCTGCACGCCCAGGCGACCAATGAGGTCGGGAGCACCCTGGCGCATGACTCCATTGCGACCATCCTGGATGCGCCGGGCATTGCCCAGGATGCGGCCCACCGGGCGATCGGCTCGGCCGAGGCCCTCGCCTCGGTGAATCTGCCGCGCCTGGACAATGGCAAGCTCAGCTCCCTGATACTGCGCGGCGTGTCCTCAGCTGAGCTGCTGCAGCTGCGGCCCGAGTTGCACCTGGTGAAAGGGCGGATGTTCGAATCAGGGCTGCGCGAGATCATCGTGGGCAAGGAAGCCTCGGAACGCTACGCCAATTTAGGCCTGGGCGGTCAGCCGAATTTCGGTGGCAACCAGTGGACGGTGGTCGGGATCTTTGACAGCGGCGGCGGCGCGCATGATTCGGAAGTCCTGGGTGACGCCGACACCGCACTGGCCGCCTACCAGCGCACCACCTACAACTCCGTCATCGTGAAGCTGGCGGGTCCGGGCGCGCTGGAGAAGTTGCGCGCGGCGCTGCTGCACGATCCGACCCTGTCGGTCGAGGTGAATCTGGAGAGCGCCTATTACGAGCGCCAGTCACAGACCTTTGCAAGTTTCCTCACCATCATTGCGCGCTCGATCAGCACCATCATGGCCATCGGTGCGGTGTTCGCCGCGTTGAATACCATGTACTCCGCGGTCAGCACCCGGTCGGTTGAGATCGCGACCTTGCGCGCCATCGGTTACGGCGCCGGCGGCGTGGTGGTCTCGGTCATCGTCGAGGCGCTGGTATTGTCGCTCCTGGGCGCCGTCGCGGGTGCCGGCCTGGCCTGGGCCGTGTTTGACGGCAACACGGTGAGCAGCCTGGCCAGTAACGGTGGTCTGGCGCAGATCGTGTTCCACCTGCATATCGGTGCGGCGCTGTTCACGTTGGGCATCGTCTGGGCCTGCGTGGTGGGCCTGATCGGGGGTCTGCTGCCGGCGATCCGCGCCGCCAGGATCCCGGTGGCCCTGGCGCTGCGCGCCATCTGATTCCACAAAGGACGCTTCATGCCATTGGCCCGAATCGATGTTCCCCGTGGCCGCACTGCGGCGTTCCGGCGCATCGTCGGGGATGTGGTCTATGAATCCATGCTCGATACCTTGAAGGTTCCCGCCAACGACAGGTTCCAGGTGATCAGCGAGCATGATGCCCAGGATCTGCTGCTGGATCGAAGCTACCTGGGCGTACAGCGGTCCTCCGCCTGCATCGTCATTCAGGTGACCCTGAATGAGGGGCGCAGCGTGGATCAGAAGCGTGAGTTCTACCGCAAGGTGGCCGATGGCCTGCACGAGCGTGCCGGGATGCGCCGCGAGGATGTGCTCATCAGCCTGGTGGAGGTGAACAAGGAGAACTGGTCGTTCGGCAACGGCGAAGCCCAGTACGCCTAGAGCTCCACGACCCCTTCCAGATAAAAGACGCAGCCTCCGGCCAGTTCCACCCGTTCGCCCAGCAGCCGGCACTGCAGCTCCCCGCCGCGTGCCGAGGCCTGAAAGGCGCGCAGGCTGGTTTTGCCCAGGCGTCGGGCCCAGAAGGGCACCAGTGAACAATGCGCGCTTCCGGTTACCGGGTCCTCGGGAATGCCCTTGGCGGGAGCGAAGTAACGGCTGATGAAGTCGTAGGGCTGCCCGGAGTCCCGTGCGGTCACGATGATGCCGCCGCGCTCCAGGTGCGCCAGCGCCGCGAAGTCAGGTGCCAGCGCGCGCAGCGTCCCGGGGTCAGCCAGCAGCGCCAGGTAGTTGTGCGCTTCGGCCTCGATTTCGAGAACCGGGGCGCCCAGCGCTGCCGCCAATCCCGGCGGCGCGGCGACCGCGGCGGTGGGCCTTGCCGGGAAGTCCATGACGTAGCCGGTGTCGGTCCGGCTCACGCCAAGGGCGCCGCTGGCGGTGTGGAAAACCACCCGCCGGCGTTCCGGTTCCAGTCGCTGCATGACCACGGCGGCACTGGCCAGCGTGGCGTGGCCGCACAGCGGTACCTCGACCGCGGGTGTGAACCAGCGCAGCGCATAGTCTCCCTCCTGAGGCACCAGGAAGGCGGTTTCGGCCAGATTATTTTCCGCGGCGATGTCCTGCAGCACGGCGTCGGGCAGAAACCTGTCCAGACGCATCACTGCGGCCGGATTGCCCGCGAAACGCCGCGTGGTGAAGGCATCAACCTGAAAGATCGGTACGCGCATCAGAACATCGTGTTGGCGTTGTCCGCGGTCTCCGGGATGGGCTGAATCACATCCCAATGTTCGACCACCTTGCCGTCCTTGATGCGGAAGATGTCGACCACGGATTCGCCATGCGGATTCGGGCCGTTCTTGCCATGCAGATGCAGCACCACCAGATCGCCTTCGGCGACGACCTTCTTCACTTCATAGTGGTGCTGCGGGAAGCCCTCCTTGAACTTGCGCACCCACTCGGCGATACCGGCGTGGCCATCGGTGGCGTAGGGCGCGTGCTGCCGGTATTCGGCGCCCATGTAGGCGCGGGCCGCTTCATAGTCCTTCTCGCCGATGAGCTGGTGATAGAAATCCAGCACCAGCTTCTTATTGTGCGCCAGCTGCTGTGCCACCGACTGTTCCTGTTTGGTCACCTTGCGGAAAGTGCGCCGAGCGGATGCCTTGGCCTTGGCGCCGGCCTTGGCCAGGGCCCGGGTGCCCACTTTCGCGCGGCCTTTGACATCATCGCGAGCGGCGCCGACCTTGGCACTGATACGTGCGAGCAGCTTCGTCGCCTTGGCCTTCATGCCGGCTTGGGCCTTGGCTTTGACTTTGGCGGCCGCCCTGGCCTTGGGTTTGACCCGGCTGACCGCGCTACGAGTGCGTTTGGATTTCTTCGCCATGACTGCCCCTCCTTCAAAAGGCCGCCGACTTGAGTCGACCCAGGGACTAGAGCAGAGCCTGGCGTGACAGGCAAGTCGGCCGATGCCTCATTCCTCCTGCGACTTCGCCGCGCCCTTGCGCCGATTCACCGCCTGGCGCAGCAGGAATTCAATCTGTGCGTTGATGCTGCGCAGGTCATCCGCGGCCCAGCGCTCCAGATCCTTCCACAGCTCCGGCGACAGGCGCAGCAGGAAGGCCTTGCGGTCGACGCTGGCCACGGCTACGCGTACAGGGTGCCTGTATTGATGACCGGCGAGGCATCCGAGTTGCCGCACAGCACGACCAGCAGGTTGCTGACCATGGCGGCCTTGCGCTCATCGTCCAGTTTGACGGTGTTGTGCCGTTCCAGCTCCTCGAGCGCCATGTGCACCATGCCGACGGCGTTCTGCACGATGATCTGGCGCGCGGAGATGATGGCCTCGGCCTGCTGCCGGCGCAGCATGACCGGCGCAATTTCGGCCGCGTAGGCCAGGTGGGTGAGCCGGGCTTCCTCCACCTGGACGCCGGCCTTGGCCAGGCGCTGCTGCAGTTCATGGGCCAGTTCCTGGGCAACCTCATCGGCGCTGCCGCGCAGCGTCGGCTCGCTCTCATGGCCGTGGTCATAGGCAAAGCGGCTGGCAATGCTGCGCAGGGCGGACTCGGACTGCACTTCCACGTAGCTGGCGTAGTCCTCGACATCAAAAACGGCCATGGCGGTGTCATGGATCCGCCACACCACCACCGCGGCGATCTCCACGGGGTTGCCGCGCTTGTCGTTGACCTTGAGGGTCGGGCTGTTGAAGTTGTTGGCCCGCAGCGAGAGTTTGCTCGGCCACCACTGCTGCCCGGCCACGCCGACGGTGGAGCGGCCGCCGATACGGGTGTTGGCCACCGAGTCCGGCCGCCACTGGCCGCCCTTGTTCGGCACCCGTCCGCGATAGCGCGCATAGAAGGGATTGGCCCAGTGAAAGCCGCTGTCGCGCACGGTGCCGCGATACTGTCCGAACAGGATCAGCACCCGCGCTTCGTTGGGCTGGAGGGAAAAATGTCCGCGCAGCGACAGCACGCCCAGCGCGCTGATCAGCAGCGCCACGAACATCAGCCCCGCGGGCCGCGGTTCAGGGGTCGCCGCCAGCGCCACCGGCAGCGCACTCAGCAGCACCAGATTGACCAGCAACATCGGAAAGCCGCTCAGCGCGTGCAGCGGGCGCTCCTGGGAGGCGGTGGCGGGACTGAATGAGGGCATGGCGGGACACTCCAGGTAGATACCAAAGTGATATCATCTCGCAATCATCGCCGGAATGCAAACCCCGTTCAGCGTAGCGAGGCCTCCAGGCTGTCCAGCAGCGAGCCGGTGCCGCGTTCGCGTGCTCCGGCATCGTCAAAAACCATCCAGCAAGGCACCCTGTTCGGACCCCTTCAGAGGGGTGCCGCCGGCCGCCGCACGGATCTGAATCGTGGCCAGCGATACCGACAGTTTCCGCGCCTCCATGAACGTGTTGTAGCTGCAGAGGATGCGCTGGTCCTGGATGATGGCGTGGAACACGGCATCAAAGGTCCTCACCCGGCCACCGGTCCACTTGGCCTTGAGCACTTCACGGCCGCCGACCCGAAAGTCCATCACCCGTTCGAGCAGTTCCGATTTTCCAGGCGTGCCGCTGAACCACAGCGCCCTGGCGGCCGGATCGGCGAAGGCGCGAAACTCCCGCTGGGGGGAGGCGGCGAAGGTGCGCTCGATATGAAACTCGGCGTGCACCACCGAAGGGGCGGCGGATGCGGCGCTGAGGTTCGACATGGCAGCTCCTGAGCGGGCGGCCGTCAGATGTCCTGATCCAGGTACTGCCCGAGCCGATCCGGCCGGGCCGACCATTCCGCGCCGCGCGTTGATCCACTGCTGCGCGAGATTCAGGGTGTCGGGATTGATCCGGCAGGTGCGCACGCGTCCGCGCTTGTGCGAGCGGATGAGGCCTGACTCCTCCAGCACCGCCCTTTGCTGCAGCACCGCCGGCAGGGCCAGGGCCAGGGGTCGCGCCAGTTCGCTGACCGAGCTCGGTCCGCGTGTCAGACGTTGCACCATGGCGCGGCGCGCCGGATCGGACCGTGCGCCAAAGGCCAGGTCCAGAGCCGTAGATGGGTTAGGCATGCACTTAAGTACTGCCGCTTGCCGATACTTAAGCAAGTACTTAAGTGAAGTGCTGACCTCAGGCGGCGGGGCGGCCCCAGAAAAGGCCGGTGCGCGCAGTGAAACTGCCGTCCGGCTCGATATGCAGCGCGCGCTGGACTTCATCCGGTGCGCCTGCCTGCAGCACGCGGATGGCGCTCACCAGCGCCTCCGGGGTGCGCATGCGCTCAACCCAGGAGCGAAATTCCAGGCGTGTGTTCCAGGTGCAGTGCTCGAGCGGCTCGAAGCCGGCTGCCTGCAGCAGCGCGCGCCACTCGGCACTGCCGCGGTCGCGCACATGAGAGGTGTCGCGCAGCAGCTCGATGCTCTGCAGGTGGGTATCCACCAGTGGCTCATCCTCGGCGAGCAGATCGATGATGAGAATGAAACCCTCGGGCCGCACGACGCGCCGCATTTCGCCAAGGGCCCGCGGCACATTCAGCCAGTGATGGGCGCTGTAGCGGCTGGCCACCAGATCGAAGCTGGCGGCCGCGAAGGGCAGGGCAGCCGCGCCTGCCTCGCAGGTTTGGATCTGTACAAGC
>Ga0210395_10000188_pt1 | contig 48133 bp, 84 predicted proteins | sample IncBWH4OmetaG_FD_150861 | JGI IMG/M metagenome (GOLD analysis project Ga0210395, IMG submission 150861) | Forest soil microbial communities from Barre Woods Harvard Forest LTER site, Petersham, Massachusetts, United States - Inc-BW-H-4-O ...
GTCGGTACCAGTGTCATAAAATCGGTGATCGGCGCAGAGCCGGTGCCGAGATCGCCGCCGTCCGGATTGCCGGATGTGAAGGTGCCGCCAGCCAGAAGTTCCAGAGGAACGCGGGTGGGGCGCGAGGAAACGACTTCAATATCGGTACGCGATTTGATTTCGTTCCAGAGAGTTGCATCCAGTTGATAGAGAAGGCTTAATTGAGGACGAACCTTCTCATGCTGGAGGGCGAATGTTTGCGCAACCGTACCTTGGGCCACAGTAATACCCTCGAAAGAGAATTACCGCTCGCGTCCAAGTTCGCCCGAAGGCCAGCATTGTTGTGCTGTGTCGCCGCTTGCGATTGTGTTTGAGGCTCTCTATGTTTTTGGCTGCCTGCCCTTGGCTTATTTAATGTGGGTTCCGGTCCCAGTTCTGCGGGCTCAGGCTTTCTTGAACACTTTGAGTTCTCGGCATTAGAGTAGCACAGAGTCTTGAAATGCGCGGGTCAGATTCGATACTGACCATCCAGGTGATCGCGTCGAACGATCCCTCGCTACTTTTGCATTCACGAGTGACACCAGGGTTCCCGGTCATTCTGCAGACGATTTGCGGTCGGCTACATATCTTAGCGTGTCCTTGGATTTTCAGCCCTTGCAGGCCACCGATTCCCACGCCGCCGCGCATTTCTACGCCCATTGTACCCGCCTGCCATCCTTCAGAATCGCCTGATTCTTGAAAATGTCATCGGGTTTGGTTTTGAAACGGTCGATCTGCGAGGCCGATGGTTGGCTTTTGAGCATGACGATACCCTTTGCGGCAGGTTGTGTGGCTGCGGTCGCGACAGTTTTCTTTTCGCCAGCCTTCGCAGCCGCCTTGGTTACGCCGAAGACCTTCGCCGCGCTGGGCACCAGTTTGGGCACCCTTTCGTCAAGCTTCTGCTGCTCAAGCTTGGCTAGCCCGTCCCGATCGCCGGAAGTAATCAGCCGATTGCGGCGGTCGAGGAAAGCTTTGTCCGCTCCGAGCAGTTTCCCGATGCGCGAAGATACCCATGAGGCCACGGCTTCTCTGCGGTCCGGATCCATCGTCTCCCAGTCACCGAAAGGCTTGATTTCCCGCGCAATGATCGAATCGCGGTGCTTGATTGAATCGGAGTCGACGGATTTGACCAGCGCTTCGGCCTGACGTTGCTGGAACTGCTGTTCTTTCTGCGTAAGAGCTTGCTCGCGTGCGTCGACCTTCTTTTCCGGGACTTTGGACGCGGTTGCACGGAATGATTCGACCCAATCGATGATTTCCTGGATTCCGCCCTTCGCCGCGTCACCAGCAGTCGTCAGCAGGCCCTTCAAAGCGTTCGTAAGCCCTACCCCATCAAAGGTGTTGACGAATATCCGGCTCTGGACGTGGTTGTACATCTCCGGATTGATCTGCGCGAACTCCTGAAGGGCAATAGGCACCATTTTGGCGAAGGATTCCGGATCGCCCTCTGCCAGCTTCTTGACGAAATCCGGCTTGCCTTCGATATACGCTGCGTCCAGCCCTTCCCAGTCGGCTAATTCCTGTTTGGCGTTCTCGACAAACTCCCGGCCACCGACCTCGGTGATGAATTTGTGTGTTTCAAGCAGCGCAGGCAGTCCGCCAACCGCATCGATCTGCTTTTTCGACCACACCGCATCACGAATGAAACCCGGCAACGCAGGGTCGAGCGCCTTCAAAGCTTCCTTCTTGGTTGGATCTTTAATCAGCCCCGCGGCGTCGAATTTCCCCGTCGTCTGCGTCTGTTCGGAAGGTTGCGTTTCGGTAGCTTCCGCTCCCGCGTCTCCCTGCGCTTCAATTTCTGTTGACTCTGTGGATACCTCTTGAACATTTCCCGGTTCCGAGGTTGCAACGGATTCTCCTCCGGTACTTGCGGGTGCTGCGATGGCTTCAGGCATTTACGGGCGCTCCTTGCGGTTTGGGTTTGTTTTTCTGCATCTCTGCGGCTGCAACCTCTGGGGGCGGCAGGGTGATACCCGCCTTCGCGGCCAACTGAATTTGACCAGATGGCGGCAAATCGGCATAGTTGATCGATTCTGACGGTGGTTTGCCCGGCGCCGGCGGCGTCTGCGCAGCGAGCGCGGCCTTGTGGGCTTTGCCGTGCAGTTTCACGTTCTCGATGCCTGCCTGATTGTTCTTTTCCTTTTCCTGCTCGCATTGCTCGGAAGCCAGCCAGTCCTGGATGACGTCGATGTGGAACTGGTGGAAATCCCAATCCGGATCAATCGGGACAGTGGGTTGCGCCATCTGCTGCTGTACCTGCTGAAGGACTTCCGGCGTCGGCGGTGGCGGTTCGGGCATTCCCTGCGCCATGCCCTGCTGAACCTTTTGCGCCATCGCAGCCAAAGCCTGTTGCGGAGTCGGGACATTGGGGCCGGATTTCAACAATTCCTCAATTTCCCGCAACTGCTGGATTCTCGCGTCCGCTCCGGGAATCTCGAGGTCGGTATCGGTGTTTTCCTTGATCAACTCCTGATTTTCCGGGAGAGACACGATCGCCTGCAATGCCGGTACTTTCTCGGCCAGCGTGATCATCGACATCAAAATAGCGCGCTTCGCCGCTCGGGTATCCGGGAAGCTGACGTCGACCTCCGCATAGAAATCGCCTGCATTCAGGTCTGCCGTATCGATTTCCTTAACCGAATCCGGCTTTAAAGCAGTTCCAGGAACATTGATGGCGATCTTCTGACCGCCCTCCTGCGCCTTTTCTCCGCAGCGCTTGATGGCAAGCTCCTCAAGACCCGCCAAGAGCCACTGCGAGGCTCCCCAGGCTATCCCCATCTGCCCTAAAGCCTGTTCGCGCATCAACTGGATCCCGCCCTTGGTCTCGTTATGTTCGTCGCTCGTCCCCATCAAAGACGGAAGAGCCGCGGTGATGAGCTGCGCCAGCTCTCCGGAGAGATATTCGATAGCCTGGATCAAATCAGGAGAAATCTGCACCGGCTGGCCAAAGAGAATCTTGTCCTGGATCCGTTCATGGGGCTGCAAAACGACCGGATTCGTGTTTCCGGGCTCCGATCTATGCTCCTGCTGGGCCTGGAGATCAAAGGTCTCCTTGTCCATGTAGTTTTCGGGGATGCAATACTCGTGCATCTCCTTGCGCAGGTTCATCAGATCGTTGAAAGCGTCCTGAATCGGCACAAACGCCTTCAATAGACTGGTCCGGTTCTGCCCGTCCCCGGGCTTGGCGTGAGCGACCCGGATCCGCTTGTCCATCGACTCATTGAAGGACTCGCAATACGCTCCGCCGCAGACGATTAGCCGAATCCCGCCCGGATAAATCTCCTTCAACCACTTCCTGTCTTCTTTGGGGGCCTTTTTATAGAACGCGGGCCGGAAGAAAGCGACATGCCTCGTGGTCAGGTGCTCCCAGGTCTCCCCGGTAGCCGTGATGAGTTTGGTCCCCTGCACAACGCCGATTCTGGCCATCCGCTCATAGGCTGACTCGCCTGAATCCTGTGATCCGGACTTGATTTTCGACTCGCCCTGACCGTCGACCGCATCGGGATATTGATCCTGCAGCAATTCCGTCTCGAATTCCTTCGATTGAACCGCGTATGTCCAGTCATCCAGGCATTTCTGCGTGATTGGGACTTTCCACTCCAGAACTCCGTCGATTTCTAGCTTCTCCGCCCCGACCGGGTCGCCGTTCAGGTCATGCCCGTATTTCGGGTCCGCGTCGTCGTCGCACACCATCCCGACAACCCGCCCGTCGGTGCACATAAGCCGCGCGACCTCGATTTGCAGATTTTTGATGTCGTTGATCTGCTCGATGCGGTTCTTATACTGATCGGCAATGGTGGCTGAAGTGATGTCGACGGTGCGCTTCGCGGTTCTCGGCACCATGTGCGCCCCGACCGGGTTCTGGGATAGCGCTGAAACCAGAGTCCTCAGAAATGCCGAGTAAATGTCGTAGACGTCGGCATACCGCTCCTGGTCGGAAGACGTTCCCGATGCCCCGCCCTGAAACAGCGGCGCAAACATCATGGTCGACCAGTTCCAGTAAATGTATTGAATGGAGCGGGAATAGAATCTCTGCTGGCGAGCGTCGATGACCTCGGTACGCCTTGAATAGACTTCGCGGGTCAGCGCTTGACGCAACAGGGCTTTGAGGACGTTTTGTTTCTCTTCGGGAAGATTCGGAAAGCCGTCTTCCTGCTGCCAGTCTTCGCCTTCAGGCTGTTCTGTCGGCTCTTCAGGCACCGCCAGCGTGCTAGTTGCCATTCAATTTACCCGGATAGACACCGCGCGAAATTCCCGCATAGACTCCAGAATGCAGCGCCGTCTGCCAATAAAGCAACCCATCAAGATTCGAGTAGAAAAGGCCATCAATATCAGATTCCAAAATCTGTCGCTGCATAGCGATGGTATCTGAGACCGTGAGAATCTTGCTTCTTTGCCAACCTCCAACTGGCGCAAAGATATAAGTCTTAGGCGCGACGATCGCGGCTGTCGTAACTGCACCGAAGAGTCCGAAAAATTTGCGCCTGCTAATTTCCAAGAATCGCCTCCGCGCGCTCGATATCCCCTTGCCGCCAACCCATTGCAATGGTAATCACACAGGTTCTCAAGGTATCGCAGCATAGATTCGAGCCCTCGACGTTCAACTGGCCGCAATAAGGACAGGTGATGGTGCACATCTCGCCCGCCGCGCGCACCCGCTCCATCTGATCCTTGACGGACTTGATCTTCTGGCGACTGGCGAGTTCCTCGGCGGTGAGCATCAGCGCCCCCAAATAATCTTTAGATATGGCACTATCCACGCGAGCGGAGCCGGTTCAGCACGATAATCGCACCTCCAGCAATTGCCATAAGCACGATCCCAGACAGCTTCTTCGCCACACTTCGGACATTTCAAACCATGATCAATCATTTCGCCCTCAACCCGCGCGCCAGTCGGCGCAGCGCGCCTTCCTTCTTGACATGTTCTGGCTTGCCTTCCTCGGATCCCGACGCGAAATCATGAAGCTGCTGGTGACTCATCGCCAGCAACCCACGGTTCCGCTTATTGAGCTTCGATGGCTCGTGTTCTGCGATCGCCATCGCCTTTTGCTGTGCTTTCGATACGCTCGGCATCGCTCACCCCTCAGTACAGGACGTGAGTTGTCGAAGCGTACACGGAGCCAGCCGCGGCGTTGTAGCTGAACACGCCCGGAATCCCGGAATAATCGAGAATCGTGGTCAGAACCGAAAGCGATTTGTACGTCACCAGAGCAGTCAGGCCGGCCGCGTGCGATGCGAACAGCTTGAACCATGCCGGAGACAATGCCACCAGGCCGCCGCCGGCGCCGATGCGGTTGACCGCCGCTTCCTGCACCCCAAACGACCCCGAAGAGATGATTTCGCCCGCTCCATGCGCATTGGCAAACGATGCGGTAAACGTGCACGCATTCAGCCCCAGAGGATTCGCTGCCGAGACCGCCGTAATGACCACGGTTTCCGCATTCGCCCCGGTTCCTACCGTCAGGAGGCCATTCACGATCAGCGGCAGGATCTTCTGCCCATCCTGAGTGGTTGAATAGCCCAACTCAACCGTGTATGTCTGCGATCCGGTGCCCGAGTTGGCAGAGGAAAGGATCAAAGGCGGAACCGACGGATTCACTCCGAAGGCGAAATCGTAAGCGTTGGCAACTCCGTTGTTGACTGAAGCCATTGTCTCTCCTTATGCCGGAAACGTTTCAGTAACGCTCGGGCTTTCGATGTCCACTTGCTTGAATTTGCCCTGGGAGTGGCACCCGGTGCAAATCCTGTCGGGCGGAAAGTTCATATAAACCAGTCCGCACGTCAGGCAGTAAAAGATGCGGACCACCGCCGATTTCTTGGCCAGCGGTCCCGGTACGGGTTGAGCGATTCCCGGCATTACATTCCCAACGCCGAGCCCTGCATCGCAGGCTCGCCCATCGGTGGTTCTTCTCCCATCGGCCGACCATCTCCGAGAGCTTCGTCCAAATGACCTTTCGCGCCCTCTGTGTCCTCATGCTCGCGGTGATCGGGTTCCCCGCCGGACTCGACCCCATGCGAGTGCACCCCGACGCCGTCATGGTGGGCGTGGAAGTGCTTCTCTCCCGCGCCTCCATGAATCTTGGATAGATGTGCGTGCATGTGTCCGATTGACTCGTGCTGCTCTTCCTTGCCGCCGTGCACGGTGTGAAATGTCCCGTCGCCGTGGTTATGCACCTCGGTCATCTCGCCTTCGGTCTCCTTGGGCTCGGACTCTTTCGGCTCCGATTCCTTAGGTTCTTTCGGCGAGTGCATGCGCGCGGATTGATCGTTGTGGCGGTAGACGCCGCCGGAGTCAAGAGGCATGGCTTTCTCCTTACGCTACCTGCGATGCAACGCCCGTGGGCTCAACCGGAGGCGGCGGGGCTACCTGCGGAATCGTGAAGGAAACCACGTTGGATGAAATGACCGTCACGCCGTCGGTGCCGAGGAAGGCGAAACCGACTGACCCATTGGCCGCCGTATCGCTTGAGGCCACAGTCGCCACAACCTGATTCGCCAGCGGCACTGCGCCATTGGTTGCATCCGTGGTCGCGGGAGCGAACGTGATGAGAGGGTCAGGGGAACTCCAGTTGAGGGTTGGATTGTAGCCTGCCGGCGCTGTGACGCCTGCCGGAAAAGTGATGACGCCTGCGAATTGGCCGGTTGTACCCGGTGCGATCGATCCGATTGCCATATCATCTCCTACTTGAAATGCGGTTGCGTGTGGAAATTCGAGCAGCCGCAGGATTCGCCTGAGTAGCTGCAGTTCGTCGCGCTCTTCCTCGTTGGGAGGAAAATGCCGGGGTTCGCGATATTCGTTCATTTCTTCAGGGTCGGCTTCCAGTCCGATGCTGGCTTGCTGGCTGTGGGCTTGGCTGTCGCGTTTTGCTCAGCTTTCGGCAACCCATCCAACTGTGAAATCAAAGACTTCACCTGCTCGGCCTTGTTGGGCATCAACAGGTTGTTCGATTCAAAGATGTACATCAGGTGATCTAAAGTCATTTCCCCTCCAGTGCTGCGATGTTGTTGGCCGTAACTTTGGCCTGGTGCTCGACGGGTTTCAGGGATTCAAATTCGGCGCGGGAGCGCGCTTCCGCCAACCCTACTCTACGCCGATGCGGGTCTTGTGGCTTGGCTTCAACCTGAAAATTCGCCTTAACCTTGAGATCGTCGACCGCAACCAGTTTTCCAGCAAACGAAGGTTTCAGCAGTTTCCGGTCCTGCCATGCCACAAACAAAGGCCATGCATGCCGGAAGACGATTCCAGCCACAAACGAGACAACCGAAATTACCGCGGCCTCGACCATCTTAGATTTCTCCGTACCGGCTGATGCGTCTTGCCCCACTTCTCATCGAACCTGCGACCCGCCATCGCTCTTGCAGTCGCTTCCAAATCAGGTTCCGGCTTCGCTATAGACTGTAACACTTCCGCCAATTGTACATCGCGGGGTTTTTCTCTCGGTCTGCCGAAAATCGCATATAACCCATAACCCGCCCCCTGCAGCGGCGAATCCGTCCCGTCTGTCGTCGCTTCCATCTTCTCCGGTTCATCCTCGTCCGACTTCATGATGGGAATGATTCGCTTTAGTTGCCGGCAAAGGTCGGAAATCTGCCACGCCGGCACCTCCAGCAAATGACCCTCCGCATCTTCGCCCAGTCTCACCCTCTGCCGCATCCGCTCGCGCATCAGCGTGTCTCGTCCGAGTTTGTCCCTGGTCGACTCGTGCGGCGCCGGGATTCCGTTCTTCCTCAGAATCGGCAGCATCCGATTATTCACCGAATTCGAGTTTTCGCCCATGGTCGCCGTCTTCTTGGTCGCCGCAGCATCGAAGGAATGCGCGAAAGACTGAAACTGCGGCATCTTCCCGTCTTCAAGAGCCCACTCGCACAGGATCCTTGCCAGCTCCTCCGGCTCTTTCTCTCTTTCAAATAACTCGTCATAGGTATAGAGAATCCCTTGATCGTCCATGACGTGCTTGTAATAGCTCGCCGGATGCGCATACCCCCAGTTACCAGAAATCCATTGCTTCCACCACGGCTCGATCTTCAATGTTCCCCGTGGAAACATGTTGACCGCCTCATCCCACGCACCGCGAAAATACCCTCCAGCCGCGCCCCACTTGGCGAACTTCAAGGCATCGCGCATCGCCTCGGGATAAGATTCCAGGTTCTTCAAGAACAACTGATCGTTGGCATAAATCGGGTTATCAAGGTAAGTCGCCTCAAAATAAGGGTAATCTTTGGGACTGTAAGCCCGCTTCTGACTGGCGTCCATCTCCATACATGGTATGCCCTTGACAAACACATCCTCACACCACACCGCCCCGATGCCGATCGGATTGCCGGACCCATACTTCCTGACATGACTCGATACCGGACAGCGGTTCCAGGCCGACGTCGCCATCCATTGCTTGAATGTAAACTCGCAAAGCTCGTCATAGTAGATTTGGAGCCACTGACCTTGATAATCGAAGGCGTTGTACTCATACTGCATTGATCCGAACAAGGTCGTGGAGTGGTTGAGCCACGTCACTTCGCTCTTGGTTTCGTTGTACTTGAGGTACAGTTCCTTTGGAAACAGTTCGCGGAATCGCGTGATAACCGTCTTCGCCAGATTCGGAAACGTCCTGCGCAGACTTAATGTGTGGACCTTGGGCCCGTCTTCTAGGTTGAACGCATTGACAGCGTGGAACTGCTCCATCAGCCCGGCAGCAGTCTTGCCTGGGCCCGCGGCTCCGCCAAGAAACCCGTAGGGCGCTGGCGATTCGTGGAAGTTTCGTTGAAAGGGATAGGGATCGTAAATCTTGCGCAGGTCGAACTTGAACCGGTCCGGCCCGCTTTGTATGTCATGGATGGTGCGCTGCTCAGGCATCTAACGGGTCGATCTCTTCAGACCAGCGACTATTGGCGCATGGCTTGTCCCGAGGAACATCTTTGAGATTCAATGTTCCGATGCCAAGATCCGCACCGTCTGCTCGACCTTCAACGAACTTCCCACCTGAAAGCAATGCAAAAGGCGGCTCCGAAGTCGGGCAGCGCCAATCGTGACAGCAGGGTTTAGCCGACATGGACACTTACCGTCAAAGCCCCGCCGGCTGAGTACGCCGTGACTTGCGCCCAATAGAACGCGAACGCTGAATTGTCTGATTGGCTTGCGCTCTGTGTGGTCATGGTATAGAGCAGTTGCCCGTTCTGAGGGCCTGCCGTGGTCGGCGGGACGTTTGATCCATATATGAGGACATTGGCCGTCGGTGCTGATGCCCAGTTGACCTGCCAGGTCTTGATGTTCTCGGCGATCGGGCCGGAAGGACCAACAGCAATTACCGGTGAAAGGCTGTTGCTCGCCACCGTATCTGCAGAGAACAGGTTGAATGTATCGCCGACTGAAAGAGCCGTTGCGTTCGGAAAGGCGGTGTTGAATAAAGGCATTGGCTTACCTCGATGCCATCTTAACATCCGCCGCTGGCGCGTCGACAGGCGAAACTGTTTGTGTATCCGTGCTGGCAGGGGCTGACTGGACACCACTTTGCTTTGACTTCCACAGTAGGTAGGGTTCCCTGCTCAATCGCGGGTCGCGGCTCCGATCCTCCCCCTCCAACCAATTCGCTCCGCACGGACTGCACCTTATGTAATCGCTTCGCTGGCATCTTGGCCGGCCGCACATTGGACACGGTTGGTCGATCATTTCCCCGCCCTCGGTTGCTTCCCGCTTCAGCCTCGCCATCCACTCTTGAGTTGTTTCCATTTGCAATCTCCGCGTCCACCTTGGCAGCCAATTGGGCCAAACGAAAGCCAATCATCCACGACAAGCTCCGCTGGTTGGTTTCAGCGTCCTTGCGTAACTGATCGACTATATGTTTTGGGAGCCTAATCGAGATGTGCTCAGTTGTGTTCGCCATAAGCACATCGTAGCACAGGTGAACACAACTATTCCGTCTTTGGCCTGGGCACAGAGCTGATGATCTGCAGCGGCCCGCCATCGGCGCCGGTATGCTCCTGCTGGATGCGCTCGCCGTACTTCTTGGGATTCCGCTTTGAGAGAGCCCATTTGCGCGTATCTACCCGCATTCTCTGCAGGTTAACCCACGCCGGATCAATACCAAACTTACCGCGCTCAGGCTCTTCATCCACCAGATCAATCAAGCCTTCAAAGTCGGAATCGGTGCGCAATTCCAGAACGCGCGTGTATTGCTTACAAAACTCTTCATCCTCGCGAACATGCTTAAGAATCAACGAGTCAGAGATGTCGTTTTGCTTTGCAACTTGGCGAAGAGTCAAACCAGATTCAATTCCTTGAAGAATCGATGTTTGCAACTCTTTCGACCATTCAATAGCAGCCGGCATTTGAACCGAATTCTAGCACCCTGCTTCTAAAGTTGTAGAGCGAATTCAGAAAATAATCCTTGACATGGATATGGAATGGATATACTGTGGATATGTAAGCAAGAGATACCAATCTCCTTGGAGGAACAAAATGGGAGCACGATTGAATGTAGTGTTTCACTCCGGCAATGAAGCCGAACCAACCTGCACAATCTACGGCCATTGGGCTGGAGATAACCCTGAAGACGCAGCTCAGACGCTCAAGCAGTTCTTTGAAGCCGTCGAAGCCCAGACCAACGACCACCGCTATACCGATGCTGGCTATCTGGCAGCAAAGTATGTGGTTTTCCTCGCGCTGGAATGTGGCAATGACCCCAAGAGACCGCTGGATTTTCTTTCGGTCGGCTGCTATCGCGATGCTCAAGACTGCGGGCCTGAGTGCATCGCATTCATGGACTGCGGCAACATCGACCCCACAACCAAACGGCCAACCATTCGATTCGAGGATGAGCACGCGGAAACTGAAGCGATGGCGACCGCTTATGGCATCCTCGGTCAAACTGTGCCGGCATAACCTTCGCCGCGTAATCTCCATTGCGCGCGGGGCGTGGGATTGGTAATCCCCAGGCGGGTATGTAAGCCCGCTGAAATATTGCAGTTGAAAGGAACATATGCCGGAAATGCTTGAGCTTACTACCAATGAGGGCGAAAAGTTTCAGGTCTTCTACGATCCCAACTACAACCGCAAATGCTGTGTTTGTGGCGCCGCACCATGCGTCCGCATCCGCTTTGAAGGTGGCAAGGTGTTCTACGACGGAGACATGTGTGGTGTATGTACATGGGGCGACGCTGCCGCGATTGATCCAAGCAATTGGTAAGGAAGGCAAATGACCCGCGACCGCAAACTGATCGACACACATATCAACCTCGATGAGGACCTGATCGCTGAGATTCAGCGCATCGCTGCCAAAGAAGACCGCAAGCCTGCCGTGATGATTCGCGTGCTCCTCCGAGAAGCTATTCAGAAAAGAAAGGGTTTAGCATGAAATTCGATCCCGTTTACGTATTCGTCGCCGTGCTCGTGCTCTGCGGGCTCGGTATGGCGTGGATCTCCTACCGCAATGCTCTGGGAGGCAGGCGATGATCACCGTCACTCCCAAAGCCAAATGGGTGCAATTCTCGCATCCGATGGGTGGCCAGTGGTTCCGATGGGGCGACTGTTCCGCACACGTCGCACGCGAGATGGGCCTCTGGCACCTCAGCATCAGCCATCCTAGACGCTATCCATCATGGGATGAGATATATCAGGCTTGGTACGATCTCGTGCCCGAAGCACAGAACAGAACCGGCGCCATCATCCTCCCCAAGAAGGTCGATTACGTCAACATTCACCCCAACTGCTTCCACGTCCATGAATTGAGCGACAAGGAAGAGCAAGACGCGAGGATCATCGCATGACTCCCCACGAACGCGAATTAACCGTCGATCGCGGATACCAGAACCTCGCTGCTGGATTCGCCGTGCTCCTCTTTGCCGCTTGTGTTGTGTATGCGGTGGTGAGCCAATGAGTTACACAAAAGGACCATGGAAGCTCGATACGACAAGCGATGCTGGCAATTGGCACGTCCGCGATGCCGACGGGAACTCGCTGATGTGCGATGAGCACTACTACCCGTGGGTTCCCGACAACATCGAAGACTGGCACCTCATAGCAGCCGCGCCAGAAATGTATGAAGCGCTGGTTGCCATCAAAAAGGAACTTCAACTCTCGGGCAACTGGGACGCGCGTGACTACGGGTGGCCGGATAATCGCAAATTGATCGACGCCGCACTCGCCAGGGCAGAAGGTAAGGTGACCCCATGAGCCTCGACCAAATTGACGAAATGAAACGCGCAGCCCTACTCCTCCAGCAAGCAGGATGGAAGGATAAAGACGCTGCCCGGTTGCTGTTCGAGAAGGTCGTAACTCCTGAAGCTGTCTTATTGAAGAAAAGCGCCTTGCGGTAAAGACGCTCATGTACTTCGCCACGAAAGTTATGCAGTACGACCAAAAAGAATCCAAGCGATTCACTGGATTTGACCACATTCAGGAGCAGCCATGATCACCACCAACCTGGGACGCGCAACCTACAAGTGGGCCGACAAGAACGGCGTGATGCGCTACAACATGTTCCCCAGCGCCCTAACCCTCGAATTCACGGAACAGGACGCCAGAGCCCTCGCCAGCGCCTCAGACCAGTTATCCATCACTGAGGTGCTCCCGGACGCGCCAGCACAAGCGCAGGCACCAAGAATCTACATTTCTCGCGCTGCCCTGAGATGCGTTTTGGGAGTTTTGCTCTTTGAAGGCGGGGTTGCGCTGCTGGTTTGGGTGGTGTGGAGGATTCTCAGGTGAGTTCGCTCAAGGCCCTGTTCAGCTCGGCGAGTGAAGAGTGGTCTACGCCGTTCGATGTCTATGATGCGCTCGACGCAGAGTTCCGATTCGACTTTGACCCGTGCCCGCTAGGTGGGACCATCGATGGAACTGCCCCGCTTTTCGTCTCATGGCGGGGTAAGCGCGTCTTCTGCAACCCTCCCTATGGTCCAAGCCTGCGCAGTTTCCTTGAACGCGCTCACGAGGCGGAAATCGCTGTCTTCCTCATCCCTGCCAGAACAGACACACGGTGGTTCCATGAAATCGTGTTGCCCCACGCCAAAGAGATCCGATTCATCAAAGGCCGTTTGAAGTTCGGCGGAAGCAAGAATAGCGCACCATTCCCAAGCATGGTCGTCATATTCGGCAACTGCTAGGATCGCAGTCAGATTGGACGCTTGAGCCGGCCCGCATGCTCCGCACGATGCTCCCGACCGCATAACGTCCTCACGTTTTCAAGTACATCCCCATACATGCGCCGGTTCCTGATATGCGCCATGTGGAACTTGTCGTCATGCCAGTCCGGAAGGTCGTCATGCACGGCGACGCCGCATTCTACGCACCTTCCATGGTCTCTCTCATAGCAAGCAACGCGTAAAGGCTCAATATCCTTACCCCACAGCCTGACGATTCCGCAATGACCCGCGACGCCAGATCGTTTGCGGCGGGCGCGGCTAGAGGCTCCAGGCTTGATCATGTGAATAACTCCTGCTGGCAGCGCCGCTCCGCAATGCAGATGGTGTCGTAATGCGCTGCGCCGTGGCAGACAAGCAGGATTTCCTCGAGCATGAAGCCGTGCTTCAAGCCCATTCCTTGAGAGTTCCAACCAAAGGTCAGCACCACTGCGTGCTGCTCGAGGATTTGATTCAAGACCTGCCGATGCTCGGTCCACCTTCCGAATATCTGCGTATCTCGTTCTGTTACAGCGCGGCCGACATTCTTGTAACTCCGGGCGCACTGCTCCAAGGAATACGGCGGATCCCAGATGGCAAGGTCGGCTTTGATTCCTCGAGTGAGCATGAGTTGTAGGAACTCGATGGATTCCAGATGATACTCGGCCTCTGTTTCAGGTGATAAGTCGTTGGTGTGCGTAGCCCAACGCTTATTCCTGGCAAACGGGTCGATGCTCACCGCAGACTCGTGCAGGTACTTCCAAACGAAGTTGTGAATCGGCTCAACATTGAACGTATCCACACTCGGCATCGCCCAAACGCGACTCATTGCCAGGCTAGAGGCTCCTCGGGGGATCATGCGCGAGTCCTGCGTGGAACCGTGAAGGCTTCAGGAGTCGAACGCGGTGTCTTCTCTCTGCCCGGCAATGGGTTAGCTTCGCACCACTCTTTGCTGGAGATGCAACGGGGGAAAGCGCCTATCCCACGGCAGATATCGCAAACCACATTGTCCTCTGGATCCGCGCAGCAGCAGCAATCCTCGCCGCAATCATGGCCGACATATCCATCGTCGCAGTTGGGACACTCTTCAAAGTCGAGGCTCGAACCGCATCGACCGCACTGATATTCAGTCTGTTTCACGATACCCTCTCACTCAGCTCCATAAGCCGTAATATGCGTTCTGAATCCTCAGATTGCGGCGGTTTCTTGTGGGAAAACTGCATTTGCAATTGCGCCTCGCTTGCGTATTTGCGGATGGTTCCGTAATCGATTTTCATCAGTTTCGCCAACTGTTTCAATGGAATTCTCGGCGCATTCAATCGGATTCGCTCGGCAATTACATCGTCGTAAATCGTGTAACGCCTTTGAGTCACAATAGAACTCCCTAGCGGTTACCCTAGGGCACTCGCTTTTGCTTTTGTTCTTCCAGCCACCTGTTAGAAAACTGGGACCGCATAGTTTCCCGTGTTCTGGAGCGGAAGCAACTCCACTCAAACCCTGCCGACCGGCTTATTCGGCGGAATTCTCTAATTTCGGCTGAAATGCAAGTTTCGGGCGTTCGCTGCGCGCTGCATCCTGTACGTGTTGCCCACTCTCCGGATCGCCTTCGCGTGAAAGAGCACGGCCAGGATGGATGAAAATTGCGAATTTTTTGAGAATTGGCTCAATCTCACACCTTCTTGGCAACTCCCTTATAGCAAAACGATTCGAATTGTGCAAGAATGATTTTGCGGGGGTGATACTACCCTCGTTGGTTCCTGTCTCCCTTCTTGGCAGTTGGTTGACTGGCATCATCCCCGCAAAAATCATCATCAAGCTCCATCGGCTTTGCCCCGGCTTTGGTCGGGGCTTTTTAACGTAGTTCCCATTTCCCTTCGCGCTTCACTTCGAGACACAAACTACAGCGTCCGCACAATTCCCAGCCGTCTTTCGTCCCCAGCGCCCATTCGCGCAATTTTGGCTGTGCTGGGGGCGATGCTGGAGTTACTGCGGGGGTTTCTGCTGAGGCATCGAAGTTGAACGCACACTGACCCTCTGGCGTTCGCTTCATTTGATTCGCGTGCTGCGCTTTCCCGGCATCGTCGTAAACTCGATAGCGGCCGGCAATGGTTCGCCCCGCTTGAATCGCTCTTTCAAAGCAACCTTGTCGAGTTCCTTCTTGACGCGTACCAGGGAGGGATCGAACGCTTCGACTTCCTCGATTGTGTGGTCGGGCAAAACATCGAAAGCGACGTGATCCGCGGATGCCTGGGTCCAGACGGTGAATTTATCCGTCTTCACCCTTCCTCCGAATGCGGTATCGAGCGCGAGGCTGATATAGCTCTTGAGTCTTGAGGCATTGTCCTGGAAACTCTTTGCCCGCGCTGCCAGGCGCTTGACTTCCTCTTCGCACGCCATCGCGGAGGCTTCCATGCTTTGAACCACGATCGCAGCGGCCTCGATCCTCTGAGGCCCTGCGATCATCAGATTGTTCAGCCGTGCTTCGAGTTCTGGCGTCAGTTCGCCTTCGCCGTCTGTCAGGAGCTTTTCGATCTCCCGACCTTCGAGACTCATCTCATACAGATTCACGACGGCTCCGTTCTACCTGAGCGCATCCCCTCGGGTCGAGTTTCAGGTTACTGCCGCGTGACCAGCGCACAATGCATTCCTCGGAACAGAAACGTTTCGGCGCGCGAATCTCAGTCCCGCATTCGTGGCATTGATTCATTGGCGCCGTCGTCTTGACTGGGTACCTCATCGCGTCCTCCTCAGAATGGAATGTCATCGTCGGTGATGTATGTGTTGTCGTCGGTTGGGTTGCCTTGATTGTCGGCCCACTGATCCTCGTTCTCGTCTTTCTTGGGAAGGATCTGCGAATCGATCTTCTTGCGCAGCCACTCGGGAAGACGCTCGTAGGATGACTTGTTGTCGGGACCGTAGTAGATAGGTGGGGTCTTAGGATCGGCCATGATGGTCTTCGGGTCAACGCCTTTCATCAGTTTGCCTACACTGGTGATGTTGGCGTAAGTCTTGCCTTCCTTCTCGCGGTGCGTCACGCTCACCACGCACGCCTTTCCGAGAATAGAGGCCACATCGAAAGACTCGGCTTCGTTGTCGGTGAACTGCTTTCCCCGCCAGCTCTCGAGATCGCGGCGCAAATTTGCCTTCTCGCTCATCGATGCGGTGTAGGTTGAGCCGATGACGCGCGGACCTGTCAGTTTCTTTCCGTCGCGCTCAAACTCAATCTGCTCGTTCGGCAATTGAAACCGGATGAAGACTTGAGGTTTAGGCTTGGGGAACATCCCGCTTCCAGGCTGCACGCCGATGTCTACAACCATGTCGCAGACTGCAATGTGCGTTCCGGCCGGCACGGGGTCATAATCCCCGCCGCTTCCGCTTGCTTTATAATTCAACGGCATGTGGTCCTCTTTCTCCTCGCGCGGTCAACGCGGGTTTTAGTGCAGCCGGGGCAAAGCACCCGTCCCGGCTTGCTGTTTCGTTTTCCGCAATCACGGCACAATCCAGCCCGCTTCAACATATCGGCCCGTTCGCGCCTGTGCTGCCTGTTGATCAAAGCAATCGAAGCTTTCAACCGCTCTGACAATTCGGTACTCATTGGTACTTCCTTTCCTTAGGTGCGAGGCTTACGCATTTTCTGCTTGTGTGACTCTCTTGACCGCCGCCAAATGTCCAAGAACCGCCTCATCAAACGATTCATATCGCTCTTGGAATTGATCCTCATTGCCTCCGAAGATCATCGTTTCCCATAAAACAGGGTTCTTGTTTTCGCCCCACCCATGATCTAAGGTCAGGAACACGGTGGATACGCGAGTGCCGCTCGGAAAGCGCGTTGAACCGACGATCTTCCGATAGGGATTCTCTTCAATCCACTTATAAGCTTCAAGAGAATCCTTCACGGGAATCGGCTTGTGATTTTCATCGTAGATATAACTGTCCATCGTGGTTCCCTTTCTAGGTGCGTGACTGCGAGGATTGCCGCTACCAGTCTGGTCCAGGTTTCCACTCAGGATGCAGTCTTTGATACTCATCCAAAGGGAAAGTGCGTGATTGAATACCAGCCAAGCATCGGCTAAGTTGCATAAGCCTTTCAGCTTCGCGCTGCGTATACGTTTCTTCGCTCGGCATCCAAGAGCCATCTTGTTGGCGAGTCAGAATCACAACACGCTTTTTCGTTGCCGTCACTCATACTCCTTGCGCGTTCTTTTCCGTTGCCCTTCCGAGAACTCGATGACCTCAAATGGGACAGGGCGGTTGGTCTGGCCACTGATCTGAAGCTGGACCTTGACCGTGCGCAGAATCTCTCTGGCCTGTGCGGCCACGGCGTCGGCATGCCCTGGCAGCATCCGTTTGGCCTTGACTTGGTTGAGAGTTACCCAAAGCGCCTCTTTAAGATTCGAGGCCGAAAGTAGCGAGCCATTTCCTTGCATCACGTCTCCTTTGTTGGTTGATAGGGTTCCATTGGTGACGACCGGATTGCTTGTACAACTCAAAGCGGTCAGGCTGTTGTTTGCGAATTTCTTTCTTCAGCATGTCGAGCACGATGTAAGCCTCTGCAAACTCACCGAATCGAGACAGTTTGTGGCGCTTGTCGTATTCCCTCTTGTAGGCTTTGTACCAAGGCTGGCGGCAATACTCGACGTGCTTTGGCATCTTCTTCTTGCGCTCTTTAGCGGCCTTGACGGGATCGTAGGTGCGCTGAAAGTAGGCTGCTTTTTTGAGCTTCAGGATCGCGCGGTTCTTCTTGCGGTACTCGCGGTCATAAACAGCTTTGGCTTCCTTGGAAATCATCAGTAATCCTTCGTTACAGATCGTCTGCGCATTCTTTGTGGGCTTCGCCAATTTCCCCAAGCAACCAATCGCCGCATATCGTGCATTTCCGCGTGCAGGAGGAGCACAGTCGGCCCATGTGCGTATCAGGCATGTCAAACTCTTCATCGCCGCAAACAGCACAAACGTCCAGCGATGCTTCCAGTTCTGGCGCAAGGATGCGGTCGTACCTGTCGCGGAGACGGTCTTCGTTGGGAATAGGCATCACTTCGTCTCCTTCGGCGGATCGGGCAGCGGCATCCAGTGAGTGACAAATTGGCGCTGACTAGCGAATCGCCCTTGATACCACATCACCACGTCCAGATAGCGGCACGGGTAGGGGCCAATTTCCTTTTGAATGCAGACGAGATATGCGGTGCATACGTCCGGCGGCAACCGTTCTTTGACACTGATCCACTCCATCAGATCACCTCCACCGTCTGCTCTGCCTGGGCAAGCTGCGCGGGGTTGGTGAGCGGTCCTTCGACAATCGCGTAGTTGAGCGTGCTCCCTACCGCCTTCGCGCATTCGATGTAATTCTCAGCCAGACGGCGCTCACTAAAGACGCCTTTCCCTTCCGCATACCACGTTGAATTGGACTGAGTGCGCCAGATAACGATGAATACTGTGTCTTCCATTTGGTGCCTCCGATTGATTCCCCCTCACAATAAACCCGTCGAATAGCGGTGTCAACTGTTTTCTGCGTACATACGCATTTTCCTGTAGACAATCAGGCCCAACGGGCGTATTGTGCCAATTATGGAAGTGACCAGAGAAGAAATCAACCAGATGATCCGCCAGCGCCAAGGCAAGCGCTCGCTGCGGGAATTCTCTAAGCATGTCGGTCTCTCGGTAGCCTACATGTCCGATGTTCTGCGCGGGAATCGTGAGCCCGGTCCAACTCTGCTGACGTTCCTGAAGCTGTACTCGGTGCGCGAGAGGTCGATTCGGTATATGCGCGTGGAATCTGCAGCAAAGAGGGCGAAATGACTTATCCGACCGAAGAGACCGAGATCATTCGCCGCATCGGGACCGTCCTCGGAGTTAAGGCCCAGTCTATCCGCGAACTAGAATCATTGATCATGGCTAAGATTAGGGAATTGAAGGGAAAGCCGTGACCAAGCTACCCAAAGCCGACAGCCCCCAACTGAGCGAGTCGCAGATTCAGCGCGCAATCCTCGATTGGCTTGCCGCTAAAGGCATACTGGCGTTCCGAATGAACACGGGAGCCATCAAGTCCACCTACAAAGGCAAAGATCGCTTCATGCGCTTTGGGACGCCGGGAATGGCTGACGTGCTGGTGTTCGAAGTCGCGTATTACCCGTTCGGTCCTAATCACGGAGGATTTAACAAGGTGATGTGGCTGGAAGTGAAGACCGCTACCGGCAAACAGAGCGAGCTTCAAAAGAGCTTTCAAGCGCAAGTGGAGAGTCACGGCCACCGCTACATCATTTGCCGCTCAGTGGAAGACGTAGAAAAGGCGCTCGCATGACGCTCTACCGTTACCGTTACTGTTACCGTTTCTGGTGGATAGCCGCGCTTATCCTGGCAGGGTCGGGGCTGACAATCTTTTACTTGATTCTGGATCGCAGTTGAGATGGGCGAACCGCATAATTAACCAAGGAGGTTGTTAATGTTTGACCAAGTGAAAGTCGTCCATTCCTCAGATGAGAACGTTCTGAAGTACGTGTTCTCTCGCAGTGACGCCGTTGCTGAAGCGGTGTTGTATAAGTACCCAACCTATGCAGAGCGCACGATGATTTGCTGCTCCACACAGTCCGGGTGTCCAATCGGCTGCCGGTTCTGTGGTTCGGGAGATTACTTTGTGCGATCCCTCACCGCCGATGAGATATTTGAACAGCCTGAAAGACTCCTCACTGATACAGCAATCGCTGCCTCGGCCATCAAAAGGCTGCAAATCATGTTTATGTCTATGGGGGAGCCGCTGCTGAATCTCAAAGCGCTCATCCCTGCCATGCATCGGCTTCACGTCTCGTATCCGCAGGCTTCACTTCTCATTAGCACATCGGCACCGCGAGTGGATTATGAACCGCTGATGATCGCCGCGAGGGAGATACCGACAGTTGGCTTGCAATTCAGCGTGCACGAGTCAACGGACCAATCCCGCAATCTGCTCATCCCATTCAAGAACAAATTGACGTTGAAGGAGATAGGTGAACAGGGCGAGCGGTTCTTGTTCCAGACTGGCCGCAAACCGTTCTTCAACTATTGCGCACATTCGGCCAATACGGGCGGTGAAGACGTGGCAAGGCTCGTCGATCTATTTCACACCGACGTATTCAACGCCACCGTGTCTGTTATCTGCGAACGCGATGAAAGCATTGCCGCCGCGAACGCTCGCCAGTTCCAACCAGCGTCTGATTTTGCGTCGAAACTGGTTGCCGCTGGCTATAACACGCGCGTCTTCAACCCTGCAGGGCAAGATGACATCGGGGGTGGATGCGGCCAGCTTTGGTTTGTGCAGTCATGGATGAAGGAACATCCTGAACTTGCGCATCCCAGTATCGGTAATGGCCGGGAGAAGGTACATACGCCGCAACTCGTTTCCAACTGATCGCCCCGAGAGGAGAACGAACGTGAAGCACGCAGAAAAGCACCAAGCAGGGCGGTATGTTCCTGCCTTCAGCTGGCACAAGTCGATTCGGCAGTTTCTCGAAGAGGTTGTTATAGAGAAGCCGCTGCTTAATGTGTGCTCCGGGCCGGTCGATGACTTTGGCGATATGCGGGTCGACGCTTACGTAAGGCCGATCCCGCCGGGAGTGATTTGCAGACTGGACCTCTTTGCCATTCGCCGCCGATAGCTATGGGGCAGTCTTTGCAGACCCTCCGTGGAACCTGTCTCAAATGAAGTCCTGTGCTGACTTTTGCAAGGAAGCATTGCGTGTGGCACCTGTGGCATACCTGATGTCTCCGTGGCTTTGGGTGAACCGCGATGTTAACCGGACGGCAATATGGGTGCGAGAGTTTCCTGGAGTGAATGTGCCTATCTTGCTCGTGCGATACGAAAGAAAGATGATCTGCTAGTCGGGTGCTGGCGATCCTTTACGGGATGCAGGGAAACCGGCGATTCTTCGCAGGGAAGGGGATGAAGCCAATTCTATGACACAAATAAGCCGACTCAAACAACAAGTGGAGAATCGTTTGCAAAGGTGTATGTATGGCCATCCGTGGAAGCATGTCCTTCTGCTGCTATTGGCAACGGTACGACTGGCGGCGCTTACTCCTGCCCAATCGGCTACTTTTGACGGTGCTTCGTAAGCCTGTATCGAAGGCCGCAACCCAACACAGGCACTTTTCTGGGTGGCGAGTGAGTGAAGGAGAGAGAGAGAGAGAGATGGCAATCGTTGTAGGAATCTTGTTTTGCGTGGCGGTAATCGGGATCGCCACGTTTGTTATTGGGAGCATTCGCCTGGAACTGAAATCCCCGCAGTGAGGCGCACCCCGAGCGCGGGGACGCAGAAGGAGACGGAGGAAATATGGAAAACACCGAAGCAAAGAAGGCAGAGATCGTCAAAGGTGGCAGTAATTTCTACTACTGCTCTGAATGCAAAAACGCCAGCAACACGCCGATGGGCATCCCGCACGCCGCCACATGCTCACTCCCAGACCAATATGCTAAGAAGATCGTTACCGGAGAGGCCGAATGACCAACCCGATGCACTGCGCGCACTGCGGACGTGAGTGCATTAAGCGAATAATCTGCCGTCAGTGCGGAGCGAGAGTTTGCCGAGTATGCATCGGAATGGGAACGGTTGCTAAGGATTTAGGCGGACCAATTTGCGAACGCTGCACAAAAGGCTGATTAAAATCCTCGTAGCCGTACTGCAAGGAAAACCAACGAGTGTCGTAGGGGGAACGATGGCGAAACGAATTCAGCGCAAGCGGACGAAAGGCTGGAAGATGCCCGCGAACACTGTCTATGTGGGCAGGCCGTCCCGATGGGGTAATCCCTTCGTCATAGCGCCAAATGAGACGCGCGAAGAGGCAATTGACGATTACGGCTGCTGGATTCGGAGCATTCCAGAATCACTGCGGGCTGCGCAAACACTACTCCGCGAGAAGGACTTGGCCTGTTGGTGCCCGCTTGATCAACCGTGTCATGCAGATGTGCTGCTGGAAATTGCTAACTCTTGATCGTTAGGTGTCGGTGCTGGCGATCCTTTATGGGATGCAGGGAAAGGGGAAATTAGATGTGCTGGATATTCCACCAATGGGGCCAATGGAGTGAGCGCGTGGCGTCTCGCTGCTACGCCGACAGATGGATTCAGTACCGTAAGTGCACCAAGTGCGGCATGGAACAGGCAAGATACATCGACTATTAGCAGGCATCCCCAAGGTTGACGTAGGGAGTGAAGGAGAGAGATGAGCGAGTGTGGAGTTTGTCTAGGTGGGGATTTTGGCGACGGGGAGCCTTACGAGTTCTCTGAGATGCGCTGGCCGAAGGCTCGCAAGGAGCACAAGTGCGGCGAGTGTGGGCGAACGATCCAATCCGGCGAGAAGTATCAGAGTTTTCGCGGCAAATGTGACGGCGATTTCTACCACGAGATTACCTGCCATCAATGCGCGGAGATTCGGGAAGTCTTCAGTTGTGAGGCATGGCCGATGTGGGGCGAACTCTGGAACGACGCTCGCGAGGTGCTGTTTCCTGTGCTGACGACCGCCTGCTTTGCCAAACTCAGGACGCCCGAGGCGCGTGAGTTCCTGCGGGCTAAGTGGATCGAGTGGAAATTCGCGAAACGCCCCCGTAACTGAAGGGATCGCAGTGAGAAGGAGACGCCAAAATGGACCCCAAAAGCATAAAAGGTGAGAAGATTCCGCGCAAGATGGTCGATGCTCTCGTCTCGATGGCAGTCGCTAGCGCCTTAGACCGCCTCGCAGAAGATGAGCAAGATGCTGAAGCTGCGGAGACCTTGCGGGACGGCATGGATTACTTAGAGAGCCGCAAAAGAAAGAAGAAAGGATTACAGGATGAGCACACCCAAAATTAAAACGTTCTGGCAATTGTTTCACCACCTAATAGCCCACCCATTGCCGGAGCTGAAAGCGTGTCCGTTTTGCGGATGCCGTGCCACATGTTACGACTATTGGGAACCTGAGGAAGCGCACTTTCCAGCGGTCATGTTGTGGCGGGTACGCTGCACTGACTGCCACCTAGGCGGCGATGGGTATCGCACGCCGGCTGATGCTGTCGCAAAATGGAACACCCGCCCTGAATCACAGTTTGAGGCTCGCGTCGAGGCGCTCCAAGGGGAGCGGGATGCTGAAATCAGGAAGTTCGAGGAACACACGCAGGCGGTTGGACGGTTCCTGTCGCAGATGTACGCTGTCATGGTTGACCCGCTCGAACAAGGTGATCTGAAGGTTGCAGAGATGTGTGAAGTGTTGCTTGGGGCAGCGTGCGAGAACAGGCAGGCGCTACAAGATCAGATCGACCGTGCTGGAAACCTGCCTGCTAATTGGAAAGAGGACTCTTCGCTTGAGACGTGGTTCCCACTCACTGCCGAGGAACTTGCGCGGACGAAGGCTGAACTTGCCACACTCCGGGCCGACCACGCCGAGCAGATCGAGGCTCTGACGGCTCTGCATCAAGGGATAGTGGGGGAGAACAAGTGAGCACTCAGCGCGTTTTGGATCCCTGCTGCGGCGGACGAATGTTCTGGTTCGATAAAGACAATCGTGAGTGCATCTTCGGTGACATTCGCAGGGAAAGCGGAATCATCTACGATGGTCGAGATGGCCGACGCACGCTCCAAGTCGCCCCCGATCAGATCATGGATATTACCGCATTGCCCTTTCCGGATGGGCGATTCAATTTGGTGGTCTTTGATCCGCCTCACCTCGACAGCGCCGGCCCTAAAAGCTGGCAGGCCGCAAAGTACGGTAAATTGCCGAAAGAGTGGAGGCCAATGCTCACAAAGGGATTCAGCGAATGCTTCCGCGTGCTCGCTGAAAATGGCGTGCTCATCTTCAAGTGGAACGAGACGAAAATCCCATTGCGCGAAGTGCTTTCCCTAACGGCCAACAAACCACTATTCGGGCAGACCACGACGGTATCGCTCAAAACCCACTGGATTGTGTTCATGAAACCGCTCGCCTCTCGCAGCGCCCCACCCGACACGCGGCCTGTGGAGGAGAAGTGAGCGTTAGATGGAGTCCCAAGCATTTAGACATCGCGCGGCAGGGTGTGCGCACGGTCCTCATCAAGTGGGTTATGGATCATCGCTTCAATCCTGACCCGAATGACCGTTTTGCTATCGAGATGACGGGGTGTACAACGCCCGAGAAGGCTAGGCGCATCTGGGCTATCCTTCAGGAACCGGAGCCTAATCAAAAGCCGGAATCTTCTCTGCCCGCTGAAGCCACTCATCAAGTGACGGTCCACCGACCTGCCTGTAACGCGCTTGGCGAGCCTCTATGAACGCAGGAACGATGACGCCAGAAGGTAGGGCATTGGCTGCTGCCAAGGTGTTGGGGCCGAACTTGCCATCCACTTCGACCGAGCAAGCCGTTTGCAGGAACTTAGTCGCCCATCCTGCTCCCTGATTCACCGACGCATCCAGGACCATCGCGGCAATCTTGTTCGATACCAACTGCTCCAGCCATGAATTCCAGAAGTTCTCCTGATAGAAAGCTGCTACGGCCGGACCGCGCTCAGACTGTGCAACTGCTAGGATTGCAGCGAACTGTGCCGGCCAGAATGCCGAGTTAATTCCCGCGATAGCTTCAGCGGTGGGGTCGCTCTCGGTTGGGTCAGCGACGGCCTTGTATTGCGGTGGGTCGTAATCTTCGTTGGCGAGAACGAAGGGGAAGCAGGTAGCGAAGTCAGCCATTCTTCTGCTCTGCCTCAATCTGACTCTTCAACACCTCAACCGCAGCCTCAGCTCGGAACAGGTCCGCCTGAGTAGCTTTAGCTCCGTGGTTGGGCTCGATCTTATCCAGCGCCTCTGATCCCAGGATGCCGATTTCCTTCCTAATGCCCGTGTCCTGCGTAGCCATGATTGCGAGGTCGGAGGACATGGTGATGTCATTCATTCCGCCGATCGCCTTCCCTGCGGCCATGTCGATGGCAACCAGGTCTTCGTGCAGGGGAGATTCGGAGTTGGCCTCGGCTTCCTGCTGGGCGGTTTCGGCGGGGCTGAGGGGCTGGACGGGGTTGTTCATGGCGTTGTGGTGGTCGTAGTGGTCGTAGTTGTTGGCAGCACGATCGGCGTTACTGGCGTGAATTCAGCAGTTGCGTTGAAACTTGTGCCAGTCGTAACCCATGCCATCGCGCCATTATTGGCTGCGGTCACATATTCCTCAATTTTGGCGATCGTCGCTGCGTCCTTGCCATTCTTGGCGAGGTTGAGCGCCAGAATCTCCGGGCCATAGAAGGCGGCTATGTCGGTGAGTGTTACGGGTTGTTTCGCGCTGATCTTGGCCAAGATTGGGTTCAATGCGGCCTCGCCAGCCTGGGTGACTGGAAGTAGTTCAGGGGCTAGCGCCATCTCAGCGACATTCGCGCCAGTTTCTGCGATGTTGACGAGTAATTGCCAATTGAAGCTCATTTCACCCCCGCTGGAATCTGGGTTGCCAAGGTCTGCTGCTGACTTGTCATCGAGTTTACTGAGGTCGTTGCCGCCGTAAGGTTCGCCGCTGTCTGGGAGTTGTGATAGTTCTGCGCGGCCGACTTCGCGACATTGATCGCTACCCCCAGTGCGTTCAGGGCTGTCAGCTCCGTGGGACTCGGAACGTATGTCCTCGCGTTTACATCGTTCTGTATCGTCACGTAGAACGTCTGCACCGAAGCTATCGCTTGGGCAAAGTGCTGGTCGTTGATGTCCACGTAGCCCGTCCCTACTACTGGAGGGGCTGTCGGCGGGTTGGCTGATGGGGTACAGGCTACCAGCGGCAGGCAGAGCAGGGTGAGTAGTAGAAGACGTTTCATCTATTGGCCTTTCGGTGGCGTAGGGTCCGCGGCGGTCGTCACCGTGGCCTCCTTTGCCGTTGAAGTCGTTGGGGTGGTAATCGTCGTCGAAGTGTGCGCTTCCTGTGAGGCTCTGGCGGCGGGCGTCGCGGTCTGCAAAGCATCGCGTATCCACGTCCACCAGTCCTGAAACGTCTTGGGAATCTGCGGAGGCATTTTGATGATCGTGGCGATTCCAAGAGCCGTCGCCAGCGTAATGTACTCCTCTTCGTTGCGAACGATGTGCTCACCGATAGCTTGCCAGAATCCGGTCATCGCGTCACTTTCGGAGTTTCAGGCCCACAAGCGGCTTTTAGCGAGACTGCAACCAGAATCAGGACTGCGAGCATTGCAGCGCCGAGAACGATGGCCAGCGTCATATGTCATCCTTCTGTGGCTCGCTCGGACGAATCGCATCTCTGAGGCCCTTCTGATAGCACTGCTCGCCGTAAGCGTTCACTTCCTCCGGCGTGAACTGGCCAGCAGTTGCCGGGGTAGGCGGGCATGGCCTCTGCCCTGCACCACCGCATGGAAATGGATTGGGAGCACTCATTGAATTCCTCCAGTCGCCCCGCCTAAATTATAACCACATGTAATTGTCCACGGCGGAAAGGATGGTTGTGGCTGTGTGATGATTATTGGCTGGGGTATTGGAGGATAGAACGGTAGTGGGTTGAAGGGCTGAATCGGAGCCAACTCGAAAGTCTCTTCCTCTTCCATGATCCGCTCAACCAAGCGCCCTTGATCGTCAAACTTTTCGGTGACTCTGCGAGTCTTCATTTACTTGCCTCCGGATGATAATCCTCACGTGTTTCGCCTGTATCCTGATTGGATGATAGTGCAGGAACAGGCTTTTCGGCATGGAATAATTTGCTCGGATCGCTGTCGGCATGGGTCATCGACTTGACCGAGAGGTACAGCATGCACACCCCCACCACAGCTCCGATGATGGTCAGGATCAGGTTCCAGCGGTCGTTGCTCTGCTTGATCTCGGCCATGCGTTCGATGTTCTGGGTGTGACGTTCCTTGGCCAGTTTGTCTCTGGCTTCCTCTGCGCCCTTATAGTGGTTGACAAAGGCTTCCATCTTTTTGTGGAACTCCGCTGAATCGTATTCAACCCATCGCTCGACTTTTAGAACGCGTCCGGTGAGAGCGTCGATGCGCCCTTTGACCTCGGTGATTTCTCGTCCCCAGTCATCGACCACCGCTCCCTCCAAGGCCCAGAACATCCAGCGACATCAGGCTGTTACCGCCTCTAGCTGGTTACTGCTGCACCGCCGTCACATTCGTAGGCACGGCTCCTACCTGCGAGGGCGCCTGCCCAACTTGAAACGGAAAGGGCGCGCTCCATGCCGAAGCAGAGCCTCCAGTCGGGGTGTAACTGACGCTCACATTGACTGCCGCGCCGTAAGTCAGGCCGGGAATGATGCCGGTTCCAGCCGTGGTTGTTTCAGCAACACTGTATTCCGTCCAGCCATTCGGACCCGGTGCGGATGGAGTTCCACAGCCGGTAGCTGATCCGGTGCATACAGCCATGATTGCCGTGCCTGGGAGGGGGCCTGCGTCCTGCCAGGACACCTTCAAGCAGGGTGAGGCAGGGCAAGTGCTGGGCGCGAGCGTGGGAGGCGTTGCGGCTTGAAAGGCGAGAATTGCGGCGAGTAAGAGCATGAGCTATGTTATCCTTTCCCCGTGAGAACTTTATTGCTCAGTTCGCTTCTCTCATCCTTGCGGGTGGGGTGCGTCTGAGCAGATAGCAACGATTTGCTTGTAGCGCCCCGGCCTAAATGGTCGGGGTTTTCATTTGCGCGCGTACTCAAATTGGCAAAGAGACTTGTCTTAGGAACAAGCATTTGGGGGTTCGAGTCCCTCCGCGCGCACCAGTTTGGGGTCGTAGAGAATGGCATATCACGCGGACTCAAAATCCGTAGCTTGTGGGTTCGAATCCCACCGACCCCACCACGGAAAGCGGGCAGGACGGTAATGCAGCGGTTTGCTAAACCGTACAGGTTAAACCCTGAGCCGGTTCGACTCCGGCGCTTTCCGCCAGTTTTACGGATGGTTGGCCGAGTGGTAAGGCGCTGGTCCCGAAAACCAGTGAGGCTTAAATGCCGCGTGGGTTCGATTCCTACACCATCCGCCATTTTCAGAGAAGCCATAGGTTACGGTCCAATCTGGATGATACTGATTTGTGCCGGCGCGCCGGTAGCGATCGCATACGTCACCGAAGCCACGCCGGAATCCGTGTACCCCGGACACCCAATGACCTTGGCATACAAAGTACCCGGATTGTAAAGGTGCGGGTTCTGCGTGTTGTAGCCGTTTGACGTTGTTGGCGGGTTTATCGAGGACCACCAGATGTACGTTCCACATCCTGACGTGCTTGTGGTGATTGAAAGCGCCGTTCCGTAGGCATACGTCCCGCTCACAGGCGACCAGACTGGCGTTGCGGCCGTTGAACCGGAATAGTTGTACGTCTGGACGCTCGAATTCGTGTACGCGGCCAAGGTTCCCAGCAAATTCAGCGTTGTGGGGTTGACCGTGATCGAGAGGGCCGTGGAATAGGTCGCTGTCGTCCCACCCGAGCAAGTACCTGCTGTCGGATCTGTCGGGGTTGAACCGTCCGTGGTGTAGCAGATCGAAGCCCCACCAGTCGAAACAGAACAGGTCACGGTCTGCGGCGGTGTGCCTGACGTTGGGCTACAGGTTGGCGTCGCCACTGTTGGCGTTGATGCACCGTAGCAGGTGTTCGCATCGAAGGCCAGCGGTCCCGATGCGCCCGAAGTCACCCCACCGAGAGACGCATAGCAGAACTCTGCCGGATTATGCTGTGATCCATTCGGAAGAGGACCGCCGGAGATGTCAGGCCCGACGGTGGGCCAGGGATTTGAGCCGAAGAACGATGGTTTAGAAGGAAGGTATAGCGACGGATAGGAGGCCCAGGAAGTCGAGGGACTTGAGAGTCCGGGATAGGTCGATGCGCTTGAACCGGTCTCTCCCGAATTAGTCCGAACGGCGGCGTTGAATGTGTCGTAGTTGCCCCACCGCATCAGGGAAGACGAGACAAGTGGATCATTGTCTACGCAGATGATGTTCAACCCACCTGATTGCGGGCAGTGTGTACCGTCCTGCACCGTGCCGAAGGGGTCGAGATTGTCGCCGTAGTTCAGTTGGTAGATGTTGACCCAGCCGCCGCCGTAGCTGCTCCCTGAAGTGCCTTGCGTCTGGTAGCCTGTAAACCCGCTCCACGGGCCGAGGACGTTCATCACGATGTTTTCGTAGCGGTTGCCCGCGTTGATGATGAAGGCTTGGGTGTTCTGGCTCTTCGCACCCGTTCCGCATCCGGTTCCACCGCCAGGACAAAGAGTCGCTGGATCATGCCCGCTGAAGTAGTTGCGGAAGTATGTCAGAGCAAAGGACGGTCCGTGAAGGTCGTCGATCGCCGCGCAGATTCCTTCATGCCCTTCCCAGAGATTGTAGAAATCCCCTGCGTCGTGGTGAAAAGCGTCGCACTGCTGCCAGTTTGGAGCTGATCCCGGTGGATTTCCAATATAGAAATTGTCTGCAGCGTAGTTATAGCCAAAGACGTTCCCTGTGCCGGTTTCAAGGATCGTGCATGTCGCGATGTGGTGGCAGATATTATTTTCAGCCAAGGAATCCGAAGTGCCAAAGATCATGTCGATTCCGTAAGCTTCTGACGTTGGACTCGCGCCGTAGAAGTAGGAATCGCGAATGGTCACATGAGCCGATGACCCGTTTTCAAAGTGCTTCCTCGCGGCCGCGTTGTTTGCCACCGCATTGACGAACGAAACGTTCTTGGCCCAGTCGTTGTAGGCCCACTGCGTTTCGGCCATTGCCTGAATATCACCTAGAGGTTGGGTGCTGACGGTTAGGTTTTCGATCCCGAATCCGCTAATCGGAAGGGACGATGAAAACGCGGCTTGCACCGTGCGTCCTGATCCCCAGTCGGGTGCATAGATTCCCGGAGTGATGGTGACTGTTGATCCAGAGATATTGGTAACTTTGACGATTTGAGTAGCCGTATTGCCGTGCCACGCGTTTGCAACACCTTGTTGCGAACAAACCCCGGCCGATCCCGAGGTGCCGCAAGACCACCAGTTCCCGTTGTCTGTCGCTTCATCGTTGGCTACCAGTTGCAGAAGAGAGCCGAGTTTGAGATTTGATAAGCTACCCGTCGTCGCTGTTCCCACTGTGAGTGAAGTAGACCCCTGAGACGTACCAGCGGTGACTGGGGCGATATTTGAAGAGAAATTGAGCGTTCCTGAATCCCCGTTGGTGACGCACAGTGCTACCGCACCAATCCCATTGCAGTTGGTGCTTGTGCCGGTGAAGCTCAGGATAGTGGAGGTCGGGCCTGAACCTCTCAGCGTCACATTCAGCGGACCAGCACTCGAAATAACCAGCGACGTCGAGAGCGAGAATGTACCCGGCCCAAGCAGGACATAATCCCCCGACGTACACGCTGCCACCGCTGCTTGAATCGTGGCTGCTGACGCTCCCGCTGCGATTGTTGAACCGCATTGGGTGGAGCGCGTGGCAATCGTGGCGCCTACCCCGGCCCAGTTGCCTGCGGGAGGCATACGGTTGGTGTTGAGTAAGCCTGTCCCGGACTGCGCCAGCAGGGTGGTTGAGAACGCGAAGATGAGAACCAACTTTACGGGCTGCATAAGTAATCCACCGTCAGTGTTGAGGCTGCTACCGAGATTCCAGCGGTGATTGTGAAACTACTGGTCGACGGTAAACCGTGGCCAATCCCAAACAGCGTGGCACCGCCCTCTTGCGCCACCATACAGTTTCCAGGTGCCGCACCGAGAGTGGCGGAGAAATTCACAGTAGCAATGGTGCCAGTCGTTGCAGTGCCGCCTACGATGGTCAGCTCCCCGCGGGTGTTGGTGCAGGTGTAGCTGGAAGCACACGCGACTGAAGTAACATTCGTTCCTGCCGTATAGGTCGGCGTGCCGACAGGCAGAGTAAGGACTGGGTTATAGCCATTGAGTGTTGCCCCCTGCGCATTGCCACTGATTGAGTTTGCGGGCATCGTATTCACTGGAAAATTTAGTACCGTGTTGAGGGCCACCTGATCCTTGATGACATAGTTGGTATTGACGATTGCTCCAGTGCGCCACTCATTCGTGCCAGCGACCGCATATTGTGTGTATGCGCTTGCCCCTGAATTGCCACTTCCTATCGAAACAGAAGCATTGCCAGAAGAGCTGTTTAACTGGCTAGTCACCGACAAAGCCACTCCAGTCGACGCAATCATCTGAGCGCTTCCCAGTGAGCCGCAATCTGCTTGCTTTCCAGAAGAACCTGAATAACAAACCAGGTAGGTGGTCGTCTCTGTGGCGGGCCCGGTGGGAATAGCTGCGCCTGCGCCTACTGCGCTAAGTCCGCCTAATTGATTCGAGTTGTTCGCCGTGCAGGCTGTACAGGTGCCGGTAAGGTTCGTGATGACGCCAGAAGATGGCGTGCCCAGTGCGCCACCGGGGGTCAGGTAATCCGTCCCCGCAACCGCCGCAGAGGGCACACCGGCCGTGAACTTATATAAGCCTGTCGCTATACCGGAGAGCAGGACACCATTGATTCCGACAACTGTTGTCGCGCCGCCGGTCGATGTACTGGTTGCATCCCCCGAGAGCGCAGAGAAGAATGTCGGAAAACTGGTCATATTCGCCGCGCTTATGGTTGGAGCAGTCTGGAAACTGGGGACTCCAGCACCACCCGAAGCGGGACCGGCGAAGACAGAGTTCTGCGCCGCATTTGAAAGCGCGAATGTGAGTGCCGGAGTCGTCGTTGCAGTCGCTACCGAAGTTGTAAAGAGCGGCGAAAGATTCCCCGCACTGAAAGATGTGACCGTCCCTGAACCACCACTGCTGCCGAACGTGGCGAATGTATTTGAAGACACTTGGCAATAGTAAGGCGTCGAAGTACCGCCCGTGATCAGCATGAATACCATTGATCCATTACAGGAGGCAGGTACGCTTGGGCCGCTCGGAAAGGAGAGTTGCGGCGGACCATATTGCGCCATCGCGGCGATCGGAAACAGCAGGAAGAGAAGTCGTTTCATCGTTACCTCACCACTCGATAGTTGAGGACTGCCCCGCTTCCGATGGTCAACGGGCTTGGAGTGTTATTCTCGCAGTTTACGCCGACCGTGTTTGCTGTGGGCTGAACTGCGCATGTCAGCGTACCGCTGGTGCTTGGCGAATATCCCGTAATCGTGAAGATATTCGTGTTGAAAGTCGTGATCACTGTGTCAGTGGTTGCCAGGTTAGGGCAACTTGCGGTGCCGACAGATTGCTGCACCCCGTTGGGCACGGTGCCTGAAAGTGTTACGGTGCCGAAGCAAAGCGTCGTTGTATTGCCGGCGACCACAGCGGTCGGCACAACCGCCATCCACGCCGCGCGAAACATATTGGAACCGAACGCCGCGCCGATTTGTACGATCTTGCCCACATCTCCCGATACCCAGGTAATTGGCAAAGAATAATACTGATAGCTCGTGGTGCAGGTTTCCGATGCGGTCGCTGCTGTCCCACCTGATGCATTGATCTGCAGGGTAAAGCTCGTTGTCCCGCTGGCGCATTTGATCATCGCATCGAGCGTTGCGCCGGTATCGGGAATGAAGGTGCCTTTGGTGCCAGTGCCGATCGTCACCGCGCCGGAAGTGGAACCGTTGGCCACCTGTGGCGCAAACTCCTGAAACCGGATGTTGTTCGCAATCGATGCATAGTAACCCGTGGGCGAAGTCGAGTCAGGGACGATGATGCTCGACCAGGGAGTGGAATCCGAGAAAATCAGGTCATTCGGAAAGTAAAAAAGATCATCCTGGTTGTAAGGTGTCGTGAAATTTCCGTCTCTCAGAAAATCTGCGGTATAGCGGTTTCCGATAACGTTCGCGCCTTTGTAGGGTGCCAGGGCTACCTGAGAGTTGGGTGGAATCCCATTCACAGGGCTTGCCACATATCCAGCCGTGATCACATTGCCCTGCCCGTTGTTCGTCATGCCGGTCGTGACGTTGGCTCGATCGATGACGTTCGCATAGCCGTTGATCTGAGTATTGGTCAGGTTGCAGAAGGTGCATGTGGAAGATTCGGCATCAAACCATCCGTTCTGCGTTCCAGAGCCGCAGGTCAAGCCCGCCTGGACCTGATGCAGCGAGCCGGTGATGTGATCCCCATAGAGAGGTGTCCCGAAGGGGCATTCAAAGCTGTGGTCGAGGATCCAACCTGACGCCGCATCGCCGGGGTAATCGCCCACTTGATTAGCCTGAAAACCAGAAGCAGCGGTCACTTGCGTGTGAGTGATTCTCTGCCCCAATCCGTTGACGCTGATCCACGGATTGAAAAGATTGAGAAACGCGCCGTGATCCCATTTCTCAAGATCGCCGCTCGATGGCTGGCGATTGGAATTGAGTTCGGTCGTGGTCTGAATAATTCCGTAGTCCGCGCTACCTCCGTAGACGGCATAGTTCTGAACATCCACACCGTAGAGAAGCGGTTGCCCTTGAATGAAAACCCCGCAACTGTTGTTCATCTGCCCGTAGTTCACGAAAACAACATTCTCCATTTTGCCGTAATTCCCGACGTTGTTCGTCGCGGTCCAATTGGTCGTCAGCCCATCGTAAAGATCGGCAGCGATGCCACAGGGTCCAATGCGGGCTGTTACCGGAAGGCCGAGAAGAGAGATGTAGGTATGGACGGCAGTGGCGCTTGTCAGTGCGTTTGTTCCGATGGTGATGACCTGCCAGTTCAAGTCTCCTGTTCGCCATGCGGGGCTAACGCCTGTAATGGTGGTGACGAGGTTAGAACCGCCAGAGCCGCAGCCGTTCAACTGAATTGCCTGCCCCACATCGCCCGGAGTGACACTGCCGTTGCTTGTGCTGATGATGTTGCTCGAAGCTGTACATACCGCGTCATCAAACCACCGGCCCGGATTCCGATGCGGGAAAGTCGCCGAGACGGTGTTCATCACCATGATGCCCAGGTTGCGAAGCGACCAGCCGGGATAGACCGTGATGGTACCCGTGGTCAGACTTGGATCGGGAACATAGAGAACGTCGTGGCCTGGAATGCCCTTGAGCGTCACCCCGTAGTTCAAGGGAGCCGAATCAGGCCCAAGGCCTGATGGTTGTCCTTCAATCGAAACTCCTTGCCAGTAGCAGGTTGGGTTTCCACCAACTGTGTGGTTGTCCATCGACACGACGTATGATCCGCCGGGAGGCTTGGGAAGATAAATCGCTGCGGGAAGAGAGTTACCGACTGCATACGTCTCCGCCGCCGTCTGAGCTGTACAGAAAGCCGGAGTATCGTCGGTTGAACCATCTCCGACTGCGCCGAATAGCGTCACGTTGACTTGGGTGTTCACGCTGGCGTTGAGGTATCCCGCTGCATTAAGCGTTGCCGCGCCAGCAAAAGCGCCTGCTGCGTTGTACTGAATCTGCCCAGTCGTACCGCCCGGTGTTCCGCTGCCTGAAGTGATGGTGCAGGTGGTCGATATGCAGGATACTCCGCTTCCGGTAAATATGAATGCGCCATGCGCCCCGTTGATCGATTGAACGACTGGGGAAGTAGAACCAGATCCTCCGCTAACCGTGTACGGTCCTTTGGTTCCATAAGACGAATAGACATAGAAATCAACCAGTCCTCCGCCATACCAGAAACCCGCATTTGCGAGAGCACCTGTCGACGCGGTGCAGATTGTGCCGGGAAGCTGAGTCAGGGGAGCGCTGGGCGGGCATTGCGTGGCTTCGGTCGAATCCGTGTAGGTCACTGCCGGGGTGCAGGAATTCGCCGTCGAGGGGTGCTGGCAAACCGTGACTTTAGCATTCGCAAGCCAGAGAGCCTGTGGCAGCGGGCCGCCGGAGATCGGTACATTCGGCCCCGAAGTCAGCAGTGGGGTGTCGTTGCGCACCGCGGTCTGCGCAAAGGCCGTCGCTGTCAGTAAGAGAAGAATCAGGGAGCGCATGTGCATCCTCCGCTTGAACTGACCACAGAAGTGCAGTGACCGACTACTACCGGTGGACCGACCGAAACAAAGCATACAGCCTGGTTAGCTACCGGAGTTCCAACCGTGGTCGGAGAGATGTTGGTTCCATTGAATTGAAGAAAATTCGTGTAATTGACCGTATATGCCGTTACTGTGCCCGTCGCTGTGACGTTCGGGAATGTGGGACTGCTGTACCACGTCTGGGCTAAGGGATAATATCCGTCGAGCGTCGTGTGGGTGTTGCTGCCTCCGTCTGGGACCAATAGGATGCTGGACGCGATGAGCAAATTGGGACCGATGTGGATATTGCTCAGGGTATGGGTTGTCTGGATTTTGATTGCGTTGGTTGTCTGGTTGACGATCTTGTTTCCCGTATACTCTCCAGTGGTCTGCACCGCGTCGTTAAGGATGCCGTAATTTGTGACGGACCAGATGAGATTCGATTTGATATCGAGAGCCTGCGCATAGGTTCCAGTGACTCGGATGTCTGCGCCTTTGGCGTCTGGAACCGTTGCGCAATTGGACTCGAAATACCCATCGTGGATGCTCATGGTGCCGATGCCTGTCAGATACATGCCAGCGCAGTTGGCCAAGGTCCCTGAAAGTCCGTTCCCTTCCACATTCACATGGTCGAACTCGGTCGAAAGCGAGGCGTTCGTGTTGGTGTCGTTCCAATAGACTCCGTACTGTTGAGAGTTATTGATCTGCCCATCACGGAAGGTGATGTGATTCAGAACCGCTGCGGTCGAAGCATAAATACCGCTTTGGAGAGCGCTGGCAAAATGCACATTCTCAAACGTTGTCCAGATTGTCCGTCCTACCAGATTCAGGTCGTAGCGGAACCCGCTGATGACCAGGTTTTCAAAGTGATGCCAGTCGTTGATCTGATTCACGGGTCCGGTGATGACGATACCATCAGCTCCGGTAAAACCTCCGACGTTCGTCATAGTCAGATCGCGCACCTGTGCGTATTGAATCGCTCCTCCTGCTGCAGTAATGGTCAGCATGGCTGCGTTCGTCGCCGGTTGCAGATTTGTGCAATTGGCGCCCGCGCCCTGGATCAGCACGTTGTTTGTCGCAATCGTGATGTTGTCGATATACGTCCCGCATTGAAGTTGCAGCATGACCCCGCCGGATGGAGCAGAGGCCATCGCTGCGGAGATCGTGCCTGTTCCTGGAGCGGGGTAAAGGATCGTGTTGACGGACGCTGCCGTGAGAAGCTGGGTCGCGATCGACGGGCTGGTAAATGGTCCTGCGAGGGCTTGGGAAAGTGGTTGGATCGTGGAGACGAAGTTACCGCTTCCGTTGACGCCGGTGACCGTATAGGGTCCATAAGTTCCACCCTGCGAATTGACCAGATAATCGACCGTTCCGCCTCCATACCAGAAGCCGACGTTTCCAAGCAAACCAGCATCTGAGGAACAGGCATTTCCGGGCAACTGCACAAGCTGCTGCGTCGGCGGGCATGGAGTTGAGCCGGTTGCGTCGGTATAGGTCGTGACGTAGGTGCAACTCGAAGTTGTCGCCGGATGCTGGCAGATTTGGACGGTTGCGTTCGTGAGCCAGAGAGCTTGGGGAAGCGCCGCACCCCCGGAGGGCACGTTGGGGCCGGAAGTAAGCAGGGGGATGTCGACGCGGACGGCTTGACCGAAAGCGGAAGCGCATAGGATCAGCAGCATGATTGCGAGAACCAAACCCCGCCATGTAGAACGCGGCCAATCTCTCTCAAAACACATTTCCGCGACTAGATAGAAGATGCGCAGCAGTACGAGGCTGAGTGCGAAAACGACAATGATCATTTAGCCTTCTTTCTGTCGAGTTGCGCAGATGCACCGACGAGTGGTCGCAAACCGCCAACTTTATTAAGGCTACGCGCGGCAATCATCTGAGCTTCCGGGGATGCGATAAGTTCCGGCGCGAGAACACCCGTCAAGCCGCCTACAATCGCACCTGGTGTGCCGCCTTCGCGGCGCCCCTCCAACATCCCGGCGGTTCCCCCCATAAGAGCACCTGTGTGAGCACCGAAGCGCCCTAACACTCGCTGTGGGACAGAAGCACCGCGACTGACAGATTCTGCTCGCTGGGATACTGGGATGAGACTGGAGATGCGCTGATTCAGTCCTGCAGACTCCGGCACCGTGCGATCTAGCTCAGAATCGAGTGCGTGATACATCTGCCGCCCGACGCCCTTGGCTCGATCGCTGATTTCGGGATTCCAGTTATGAACATGCTCCGCGCCGAACCCTCTTTTGAGGTCCAGCAGTTCACTCGGGGTTACGTTTGGCTGAATTGGAGCGCCGGTGTCAAAGCGGCTGGTTAGATGTGAATCCATGTTCTGAATTTGGTTATAGAGACGCGGCGCGTTCTGTGCTTGCGCTTTGCCTATTTCTGCGCTGGCGATTCCGCGTGCCGGAAGGAGGGATGCTGGAATCTGCGAACGCGCGGCTGCTGCGTTGAGTTGAGGATTCAACTGCCCTAGCCGTTCTTCCGCGCTACTTGCGATGGTTTCCGGTCGGATGCCCCGCGTCTCATTGATAATCGCCGCGCCCGGCGTCTTGCCAAATGCGCGCGCCGCCTTGGGAATACCGAGAGCAGTTTCAGCTATCAGTGGAGCAGCAGCCTTCAATCCCTGCCCGAGCACTTGACCGCCTGCCCCCATTGCTGCGCCGGTTGAAAAGTCTCCGCCTTGCGCCTTATTTACCACTCCGGCTCCGAGCGCAGATGTTGCAACCGACGCCAGCGGCTTTGCCACCTTGCCGAGTTTTGGGGCAAGTGTGGCCAGTTTCTCTGCACCCGCCTCCTCCGCGCCACCGGGGACCATGAATTCCGCTGCTTGTTCTACCCCTTTGCCGACAGCTTGTGGAGTGTTGGCAGGCTTGAAATAGCTTTCCTGCTGTTCAGACGACGGCGCGCCGGTTAAGTGCTTCGCGAGAAAGTCAGGATAGAGCAGATGCCCGATGTTGTTAGCGGTCGATCCGGCGCCCTTGAGAATGCCTTTGCCGAGATCCATCGCACCCGTCCCGACTTTCTGCATCGTGGACGGTTCTGCAGCCGTCGGCGCTGTCGGGGGCGCAGCAGCGGGCGTCCCTAATTTCTGAGCATAGAGCGCGGCATAGGGGTTAGTTGTGCTCATTGCGCCCCCATCAGAACGTGACGAAGCTGCGAATCTATCTTGCGAATCGACGGTGTATCTTTCGCATTGCCGAGATCGTCAAGCCCTTGATTAATGACAGCCTCTTTTGCCTGAGCAATCCGTTGAATATCGGTGACGATACCCTTGAGGCTTGTAATCTGCTCAGGCGTCAGTTTGTTGCCGTCCCCAAATTGCTGGAGGAATGCATCGAAGTCGCCGGAGAATCCGCGGGCGTGAGCGATGGAATTTAGTTCCGCCTGCGTGATGCGGACACCTGAACCTTGACCCGCTGCGAGACCCGAGAGTGCCTTGACAGAGCCGAGTGCGGCGCCCATCGCGCCCCTGCCAACCATGTCGTTGGCTTCGCCCAGTTTCTCGTTTTGCGTCTGATAGGTCTGCAAATCCTTGTCCCACTTGCCCCGAGTGTATTGGAATTCCTTTTCTATCTTGGCATCCCCGCGCGCTGCCTGGGCGTTGGCTTGCCCCTGCTGCTGAATCACGATTCTCTGCTCGCCCATCGGATCGATATCTTTGAGTTGCTTTTGCAACTTCGCGGCCGTTGCGGTATCTCCGGCATTTTGGGCAGCGACCAGTTTGGCTTGAAGGTCGCCTTTGACCCCGCCGGATTCCGGTTTGTTTTGCGTCAGCAGTTTCAACCATTCTTCAATGGGCTTGTCAGGGTTCTGCTTTTGCCATGCCTCGAAATCCGTCTTCGCCTGGGGATGTAGAAGGGCGGCGGCCTGTGCATTATGCTCCGACACTTCCGATTGAGCGAGAGCATGCGTATCGGACTGCTTTTCGGGCATCTCTGCGTTTTCGGTTTCCTTGCCTGTGGTTTCGGCTTGACGCAACGGCACATCGGCATTCAGATTCGCCGTCTGCGCTTCCTTCTCGGCGTTCGCCTCATCAGCCGTGACGGCCTTGTTTGCCTGCCCGAGCAATTGCTGATTATGCAGCGTCGTGCCGGGTATCTTCGCTGTCAAACCGGGCGCAAGGATGCCGCCGAGCACGTCCGCAACCTTTCCAATGCCGTGCAGGATGGGATTCTGGACCTGATTCACGCCCGGGCCAGTCGTCTTGAGCCGCTGCACTTCCGCCTTGTCGCCTGCCAATGTTCCTTTCGCGGCTGGTTGCTGTGCCGACGTATCGACATCAGGACTGCCCGCGCCGAGCTTCTGAGGCCCTACAGCGGGCAGATTCAGTCCTGCGGCGGCTCCGGTAGCCTGATAGGGCGCAATCGCCGGCTGCCCCGGTCGCCATTCCAGCGCCGCCTTCTTTAGCGCTTCATCCGGATTCAGATCATAAGGGCTTGTGCTCATTAAAATAACCCCGTCGCCGCTTCAGCGCCATTCAGCACGTCGGTACCAAAATTCTGCCCAAATTGCTGCCAGTACCCGGGCTTCTGCTGTCCCGCGATTTGTGTCGCTTGATTCGCTAGTCCCAGCGCATTGTTGCCCGCGTTTACATCGGTCCCATAAAGCGCTCCGAGCCCGCTCAAACCAGCCTGCGACTGCTTGGCCTTCAATTGGGCGTCTTCGCTCTGGATTCCGGCATTGGTCTGCGAAAGCCGTTCGGAAGCGCCGCGCGAAGCATCTGCGGTTGCCGCTTGCCCTGAACCGATGTTCCGCGTGCGCGCCGCCCTCAATCCAGCACTTCCTGCCGCGCCTGCATTCGAGCCACCGGCGGTCTGCTCGGCAGCCGTGGTCATCTGGCCCTTGGTGGTCGGATTGAACCCCTGGGGATTGACAGCCTCGGCGGTCAGAGCAGGTGCCAGCGTGGAATTGACGCCAAGAGCCTGCGAGGCGTACTGATTCCCAAGGCCGGATTCCTGCCCATAAAGGTTGAATGCGTCTTTGCGCGCGCCAGTTCCTGTCATGGTGTTTCCTTCCAGATTCTAGCAAGTACCCAGTTTTCAAGGATTCCGCAGCCAAACCGCTTCAGCCGCTTCAGGTATCCCCGCGGCACGTCCGGGCCAATGGTTGCAATCACATCGTCATATCCAAGAGCGGTCATTCTGGGTTTGGCCGCTTCGATCAGTTCTCCCAGAGCCACGAGCCGGAATGCTGGCACATCGTAATCGTGATCCATGACCAGCCGAGCCTCGGCGGTCCTGTGAAACGACAGCATCATGCGCGGATTATCGTCTTCGTCGACCACCACCAAAGCGGTCACGAAGTTCCTGCCCTTGAAGTCGATCTTCTCGTTTCCGAACTTGGACGGAGCTTTGGCATAGATCGCCCGAATCTTCTCATGGTCGCGGCGTTCGATGCGTCGAATCATCATTTGCGCCTCGGCGGGATGGATCCCCGATAGGGAATCGGCCCGTAACCGCTGATCTGCCCCGGAGACCCTGTTCCTGATCCCTGTCCGGCAGGCATCGCCGGTTGCGAATTCCCCGTAGCCGCAACCGGCACAGGCCTGATCCCGCCAGCCGTGTGAAATGTCACTGGCGAAGAGGGCGACGTCGGATAATCGCACGTCACGGCGTAGTGAAGCGGCTCGGTTCCGACAGGGATCCTTACATCACGGTTGGGGCCACTGTAGAGCGTGATGGGTGCAGTGAACGACGGGTCTGCGACCGAAGCCGCATGAAAGTGATAAGTAATCCCGCGATAGATCGGAGCGTAGTGGACCGCCTGAAGATGAGCCACGCCCCCGCCGGCAAAGACTCGCAACTCATCGACTGCCGGAGGAGCGGGAGCTTCCTGCGCTTTTGGCTGGGCATTGGTCTGCTGGCCGATATTCTTGATGCGCCCCATGACATCGTCAAAGGCCTGGGTCAGCCAATGCCCATAGGTCGGCATGGTATTGAGCGCAGCGTGATTTTTGACTCTCTCGGCCATTAACTTGTACCTGAATTCGATCCTCTGACCGGCTGCCACGGAGCACGTTTCATGTTCACGACCATCTTCTGCAGCGAGAAATAACTGTCCGTGGTTCCAAGGAACGGAGCAGCGGAAATCCGGAAGGCGCACCGACTGGTAATGACGTTGATTCCGATTTCAATATCAGCCCCCGGTGGCTGAGTCTGCGCCAGATTTGGTGTTGCTGGCAACGGATTCGACAGCGAGCACATGTAAGGCGTTGCTGCAACCGTGCCGATCGAAGGAATAAACATGGTCAGATAATCGTACTGCTTTCGGTGCGAGCCCAACTGCAAAGCCGCTTCCGCCTCATGGGAAACGAAGAAATAGGTTGTGTAGTAGGCCGGAATCAGGCCGAAGTCATCATCAGAGTATTTGGCCGGATTGAGCGTATAGGACTGCGATCCCCCGGCGTTGTTTACACCACCGAAGCACATGACGGGATTTGAACCGCCCCGGTACATCAATTCCCCACAGAAAGCGTTCACGGTCCACTTCGTCCATTTGCGCGTAAGGTCGGAAGCGATCATTTTGCCGGTAAAGGAAATGTGAACCGGAGGCAGAGACCCAATCTGCTCCGTTGCCAGGTTCCGATAATCAAGGACCAAAACCTGCATCTGCCCGACTGCCACAGGAATGCCAAAGTAAATCCGCTTGTTTTTCTGGTCATTCTTGGTCCAGCAGAATTGAACAAGGTTCGGCAGGATGTCGAGCGGATCCCATAGCGACTGAATCTCCTGCGAGCACTTCTCGGGATTTCTTCCTGTAAATACATGCGCCCCATCCGGCCCGCTCCATGCCATGAATCCCTTGCCGGCTGAACCTATACCTTGAGGATTGCGCGCCACGGAGGCGATCGACCATGCTCCACATTCGTCATCGACTTCCTCAACATCCCAGCCAGAGGGCTCGGTCGACTTATTGTCGCTGGCCTCGTGCACTGCGTTTCCAGTCACGATGTAGAGCGTGTTCCGAATCACGCCATGATTCATGATCGGCGTTTCATCGTCTTCGGGTCCGAGGACTCCCGTCAGTCCATCAAAGCCTTCCGGGTTGTCGATGTAGCTCACCCGCTCCTGATTCTGCAAATAAGGCTGATCGGTGTAGATGAATTCACAGTCTTTGAGATTGAGTCTTAATCCCGAAGTCGCGTTTTGCCAAAGCAGGATGATTTCAGTGTCGGGTGGAATGGTTTCCGGCGTGAGAGCTGAGAACGTCGATTCAAACCATCGATATTGAAACGGTGATCCTGTGGACACGTTGGGAACCGTGATAACAGTTTGACTCAGCAACCCCACGGTGGGGCTGTAGATTTGCATGACCAATTGCCCATTGGTCCCTGTCTCCCAGCCAATTTTCACGCGGAAATCATATTGCGTGTTTGGCAGCAGAATCGGATTACCATAAGCGTCTTCAAAGGCTGGTTGTGAAATCTGCCCGCTGATTCCCCCGCTTGAAATGATCTGGTAAAAGAATCCTGGAACGATCGAAGCAACGCAGGACCCTGAACTCGCCGCGGGCGTGTAGGTCCAGCCCAAGGGAGTGTTGGTCGGGAACAGAAGCCCTCCATCAAACCCCATGTTGAGGAAGTTCTGCACCTTGTTCCGTTCGCCCCACGCTTGCAAACGGCTGGCGTAGGTGAAGAATCCGGCACAGGGACCGAGAACGACCTGCGCAGCCAGATTGTTTCCCGGAATCGAACAGCCGGTGGCGGCATAGAGCGTGTTGTCGGAGAAATCGAGCAGAATAGACGTCGTGGTGTTGTCGTTGATCTGGGTCGCCGTCGAAACAATCAGGCCGTTGACCTGCGCGGCTTGCGGAATATAGAAAAAGTAGGCGCCGCCCGCCCCCGTAAAAAGCAGGATGCGCCCGGCCACATTGGATGGACCGATGGCCAAATTCGACACTGACGGGTACTGACCTCCGTTGGCAATGAACGTAGCCGGGGGCGAGGGCGCGGTGATGGCTCCTGAATCAAGCAGGAAACACTGCTGGACCTGGTGGAGGCCGGGCGTCATCTGCCCATAGGGCGTCACCGTCCCCACGCTGGTGGTGGTCGAGTTCGGCCCATACTGCTGGTATTGGAATTGCGTGGGGGAAATTACATCCGTGACAAAGAAGATTCCGTTCCACGCAAAACTGATCGATCCCCCGGACCATGTGCCATCCGTATAACTCAAAGCAATGGTGAACGTCGTTGCGGTCGGAGCCGTCAGGACAGTGAAATAGTTCAGTTGAGGATTGGCATTTGCCAGCGGCCAGATATACGTCACGGTCCCGGTGTCCGCTCCGGATGCAATGTCGGTGTCGATAAAGGCATAGGTAAAAGTCGTTGGCGTCGGGACTGTCGTCACATACCACTGACCGGCTAACTTCGAGTTAGTCACTGGGGTAACATTCACCACAGAACCAATCTGCAATCCATGAGCAGACGCCATTGTCACCGTGACAACATCGCCCGAGAGAGAGATATTGGTAATCCCTCCGCCTACCGTGGTGGGGGTAACTCCGGAAATGTTGATGATATTGTTCGGCAACAGTCCATGTGGGACTGAAGTTGTTACTATCGCAATCCCCGCCTGGGCTTCATTGTTAAGCACGATGGAACTGATAACTCCGCCAACTACCGAAGCTGGCACATTGGTAATCTGCGCCTGATAGCCGATCTGCAGTCCATGCGGTGTAGCGGTGTTACTGGTGACGATGTTATTGGCCCGGATAAGGGTGTTTCCCGAACCACCGACCGTCGCCGTCCCTCCTGTTCCTGCCTGTGCCGTCGAGAAGTTAGAAAACAGCTTTAATTGGGTTCCATTGAGGATGCTGCTTACCCCCCATGTAGCGTTGAAGAGTCCATTCGTATTTCCGGCAATCGTAATTCCCTGTCCCGGAACAAATGAGGCAGTGGAAGCTAGAGTAACCAGCAGGCTGCTGTAATAACTGGTAGTTCCGTGAGTCACTAAATCAACCGTCGCAATAGCCGTCACGGCAACCGCGCCGGGCACAAAGGCCGTAGTCATCTGCGAAGACGGAAGAGCGACAGAAACGACCGTGGGCGGTGCGCCGGGGCCGTCCTGGGTCACCCGCCAGAGATGTGACCCATCCCATTGAAGGGGAATATCTGCCCCATGAACTCCGTCCGAGAGTGCGATGTATTCGCGACCAAAAGCGGTGACGCTCGAAGCCATCGTGGCTGTCGAGAAATAAAGCAGAGTCGCCGTGCCGGGAGAGATTGCGACCTGTTCCAGCCAAAGACTGCCGTCTGAAGTGAAATAGAGATTTTGGGGAATCCCGGTGGGCTGGACGTAGCTTTTCTGGTAGACGATCATTCCGGATGCGATCAGAGCAGCGACGAAGACGCGCTGAAGCCCCGGTCGCGTCGACACGGAGCCGGGCAGGTAGATCACATCCGAATTGTCGGGCGACACGCCTTCGGGAATATCTGGGGGCGAAAGCTCTGTATTCAGCGACGAAAACAGACTCAGGGGCACATCGACCGAAGATTGGTCAACGACCGCCACTCAGCACCTCAGATGGGGTTCTTGGAAAAGCACGCCGTGAAGGACAGGTTCACGATATTGAGCGAGGCGTAAGTGACGTTTCCCGCCTGGGTTCCGTAGGTGGCAAACACCTGCACCTTGCCATTAGCCTGCGTGGTGCCGGGCGCGAAGACATAGACCAGACCCGATGCCGCTGTTCCGGCCGCTGGAGCCTCATAGATTTGAACATCATCCGGCACGTTGCTCGACGGCAACACTGGGCCTGTGACGTTGACAAACGACAGCACGTCCCCGTTGCCGGAACCGGGATAACTTCCCGCGAGAGCGATCGTGCCCCGCGCAATGAAGTGATTGCCTGTGAAATCCACGCTCTTGATGGTTGCGACCATTCCCATAGAAATTCTCCTTTACATCGTTCCCCAGCCGGAATGCCGGCCGTTCGAGTAACCCTGCCTGCGGTGATTTCCTCTTTGCTCCCTGCGTGCATCCCGATTCGTCATGCGTTTCATCGCTGCCATGCCCTTGGCTGCGAATGTGGAGCCCACAGCCGCGTCTTCTGCCGTGCCTCGAGAGTTACAGAACTCCGCCGCCACATAATGCGCCAGCGCGTCTGCAGAGCGAATCAAGGGCACGAGGGCAGTGCCCGAAGACGCAATGTCGGCCAGATAGCTTGCGTAGCGGATCCGGACATCTCGCTCGATCAAAGCTCCGGGCATGTAGATGGCATTGCCGCGCCAGTCCCAAAGACCGAGCCAGTTGGTTTTTACGTTGTCCGGCAAACCATCGTTGACCGGATTCATATCCGTGAACTGGTTTTGCGTTCCGCTCTGCCGCTCCCAAAGTCTCAAAGGGAGAATGCAGTCAAAGGGCAAGAGTGGAGCTTCGGGCGCCGTGTAGAAACTGACGCCATCGAAGTAATACTGGCAACTCATCCAGACCTGCACCGACGGGTCGTTGAGGGCCACCACCGGCAAACCGAACAATACCGTCTCATTCGTAAATGCAGGGTTGCCAGCGTTGGCCAAGTCTTCCTGAAGATGCCGGAAAGCCGCATTTAGCAGCGTGAAAGTGTAGGGCTGGGTATCGGCCAGCAGATTGCCGGAAATCCCCTGAATCGCGTCGTTGATGCGGGCGCGGGAGAAGTTGAGAACCGTGTCCACCGTGTCGAGCGGAAGCGTGGCGGTGGGCGGAAGGATGACGGGCACGGTTCTCTCCTGTTACTTGGCCGGATTCGCCAGAATGTAGGCGTTGTATTCGCTCGGGTAAAACTCCTTGGCGCGCTCCCAGTCGAGCACCGCCGAGCACTTCGGGCACTTGACCGACTCGATATCGATCATCGCCTGACAGGCGGGGCAGTTCCCGGCTTCGCGGGGTTCCGCATCGGAGAGCCAAACTTTTGCCACTCCAAGGTATCGGGCAGCCCAGCGCGCCTGATCCCCGATCTGGTCACGCTTGTTGGCGCGCTCCAGAACGTCGGCGGCTTCAATCAGTTTCGCGCAGGTTTTGCGCAACTCGCCTTTAGCCTGGTTGATCTGCTCTTTTGATGCTTTGGGGGTTTCAGAGATAAACAGGCCCCAGCGCTCACGATTCAGGTCCGGCGTGTAACCGCGGCCGATGTACAGAATGTCGTTGGCGACGTCGATCCCGTTCTCGTAGCGGTTCGACATCTTATCCATGTCGATTGCCACTCTTTCCAGAATCATTCCCGGAATCTTCAGAGGCTTCGATACCTCCTCACCCTCCGCGCAGCCGGGAACGTAAAAGTTGCCCAGCGAACCGAGCGAACGCGGCCATCCCTGCGGGCCGACGTTGAAGATGTAGAGCATTTTTTCCTTGGCCAGATCCGCAATCATGGACGGCATCTGCTCCACGATCTTGTAGTTGCGCTTGCGGGCTTCCTCGGATACTGCCTTGCGGGCTTCATCCAGTGTGACGGTTGCCATGCTGTTCTCCTGTAAAGAATGCGTTGTCCGACATCGGCATTCCCAGTTCTTCTGCCGACCGCTTGAACGTCATGTCCTTAATGCGTTTTGAGGGCTTGCGGTGGATGGTCGCGCCGTTTGATACCGCCGAAACCATTGCATCGGCGTAACGGAAGGCGGGCTGAGAGTCGTCAAACACGTCATCGATCTTCTGATGGTTGCGTTTTCGGCGAGCTTCGAGCGGAGCCATGATGGATCGCTTCCGTTCCAATGCACTTAGGTTCCGGCTTCCGTTGATCGCACGCACCACCAGCGAAATCATCGAATGCGTCGGTTCTGAAGGGAAGGCATAAGCGAAAACATACTCCCCCTCGGCTGGATAAGGCCCGAGAGAGGGCGTGTTCAAGTCACGCTCTTTCGAGTCCCAGGCTTCGCGCGGACCCGCAAAGTCTTCCGCCGATTGCCACTTTTCGAGTACCCAGGCGTGAATATCGTCGTAAAGTTGCGTTTCGCGCATCTCGAACGAACCGCCGCCCCAGTCACCCCCCAGCAGATAGGTCCGGGAATCCGACCACACTACCCGATAGAGGGGACGGCTAAAGGCATTCAAGCCGAACCGCTCCATCGGGACTGTGGGCAACTGTTGCGGTGTTTTCAAAGCTCAGTACCCCGCGGGAATTGCGATGGTGTCCATGAAGCACCCAAGGCGGACATTCTCGTTGCCAACCTGCACGCCCGTCCAGAGATAGAAGAAGCTCGAAGACTTCAAGCCCCCGCTCGCTCCGTAGGACGGGAAGATGGTTTGACCGCCGACCTCGTAATAGTCGATGGCCTGGTTCTCGCAACGGAAATACTCCTTCATGCAAACGCCGTCGATGCGGCCCTGCTTGGCATGGATATTCCCTTCGCCATCGCCCACGATGGGATACCCCATGAAGGTCTTCGGCGTGTGCTTCTGCAACATGTCCTGCGAGGAATCGCCCTTCAACTGATTCTGAATGACCTGAGACACCGCGATGCCGGTATTCTCCCATGCGGCCAGCATGTCGGGCCCCATGTTGAATTGCAGGTTTTCCTCGACCGCCTTCATGGCGCCGACCGCAATCTTCATCTGACCGGTCAGCCGGCGCGCTTCCGATTGGGTCAGAGTCAGACCCCCGCCGTTGACGTAGGGCATGATCAGCTTCCCCGGGTAGGCGGCGCGGCTCAACCCGCAGACGGTCCCGGTATTCAAGGACGCTGCGAAGGTGAACAGACCATTGAGGCCGGAGTTCGACACGCCCGCAGATCCGGAAACCAGCAGCGGATAGCCGGCCGTCAACTGCGCAGCCAGCGGAGCCGCAAGCCAGAGAGTCTTGTTGGCGGCATCGACCGACTGTACCGTAAATGTGGTGACGAACGTCCCGTTGATCGCCGTCCAGCCGTCGACGGGTTGCTGATCCTGGAACTGGTTGGCATTGTTGACCAGAATGAAGTTCTGGCCTGCCGGGGCGGTCGTGGCTACGGTGTCGAGGGTGTTCGATCCGTCGCCCTGGGTAAACACCGCTTCCATGTAGGTGTTGAAGTTCTCCATCGCCCGCTTCATCAGCAGTTTGGAGTAATCCTCAATCGCCTTCTGGTCGGTGTTCGTGGAAATCTCGGCCTGCTTGGTCCATTGCGAGCACTGGAAGAAGTAGGTCGGGACCAGTGTCATAAAATCGGTGATCGGCGCAGAGCCGGTGCCGAGATCGCCGCCGTCCGGATTGCCGGATGTGAAGGTGCCGCCAGCCAGAAGTTCCAGAGGAACGCGGGTGGGGCGCGAGGGAACGACTTCA
>Ga0210395_10000189_pt1 | contig 47928 bp, 71 predicted proteins | sample IncBWH4OmetaG_FD_150861 | JGI IMG/M metagenome (GOLD analysis project Ga0210395, IMG submission 150861) | Forest soil microbial communities from Barre Woods Harvard Forest LTER site, Petersham, Massachusetts, United States - Inc-BW-H-4-O ...
CTGGAGGGGTTGCAGAACCTCGCCGCCGACTACTTCGGTACTCATCCGCGTTGGAATGAGTTTGTCCAGGCTGCGAACCGTATGGTGATCGCCAATGGCTGATGGTGATACCCCAATCGTCGAGGAAAAGCCGTGGTGGTCCGCACTTGACGCTGAGCACCAAGGGCATGTGCAGAATAAGGGTTGGGAGAAGCTAGGCCCAGCCGAAGCCGCCATCGAGCTTACCAAGGCTTGGAAGGGCGCTGAGAAGCTGATTGGCATCCCCAAGGACGAACTCCTGCGTATGCCAAAGGCTGACGATGCCGAGGCTCAGAAGGCATTTTGGGGCAAGCTCGGGGCGAAGGAAAAGGCTGAGGAATACCAGTTCACCGGCCAGGACAAGCTCGACCCGAAGCTGGTTGAGACGGCCCGCGCAGCCGCTTTTGAGCTTCGCATCCCTGCCGACAAGGCGGATGCGTTCATGCAGAAGTTCGTGGCCTACGAAGGCTCCAGGGCCGAAGCCAACGCCGCTGCTGCAACCGTGGCGAAGAACCTTGAACTGGAGAAGCTACGGGCCTCGTGGGGGCCTAATTACGATGTGAACCTACTCGCGGCCCAAAGAGCAGCTTCCACCATCCCAGGGATCACTCCAGAGGCCGTGACGGCACTTGAGAGCACGGCGGGATATTCCGTTGTCATGGAGATGTTCCGCAACCTCGATGCCCGCATGGGCGAAGCCAAGTTCCACACCGGGGACAGCACCACGATCGCTCCGGCCATGACCTATGAGCAGGCGTTGGCTGAGAAGGCCGACTTGATGCGTGATAAGGTCTTTGTCAACAAGTGGATTAATGATGGCGATCGGAGCCCTCAGCGGGTGAAGATTGCTGAACTTGACCGATTGATCGCGTCCAATCCCAATCATCTTCGTAGGTAGAGACCATGCACACAGTTGAAGACAGAGACGGGATGCGTGTTCTCGTCGTTACCTCCATGCAGGATTTGTCAAGCATGCAGAGTGGTTCTCTTGAAATCATTGAAGGGAACAAACTCGAAGAGCCGACTGCTATTGTTCATGCCAATGACATAGCAAAATACTACGGCTTGGATATCAGGGATGTTTGGCCGTTAGTCCATGCCAATGCTATGGGGCAACGCGTATCATATAATTCTACGCCCACGGAGGACAAAGACAGCCCTACACCTGGAAAGCCAATTCTTCCCATGACAAAAAACTCTAATCGTAATGAACGGTATTGGGTTGATGGATACGACACCCACGGTAACAAAACCAAGGTAGAGCGTGTTCGTCGTGTTCCCTACGTTCAAGAACCAGACGACGGCGTGTACGCGAAGTACACTGACGTTCTCTATTTCGCCGACAGCCAGGGTTGGACTAAGGGCGGCGGCAAGCCGAAGTCGAAAGAAGCTCAGCAGACCACCAGCGACCTGTCGGTTCTCTCGCAGCAGATTGCCGAGTTGACCAAGCTTATGACCATGCAGGTTCAGCTTTCCCTCGATGAGAAGAAGGCCCGTAAATGAAGGTCAATGTCGAAAAGCTTAGGCTGATCGCTGACTTGGTGCACCCTGTCAAAACCAGGGTGTTCCTCACTACCTCGAATTGGGCGCGGATCGCAGCCGAGATTAACCTGGTCTACAAGGATAGCCTTGTGATGCCGAGCGGCAAGCCGACGCCTAAGAACTTTAGGGAGATGGTGATCCGCTCGACCACCTTCATCAACTCGGGCACTGACGATCAGGACGTGTGTAATCTGCTCAACGACCCCGAAGAAGCCCGCACCCCGTTCCGATTTAGAGAAGCCAACTTTGCAGTGAGGCGCGCATGACTATAACTTACTCGTACCTCAGGTACGGGATATGAAGGTCTTCCTCGGCTGCCCAATGGGTGAGAACATTATCCCGCAGACCGCACTAGCAATTCTAGGGCTTGTCAGTACCAGCAAACTGGCAGCGGTCTCATTTGCTCAGGATGGATACATTGATCGTAATCACAACGGGATTGTTGGGAACGCTCTTAGCCTCGGCATGGACGCAATCTTGTTCGTCGATAGCGACCACGAGTTTCCATCCGATAGTCTCGATCGCCTCATCGCCAGGAAGAAGGACATCGTGGGATGCCAATATCGGATGCGACAAACCCCCTGGGGCCTTATGCCACCGTGCAGCTTGAATGGGAACCAAGACGAACTCGATCATGGGTGCCAGGAAGTGGAATGGCTCCCCAGCGGCCTTATGCTTGTCCGTACAGATGTGTTTCGGAAACTTCCATTCCCTTGGTTCCCCAACCTGTATGGGAAGAAGTTGGAGGATTTCGTAGGCTCAGACCGATCATTTTCCCGCAAAGCTCGCGGCCTGGGGGGATATAAACTCTGGTGCGACTTCGACCTTAGTGATAAAGTAACGCACATCACGCGGGTCTCAGTGCGCCGCGATGGCACCTTTGTTCACCCTGGTACTTCTCTCGACGGAATTTGTGAGGTAGGTTAATGAAACTGTCCACCGCAGGAGCTACGTTTATCGCCAGCCTTGAGGGCACCAAGCTTGTAGCCTATCAGGACGTGGCTGGTGTCTGGACGATTGGCTGCGGCCATACAGGAGACGTGAACCCAGGCGATCATATCACCCAAGATCAGGCTATGTCACTCCTGCTGATGGACACGGCTCGCTTTGCCAGGGCAGTGGACTTCTACACCAATGTCCAGACCCAAACCAATCAGAACGGGTTTGATGCGATGGTGAGCTTGGCCTATAACATTGGGGTCAACGCTTTCCTTGGCTCCTCGGTTCTGAAAAAGCACCTGGCGGCTGATTGGTATGGTGCCCAAGCTGCCTTCCTCTTGTGGGATAAAGCCCATATCGACGGGTGCCTATGCACGGTTCCCGGCCTCCTCAACCGCCGCAAACAGGAAGCGGCCCTCTATTTGAAAGCTGTCTGATGGCTCTCCAGTTCTCTACCACCTACCGCAATTACATGCTGAACAACAGTTCATCGGGCGCGAACATCGTCAATGCGCTGCTCGGCTCAGGCTCCAACCTTCTGGTCTATGACAACTCGGCTGGTGTCCCGGCCACGTGTGCGGCTTCGGCAACCGGGAACCTCCTGGCGACGATCGCCCTCGGCACCCCGGAAAGCTCGACGGAACCATTTGCTCAGGCTACCGCTGAGACAATGACCCTATCGGGCCTGACTATCGCCGGCACCGCGTCTGGTGGCTCCGCTGCTACGCCTGGGTACTTTCGCCTGGAAACCAGTGGCGGCACCACGCATATTCAGGGCACCGCTGGCATTAGCTCGGGCGACCTGTCCTTCAACGGAACGATCACCAATGGGCAGACGATCGACATTACTGGCTTCACGATCACCGCGCCTGGTGCGTAAACCGTGGCTTTTGGTGCGAGGATACAGGGCTCCGTCAATGTAAACGGTAGTGGGGGGCCTGTTTCTACAACTCTTTCTGCGATAACAAATGGCAACATAGTCATTTTATGCGCTGCTACTACTGGTGCAGCACCAGTGGTTTCAGACAATCAAGGAAACTCCTATTCCGCTGGGGAGGTAATGAACTATGCTACTGGCGCGATCTTTGCCATTTATTACCTCCTAAATTGTACGAACGGCCCAACGACATTCTCTATGAGTTCTGCGGGGGCGGGGATTACCCAACTCTCCGCAGAGGAATTTACCGGAACCTCTACAGCCGTTTATGACACCGGCAATCAAGCAAATGACGCATCCTCGGGAGAATTTTTTACCCCAGGGAATATAACCCCATCGAGCTCTGGTGAATTATTAATCGCTTATGCGCAATCTAATAATTACCCTATATCCCTAGCTGTTGATAGCCCATTCACAATCGGGGAAGCAAGCGTTACTCTTCCTCATATCGCTTCCGCATATTACCTCGATAGCGGTTCTTCTGCGATTACAAGCACGTTTGATGGCGGCTCTGCTAACAACGGGGGCATCTCTGGCATTATTGCTATATCCGCTGGTGGGTCTGCTGCTACCGCTTCCCTCGCGGTTACGATGCCAGACCTTACCTTGGTTGGCACCGCTACCGTTCCGATCGCGGCCACCCTCGCTAAGACGATGCCGGCTTTCACGTTATCTGGCACAGCCACGGTTCCTGTTGGTGCCACTCTCGCCGTCACGATGCCCAACTTCACGCTGGCTGGCACCGGGACAATTATCACTGCCGCGACCCTAGCTAAGACGATCGCTGATCTTACCCTGGCTGGCACGGCTACGGTATCTGGTGGAGTAGTCAGCGGCACACTCGCTGCCACTATGCCTGCCTTCACCCTGGTAGGAACAGCCGGGGTAATCTCAGCCGGCAGCCTCGCCGCCACTATCCCCAGCTTTACCCTGGTGGGTACGGCCCAGGTTCTCTCTGTCGTTACCGCGGCTCTGGCTGCTACGTTCCCAGCCTTCATCCTGACCGCCACTGCCCTAGTAGGCAAGGCTCCGGTGCCACCCCCGCCTGATGGGGTTTCCAATTTCATCATGCAGGGTTTGCTGCTAGGGACGATAGTGACCGATGAACCGATCGCAGCGGGGGCTTACAAGGTCTCTGTGTCTGCTCGGTGGAACCAAGGGTCGAAGATCACCATTGGCACGATCAATGGCCCCGCGTATTCCTGGACCAACAATAGCCGGCGAGGGGTGGCTTTCCCGCTTGGGCAACTGGTGGTCACAGTGCAGAACGCGACATCGGTAAAAATCGTTATCTCTCCTAGTTGACACCAAGCCTACCATAGCGTAATCTATCTATTCGGTCGGGCGTATAGGGCGTCGTGTAATGCGCGCTTCCCGCCCTCGGGCTTCGCATGTATCCCCGCCTTTAGGCCCCCTACAGGGCACCGGTGGCGACCATGTGGGCCGCGCGCCCGACCGAATGGGGATACGTGTGAAGCGGCCCCCCGCACCCTACCCGCCCGACCGGCCCCCGCAAGGATACGGCTGTAGAGCAGTTACTCTATTGGCCTTAACCCTTGTGACAGGAGCCCTCCGTGGCAACTCTCGCCCCTTTTGAAACCAGCATGGAGACGGTGCAGTTTAACACCACCTTCGAGATGCTGTTGCAGCAAGAAGTCTCCAAGCTTCGCGGCATGGTAGACAGCAAAGCTTATGTCGGTCGTATGGCCCAGGTGGTCAACCAGATTGGTGCCCTTGAGTTCAAGCAGCCCGCTGGCCGATACTCTCCCCTCCAGTTCCAGATTGCTCAGTACACTCGTCCGTGGGTGCAGCCGACCGACCGTGACATCGCGGTTCCGTTCGACACCTTTGACGAATTGAAGTCCATCGCCGATCCGAAAGCTGCCATCAGCATGTCTGTGGTTGCAGCGGCGAACCGCTTCTACGACGATCTTATTATCAATGCCTTTGCCGGTACTACCCAGCGTGGCCAGGACGCACAGACCCTTACGGGCGAGACGTTCCCCACTACGGTCAGCACGACTACCAGCGCCTCGGCCCCGTTTGGCGGCTTCGTGGTGGCTGATACGTTTGGTGCGGGTGCCAGCGTTGGCATGACCTTTAACAAAATCCGTGAAGCCCAGCGCGTTCTTCGCCACTACGAGAACAACCTTGCAGCGGAGAAGCCTACCCTGGTGGTTGGTTCGCAGCAGATTTCTGATTTGCTCGGCCAGGTCGAAGTCATCGACAAGTCGTACAATGACAGTGCGGTTGTTGAGCAGGGCGAAGTCACCAGCATCCTCGGGACGATGATCGTATCGAGTGAGCGTCTGAACACCAGTTCCAGCAATACGCTGCGCAACTGCTTCATGTTCGTCCGCAGTGGTATGCACCTTGGCATCTGGAAAGATATGTCCACTCGGATCGACAACCGGCAGGATTTGTCTTCGCAGCCTTGGCAGTTGTATTCGATGATTTCCGCTGGCGCATGTCGCACCCAGCTTGGTAAGATCATCCAAATCAATTGCGCCGATACCACCGGCTCCGACATCACTCCGTAATCGCTGGTCTGAAAGGAAGATATTTCTATGGCACAGCAATCTGCTCCGACGAGCGCTCTTTATAGCGTCACCGTCGCGGGTCTCGATCCTAACCAGAACTCGGGCTTTGTTACTCGTCCGACCGCTGGGCAGGGTGGTGCTGGCAGGCTTGTGGTTGCAACGGGCACGGTCCTGTTTGCAGCCACCACGGCCACCACTGTCGCGACCCGTATGGTTCGTATTCCCTCTAATGCTATCGTGAAGTCAGTCGCCTTTGCGCTCGACCTCGCTGGTGGTACGGCGACCACGTTGACGGGTGCGACCGGCCTGTTGTTCTCGGACAACGTTCTGGACGGCACTAGCACCATCAACGCCGGTTCGCTCACCCCCTACTCATCCTCGTTCTTCACGGCGACGACTGCGATGGCTGGTTACACCACGGCCTTCACCAACGTCACGTACCTGAACTCTGCTGGCAACTCGGCCACGGACGGCTACAATGTTCCCTCCTCTAGCACTCTGCCGATCTGGCTGGCTGTTACGCAGGGTGGACCTGGGCCGGTTCAGACGCCTGGCGCTTGGGCGGGCACTGGCGCAACCTCGCTCTCCACTTCGCCCTCCTACCACGTTGGCGTCGATCCGGGCGGGTTCTTCGATGTGTTCTTCCAGCCGACGACCACGACCAACCTTTCGGCTGCGATGAACTTCACCTGCGAAGTCACCTACGTAACTACGTAAGATGGCTGACACCTATCAATCTATGGTGATGGGCGCGGAGCTTGTAGCTGGCAGTGGGGGTATCTCCACTGTCAACTCAACTCTTGCAACCCTAGTCGCCGATGGTGCCAGTCCTACGCAGGCCCATGTCACTGCGGTTGCTAACGCTGTTCTAGCCTTCCAAGGTGGGGCTCTCACTCCGCACGCGGCAGTCTTCCTCAACGTTGATACCACTCAAGTTCCCACGGCTTCCGTGCTCCGGGGTATCCTGTTGCAGATGGTAAGCCGTATGACCAACGGAGGGTTATCCCCCTAATGGCGCAGGTCAATTATTTCTTTTCGACTATCGTTCCAGCTGGTGGTGATCGTGCCTACACGGCTGCAAACTCTGCCACCCTTGGTGATTTGAACCAGGGTACATCCACTAACCTGGCGGACGCATTTGAGTTTCGTGTCAGTACCGGGGTCACTGGTTACACCAACCCCACCAAGCGCGATATCATCAACTTCCTGCGCCTCGTGGAGCGGTGGGTTCTCGATCAGGGTGGCTCGTCCACTAACTCGGGCCAGGGTCTCGATTACCTGATTACCGCTACCAGCGGCACAGTCGGTATTCCCTAATGGCTGGTCCCGCTGGCTTCCTACGCACCGATCGCTATGGCTTCGTCAGCGGCACCCTTGTTGCTGGCGTCACCATCCAGACGATTACCGCAACCACTGCGGCCCAAGCTGTTACGGTTCTCTGGACTAACCCGGTTGGCAGTGGGGTCATTGGTCGCATCAAGACAATCTCTATGGGGAACCATGTCGTCCCCGTTGCTGTTGAGCCAATGGTTATCGGGGTACAGTCCAACCCCACGAATGCCGCCACTGTCACTACGGCGGCTACCGTTGTTACCATCCCGTTCGGCGCTTCTGGTTCCAACAAATGCACGTTTGCCTACTCGGGCACGATCACGTTCAACGGCGCGAGCAAAGAGTTCTTCGATGCCAATTACTACCTTAACAACTTTGCTACGGCAGTTGGTTGGCAGCCGGGGATTTACGAGTTCAACGATGAACTGATTTGTGGCCCGAATACCAACGTGGTGATCTATAACAACTATGCCACTCTCGCCTCCACGATGGTTACGTTCGTGTGGGAAGAGTATGCGTTGCAGGCGATCTAATGGCAAACATGACATATGTGAACCGTTGCCCCCAGGCCATTGCGGCTACTGGTGGTCTCGGTTCCTACCCAGCGCCTGGCAATAACAGGTTCACTACGGTCGATCCTGCCCAGGTGTTCAACGCTGCGGAGAGTACCGCTTGGACGGTGCTGATCGTGGCGGCGAATGCTGCGGCGGTCACTGCCGGCTACGGGCAGAATGATCCTGGCTATGGGCAGGGCATGATTACCAATTATGGCACCTACCTTGCCAGCGTTCTAGCGGCTGCTAAGACTGCCGGATATACCCCTGGCACCGCAGCGGTGGGCAGTATCACCCCCAATGGTATCTGGACCTGGCTCTACAATGCCACGGCTCTGAACGGGACCATCCTCGCACCAGGTACTTGATATGGCTGAATACACTACTAGCGTAGATATCGCCAACAAGGCTCTGCAACATCTCGGCGCACCGCTGATCGCCACCCTGGCGGACAACAGCAAGAACGCCGTGCAGATGAATTTCGCCTACGACAAATGTCGGCAGGCTGAACTCCGCTCTCACGTCTGGCAGTTCTCAATCGCCTATTCTACTCTCGCGGCTGCCAGCCCTGCCACCCAAGCTTTCCAAAATGGGGCAGTCCGCAATAGGTTTACGCTGCCAGCCAACTACGTTCGTATGGCCCAGCAAGACCCGCACACTGCTGGTGTTTCTAACCAGAATGTGACGGCTGGCCTCCAGTGGTCCGACTATTCTGTAGAGGGTACGATCCTTCTCACCGCGAACCCAAGCGTCCTTCTTCGGTACGCATCGGACATTACCACCGTCACGGCCTTCGATGCGCTGTTCGATGAAGCCCTGGCGGCTCGCCTGGCGTTCGACACGTGCGAAGTCATCACTCAGAACCTCAATAAGCGTGGGCAGATGGCACAGATTTACGCTGAGCGTATCGCTATGGCCCAAACCCTCAACTTGATTGAGACCGCTGCTGATGAGCCGACTGAGCTTGAAGCGATGTTCTCGCGCATTAATCAGAACCCTAATGGGCCTGTGCAACCACAACAGGGTGGTGGTAGAGGGCAACGGTAATGGACGCCTTCAAGGCTCCAGTTGACATCTACAATCGGGCCGCTCAGCATATGCACCTGCCTCGTATCGCTGCTCCTGGTGATATGTCTCAGGTAGCGCAGGAGCTAAACTTCGCCTACGACAAGATCAGACAGGCCGAACTACGCCGCAATCTCTGGAGGTTTGCCACCAGGAGGCAGCAAGTCAGGCCGCTCGACTACACGACGATGATTATAAAGCCCTTGTTGTGGCAGGCACCTACAGCCTACCCTGCCGGGGCCATCGTCTCTTATCCGCTGGGCAACTATTGGATTAGCCGGTTGCCTAACACCAATCAGGTGCCGAGCAACACCACGGTAGACAGCTACGGCGAACTGGTGTGGGATAGCTACTTCGGCCCTCTCACCGCGCAATCTTGGAACCATCAGGTGCCCGGTCAACCTGAGCCGTCGCAAGGCAGCGGGGGTAGTGCCGCGTATGATACCCCTGGTTCCGAGAACTACCAGGCTGGTGAGCTTGCTTTTGTCCCTATAGGGAATGGCACCGCAGTCCTGTTCCAATGCCTCCAGGGCACCAACATTGGGCCTCTTGAAGCCGAAGGATATGTAGACAACCACTATTACAACAAGGGGCAGATTGTCTCTTGGCCTAGCTCGGCGACCTTCATCTTGGGGCCGAATGGTGATACACTATCTGATGCGTCTGGTCTAGGCAATGTTCTATACCAGAGCACCAGCGACATCAACATCGGCAATGATCCCCAACTCACTCAACTTGGTCCTGGCTCTGGTGGGGCACCGCCTTGGGATGGCGTCACCAGTTTTGTGGTTTCAGACTACGCTTACGGAACTGACAATCAAATCTATCTATGTGTAGCACCCAGCACTGGCAACTACCCCGATGGTGTGGACGAGCAAGGGAATGTGGTTACTCCTGGCTCCAATCCTGTCACCGATTATGCCAACGCCTTCTGGCAGCCGCAGTATATGTATATGGGTATGTGGCAACCACTCGCCACCAATCCCGGTGCTCTGTCTATCCACTGGCAGCAGATACAAGCCAATCTGGTTCCGATCACCCTCGCGTGGCCAAGAGGCTCAAGAGGCTGGCCAGTCGGCACCGGCCCCGCATCAGAAGAGACGAGCAGCAATATCTATCGGCTCCCGGCGAACTGGATGCGCAGGGCAGCGGAAGACCCGAAATCGGACCTGGCTCCCTACCTGGGTGGACCGAGCTTCATCAACTACAAGGATTGGGTATTCGAGGGCGATTGGATGATAAGTCATCTGACGGGTCCAGTTCTATTCCGTTTCGTCGCCGACGTGCAGGACGTTACCGCATTCGATCCCATGTTCGCTGAGGCATTGGCCCTGGCCCTGGCGATTGAGTGTGCTTCTGCTTGTGGCAGTAAACGTCCTCTCAATGAGATTGTTAGTCTCTATAAGAACGTGATTGAGGATGCCCGCACGGTGGACGCCATCGAACAGGGCATGACAACCGAACCCGATGATTTGCTAATAGCCGTCAGATTTTAGGATAAGAAATGGCAACCTTGACCCTAGCTACTATGTCGGCAGCCCAGGTGCTCGCGACCAAGCTCATCACCGTCAACCAGGCCCTCACTACCCTGGCGGGCAACCCAGCCTTGTCAACGCCGCTTCTGTCCTTTGCAGGCTTCCCGCCCGTCCCTACTGACCTGGTGTCTAGCTCAGTTTTCAACGCAGCTTTCACTAGCGTTCTACAGGCTGAACAGACCGCCTTAGTAGCGGCCCTCGAAGCCCTCGGGGCACCCACGACCTAATGTCTCGTGCCAGTTATACCCAGCCTAATTTCCTTGGTGGTGAGTGGTCCCCATCAGCACAGGGTAGATTAGACCTTCCTCAATACAGGATGGCTCTAGCTCTCTGTCGTAATGCCATCGTAAGTGAAACAGGCTCGGTCAATCGTCGATCAGGTACAAGGTTTATATCTCCTACCAATAATGGTCTGGAGGCATTTGTATATACCCTGACACTCGGTCAGCTTGAGAATTATATTATCTGCGAGACCTATGACGGATCGAACTTGATCCTGCATTTCTTTCGTGGCAACCATGTCGTCACGTCAAATGATGAAGTGGGGATTAGCAACATCAGCACGGCAACCCCTGCTGAGATTACCACGGCTTCGCCCACACTTTGGGGAACGGGAACCCATATCAGGCTCCAAGTTGCCCCTCTAGCTACGCACGCTTGGTCCCCCCTGGTGAACCGGGATTTCGTCGTCACCAAGATCGACACTACCCATTTCACCTTAGCTGACGGGATCACGGATGCTGCCGTGGTGGGTACAACTTTTGTAGGTACCCAACCTTCCATCCAAGCAGCGTCGGTTGCAGGTTGGGACCCGAGCCAATTCGCTGGCACTGAGCTAGTTCTATTCAACGTTTTTACCGCGTTGGAGAACGGTATAATGGTGCCGACTTCTCATTTTGCGGGTGCCGGCAACCCCCAGGTCATTGAGGTTACTACTCCGCAGACCGTTTCAACCTGGGCCAATTTCCAAACTACCCCACTAATCTTTCAGGACGGGCCGTACCAAGACCCGATTACAGATACGCTTACCCTTACGGTAATCTCCAGTCCTTCATACACATTTACAGCGGCGGCAGGGGATTTCACTTCCAATCAGATTGGCAACCCCATTAGCATTGTTCTGGTGGCAAACCTTTGGGTAAGTGGCACAGACTACGCTGCTAACCAGGTTGTGGTGACAGACCCTATTACCAATGGGCAGTTCATCAACATCAACACTACGGCTCTTAGCGCTACCAATCTTGGGAACCTCCCATCCATCAGCGCAAACTTTTGGGCTCCCTATGCCAATGGCGCAGTCAGGGTGAATGGGTCGATCGCATCTATCAATTCCACCACGTCAATCGTTGTGACCCTTGATACTAGCGTACCCCCGCTCTCTAGCTATTTTCCACAGACCTATCAGCTTTCATTGTACAGCGACAAAAACCAGCTTTGGCCAGTCTGTGGAGTGTTCCATGAAGGACGCGTATGGTTTGGCGATACTGGTCAGAATATCAACGGGTCTTCGGTCTTTGGGTTTAGCGCTCCCTATGCGAATATGAGCCCGTCCGATACTTATCAGGAAGTCCTGGATAGTAGTGGTATAAATGAACAAATCATTGGCCCTGGTTCCAATCCGATCTTTTGGTTGGCTCCTGATGCTGGAGGTATCTTGTTTGGCACCCAGGCTGGTGAGTGGCTTATTCAAGCTTCCAATGAACAGAACCCGCTTACCCCCACTAGTTTCCAGGCCCACCAATATACTAAGTTCGGGAGCCTGGATACCGCTCAGCCGGTGCGTCCTGGCTTAGCTATCGTCTTCATTGATCGCTATTCGCAGCGGCTTATGGAGTACATCACTGATCCGTTCACCCGGAAATTCTCAGGGCGTCCCCTAAATCTAAATGCTCGTGGCCTGGGGAGACAGTCAGAAGACGTAGCTGGTATGACAGTGCTGGCATATTCCGAGACACCCGATCCGATCATCTGGACCTTGGGGAACAATGGTGGTTTCCTCGGCTGCACCTATCGCCGTCTCAGTGCCTTCACCACGGAAGCCCCGCTCTACAATGCTTTCCATCTCCATACATTAGGAAGTGGCTGGGGTATTTCATATCTCTGTGGCAGCTACACGTCAGATGGTGCCAATGACCAACCCTACTTCGTTACCCAGGATAGTAATGCGGTACACTATGTCGAGAGCCTTTATCCTCAATTCACTGACAACGATACGCTTCTAACAGCTTGGCCCGTCGATGAGGGAGTAACCGGGATTGAGTTTGGCACCCTTCAAGGCGGTGGCAATGATGGAGGCCCGCTACGTTGTGAGGGTTGCTATGGAGTTGATGATGGCGCGGGTCACATAGTCTTCTCAGGTTTGTGGTACTTCGTCGGTGATACCCTCACTGTATGGCTCGGTGGTCTCGACTTCCAAGATTACGTGGTGGCAGCAGATGGAACGATCACTGTCCCGTATGCGGCAGACGTGAAGGGGATCGGCACCCAAGCGTACCTTGAGAGTTTGAACGGGCTGAACCTCCCGCCTGCTAATTCTCAATGGCCTAGTGTATCTCAACTGCCGACTATCCCCATTTTGATTAGCGGCACCACTTACAATGTACCTGGTGTCATTGGGTTCAAATTCACCACGGAGATACAGAGACTTCGGCCTGACGATCAAGAGACCGCCCGCACCCAAGCTGGTTCTGCCTCGGGGCAATTGAAGCGCAACCATTGGTTCTCTGTGCTCCTGGCGGCAGGAGTTGCCAACACGATCAGCATCGGTTGTAATCCTAATGGCAACCTCTATCCTATGAGCCTGGATAACTTTGATACAGGCCAGCCCACACCTAACAACGTGTTGTTCTCTGGCGTCTTCCGAGATACAATTGAAAGCGATTACGACCTAGACGGGCAAATGTATCTAGTGCTCACCAGGCCCGCGCCATTCGTTCTTAACTCATTGACCGGATTTATGGAAGTGAATGAGCTATAATGGCTGACGCAGGTTCTTTCACACCGGATGTAACTAGTCCTGGGGATCAAACCTTTGGGGCTGGTGGTAGCATATTGGCTGGCATCAGCGGTGGCGACCTTACTGCTGCTGGTGGTATCGCCAGTGCTGCGGGTTCCCTCTTCGGCGCTATTGGTAGTTCACAGGCTTCTGAGGCTCAGGCTTCTGGATACGAACAGGAAGCTGCGCTCTACACCCAAGCATCTAACATCTCTGAGCAGGACGTGCAGATTGCTGGAGCGGAAGGCCAGGTTCAGACGGCTGCTGTTAAGCGCCAAATCGCTCAGACTGAGGGCACGGCTGCTGCGGTTGAGGGGGCTGGGGGCACTGGCCCTGGCGGCAGCAACGCAGCTATCGCTAATGAGAGCAATATCCAAGGCAACCTCGCTGTCGCTCAGACCAATCTCCAGACGCAGCTACAGAAGAATAGCTACCAACAACAGGCGACAGCTTACCAGGCTCAGTCAGCAGGAGCTACAGCAGCAGCCCAAGCAGCTAAGGCAGCCTCCAGTTCTGGCTTGCTTGGCGGCATCCTCGGTGCCGTAGGATCAATCGCGAAGATCGCTCTCCCGTTTCTCCCATAGGAGTTTAGATGCCGACTATCCCGATCTATGAAGCACCAGCTAGAGAAGTTGCGATCCCGGATCGTGGCGTCGAAGCTCTGGCTCAGGCCGGCAGACGGCTAGGGCAGCTTGGTAACGAGCGGGCTGCGGACATCTCTCGTGGTGCTGAGGATATAGCTCGTGGCGCTGCGCAGTTCGGCAACGACCTGGAGAACGCTGGCAAACTACAGACTGCCAATGCGGGCAACGCGGAAGTCCTAAACCTGGGGGCTCAAGCTGCAATCACCAACAACGCACTAACCCAGGCTTGGCAGCAGACGCTCGCGGGGTCCAACCCTACTGATCCTAATGTCAAGCAGAAGTTCATCGAGAACAATGTTGCGCCTGCCTACCAGGACTTGCTGAGCCAGGCTACTACGCCAGAAGGCAAACGCTGGATAGCCGAGCACGCAGCCCAGCAGGAAACTAGTTGGGATCATCTCACCAGTGCAGGCCAGGCTCAGCTTGTAAACACCCAAGCCACCACGGCTTACAGCACCGCCTTCGAGCATCTGAGTAGCAGCGTTGCCCTTGACCCCAAGCATCTTCCTGATGCACTCACTACTCTCCGTTCCCTCACCGACAATGTGATCGGTGCTGTTGGTGGCACACAGACCGCTGAGGATGCTGCTAAGCTCTCAGGCCCAATCTACCAGGAGCGAGCCAGGGCATTAGTGCAGCAAGCCTACACATCAGCGCTACGCGATAATCCCAACATGGACATGACCGCCTTCAAACAGAAGTACGGCGACATCATGGGTGGTGAGGGGATCGAACACCTAGACCAGACACAACATGTGTTCCAGGACCAGGCCCGTAAGACTGCTGATGAAGACCGTACCGCGCAAGAGCGCCAGGCTAAAGACCTATCCACTCAGAACTCACAGGCTGCTATCGGGCAGTTAATTAATCCTCAGACCGGGCAATACGTTGGTCCAACGGCTGGTAGCAACTGGCGGCTAAATGTTGTGACTGCTATTGGCAAGGGGCAGCTTACTCGCGAGGATGGCTCAGCCCTACTCGGCCTCCAGGATCGCCTATCCAAACCGCAGCAGGAACCCAATGACCCAGCTACCTTCCAACACTTCATGCAGCTTGCCGGTAGAGCACCTGATGACCCGCAGCGGCCGACGCTTGATCAGGTGTATGACACCATTGGTAGAGGGCTCGACCTAGCGCATGGGAGGATGGTGATCGACGCCATCCAACGGAAATCCCCGCAAGACATCGCCGACACCCAGCAGTTCAATGCGGATGCTGGTGCTCTAGCTGCGGCGGCTGGACAGATGGGCGGCAACATGGCAGCTAATGCCTATGCTGCTGTCGAGGCTCGCCGGCTATTCACAGATGGGTTCGCCAAGGCTAGGGCTGGTGGTTACACATCGGAGTATCTATCTCCAGATGGCCCGCGATCCTACACGAAGACCATCGACTTGAATAAGATCGCACAGGCAGCGACGAACAGTTCCGTGCACCCTGTTGCTGTTCCTACAACTCCAGTGCGCACTCAACCTAGCAATACTGGTAGCGGAGTGGTTCCTATTCCACCCCCCACTCCCCCCAAGCTCGGCCACTTCTTCCAACCTGGTGAGAGTGCGGATCAGTATTTGCGTAGGGAAGCTCAGTAATGGCTGACACGATGCCCCCGGCACCCGCTCCCGCCGTTCAGGACGCTGCTGTAGCTGCTCGGGTTGAAGGTGGGCATACGTGGGGAGACATCAACAACCACGTCACCCAGGCTGCTGGGGCGGCCGTGGACGCAGGGTATCACCCCGACACTGTTGCAGCCTACCAAGGCAATGCCCCCGCCTCTACAGCCGTTGAGAACGCCGAGACCCACCATGCAGTGGCGGCACACTCGCCCCCGGGGGATGAGACCAAGGCGATGCGCTTCAACTACGCTGACGCCGTGCTCAATGGCTCTGTTGAGGGGCCTACTCAGTTCGCCAAGAGTTGGGATGCAGGCAAGGCAGCGGCGGCACAGAGCGCTTTAGGCCCCCGTTCAACGCCCGCTGAAACCGTGCCATCCACTGAAAAGGTGGCGGACTTCCCCAAGCCCCAGGACATTACCGACACCGCTATCTCAGCCGTGCATGACCAGGGCTTGCCGCTCACCCCAAACAACATCAACACGGCGAAGCAAAACTTGGCGAAGGGATGGGTTAACACTGGCACACCCCCGGCACAGATAGCGCAGCAGGCCCCCGATTGGGTAACGAAGGCTCCATCGGCCCCCGTCAGCGACACCGTGCTCGGTATCTTTAGTGAGATTGAAAGCCACGGACGCAATGTTCCCCCGAGGACAATTCAAGGCAATGGCCACACCGAAAACGTCACTGGCCCCTGGCAGGTCACTGATGACACGGCTAAGTCGTATGGGGCTGATCCTGCTAAGCTCACTGACCCCGCCTATAACAAGCAAGTTGCTGGCACCATCCTCACTGACTTGTCTCGCCGCTACAATGGTGACTTGCAAGCGATGGCGGTGGCCTACAATGCCGGCCCAGGGACAGCAGACCGGTGGATAAGAGATGGTCGTGATCCCAGCGTTCTGTCACAAGAGACACAGAATTATCTAAAGACTTTGAGCACCATTGCTCCTGGCATGGGAGACCTTACACAAGGCCACCGCGATGCTGTCTATGATCCCCTTACCTCCAGTGGCGTACCGAGTGAGGAACCCGATCTAGCTGCCGGCTGGGCCGCGCTAAAGGGCCTTCCTGCTGATATCCAGAAGGTGATCGACGACAACAGCAAGCCCCCTGAGCCTACGATGGGTCAGGAGATGGAGAAGACCAAGCCCGAAGATCAGGATCGGTCAATCAGCATCGCTCTCGGCTTCGCTGGTGCTGGCCCCGGTAAGATAGCTGGTGACGTGCTGCGCGCATACATGGGGCCGGCGAGAGCAGCAGCCTACGACTTCTCCCTAGCTGGCAAAAGTGCTGCTACCGACGTGGTGACTGAGGCTCAGGGTTTAATCAAACAGAAGACCGCTGTTGCTGCGGCTGCCCTGGAACAGTATCGTTCCCTGATAAATAGCAAGCTTGTAGCCTACAAGCAATGGATTGACCTACCTAACAAGGGCAACCAGCCTGTTCCAGAGATACAGCATCTCATCAATTACGTCGAGGGCATACCGGGCGTACAAATTGGTGGTGGGATGAAAGACCTGGCTGATGCAATGCGTGGCATTTATCATGATACCAGGACTAGCATCGAAAACACTATCCCAAATATGAAGTCATTCGTTGACGATTACTATCGTCATATGTGGACGGACCCGGTGAAGGCAACCCAGGCATTTGCTGGCCGGACGGGTAGCTCAGCGTCCCTCAAGCTACGGACGATCCCCACGCTCGCCGAAGGTATCCTCACTCATGGACTGGTGCCACGCATTCTCGACCCGATTGAGAATACGCTGGCCTACGTTCATTCGATGCAAAGCTACCTGGCGAACCACACTGTCCGCGAGATTGGTGCGAGCATCGGCCAGGTCAAATACAGCACCAGTGGGCCACCAGTCGGGACCAATTGGGTAAAGCTGAAAGGCGCATCCTCCAACACCTTTCAAGGTCAAGCCTATGCTCCACCTGGCTGGGCTAGGGTCTATAACTCCTGGGTAGGGCGGGGTGTCTATGATTGGTCTAACCCTATGTGGGGGAAAATCTATGACAAGCTGCTGGTGGCAAGCAATACTATGACCGCCTTGAAGCTCGGGCTCAGCGGCTACCATGCCTGGAACATCGCGCAGGAAACCATTACCTCGGGGCTCTCGAAAGCCTTTGGCAATTTGGAGCATGGTGAACTCGGTCGAGGGCTGGCTGAGCTTGGCTTAACCGCCACAGTTGCCCCCAAGATCGTGAAGAATTTGTATCGTGGTAGAGAGCTTAGACTGGCCTACCTGGAGACTGCCGGTGCCCATCCTGATGACGTGGCTTTGATGAAGCTCGCTGCTCGTTCGGGGGTGCGTGTGACTAAGCCAGCAGTCTATCAGGGTGCCGGGATACCCAACTACGTAAAAGCGTACCAGGCGGGCTCCTTGAAGTTCCAGATGAAGGAACAATTGTCGAAGTTGGCCGGGGCTCCTGGTGAAACCAAGCTGGCGACCGGGCTCCTAGCGCCTGGCCGTGCCACAGAGTTCTTTGCCAACCAAATCGGCAGCACCTTCTCCACTATCATGTCTCCCCTGTTCGACATGGCCATCCCCGCGCTAAAGAATGCAGCTTGGGCTGACGAGATGGAAATGTACATTCGCAACAATCCCAATGCCACCATGAGTGAACTGCTCGCGCATGGTAGGCCGTTATCCAACCATATGGATGACGTGTTCGGAGAGATGCAGCAAGACAATCTCTATTGGGCTCGGGGCTTCAAGCAAGCGATGAACCTCCTCACCGTCTCCGTAGGTTGGGAGTATGGCACCCTGCGCGCCTTTGGCACCGGAGCTAAGGACATCTTTGGTGTAGATGGTCTCACTCCCCGCTCACGTTGGCTGATCGCGTTCCCTATTATGAATGCCTCTATCGCCAACACATATCAGTATCTAAGAACCGGAACCACTGGATTTACAGATTGGCAAACGATGGCTGGCGCTCCCCTCACTGGTGGCACCAACCCGGACGGTTCACCTGAGAGAGCTTGGAACCCTGGGCCGCAGAAGGAACCATTGCAAGTCGCAAGTGAATGGATGCAGGCCCCCCAAGTCCCACCGCCGTTCAGAGCCGCCATCGCTGTTAAGAACTACGCCGAGAGTAAGTTGGGGCCGGCCCCTCAAACCCTCGTGGGGCTCGCCACCAGTAAGAACTACGCAAACATGGACCTTCGTGGAGCTTACCCGAATGGTGCCCTGCCAGGCTATTGGGATAGCTACGTCAAGTTCATGGAGGATCAGCTTACCTCCATTCAGTTGGAGAATGCTGCGGAACAGGGCACGAAGATCACGCTGCCTGAGCGCATCATGGGGATCAGAGCCGCCAACAAGATGATGACCAACCCCGAAGATTTTAAACGCACAATGGATTGGGTGGACCAAAACAACCTGCGGCAAGCTCAGCACTTCGCTGGTACACAGAACGCTAAGCTGCTGGCACCTGACCCCACCATCCCACTCGTCCCGCTACACCAAAGGAAGTTGCGATGAGCTTTCCCAGCCTCGGCATGGTGGCTGAAATGATCGCTTCTAAGATCACGGCAGCCCCCAACAAAACCATTACCATTAGTGGGGATATATCTGGTTCTGGAACATCCGCCATTACAGCTACCCTAGCAACGGTCAACTCAGATGTTGGAACCTTTGAGGGTATCACCGTCAATGGTAAGGGGCTCGTCACCGCAGCAGCAACTAAGACTAACCTCCAGACCACACCCATCGCAACCTCAGTCGGTCTCACCACATCAAGCACCACCGGGGTAATGATGGGGCTCGCGAGTACGCCTACCTCGGGAGCGGGTAACGCGGCAGTCATTACCCCCGCAGCAACAGGCAACGTGATGGTGTCTATCGTATTGACCGGAGAGGTAGCGACGGGTACCGACTATGCAAATGCCCAGCTTGCCCACGGTACGGGCACCGTTCCTACTGCCGGACACACCCCTACTGGTACTACAATCTCTGGCGTGACCTGGGGTCAAACCAATGCTGCTGCTGATGTACCCTTCTTCCCTGTCACTCTAACCGGCATCATCAAGGGCGCTGCTATCGGCACCCAACTTTGGATAGATGTCGTATGGGCTAATGGCGTCGGTGCTAGAGCCATTACAGCCTACTCAATCTCTGTCTCAGCCTTTGAAATTTGAACCTCTGTGGAGTATAATCGACCGATGCGCAAACTGATCCTAGCGGCGTGCTTGGCACTCGCATCCCTGACCCTCGGCCACGCTGCTCATGCTGGTTGTCCGGTTCCCAATCCTAATCTCCAAGCACCCCCGTTCTATGATGGGTGCATTGTCCCTGCTATCGCCCTTAATCGCTTAGGTGCTCCCGGTCCCGTCTTTTCCCCGCTGGCCTATGGTGCCAAATGCGATGGGGTGACTGACGACACCACTGCGCTCAATGCTACTGGTGCAGCGGCAGTGGCGACTGGCGGCTCAATCGCATGGCCTGCCAAGACTTGCTATAGTGCGACGGGTGTTACCTTCGCCGGCCCAATCTCAATCCGAGGAACGTCGTTTGTCCCCAGCTTGGATAGCGGGTTGGTAGGCTCGGCTCTCGAATGTCCTAACACCATCACTGCATGCCTCAAGCTCACTGGTGGCACCGGCAACTTAAATGCCGTGTCGATCCGTGACCTGTTTGTGTACGGCAAAGGTACCACACCTACCTCTGGTTCGACTGGCATCTGGCAGGCGAATGGTGCGGTAGTTACGTGGCAGGATGTTGCCTCAGTCAATTGGGATACGTGCACTAAATTCAGTTCCGCTTCGTCGGCTGGCATCCGTATGTCGGGACAGAGTATCTACACCGGCGCTTGCTTCACTCATGCGTACACCATTGACGGCTGGCCTGAAATCCTAATCAATGGTGGCGCTGCGGATATTGAAGGTTCTAATTCTGTTGCAGCTACCGGGCAAAACGATTTTGTCTTCGGCACTAATACCGCCTGCACTACTGGTGGCTGCGGACCTAACACCATCAATTTTGAGAACTACAACTTCATCACTAATGGTGGGGTATCCTGCTTCTTCAATCTCGCGGGCAACCAGCATCCGACCGATGGTGTGGTCGCAGAATTTCGGTTCCTAGATGACCATGTTGAGTTTCACGATGCTGCAACCGCGCCAGCAGGATTAATCTGTACCGACAGCACTATTCCACTGTTGGCAAATTTGTATGTCACGAATATGCTGACAGCTTCGTTCCAGGCTGGTGGTGCAGCGGGCTCCTATCTGCCTTTGTTCAGCCTGAACTCCAACACTGCCTTGAATGAAGTTCACTTCTCCAACAACAGTTTTGACAACTGCACCTACAGTGGCGGCCCCAACATGGCCCTCATTGATCCGTCGCCCGCTTCGGGGGCAGCAGTTAGCAATACCCATTTCGACAGCAATGATTTTTGTTCGGGGATCAGCGTTACCTCCAATGGCGTAGGCTCTAATAAGTTCCTTTCGACCGGTAACATTGGTGCTCTGTCTAATATCGCAGGCTCCTGGGCTGATTTTGAGAGCATGGGCGACGGGTTGCAGGCGGGCTTTACTGATACCGCAACCGGGCATGTGGCAATCGGTTCCTCATACATGAAAGCGTGGACGCCAGTTCTCCAGTTCTGCACAGGCAGTTCGTGCTCAGGTTCGGGCATCACCTACTCCACTGACAGCGGCTCCTATAGTCGTACCTCAGACGGTGGCTTCACGGAGACCTTCGCTATCGTGCTCTTGACGAACACCGCAGGCTCGGGCACGTCTACCGAAATTACCGGAGAGCCAGCGGGGCTTGCCTGCACGGCGGCGAACATTGGTAGCGGGTCAATCCCTTATGTGTCTGGCTTTGCCAGCGCTAGTATCTCTGTGCCACTACAACCGTATTGGAACCCCAATGTAAGCCCGGTTTCGATCGGGGTACAACAAGCCGCAGCGTCCGCTACCGGATATGCACCCATCCCCTATTCGGCATGGGTTACTGGTTCCACGATTTACGGTTCGATCCACTGCGCTCACACCACGTAAGGAACAATCATGAAGTACCTAATCTATGCTACCGTTGCTGTTGCTCTCGCCATGCTATGTGCCTCCTGTCAGCCCGTCAATGATGGGGCCTCTGGCATGAAGCTAATGGTGGCTGGTAATGCCTGTCACTTCGGCGACGTACCTGGTGGCGCTGGTGCAGTCCGCTCGATGCAGGCTTGCGTTGTAATCACCACGTCCGGGGCCACTAGCTCGGTTCCCACCACCACGACCACACCTACCACTACGGTTACGGTGCCGGTCTCTGCCGTGCCGAGCGTACCATGAGCCGCGTTCTGGTTCTTCTAGGTCTACTGTTCTTACCTAGTTGTGTCGATATTAAGTCGATCCCGGATATGCCTGGTGATCGGTGTCATTCTGATCTAAACTTTGCTTATTGTCATGTCGTCCTAAAGACTAAGGACGGACCACAAGAAGTGATCGTCAGTGGAAGCACCGTCCTATCAGCCTTCGGAGCAGGCATCACCGACGTTGTTGGTGGGGCATCCGCTCACTCAACACTCGCCAAGTAGGAGACGAGCCGTGGACTTCCATACCCGCATCCTCGCTGAGACAGCGGTAGCCTTGGGAGTTCTCATGGGCTTCTTCTCCGTCATCCCAGCGATCGTTGCCACCATTGGCGGCATCCTCGGCATCACCTGGTACAGCATCCTCATCTTTGATAGGATGGCCCAGGCTCGTGCCAAGATCGCCGCCTCTGCCCTCCATGCCGAAGCGAAGATTGCTGCCTCAGCAGTCCAAGCAGAAGCTAAGATTGCCGCGCAATCCACCGTTGCGGCAGCGGAACTTGAGGCAGCCAAGCTTGTACATGCTGCCAATGTTGCCACTAGTGGAGATTAAATGGAGAAACTTGTTCTGCAAACCGCAGGATGGTGCGCGGCTACTTTGGTAGCTATCCTCGCCGTCGCTGCCAATCAGGACTGGAACCATGCTCACGGACGTATCGTCGGTGCCGGCATGTGCCTCGCAGTTCTACCCGCCGCGCTTACTACGTTCCCGACATTCACAACTGCTGGGGAGAAAGTCAACGCCGCCGTCTCAGCCGCTATCGTTGCTGCTGATCCTAACACCCCGAAATCCACTATCACTGTTCGTGCAGGAGCATAAATCTTGAGCGCATCCGTTAATGTCGTCTTCGATGTTGTCAGCACCCCGGCAACATCGGTAACTTTCACTCCCGCCTCTGGCCCGTTCGTGGCTCCCCTCGCCGATGGCACTGTGCTCGGCCAGCTTGCTGTCCTGCCGGCTACCTGGAATGGTACGCTGACTATCAGTGGCACCAGCGCTGCCGATGTGTCGATCAATGGTTCCTTGCAGCTTGTGACTTCGGTTGCTAACCTGGCAGTCGGGGCCTACAGCGTCACCATTACCGCCAACCCGTAAGTTGACGGCTTCTGTCACGGTCAATTGGACCGTTGCTGCCTCAGGGGGTAACTCCCCTGATGGTAGCACCCTCATCGCCCCCGCTACGGGCTCCCTCACAACCTCGGATGGCACCTGGACATGGGGAGGGGCGTATCCTCCTGGCACCAGTGGGCCAGGCCAGTATTATATCCTACTGAATGGTTCCTCAGCTGCCAATGGTGCCGCTTCTGAATTGGAAGTAGATAATGGCGGGCAGATGTACGCCCTCAATTCTGCCTCTAATTCCTGGTACGTGTGGGATGAGGGCGGCTGGGCGGCCGCATCAAACCCTAATTCTGGTGGTTCGACAGGAGGCAACGCGGGCCTCAGCGGAGCTACCACTTTCCCAACCACAGTCTCGCTTCTGAACCTCACTGCCGGGATGCCGACCCAAACCTTTGGGCAGGTTTTCCATGACGGTGATGTGCCTGTTGGTAGTGTGCCCACACTCACCATCGGCGGCGTAGCACAACCCTTCTCTGCCGGGATGCAGGCGTATCATCCCAGCGGGTGCCTGCGCTTCTGTACTCTGGTGGTCAACCCCACGGTCAACGGCAACGCTACCCTGACAATTGGTAGTGCTGCTGGCTCGTGGCCGGCTGCCTCGGGTCGCACTGCGGCTGACGTGTACGCGCAGAACCTCATGATTGAGGCTCCCCCACTCACTGGTATCACTGGTGGCATCGGGCAGACGCAGCCCACCACGGTTTTTGCCAGGGTTAATGGAGACGCAAACACCTTTAATGTCAGCAAGTGGTTCGACGGCCAGGCCGGTGCGGGCTTCAAGTTCTCCTGCAATATGGTGGATACCTCAGGTACGGCTCATCCCCAATTGAAGGCAGACTTATATGTGCAAGCTTTGGGGGCTGGCGCTTCTCCGCTCGGCTTCCGCTGGTCAGGATGCCTACGTGCACCGGACTTCACTGCCACCGGGGCACAGTACAACTTCTTCTTTGCACCGCCCAATCCGAGCAACCCCACGGCTGGCCTGAACTGGTCCGCCAATGGAGTAGCACGCGCCCCAACATGGCCCTTTGCCCCTGCGACTGACGTTACATCATCGGTTGCTTTCGTCGGCGTAGGTTCTGTAACCAACAACGTGCTGACGATCACCAACACCGAGAGCGGGTCGTTGGTGCAAGGCCAGCCTATCACTGCTACCGGCATTGGTGCTCTTAACGAAGGATGCTTCATTGACGCTATTCTGTCGAGCAACACTTACCAACTCGGCAATCTACCCGACGGCACCAATGTCCCAGCCGGCACGACGTTCTACACCCCTGGTGTGCTAACCACCACTCAGGGAGAAGCGTGGAGCACAGGGTCACAGAACCTTGTCCCGGTTCAACTCTCCGGTAGCGCTCTGCCCAACCCCCTAGCTTCGGGTCAAGTCTATTGGGGACAAATCAATGGGAACAGCCTCTCGCTGAATACTAATCCTGGAGGCGGGGGATCATCACAGGTAACAACTGCTGGTGTCTTCACTGCTACCCCGGTCCCCGGCTTCGGATACTTTAATCGGCTCAGCCTAGCCGGCCCCGACGCCAAGTATATGTACTTCCAAGGTGGTGGTACACAGGCATCGGAGACAGGTTCCAGAGCGCAGCAGAACCAACTCTATCTCCAGAGCAGTGGGATGATCCCGCCGTATGATCCTGCCCTGACTGGCACGAGCATGGGTGGCTCTCTCCCTGACACTACCTACCCCTTCCCCTGGAACCCCTACAACCAGGGCACTGTCCCCAACAACATCAACCAAGGGGGTGATGGTTCGTTCATTGGGGCATTGATGAACCAACAGGTCGTCGATTTTGAGAACCAGTCGGCACTGAGCGAGCAGCAAATCCGTATCCTCGGATGGGCCGGTGGCTTGATGCCCTACGATCTTAAAGACCACACCCTCGGCACCGTGCTCAATATGACCGGCAATACCTACGCTGGTCTGCCCGCTTCCAATCTTACTATCTCTTGGGATGGGGCAAACGCCAATGGGTTCACTATACCGGGACCGAGTGGAGCCAACGTCTCCGGGCCTATGGGGATGAATGCTGCTGACAGTTCCCACATGCCCTTCTTCTGCTTCTGGCCGTATTTGAGGACCGGGGAACTCCAGTTCTTCGACTACCTCGTGGACACGGCTTTGGGGGGTGCGCTTATCGCCCAGCCAAATCGTAATCCACGAGTGGCCAATGGCGACAGCCCTTATGACCTAGATGGTGTTGCCCTATATGGCAGTGGGCAGTACCGTGGTCTAGGCTGGTCTAACCGAAACCTCCAATGTGCGGCGCTGCTTGCCCCCTACAATCCGACCACGCCGACAGCGCTTGACTTCGATGGCACCCAGCGGAGCAAGATGCTGAATGACGTAGCGGACTATGCGTCTAATATCCTCATCGACACATGGAACTACGGCAAGACCAACCCTGCTATCGGGTCGGTGCCCGCGTCCTTCGTCACACCGTACATGCAGTCGGCATCTATGTGGATGCAGTATAACTATGATATCCTCAGTGGTGGACCCGGCTACAATATCGGTCCATTTTGGGAACAGTGCTACGTTGGGCTCGGCGAGTGCTATGCTGCGGCTCGTGGTAATACCAAGGCTGTTGAGTTCCTTAGTTTGCTGGGGGCTCGTGCGGCCTACGTTGGTCAAACCTATGGCTTCTTTTCGCTCTACCACTATAATCAAGCCACCTGTCTTGACCAGCCTGCGGCCCCATACAACATCGGTGTGACCCCGATATCAGCGGACTATGAGTACACCATCAGCCAGATAAGCGCGGTTAATGGGAACCCCGCTGATCTTGGGTGGACTACGGGGGCAGGGCCAGCTTGCTTCTATCTCGACACGCAACCCAACAATGGGTATGTGCCGCAGAACGGGGATGTTATTACGCCATATGATGGCAATGGTGTGTTCCGACCCACGGAGATAGCAGACGCTCAGTTCTACCAAATCGTTGACTTCACACTTACGCCAGCCGGCCCCAACTATGCTACCTTCGGGTTGGCATCCTACGGCTCGACTACTGCTATCCCCATCTCATCGGGGACTGGTTCAGAGATGGTATTCAACTACATGCCATCGAACCCAGGACCACAATTTACGTATCCCTACGCTGGTAACTTTGCATTCCAGGTTGGTGAATGCGCAGTGTGGGCGACCAAGATGGGCGCGGCGAATTGGGCAACCTGTATCGCCGACGAAGTAAGACGCAACCAGGGCCAAGGGTTCTCATTTGGTGGGACTGGTGATCCCTACAATACTGAGGACTATCGGTACATCGTCCTCATCCCGAACTAAAGGAAAAGCCCCTGGAAAAATCCAGGGGCCTCTTTCTTACACGCAGCGCTGTTCTGCTAGGGTCGCATACCCAGCGATGTCATGCCAACTGTCAGCATAGTTAGGATCACCATTGACGATGCGGCCTAGCTTGTTCGCGATGATCCGCAGGGCCTCCCTCTGCACCGGAGTTGCCTGATGCCACCCCATACCAGACATCAGCGCTTGGTTGATGGTATCCGCGATCCGGGCGTGGTCCGTGAAATCCCCATACCTAGCTTTGCGCTCAGCTAGGGTGCACGCCAAAGCTGATGCTGGTGTCTGCGATGGGTAATCAGGGAAGCGTTTCCAGCCACATCCCCGGCACACATCAACTATGTCATGGGAAAATTTGCACTCCATTTCTTTCTCCCATTGTTGTTCACTAAAATGTGGCATCAGAACACCCTCAGTAAATCTTCGACGGGGCCGATCACTAGCTCAGCAAATCGGTACATCAAATCCCATTCCTCCGGCTCCTGTTCCATGTAGATGATGCCGCGCTTGGCCTTGCCAATCATCCAACCAAGCTCCAGGTGCCCTGACTTCCCAGCCGGCAGAACAAGGATGCCAGTGTCAGACATCATCATGTGTTCACGGTCGAAATCAAAAGCGTGATTAGTAAAATCAGTTACCATTGCCGTCCTGAAATCATGACCGTATTGCTGGTGATACTCCTTCCAATGACGGTCTGCATCCGGCCCACAAGCATACCATTCGTCGAAGACATGATGTCCGTCCGCCCTCAAGGCAGACGCTACGACAGGTATATTGGGATTTTTCAGGCTCCCGATTATGTAAATCATCTGTTCTCCTAAACTGACAACGACCAACTTCCCCCCTATTAGCGCAAGGGAGGAAGCCGGCTGGACGAATTGTGTCACACCAAGGGCACGGTCTATCGCTCGGTAACATTAGTTTCCTCTGGCCACGGAACCAAGCCACATTCGAGGTTGACACCTTGCCCCTGCAACCCAGGGATCGGGCGGATGATAACGACATAAGGGATGCCGGAGATCACCACGACATGGGGCGGTGCAGCAACCCCCTTCAACTGCAAACCAACGAATGTCTTCATCCATCTAACTCCTCTGGTGTGATGGTGTAGCGGCAATACTCACCGCCGTCAAAATTCAGGACGATAGCCTTCATTTCCCTCTTGCTGCGGTAGCCGAGGTTGAAAGCATACGCATCAGGTGGCGGAAGAATACCAAAGCTCTCCACGTTACACCCAGCATAAGGACGATCACTGTAATGATGGACATGACCAGTCCACCAAGTATGGTGAGTAGTATTAGCCCAATCATGAGGGCGATCGAAAGCCATAACTCCCGGAAGCTGCTCGGCTTTAGCGAGATCACCATGCGTCACTCCAATCAGGTTAAGACCATAGCGATGGTAATGGAAGCGGCCAGCAGTAGTATCAATATGAATGCGAGGATTGGCTCCATAGTGAAGGGCGAGGGCTTCTGACACAAACGCCATGCTAAACTCATCATGGTTCCCTGATGCTACGATGACGTGAACCTCTGCAAATTTCTCCGCTGCCAGGTCGATCATGGTACGCCACGACCGCAAGGCAACCCGGATCATCTTCCGGTAACGCCCGTCACTATCGAGGATGTTACCCCCCCGTTGGGTGATCGGCAGCTTACCGTCATAGTGCATGAAGTCACCGAGGCCGACAAGCAAAGCACTGGTAGCATAGTCAGTACGGTTGTAGAGAGCGGACATTGCTTGCCCAAGGAGACGCTCTCCGATATCAAGATCGTAGGAGGCTCCAACTTCTGGACGCCAGGCCAACATCCCAAGATGGTGATCACCAATAGGAAAGCAAGTACGCAGGCTGTTATCATCAAGGCGGGCTTGTCCCTTACCATGATATTCAATCTCCGTTCGCACTGGCAAATCATCGAAGAAAGCCTGGCGAACCTCGGCCCACTTCTGCACCCGTTCGACATCATCCTGCCGTTGGAAGGTGCTGTATCCTTTCAGCACCCCATCAGGATCAAACCGCTTGGAGGTACGGTACTCGGGAACACCAATCGCTGGTGACTTTACCACACCCTGGCTCTCTAGGAACATGCGACGGCGGAAGGATCGGCCACTCTCATCGGGCCGTTTCAAATTGTAATCCCATTTCGCTGGCCTGCCCATCAGTTCAACGCCTGAGAGCCGGGGTTGGCAGCGACAACGCGATAGGATTGCTTCACCGCATCCGTTACCCCGGTGCCCTTGCCTAGAACCTTGAGGAAATCCATCTTAGCCGCGATGGAGTTGCCTTCAAGAGCAAAACACACCGTCAACGCGAGGATATTGAACGCCCGGTTAACATCAGGTTCATCCTGCAACGCCTTTAGAAAAGCTTCTGCTGCCTTCTCCGCATCAATCAACTCGCCCATCAACCTAACTCCTCGATCAAATCACCGATTGCATTCACGACATCTTCCTCGATTTCCATATCTACATCGGCTTTCAGGGGGAAGAGACCGGTGTCAATCACACCCCTATCACAAAGCATGTCAAAGATAGCTTGAGCGAGCTTTTGAATATCCATCAACCTAACTCCTCAATCAATTCGCTGATTGCATCAACAACATATTCCTCAGTGCAGTTGTGAGAAATAACCCCCATCTCGTCGAGCAAGTCATAGATGTCTTGAGCGAGCTTTTGAATATCCATCAGATGTTGTCCTGCAAGATATCGGCAATGTCGTCAACCAACTCGGCTTTGGTATAACCAGCGTAACCAAAGTCCAAGTCAAGTTCAATCAAAAGGTCAACGATCAGTTTAGCCACCGCATCAAAGTCCATGTTCACCACTCCTCTGTCCATTTCAGATGATCATGATAGATTTTTAGGAAGTCTGCGGAGCGGAGAATGACAAGCCATTCGTTTCTAGATCGACGGTGAGCGACGATCGGGGTCCTCCCACTGGTTCCAGTATCACGGATAGCTTGCGCGAGCCATACATATGGATTGCCAGCTTCAACTCTCTTAACCTCCACATGGAGCCCAGGTACTCCACGGACATCAGGGTCTTCTGCATTTCCTCCATGCCCCTGTTGACCGTCTCGACGAGCGCCGAGAAATCCATTATCCTGCAAGTGTTTTGCATACTCTCTTTCCCCTTGTGCGCCTTTAGCTCGGCTGTTAATTCTGCCTCGACTTCTAACGCCCTCTCTAAGGCTGTCTGGTGACAAATGTGGCATTCCTTGAACATGCGATGATGCGTGCAACTCATTTTTTGTACCTCGTGGACTGCCAGGTTTCAACGTTGATGGGGACTTTGATTTGCTCGGCCCACTCGACGGGCGCGCACATGATTTCTTTGAGCCTGCCTTCTGTGTACTCTCCATTATCAGGAACCTCGCACATGATTTCGTCGTGCACTGTAAGGACAATGGGCCAGCCCGCAGCTTCCAACCGCTCCATCGCCCTGCATAGTAGCTGCCTTGCAAGAGCCTGAACGACGTTCTCGGTTAGAATACCACCATAAGCATCCACCCACACCCATGCGCCCTTCTTTTTCGTGCGGTACTTCCATGCCGGCCTTATGTCTTCCTTCTCTGGTGTGCTCCACGGCATCCGCTTTAGGCATGGTCGCGGGTCGAAATAATAGATATCTTTTTCGTCGAGCAGTCGGCACACCATAAAGGGTTTATCAGCAATCGTCTTGATCTTGTAACGGATGCCGTGAGACCCAAACACTTTGCCAGGATTGTGACAAGCCTCAAGCGCAGCATCTTCTAAACCTTTCCATAACCGGGGAACGAGGGGGGCGAAGGCTTTACGATAGGCGTCGATGCCGGCCTTGGCAAACTCATCACTCTCATTGGGACAGTAGCGCTTCTGATATGTCTGCCACCCCATCTGAAAGCCGCAGCCGAGGAAGGTGTTCTTCCCGATTTTGTATTCTACCGGGTCCTTGTACTTGTCGATAGGACGGCCATAGATCAAGCCTGCCACGTCACAGTAGGGGCTCAATCCCTTCGCCATCAACTCTGTCTTATCGTGCTGCCCAGCTAGAGCAAGGACAATACGAGCTTCGATGCCTGCGTAATCACCAGCAACAAAAGTGAAACCACCCCCAGCCAATAGAGCATGGCGAAGGCTCGCCACCACCAGTTCAAGGGGATCACAGGGGCGTTTGTTACGGGTGAAGGTGGAGAGGATTGCGGCTCGGTCGCCGGCAAGCACGGCACTAATCTTTTCCTCGACCCCTCCACCTTCAACGTCTGATCCTTGGGGGAAATTCTGAGGTTGGAGGATACGACCGGCCCATCGACCCGTAGCTGCCGCATGGTATTGGAGTAAGCCTCTTGCGCGTCCATCGAAGCCAACACAATGTTCCATACGGTCGAGCTTTTTGAGCGAGGAAGAGCCGACAAGCGCTCTAATATCAAGCGCTCTTCTGACTTCTCCGGGTAGATTATCCAACTCGCCAAGTCCACCCGCCGATCCATCCTCCGACTGATCTTCATCATCTTCTCCTAAAATCGCGGCGACGGTTTCTTTCTTTAGATTGGGGAGTTCGACGCCTTTATCCCCAAGCCACTGTAGAAACTTAGCGCCCTGCGTGGGGTTTAGCCCTGTGATTTCCCTGAACTCTTGCACAAGCGGCATGGAACCCTCATTGACGAGACGCTTAGCGGCCCGCACGAAGGGCAAGTCAATCTTGATGCCGCGCTGGTTGATAGCCTGGTCAATCTCCCAAACCGTCCTTTCCCCATCCGGTAGCTCACCAAGAGCATCATGCAAGTGAACAGTGCCAACCACATCAATCCGATTGTAGTCATAAACCTTCTCCATTATCTCGGGTGTCTTGGCCGGCAGCATCCCCGTCTTCTTGTTGATCTTCGACAGGTCTAACGTAACCTTTCTGCCATCCAAATCCTTTACCACAGGTAATCCAAGCACACTCAAGGCATGGTCCAGGTCCAGGGGCAGTGCATGAAGGGCGCAACTTGCTTGCGTGTCCACCCAACGTTTTATGGGAATTGGTGCAAAACCAAAAACGGGAACCATTATCCATCGCCACACCGCCTGTTCAAATGAAGCATGGGAAACGAATTTAACTGAGGGGTCTGCTGCTAAGCGCCGAAGCAAATCGTCGGTCGCGGCGGTCGCGGGTGACCACAAATTGTACGTATTATTTACGTGGTACACCAGGGACAAGACTTCTGTGTTCGGGTCTTGTGCGTACCGATCAGCACCGCAGAGTTTTAAATCACAGAAGGACGCAGTTTCAAAGTCAAGTACAACTTTCATATTGTTCTCCCTTATGCCTACCATCCGGGACGGCTTGCACCCTATGCGGCCAAATGGTTGGTCCACTCGGTCTGTTCATGCCCTCTATTTGGGATGGTAGGCATAAAGGAAAAAGTGGGGGCCTTGCACCCCCTCGGCCGTCCATGCGCGGCTCTGTATGGTGGGGGCCTTGCACCCCCTCGCGTGTCTAGCTCCACACGTAGCAGCCGTGTTTAGAAGTCCGCGTTAGACCCGCTGACATGCCCGCGCGACGGAGGGACCAGGCCAGCAAAGGCAGTGGCGTCATTCTGTCCACCGATACGATCACCCCGGCCCTGACTAAAGACCGAATTGAAGTACCCGGTGACGCCGCTATCAAACTCGGAATAGGCTTTCAGGCTAACCTCGGCACGCACCAGGACGCCAGTGTAGAACTTATCCTTCGCCGCAGCCACCAGGTCGGGGGTCGTAAGGTTGGTGGCCTTGCCGTTCACCCAGCAACCCAACATGGGCGGACGGGCAGCCGTGGCATGGGCAGAGAACTGCACCTTGCCGGCGAGGGTCTTGCGCATCTTCTCGATAGTGGCAGCGTCCTTGCCCTTTTCAACTGCCTCTTTAATCAAAGTCCCGGCGCTTTTGAAAGGGCTCTTTACCCCCTTGATATCGCCGCCGTGGGCATCGACCGTAAGAGCAACCAATGCCTCAAGGTCGGCGCTGTTTTCGGACAACAGGAGCTTGAGGTTATAGCGGGGGTCGCCGGGTTTGCCGCCTTTGTCGGATACATAGCGGCTCGTCTCGAAGAGGTTGGAGAAATAGAGGACCGCATCCTCAGTCAGACGGTAGTTGAAATACTCTGCCATTTCACTTCCTTTTCACACGGTTTCACAACTTCACTCATCTTCGCATACAAGGTTCGGAAAATCAATTGCGGTGCGGACAATAGCTTGGCGCTTGTCTGCTATCCCAACAACCGTAACACCAGGGTCCGGTGGTATGTGGGCAAACTCGGCGGTTAGCTGCTTCCCGTTCTCCAGGCGATCCTCGGCTTGCTTCGGGCTCATCGGCACGCTCATCCGAGGGGCTTGGTATCCCGGTATCCACTGTCGATCGGCTTTCTTCCTTACTATCTTCCACGGCCCCTCCTGTCCCGACAAGGCACGCCTGCTCATCTCGGTATAGACTGCCTTCAAGTATATTTCAACGGCTTTACCAAGCTCAAACTCCCGCCCAAGCGCATCATTAGATAACGTCTCCAGTGCGCTGGTGGGAGCCGTCGCGGCAGCTTTTGATAGCGCACCAAGGACCGGGCATACAATCTTGACCGGACAGAAGCGGCACCAGGGGCCTGGGACAATCTCTCCCTTGCCTTCTTGGGCCGTCCTGATGCCGGGTAAAAGCACATCGGAAGCCCATTTAGATAATTTTTTGCCGGTAATACTCCATTCACGGATTATGCCGTCCCTGTGAAAGCCGCGAGGTTGGACGATGACGAGATTGAACGTCTCTATTCCTGGGTATCGGCACTGCAATCCGTGGGCGTAATATTTGAGTTGCCCGTTGTCAATAACGTCAACGGCAACACCAACTCCGTGCTTGTAGTCGATGACTTCCGCGTAAATCCATCCACCAGGTTCGTCACCAGCGAGGAAATAAACGTCGATTGTTCCGTAAAACGCCGGTTCGTCCGGGTGCGTGACATGTTGCTCTACCTCCATTTCCACATAGTTGAAACGCTCGCGTAGCTGTTTCAGCCTATTCCACACGAAATCTATGTATTTCTGTACTGCCTCCACATGATCGGCTCGGAAGCGGCGGATACCTGGAGTAACAAATTCCCAGGCATCCAGGTTGTTGCGCAGGGCCTCGGAGGCAACCTCATGTGCGAGGGTGCCATCCACGCGGTAGTCAGGCTCATCGCTTTCCTGGTCCAACCCGGCCCCCCTGATTAGGGAGACCGAGCCGGGGCAATTCAGGAAACGCTCTGTGCTGCTACCGCCCGTCTTAGAGTGGAATGTCAACGTGAAGGGTCGGGGCCAGGAGGTAACGCAAAAAGACGGGGCGATCCTCCATTTTAATATCCGCCGCTTTCTTGCCAGGCTCGCCGACGAAGTTCGCAATCAGAGCACGGATTTCATGGCCGATATCTAGGTTGTCCTCAGCCAAACCCCGCTCCTGACGAGCCGCGCAAGCTGACCGCAGCATCTCATCCGTTGGGGCGGTATCCCCAAGAGATGAAGTGGACTTTACAACCGTGTCCTCCGTTGCAGTCTGCGGGGCCTCGGCAGTTGCAGTAGGGTCCGCTGCACTCTTACGCCCACGCTTCTTCGGGGCAGGCATACCGCTCTCGCCAGCGCCTACCTTATCGCTCTCAGGCATAGCAACAGCTTCCGCCTGGTGACGCTGCTCCATCGCGCTAGTGGTTGCCGCCTCTACCACCAAGGGCACAGAGGCAGGAACCACTAGGCCGGATGGGGTGATGCCGAGGCTGGCAAAAACTTGCTGCTGAGCAAGACGCCGGGCCTGTTCAGCCAGACCAGCCCCATCATCCTTGTCAGTGGAAAAGGTGATTTCAGCCTTGGCGATACGGTGCTGGAAATCACCATCATTGATGCGCTTCTCGAAAGTGATGGTGCCATTAGTGATCATCGCGCATTCCCCAAAAAGTGTCTACCAGACCAGATCGAGGCTGTCGGCTTGGAACAGGGCGCGACCTTGGACAATTCGTCGGGCGTTCCGTAACCAAGCGCAACCTGCCCGGGGCCGCGACCGTACAGAGGATGCCCAAGCTGTTCCTGCACGCGCTGCTCAATAGGCTGATCGCGTTTATTGAACTCAGCTTCGGCGCGCTTCATGTTCGCTTCGGCGGTGAAGATACTAGCCTCGTTAAATTTGGCTGCCGCATAACCCTCGGCCCAAGTCTCATCTCTTTTAAACTTAACATCGAACTCCGCTGCCTTGTAACCATCGTCCCAAGCCTCATCAAGCAACTTATCGACATAGATCGACTGCTTGGTAGTGAACTTCCTCATTTGGTTTTCCTTCTAGGTTTGGCTTTGTAAAGCCGGCCATCCTCATAAGCGTGTTGTTCGGCGATGCTCCATGTGTCATAGAGAGGGTGAAAAGGTTCTCCATTCCTATAATCCTCCTCGCCCATCGCGAAGAACTTTTGGAGTTTGGGGCTCATTCGGTGGCCGGGAGATTGTCCAATTGTATCCATTTGCCTGTTTGATAGGCCCAAGCGGTTCCATCTGTTGCTACGGCATAAAGCCGGCCAAAACACACCGTCACGCTGGCGAACTTACGGGGTGCTGGCTTGTATTGTGCCGCCCGTTTGGCAGCGACTTCGGCGAGCGCGTTAGCTTGTTTGGCAGCAACTTCGGCGAGCGCGTTAGCTTCAGCTTGTGCATCAAAACCCATAGTTTATTCCTCCTAAAACGGGGTCGTGCATCCCCATGCACATATTAACCCACTCACGCCACATGTCGCGATAGGACAAGAAAGCTGAGAGGGTCATCGCTTCTGCGCAGTCTTCGCCTTCTTAACAGGCGCGAGTAGATTGACGGAACTAGTGCTAGAGCCTCGGGCGTCAACGCGACCCTTCTTCGGGCCAAGGCGTTCCTGCTTAGCAGCCTTGCGGCGGTTCCTAGCGATACAACAGACACTCATGAGAGACCGTCCACTCTATCAAGAACCTCACTGAGAGTACCGTGCTCATCAAAAACATGAAGCGCAGCCCAAAAATCCTCTGCGCTCTCTTCATCGAGGTTAAGACACCCTTCCTTTATGCAGGTGAGGCAGTGGATAAAGTCTTTATAGCTCATAGCATTTTCCCTTTCATTCGACTACCCACCAGTTTCCGTATTCATTCGTCAGATATGTGTAAACGATCCCCAAGCGGGAGGAGTACGCCCAACGTGAGGTATCCTCTGCCTCCCACCTACCTGGGTAGTAGATGAAACGCCGGCCATGGAAGGGACCGCCGATGCAGATGCCATCAAGTTTGGTCACAACATTTTCCCTTCTTGGGCTGCCTTGTCCGCTTCATCAACGATATCCCGCAAGCGACGCTTTGTCATCTCCATCAGTCTGAGATAATTCCATAGGCGGCGAGCATTCAACGCATCATTCACTTCTTTTCCCTCGGCACTAAAAACTTGTCAGGATCATGCCAAGCCAGCGACATCTTCATGCGTCATCGTCCCAAGGGTAGCAAAGAGCATTGGGGTAATAGTCCCACAGCCATCGCCAGCGCTGCTGACAGATAGCTAAACCACGATAGAGGTTCATGCCGGTTCCTTTGGAGTTGGGGGTTCGCCGTCGGCCCAGTCGGAGTAGATCAGGGCGGCAACGTAGGCACCATACTCTCTAGCGTATGGCGTGGCTTTATCCGCTAGAGCGAGCAATCGTGCTGTTGTTACGCCGCGTTTCTTTGCCAGGCGATTGATGCGTTCAATGTCAGGCAGGGTTTGCTCGCGCTTGTTAGGATCATCTTCGAGCGGGGAAGGCCAGACGATCGTTTCCACAAAGGCACCTGGCTCCGCTAGGCTCATCATCCGGGAAAGAGCCTCAACCGTCTTTTTCGTCATCCCATTTGTACTCCCAACCCCGCTCAGTTTTTGCAGCGGGCAGCATTTTGTTAATGAATGGAAGGGCTGGGCAATTCTCAGTGCGAGGTTCCCCAAGACAGGCCCGCTCAGCACACGTATGCTGGTCAATCGGGCACATGCGGAAAAAGACGCTCATTCTTCCTCCTCAGGCCAAAAATCATCAATATCATAATAGGTATCGGCACCATGATAATCCTCATCATAATATCTGGCACCATGATAACTAGGATCGTGGAGATCGACGGCACCGTCGTCGTAGCCTGCATCGTAATCTGACTGTAGATCACCAGCGTTACGTCTGGATAGCCCTTCTAGGGCATCATCATAGCCCTCGTCATAGGCTGCTACCTGCAATTCGAGCAGTTCTACCTCGGTAGCTGGCATGGGAATGTATGTCACCACTTGGTTCCTTTCCGTAAGCCGGTGAAGAAGAGAACGAGAAGCAGGAATATGGAGAAGAGGATGGCAACTGCCACCCCCTCCATCCCGTTGATGATGCTGACCAGGGTGCAGTGAACTTGGTCAAGCTGACAGATATTAAAACTCATCCCGGTTCACTTTCTTATCACTCTGCTGGGAATGCAACTTGATGTCGAACAGGGCACGGACTTCCTTAGATGCCGCTTCATAATCACGGACAACCTGGAAACTGGCGTCACCTTGCCCTTTCAAAGCGAGTGGCAACCCCATTTTTATAGCATCGAACTGCTGCGCAAACCAGATGCTCTTGTTGGGCATGTCGAGATATGACCGCCATAACTTAGTAGCGGCTTCCTCGTCCGGGGACGGGTCTTCTCTAACCCGTTCTTTTCTCAGCTTTGGTGTAGGGAGAGGGGATTGAGTTTCGGACGCCAATTTAGCCTCAAGCATGTGAATGTGGGCGACATGTTCCTCCCGTATCTGATGTACGTGATGCAATTCCAACTGCACGGCTCCAAGGTCGGCTCGGAGCGCCAGCACTTCGTCGCTAGGACCGATTAACGCGGTGCGGTGGGGCATGTACCAAGCGTCGAACACCCGAAGGTTATCGAAGCCCATAGCCTCCACGATGCGGCGTGCCTGGTTAGCCTCATGATGGACCGGGGCCTTAGCCTGCTCGGCGATCTCACGGCGGGTCTCGGCTAGAGCCTCTTCCTCACTTTCTACAGGATCATTTTGCTGAACTAGTTCAGCAGATTTCTTATGTTCAATAGCAAGGATTTTATAGGCGGCACGATAAGTGATGGTGAGATTGTTTTCTACCCAAGCCTCCCATCCCTGGTCGGTTTCACCAGCTTCGATCCTTCCATGAGCCTCAATAATGAGTTGATTTCGGGTATCGCGATATGCGCGGGCATCCTTTACTGCCTTACCCATTTTCTCGGTAAGAGCGTTGATTTTGCCGGCAACAGTTTCGAGGGTGTCATTCGCCATTGGTGGTGATCCTTTTCAGGTTCGGGCGGATGGTCGGAACAGTTTCGTTGGCACCGTGATAAGTGGGATCGGGGTGGCGGTGATCGCGGGTGTTGTCTTCGCCGTCGCGGTCGTCTACCGCTTCGTAAACCTTTTCCTCGCCGGTGACGTTCTGAATATCCAGTTGCGCGGGAATACCGCGGTCGATGCTGTTAAAACCATAAGCGCAAGGATGGCTTGTAGGCGAGCGCCCCGGTGCTGTTACGTAGGATTGTACCATATCCTTAGACATGATCCCATCAAGCGGCTCGCGGTATCGTCGGCTGAAAGAGAACCAGTATTCCGGTGGGTTCCGATTAGCGTTAGCCTCAGACTGGCAGGAGTGCCAGATATAGGCGAGTGCGGTATCCAAATTCGTGTTCACGTGGTATGCTCCTTATGTTTCATAGAGTTAGTGGAGAGTACGAATGAGTTATGCGATTTTGCAGGCTGCCCTCCGTTTGGCAGAGGCTGGTATCCCGGTATTCCCCACCAGTGGGAAGATGCCGGTAACGATGTACGGATTTAAGGACGCTACCTCGCATCGTAAAACGATTACCGATTGGTTTGAGCACACGGATTACAACATCGCCATTGTGCCAGCCTCAGCGGGTTGGCTTGTGGTTGATGTTGATCTAGGTGCTGATCCTGATTTGGTGAGCCAGTTACCACCAACATTTACGGTTCGTACACCGTCTGGTGGTCATCATTATTATTACGACGATGAGGGCCTGGGCGAGATAGGAAATGCGAAACTCGCCGCTAGGGTTGATATCCGCCATGCAAGCGGATACGTGCTCGTGCCACCATCGGCGGGGTATGTTCAGATTGATCGACGTGATCCTGTTCCTTTGCCAAAGTGGGTGAGTGAGAAGCTTGCACATAGGTCGGATGCTCCGGCCCACGTGGAAGGCTCTCCGGTGGCCGTGGATGAGCTATTAAGCACCATAGGCAGAATTGACCCGGCTTGCGATTATAACGCCTGGGTGCGCGTCCTGGCGGCTTTGGCAGCTACTCCATATGAGCCGAAGGATGGTGAGCTTAGCAAAGCGGATATCGCCATAGCTTGGTCAAATGGGGAGTACAGCGGGGAGGTTCCGGCTAACGCGTGTGGGTACGATTATGACATGGAGGGTAAGCTCGCCTCGTTTGGTAGTGAGGGAGTGGGTTATGGGACGCTGCTATATCTGGCTTACCCACCAGCGACAACAGCGATCCCGGATGATTTGAATGCGGATAGGTTTACCGCCGAAGCCTGGCTGGCTCGCGACGATCTCGCGGAACGGGAGCAGTTGATCGGTCCCATAAGCAAAACATCAAGAGTGATGCTGGTGGCACCGACAGGAGTAGGCAAAACGCACGTGGCGATGGCGATAGCATGTAGTATATCGTCTGGAGTGTCATGGTTGCCTCATTGGAATGTACCGTCAGCGGAGAGAGTGCTGTACATCGACGGTGAAATGCCAGCGACGTTGATTAGGGATCGGATTAAGGAAGCGGTTAGCCGAGTGGGAGTTGATAATCTCCAAGGTAGGCTAACATTTCTCAATTACGCCGACTTTCTGTCAGAGCTAGGTGGCTTCCCAGCTATGGAGAGTGTGGATGGTCAGGTTTTTATCGACGATTGGCTGAAACAGACTGGAGCGAAGTTTGTGATCTTCGACAACATACAGAGTTTGACCATCGGGGATATGAAGGAAACGGATAGTTGGAGAATGGTGCAAGCATTTTGCCGCAAGCTAACGGATCAAGGGATCGGGCAATTGTGGGTGCACCATGCTAACAAAGATGGGAGCATGTACGGGGATAAAACGAGGGCGTATCAGTTCGACACGGTTATGAGTTTGAAGCCGGTCGATGATAGCGATAAGGAAACGGACGAATTGACGTTCGATCTTGGGTACCAGAAAACGAGGGAACTGCACCCGGAGAAAACTGCGGCTTGGTATGCAACAGGGAGAGTGTCGCTTTCAAAATCACTCGGCTGGCAGTTTCGATCTAAAGCGGCGATCGAAGAGCGAGCGATTGTGGAAGCGGTACAAGGTGGGGAAACGTACACAACGGGGGAATTGGTCGAATTGCTCGGTATCAACAAAATGACGTTAGGGAGGTACGCGAAAGGGAAATGGTCCAAGTACGTTGTACTGGGATCAAAACCCCTTCGCTGGATGATGTCACGTGTTACCGACGATTTTTAGAAAGTGAGGAACAGCAACGCTAAAAGCGGGTAACACTGTAACCCCCTATAATAGGGGGGGTGTTACAGGTACCCTTTTAAGGTTTTGGGTTTTCCCGGTAACACTGGCGGTTAGCGATACGAAAGAAGGTCGAGCCGCTGGTGATCCTTATCGCACTCGGTACAACGATGACATGGAAATTCGCCGGAGCATTGGTGAGTGTTAGCTTCGGGTTCCAATTCAGATTTGAGGTATGCTAACAATTGGCGGGCTTCATCGTCCGAGATAGCGGTGCACCCAAGTTTGCCGTCAATTGTTAGCCTGAACCAAGAGAGGGTGAAGTGGCGCTCGATTGTGACAGTGGGTCCTATGTTAACGATCATGCTAACTCCTACAGGTGAGAGAGAAGGATTTCCGAGATTACCTCGGCTTCGGTAGGGTCGAAAATGATTTGGTGCTCACCTTGCAAATGGCGATCACCAATTTTATAAACACGGACGACGAAGCCGGCAGCTTCCAAAGCCTCAATTGCGTCTTCGTCGAAAAAATATTTGATGGTTCCTGGAGTGGGAAATGCGAAGCGCCGGTTTTTAAATTGCCAAGGATCATCAATCCCATCATCTTCGGGTGCCGGCAACCTGTTCCCAGCATCATAAATTGCGTCGATATAATCCATTTCTCTAATTATAGATCGGCACCAGGGTCCACATTTTAACTCGGCATGTTCGATGCGGTACACTTCCATCACGCCACCATGCTAGTGTGGAGGTTAGAGATATGATCGGGTTTGTCACCTTCGCGTTCGGCAACATATTCGCACCAGCCGTTCCATAGACGCTCACAACCACCTAGAGCGGCGCATGTGTCGATGTAGGATTGGATACGGTGCCAACGTGTGCGAGCGCTGTAGTTTGGCTCGATACGAAATGACCTTGGGGATAACCCGAAGCGAACGACGTTGTGGGTATCCAGGCAACCAACTCGTCCGTATAGCAATTGGCAGCAGAAGCCAGCCTTAGCAGCTTGGATGCCAGGTATACGGAGAAACACCGCCATGAGTGCAGCGTCGTCATGAGCCTCTTCCGCATCTTGGTATAAGCTGTCAGCGTGCTGGGTGAGGTAGGAGAGACCGTTTAGTTTTGAGCCAAAGAATACCGCTGATGGGTATTCCCCCGTCCTGGCAGCCTCCGCAGCGTCTCGTAGGTGCACGCGAATTGTACTGAGCACAAACTCACACACTTTTGTAAAGTTATGGGGATTAGCGCGCCCCCATTGGGATATGCGCGGCTGGTGATCGGCAAACATGATATCTCCCTTCTAAACAATGCTGCTCACTCACACGGAATGAGCAGTGATCTTTAGAAGTTATTCACCACGACGCTTTTGTGGTGTGTTACGATCGGGTACGCCAGCATATTTGGGGAACAGTTTTTCTTTATCCCAAGGTGCGGGCTCGGACGGATACACCCAAGTTTCGGGCTCAATCTCTTCTAAGCAATGTCCACGTGCAACACCATCCTTGTGCACAACATATACATCTTTCATGTTGGTATAGTTGACTAGGAAGATGATGCAGTCTGCTACTTGACTGTCGGACAGGGACGCAACGCGGTAAACAGTGATAAATTCTTCCTCACCACGCCAGCCGCCAGTTGCACAATAACGAGTGTACCCAAGCGCCATATCGGTGAGCATGCCGTGCCAGTTTGCAAATGCGTCCCTGCTGACAAGGTGGTCCACCAGATGGAACACGGTTTCGCGGCCAAGAGCGTCAACGCGGTAGGTTTTCATAGCATGTATCCTTTCGGGCCGACCCCACTCACTTTGAAGTACCCATTAAGGTAGCAAAATTGTTGGTTGTATCGGCAGGCTACTCGATTGGCTTCCTCCCATGTGTTGTAATAGGCGGCACCTATCCGGGCGCCTCTATATACTTCTTTCCAGTAAATCACGCGATAATGGATCATGGTGTTAGTTCCTTCATAGCATGTATCCTTTCAGGAATGGGCGAACCACAAAATGCCCCGGCTGGTAGCAGTAAATAAGGTTGTACCGGCAAGCTACTTTATTAGCTTCGTCCCATGTATCAGCAAGGATAAACCCAACTACGCCTTTGTAATCCTTTCCTATCCAGTAAGTCACACGCCAACTATAACGGATCATGGTCATTCCTCCACAACGGGAATTGCATTGATGCAAGCGAGATATTGCTTGTAAAGCTGATCCAATACGATAACCAAATCACGTTTGCGACTGGCAGTCATTGTTGGGCGCGAGCGCTCTACCATGCCGTATAGATCGCGCTCGGTATCACATACGCGCAGATGGAGCTTTTCGCTCTTGGTCATGGGTGTACCCTTTCACCTTCTACCAGTGTGGAGATATAGAATAGTCTGCCACCGGTTTTCTGCCGTATTAGCTGGCGACGGTGGTGCTCAGCAGCAGCTAATGATTTGTGTGCTGCACGAATGATAGGCGTGCGGTATTTGCCTACATCATTCACTTCTAAGCTGTAGGTATCAACACATGTGAGATACATCATGGTGCCAATTCCTTCCTTAATACACTCGCCCATGCAGTGTTGGTTTAACCCATTTCTCGGTGTTAAACGCTTCGCATGCGCGGATGTACGCTTCACACCGTTCCTTTGCGGCTGGTAATCCTTTCATGTCATGGGCGACATAAATTTGTTTTCGTGTTCCGCTATCAACCGCATACCCATCGGCAATCTGACGCAAGGTGTAGATCATGGTGCCAATTCCTTCCATGCTTTGAATTGCTCATTCAGCGACTTGCCGGCCAGTTCATTGTCGATTTGCAGCGTGTCTGTCAGTCCATAGACTTTCAGATTACGCTCCCGCCAAGCCTCGATTTGCTGGCGCTGGTATTCGTCTCTCAGTTGATTGGTCATTGGTGATTACTCCATTAAAAGCATTGAGGTTTGCCACATACATGGCAGTGTCGGCTTATTCCTGGCGTCTCACATGGGAATAAGCCGAGCCAACGATGCAGCCACACTCGCATTTAGCGCCTTCCATTCAGATAGTCAGTTGCGCTTACGAAGCGCCAAGCTGAACCACCGTCGAACATGTTGCGCCAAGCCTGATAGCATCCTGCCAGTTTCATTTCAGTCATTGGTGATGTCCTTGGCTGATAACATCGACGCTCACTCTTGCTGTCGAATGAGCGCAGTCTTATCAGCGATCCGCGACTTACCAATGGTGCTTACCTCATCCGGGCTGCTCACTGCACAATCGCTCATCGTCTCGATTGCCTCGCTTGCCTTGCCGGTTATCTCAGCACCCGTTTGCACGGTACCAGCCGATCATGCCCGCTATCTTTCATCGGGTCGGCTGGTCTATCGCCTTCTCGGCGTACCTCAGAACGGTGAGCCCGTCTGACAGGACCGAATATGATCGTATCAATCACACCTTGCAACACATTTATTAGTTGAGTTGCATTCAATCATTGAGTGTGTGATGTTAGCATACATGATATATGATGCGCATTATGATTAGGCGATTTGTATGCAATATATTTCATGCTAACTTCGTGCCACATTCGATCAGAGACCGGGGGTATCGTGCTGGCCGGATGCTAACGTGCGTGCGATGGGGAAATTCCTACCCAAAATGTGCGGCGACAAAAATTTTTGAGTATGCTAACTGTTAGCATTCTTGACACCAGGAGCTAACTACGCTAACATACCTTCATGAACACGATCTTAGAAGACAGCAAGCTCGGTCCCGCCATGTCTAGCCTGAATGCCAGGCAAAGGTCATTCGTGATCGCCTATTGTGCCACTGGTGGCAAGAACGCCGTAGGAGCGGCTAGAACCGCAGGCTACGAGGGTACAGACGTGTCCCTTCGCGTTCAAGCCCACCGGCTGGCGCATTCCGAGGCGGTCCAGGCAGCCATCCACGAGGAAGTCGGTCGCCGGCAGCAGGCCCTCGCCCCGATGGCACAATTGAACATCGAAAGGATCGCCAATAACACGCTCAACCGCAATTCATTCGAGGCCAACAAGCTTCTCCTGGCCCTAGCCGGTCACTCCGCAGTGCAAAAATCCGAGCACAAGGTCACTCAGGAGCTTACCACCAAGGAAATGATTGAGGAAATCCGCAAACTCGGCGCTACCCTGGGGGCAAACGTCGTCAAATCGCTCCTGCCACCCACAATCGACATCACTCCGACCTCAGTGGTAGTCGATGACGACTTCTGACCTCGAAACTCTCGACCGGAGCGAGCTAAACCGGATACTCGCGGGCCTCAAAGCGGCTGAGAAGCTAAAGCAAAGGGCAAAACTTGACTTCTTCGTACCCTACCCTAAGCAATTGGAGTTTTACAGGCTCGGCGCAACGAAGCGCGAGCGTGTTATCATGGCTGGAAACCAGCTTGGAAAGACGGAGTGCGGTGCCGTCGAGATGGCTTTCCATCTCACTGGTCTCTACCCCAAATGGTGGCCTGGAAAACGTTTTACGAAACCCATTATGGCATGGGCCTGTGGGGAAAGCGCAGCAAAGGTAAGAGATGTCCAACAATCAAAACTCTGTGGACACCATACGATCGCTCAGTTGCCGAGTGACGAAGGTTGGGGAACTGGTTTTATCCCCCGGCACCTGCTTCTCGGTAGAACTCTCGGACATGGAACTACAGGCGCTTTTGATACGATCACTGTCCGTCACACCACAGGCGGAATTAGCGTCCTTGGTTTTAAGTCTTATGTCCAAGGCCGTGCCCTGTTCCAAGCCGACAGCCTCGACCTGGTTTGGGAAGATGAGGAACCGCCTGGCGACGTTCATTCGGAGTGTAAGGCGCGCATAACCGCTACTGGCGGAATGCTCTACATGACCTTCACGCCGCTGAACGGCATTACCGAGATTGTGTCGGATTTCTACCCAGCCCCCAATTCCGTCAGTCGGGGCTTTGTGCTGATGGGGATGAGGGACGTTACCCACATTCCCAATCCCGAGGAAGTGGCTGCCGGTTACAAACCTTTCGAGCGCGAAGCCCGCGTCAATGGCATTCCCCTCTTGGGCTCAGGTGCCGTGTGGGAGGAAGTGTCACCTGACATGATCCGTGTGCCACCAATCCCGCTTAGTGAGATACCGCCTTTCTGGAAGAAGATAGCCGGGGTGGACTTTGGCATTGGTCACCCTTTCGCGTGTGCTACCCTTTGTCACGATGCCGATGCGGATATCGTCTATGTCGTCCACGAACACAAAGTTGCAGATGCAATGTCCGCACTGCATGTCGCTGCACTCCGTCCCGTCCTCGGAGAAATTCCTGTCGCGTGGCCACATGACGGGGGAGACCGTGAAAAATCCACAGGCATACAGCTTGTCGAAAGCTACCGCGATCTTCCCGGCAGTCCTGGCTTGCGGATGCGGCCTACTCACGCTACTCACCCGCGAGGAGGCTATTCAACTGAGGCTGGTATAGATGCCATCCTGATACGGATGCGCACTGGCCGCTTCAAGGTTTTCAGCACCCTCGTCAACTGGTGGTTAGAGTTTGGAAGCTACCATCGCAAAGATGGTTTGATCGTAAAAAAGAATGATGACTTGATGTCCGCAACAAGGCAGGGTATTATGGACCTTCGGTACGCCCGCCCTGTGCTGTTCGGGAGACCGCCTGCGCTCAAAAAGCCAGGACCGCCTCAGCAGCTTGACCCTTGGACAGACAGGCCGGTGAAACTTGGCTACTAAAGACCCGTTTGCTACCGGCGACTATAGCGCTAATTACACTGGTGGCAACGACCACGAGGAAGAGAAGCTTGCTTTCTATATCCAGCTTTTCAACCAGCTTCGGGCCAGACGCGTAAATTTTGAGTTGCAATGGGAGGAAACCGCTTCCCTCTGTTGGCCCGAGTACCAGAGCAGCTTTTTCTTCGGCCGCGACGTTGCACCTGGCATGAAGCGCCAGCAATACCAACTTGACACCACTGCCCAGGTCAGCAGCCATCGTTTTGGAGCTATAGCCGAATGGTTGCTGACGCCCACCAATCTTATGTGGTCTGCTGTATGCGCTGGGGGCGAGAACGGCGAATACCTCATGAAACGCAGGGAAGTCGCCCTCTATTACGAGCAACTGACCCGCATCATGTGGATGGAGCGTTATAAGCCCGAAGCAAACTTCATTGGGCAAAATTCCCAAAATATGCAGGGCCTCGGTGTCTTCGGCAACATGGGGATGTTCACTGACGAGTATTGTGACACTGTTGACCCCAAAAAGCGCGGTCTGAGCTACCTAGCTACTCCGGTTGGTGAGATTTATGTTATTCGAGACCATCAGCGCCGGGTCGTGGGCTTCATCCGTCATTTTCGCCTTACCGCTCAGCAGGCCAAACGCAAGTGGAAGGACAAGGTTGTTCCAGTCCTTGAGGCGGCATTACAGATTAACAGCACGCAGCTATACGACTTCCTGCATATTGTGCGCCCGCGTGATGATTATAATCCGGGTTTTCTGCTCTCCCCGAAGGGCAAGAAATACGAGAGCGTGTACATTTCGTACCAGGGTCACTGCATTCTTGAAGAAAGTGGATATCGCACTATGCCTCTGGCATATGGCGCTTATATGCAGGCCCCCGATGAAGACTATGGGCGCGGGCCTGCTCAGATGGTGCTCGCGAGCCTTAAAACGCTCAACGCGGAGAAAGCCATCTTCCTCAAGCAAGGACATCGTGCATCTGATCCTGCTTATCTCATTGGAGACACAGGGCTTCTCGACTTACGCACAAACTCAGGCTCGTTTAACGCGGGGGGTGTAACTCCTGATGGGCGGCCCCTTGTACACATTCTTCCGACAGGTGAAATCCAGATTACTGAAAAGATGATGGAGAATGAGCTAGTCGGGGTGAACGATGCTTTCCTGGTCAATCTGTTCAAGATGATTATGGAAAATCCTACTGACATGAATTATCGCCAGGTGTTGGAATACGTTAATGAACGCGGTATCTTCCTGGCTCCGACGATTGGTCGCCAATGTAGCGAGTATCTTGGTCCTCTCCACGATCGCGAACTTGATATTTTATCCTGGCTTCGCAAACTGCCCCCGGTGCCTCCCATACTCAAAGAAGCAAAAGCTGGACTTGACTACCAAATTGTTTACTCTTCACCTATCGCGCGATCGGTGCAGTCGCAGGAGAGCGCTGGGTTTATGCGAATTGTGGAGTGGGCCTCTGCCACCAGCCAGGCGATTGGTGATCCGTCGTTGATGGACAACTTCGACTTCGATACTTCGATCGCGGCTATGGGCAAACAGTCTGCTACTCCGCCCTCCTGGTTTTCTTCCAATGAGCAGAAGGCTAAGGCGCGTAAGGCTAGGGCTGATGCTGAGGAACGGTCGAACCAGGTTAAGGAATTGCCGGGTAAGGCAGCTATCATGAAGGCACAGGCTATCAGCGACAAAGCGGGCGCTGGGCAAAATACTGGTGGTGCTCTAAGTGGCACGCCGCCCACAGGTATGCCGGGTGTGCCAAATCAACAAGGTCAGATTACTAACAACCAAGGATTTCAAGGCCCATGACCCTCACTCAAATGCAGGAGTGCTATCGTGCTACTTTCCTCGGGAAAGACGGCCAGGTGGTGCTCCAGGACTTGATGGGGAAATGTTTTGCCAACCAGACGACTGCTGTTGCTAATGAGCGGCAATCCATGCTCAATGAGGGCCACCGGCAAGTCTGGCTCCATATCAACACGATGCTGAACCTGACCCCTGAGCAGATAGCCCGCTGCCAGCTTGGTCTTCCCTTCATCCAGGGCGAATAGGAATACCGTGGCTGACACTCCGTCAACACCCTCGGAAATCCGAGCAGAACTAAAGGTCGTGAAGCGCCTTGTCGCTGAGCTACCTATCCAACATGCGCTAAACCTGGAGGGGTTGCAGAACCTCGCCGCCGACTACTTCGGTACTCATCCGCGTTGGAATGAGTTTGTCCAGGCTGCGAACCGTATGGTGATCGCCAATGGCTGATGGTGATACCCCAATCGTCGAGGAA
>Ga0210395_10000190_pt1 | contig 47875 bp, 38 predicted proteins | sample IncBWH4OmetaG_FD_150861 | JGI IMG/M metagenome (GOLD analysis project Ga0210395, IMG submission 150861) | Forest soil microbial communities from Barre Woods Harvard Forest LTER site, Petersham, Massachusetts, United States - Inc-BW-H-4-O ...
AAGGCCGCTACCGCCCTCGACCAAGTCGCGAGCCACATCATCAAACGCCGTGCCAGGGAACTCCGCTCTCTGGGCGAAGCCAAGTCCGCCGCCTTCCGCCAATCCCAAACCAACCGCACCCTCCGCGTCCTAACCCTCCGTCGCGACGATCACCCCATCACCGAACAAACAGGCCCTGAATACACCCCCGCCCTCTCATCAAATTACGTACGCGTCCAAGTCCGAGGAATCCACTCATCAAATCTCTGGCAAGATGTTCTGATCACCGCTGAAGAAGGGAATTACCTAAGAGCCGAGCCCGTATCCACTCTCGACGAATTCTCCGTGAACTCTGTGCGCTCTCTGTCCTCTGTGTAAATGTTTATTCTTTCAACTTCCAACTGTCGACTGTCAACTCTCGAATATCACCTGCGCCAAAGCCTGTGCCTCCGTATGCGTAATACTCAAAGCAATTCTCTTCACCCCCAACTCCTCCGCAATCATCCGCGCCTCTCCATCCAACCGAATCGTAGGCCGCCCCCCCAACTCCCGCCCCCCCTCAAAATCCACCCACCGCACCCCCCGCCTCCACCCTGTCCCCAAGGCTTTCATTGCCGCCTCTTTCGCCGCAAACCGCCCCGCAAACCGCTCATACTTATTCTTAAACCGCTCGCAATACTCCCGCTCCCCAGCCGTATACACTCGCCGCAAAAACGGCTCCCCATGCCGCTCAATCGCCGCCCGTATCCGCCCCACCTCTGCCAAATCCACTCCCATCCCTATGATCAAATTCTCCCCTTGTAGGGGCACGATTCATCGTGCCCTTCTTCGTTGCTGCGCGCCAGCGTACCCAATTGCTTGACACGCACGTTGTAGTGGCGGGTCAGAGACATCAAAATGTTCCCTGGCCCTTTACCCCTAGCCCGTCCAACCATCATACAAACGCGGGAGGAACCAAGCACATCTGGCTCCAAGACTTTCGTTTGGCCTGTGGCATGCACTGCAAGAATGCGCCATCGACTTTGCCCAAGCAATTCAGAATCTAGACCCCGCTCTGCCCTGAGATTCCGAATAGGAAACCGTCTTTCAATGCGGTAATCTTCGACTCGCGGAAAACGAATTTCAAGCATATATCTCCATGCCCACCAAATCACGTCCGCTAAAACGCTCCGTACCGAAACCCCAGGATCCTTCTTGGACCAGTCGCTCCTCCCTGGGACTTCGCCTTCTCCAAGTCCCTGCCCTCTCCAAACTCCCCTGGCTAGTCCACGCCTTCTCCACCGTCCCAGGGGGCATCTCTCCCCTCGAAAACGAAAAAGTCCTCAACCTCGGCTACACCGATTGGGACACCCGCGAAAACGTCCAAGAAAACCGCCGCCGCTTCCAAACCGCCGCAGGCGCGCCGCATCTCCCTCTAGTCACCCTAAAACAATTCCACTCCGACGTAATCCATCTCTTCGACAGGGGAGCCCCCACCGGGCCCTGCCGAGGCGACGCCAGCATCACCAACCGCCCCGGCCTCCTCCTAGCCATCCAAACTGCCGACTGTGTCCCCATCCTCATCGCCGACACCAAAAAACGCGCCATCGCCGCCGTCCACGCCGGCTGGCGCGGCACCCTTGCTCGCATCGTCGCCAAAACCATCGGCAGAATGCAAATGCATTTCGGCACTAGCCCGCGCGATCTCCTCGCCGCCATCGGCCCCAGCATCGGCCCTTGCTGTTACGAGGTCGGCACCGAAGTCGCCACCCAATTCCTCTCCCAATTCGCCGACGCACCCGACTACTTCGATGAGTTCCGCACCGGCGACGAGCCCAACCCCATCCAGTGGCTCAACATGATGCCCCCCGGCCACCAACCCCCGCCCAAAGGCGTCCTCCTCGACCTCCGCAAAGCCAACCGTTCCCAGCTCCTGGCCGCCGGTCTCCGCCCCCAAAACATCCACGTCATCGACCTGTGCACCGCCTGCCACTCCGACCTCCTCTTCTCCTACCGCAAGCAAGGCCCCGCCTCCGGCCGCCTAATGTCCGTAATAGCCCTCCGCCCTTAATGCTTCACAGACTTCAGTTTGCCTTTCCGGCGGCGACTCCGACAGTCTCGATAGCCGAGTCGCCTGCCGCTTTCAGCGCCTGGAGCGATCGGAGCGCATCTTGCTGTTTGTCCGCCCTGCAGAACGATATCGGAATCGGAATCTCATCTCTGAGCATTCGCATAATATCTCCCGCCATAAGATTATCGAGGCTCCCTGGCCTTACTATCCGGATCTCATGTGGCCGTGATCGTGGTCTGTATTAAACCCATGAATTTAGGCAACTTAGATACGTTGAGTGATAAATTTGATTGCTATCAATCATATACTTCCGTATTGTGAGCGATAGAAAGGGTCGCTATCGCTCATGACGTGGAACTGGGAACAACCGGAGTGGCCGCATTTCACCTGGAATCAAAGTCGGCTCGCTGTGGCTGAGAAGGAATTCCTTGTCGGAAGCGGCACGTTTGTCGGGGCCATTAAGCACCTGGACGACGAAGATCGCAATCAACTCACCGTTGAAGCGATCAGTACTGAAGCCCTGACCACCTCGGAAATCGAGGGTGAAATCCTCAATCGTGCCAGCGTCCAATCATCCATTCAAAGACAGCTTGGCCTGCCAACAGACAACAGAAAAGTGGGGCCCGCGGAGCACGGGATATCAGAGATGATGATCAATCTCTACAAAACATTCGCTGTGCCGCTTACGCAGGACACGCTGTTTGAATGGCATAGGATGCTGACGAGTGGCAGAACGGATTTGAGCGAAATCGGGCGGTACCGTACCAGCCGCGAACCCATGCAAGTCACGTCAGGACCGGTTAGTTCTCCGAAGATTCATCTTGAAGCGCCGCCTGCTGGCAAAGTCCCCGCCGAAATGGATCGCTTCATTGAGTGGTTCAACAGCACGGCACCGGGCGCCGTTGAGCCACTTGCTGCACTTGCAAGGGCAGGGACCGCGCATCTGTACTTTGAATGCATCCATCCGTTCGAAGACGGCAATGGCCGCATCGGCCGCGCGCTGACCGAAAAATCACTCGCCCAAAGTCTTAGGCGGCCATCACTCATTGCCCTGGCTGCTACGATACTTTCTCGTCGCGCACACTACTACTCCGCCCTGGAGGCGGCTAACAAGGCAAACGAGATAACGGACTGGCTTGCGTGGTTTGCCGGTATCACGATAGAAGCGCAGCGGCGCACATTGGCCATGATTGAATTCCTTATTGATAAGACGAAGTTATTCGATCGCCTCGCGGGACAGATCAACGAGCGACAGCAGAAGGCGTTACTCAGAATGTTCCGGGAAGGGCCGGAAGGCTTCAAAGGCGGGATGAGCGCTGGGAAGTACAGCACCATCACTGGAGCTTCGCCGGCCACGACGACTCGTGATCTCGTGGAACTCACAACGAAAGGCGCGCTCACAAGGGAGGGCGAGCGTAGGCACGCGCGCTACAAGCTCAGCGTTCCACTCGGGCCCGTTGCGCATGTTTCACTTAGTGAGCACGGAGAGTTGATAGAGGACTAGAAATATCCAGCACTCCATTTGAAGTTCACCGGGCGCAAAGCGTTGAAAATCAGGCATCTCCATCACGCGGCAAACCTACCTGGCGACAGGAGCCGACGACTGGGCATTCTCAATCTGCGTCAACGCCAGTTGCCCGCAAGCCGCCATCACGTCGCGCCCTCGTGAATACCTTGTGAACACCGGCACGCCACGGTCCAGCAAAATCTTATGAAAGGCTGCCACCCGCCCTTGATCTGGTTCCGCAAACGGCAGCGCCCCCGGATTCCACGGAATCAAATTCACCTTCACGCGCCCCAAATCCGTCATCATTTTCGCAACGCGCCGCGCATCCTCCGGCGAATCGTTCACTCCGCCCAGCAGCACATACTCGAACGTCACATACTCTCTTGCGCCCCGCGGAAATTTCTTGCACGCCTCCAGCAAAACGCCGAGCGGATACTTCCGGTTGATCGGCATCAAGACGTCGCGCTGCTCGTCCGACGACGCATTCAACGAAATCGCCAGCTTCGGCCGCAGCGTTTCCCCCGCCAGCCGCTCGATGCCCGGCACAATCCCGCTCGTTGAAAGGGTCGCATGCCTCGGCGCAATAGCCATGCCGGAGTTGTCCAGCAAAATGCGCAAAGCCGCCATGACCGCGTCGTAATTCAGCAGCGGCTCGCCTTGACCCATCAACACGATATTCGTTCGCGGCGCCAGCTTTTCCTTATGCTCCTCGAGCGGCAGCAACACCTGCGCCAAAATCTCGCCAGCCGTCAAATTCCGAATCAATCCCAGCTGCGCCGTCATGCAAAACTGGCAATCCACGGCGCATCCCGCCTGCGTCGAAACACAAATCGTTTGCCGCCCGTCACTAGGCATAAACACCGCCTCGACGGACGCAGCTCGCAGAGGTCTGCTCTTCTCCGTGCCCTCTGCGTTCTCTCGGATCTCTGCGTTGAGTGTTTTTTCCCGGGTTCCCAGCTCAAACAAATATCGCACCGATCCATCAGTCGAAGTGAATCTCTGTTTCACCACCGGCAAACTAATCGTCGAGTTTGCAGCCAATCGCTCCCGCAATGCCGCCGGCAAGTTCGTCATCTGCGCCAAATCAAGTTTTCTTTCCGCATACAGGGCATGATAAATCTGCCCGCCGCGATACCCAGGCTCGCCCATCGCCAAGCAAATCTCGCGAAGCTCGTCTTTCGATTTTCCAAGCAATTCCATATCGAAGATTCCTGCGACCGCTCGTCGCTCCGTTCCGCCGCGAATCACCCTACAGAATATCGTGTTTCACTCACGAATTTCTTGTTTGCTTGTTTAGCGGCCTCTTTTCGGCGCTATAATTTTCCTACCATGCCAAAACAACTTGCTGTCGAGCCACTGGCCATCGCCGACTGGGTCAAAGGCCTCGCTGCCATCCACGAGCGCGACTTCTCACTTGAGAATGTTCAGGACTACATCATTCGCCACGCCGTCCGCCCCGAAACCATCGAAAAATACCTCTTCTTCTCGAAAGGGAACTACACGCGCAATCTCATTTTCAAAAACGATCTCTTTGAGTGTATGACCATCTGCTGGGAAATCGGCCAGCACAGCCGCATTCACAATCATCGCGATCAAAACTGCTGGATGTCCGCCCCCATCGGCCGCCTGAAAATCCAGAATTTCCGCGTCGACGAAAAAGACGCTTCCTGCGGCACCTGCAAAATCGTTCCCACCGAAATCTACGAAATGGACGCCGCGCATCCTGTCCACGTAAATCCGCTCGAGCCTGTCCACCAGGTCTTGAATCTACCCGAGTTCAATCAACGCGCCGTCAGCATCCACGTCTATTCCAAGCCCTTCGACAGTTGCGAAGTCTACACGCGCGAAAAGGGCACCTACGGCGACGTTCCCCTGCACTACACCAGCGAATACGGCAAGCTCCATCCCGACGAAAAGTTGCTGTAGCCCAGCCAATCCCGGCTGTGCTCTTTTGCACTCTGGCTAAAAGACTCAGGCATTGCAACCCATGCGCTTTTCCACGCCGCCTGTGTCACAATTGAGTTATGGCGACTGCCACGGAAGTCCGCGACATCCAAAAGCACGTCCTCGGCAACGGCCTCGTGGTCATCACCGAGACGATGACCCACGTCCGCTCCGTCTCCGTCGGCGTCTGGATTCGCAACGGCTCGCGCCGCGAAGTCTCCGAAGAAAATGGTCTGGCGCATTTCATCGAGCACATGGTTTTCAAAGGCACCGAGCGCCGCTCCGCCGAAGCCATCGCCCGCGAAATGGATTCCGTCGGCGGCATGCTCGACGCGTTCACCTCGAAAGAGCAAATCTGCTTCAACGCCAAAGTTCTCGACGAGCATCTGCCCATCGCTTTTGACGTGATCGCCGATCTCGTCCTGCGCCCCAAGTTCGATTCCGAAGATGTAAAAAAAGAACGCCAGGTCGTCCTCGAAGAAATCAAGATGGACCTGGACAATCCCGAATACCAGCTCCACGATATTTTCACGCGCGGCTTCTGGCCTGAGCATCCTCTCGGTCGCCCCATTCTTGGCACTCCTGAAACCGTTCGCGCCTTCAACCGCGAACACCTGGTCGAGCGCTTCCGCGACTGGTTCGCACCCGATCATCTCGTCATCACCGCCGCGGGCAACGTCACGCACGAAAAAGTTTTGGACCTCGTCCAGCGTGAGTTCGGCGCCCTCCGCCCGGCGCGAACGCTCGAAGATCACACCGCTCCCGTGACCAAAGCACCGATCCATCTCGAGCCCAAGCGCGACCTCGAGCAAGTTCACCTTTGCATCGGCGTTCCCGCGCTGCCGCTCGGCCATGAAGCGCGTTTTGCCGCCGCCGTCCTCAATAATCTTCTCGGAGGCGGCATGTCTTCGCGCCTCTTCCAAAACATCCGCGAGAAAGAAGGCCTGGCCTACGCCGTCTTCAGCGAACTGACGCCCTATTCCGACGCCGGCATGTTCACCGTCTACGCCGGCACCGCCAAAGAAACCGTCGGCCAGGTGATCGACCTAACCATCAAAGAATTTCGCGCCATGAAGGAGTCGCCGGTAAGCGAAGAAGAGCTCACCCGAGCCAAGAATCATCTCAAGGGTTCGCTCATGCTCTCCCTCGAATCCACCACCTCGCGCATGTCGAATCTAGCCCGCCAGGAACTCTACTTCGGACGCTTCTATTCCCTCGACGAAATCCTCGCCTCCATCGAGACCGTCACGCTCGCCGAAGTGCAATCCCTGGCCCACGCCTTCTTCCGGCCCGACCAAATCGCCGTAACCGTCCTAGGCCCTCTGAACGGCTTCATCCTCGACCGCTCCCGTCTATCCTGCTAGGGGCCTATGATGTTCCGTATGTAAATCGTTGTTCATAGATGTTTCTGGCGTTCTGTTTCGTGTTTCGATGGCGGCTTCCGTTGTGAGCCTTCTTTTGTTATCCTCGCGCACGACTCGCTCTCAATAATGTATGAAATGCGACTCTTGCTCGAAGGTAATGCCTGACGGCTTCGCGGATTGTCCTTGGTGCGGAGCAGTGCGCGGTTCCGCCGCAACAGTCGCTGCCTCTGCCTTCGATGCCGTTTCGTCTTCCCGTTCAGCTTTACAGAACGCGCTCGTGTGGATTGGGATCTCGCTGTGCTCAGCCTCTATCCTGATCCTCAACCACTTCGCAGTTCTCGGAGAGTATGGTCCACGCGGGTATAGCTCCGCCTATGTCATCGGAAGAGTGATCGGCTCCTATGTGATCCCAGCGATTTGTGTTTTCCTTTATTACAAAATCAGTGGCAAGAAAGCGGTTTCGTCCGTAAAGTTTCTGGTTATTTCTTGCGTTACAGTTCTATGGTTGTTTCTGCTCCTCGCTGCCGCCCGTCCACGCTCTCCGTATCAACAGGCATTCCGCGGGTCCGCTGAAGCGGATCAGCAGGCGGAAGCAGAAGCAGCTCGAACGGTCACTCCAACCAAGTGGGACCCGGCGATACGTTCGTTTTTTGACGACGTCCGATCATTCCATATGCGCTACGTTTCGGCGGTCTCCGAAACGGAAACTTCAGCTGTTCCGCTGTGCTCGCCGGAGTCCTTTCGCGACGCTGCAAGTATCGAGCAGGCTATGTCTCAGTTGCGCCGAAGACTCGCCGTAGCCAAGGAATTTTCTTCACCGGAAACCTTGTTGAGCAAGATGCCCCAGTACGTGGAAGCGATTGATGCCACCGGCCTAGAGAGGAAGAACTTCCTGGAAGGCTTCAACGATTCTGCTCGAAAAGACTTAGGCGCACGGAAGAACGTGAGCGATAACGAGGTGAGCTGGGCACAAAGCTGCATCGCCGTCTACCATTTTGCTCTTGCCCATCAAAACGATTACTCGCTGCAGAACGGGCAAGTCGTCTTCACGAGCAAGAACGAGGGCTCTGAGTTTGATCGCAAGCAGGAGATTGCTAAGCTGAGTCACCTCGAATTCCTCCATGCTTATGGCCGCTTCATGACCGCGCAAAATGCGTCTTTCACTCAATTGGGGCTGCCGCCCTTAGATTTCGGGGGGCGGCCGTCGACGGCCAGTTCCGTGACAGATTTTCTGTCACATTCTTCGCAGGGAGCGGATCCAAAAAGCGCTCATTGATGGGCAATTGTGCTCAGCGATCCTTTCCGTGTTGACGCGCGGGAATCGAAATGCCATCATTCTGAAAATTCGTTTTGAGATATTTTTTACTGCAATTGAGGGCAAAGCGATCGGCTTGCGGGTTTCCATTCTGGCGTCAGGCAGCTCGGGCAACATCACTCTGCTCGAGACGCAGCGCACCCGACTCCTCGTGGACTGCGGCCTCGGCAAACGCGAAACACTAGCCCGCCTCGCAGCCATCGAACAAAACGTCGACCGCATCGACGGAATCCTCATCTCCCACGAACATAGCGACCACTGCAATGGCCTGCCGCAAATGCTCGGACTCTGGAAGGCGCCGCTATATGTTACCGAAGGAACCATGGAGGCACTGCACCGCGCCCTGCCCGACCGGCTCGGGAAGCGTTTGCGTGGAGTGGAGACTATTCAAGCTGGCCAGCATTTCGCGATTGGCGATATCGATGTCCACGCGTTTCAGATTCCGCATGACGCTGCCGATCCCATCGGATTCACGTTTCGCACGAACGGCACGAAGATGGCGCTCGTCACCGACCTCGGCTACATGCCCGAACTCGTCAAAGTTCACTTGCGCGAGGCCGATTGTTTGCTGCTCGAATCGAATCACGATCTCGATATGCTGAAGGTTGGGCCGTATCCGTGGGTCGTCAAGCAGCGTGTTCTCAGCCGCACTGGACATCTCTCGAATCATGCCGTCAGCGAATATCTTTGCGATCCGGAGGGTTTTGACGCGCGTGCGCGCTATCTCGTCCTCGCGCATCTTTCAGAGGAAAACAATAATCCGGATCTGGCTCGCCTTTCGGCTGAAGAAGCCCTCAACCGCCGCCCCGCCGAATGCGCGTTTCGCGGCGAACTGCTCATCGCCACGCAGGACGTTCCGCTAAAGCCGCTCGAACTTTAGGCCCTTCAAATTCCACTCGCTTTTTACGCGATGCTCCTCTAAACTTAACTTGTTCTTGGTAGAGGTGCGGAGGCCATGAGTAGCCCGGCGAGCAATTCCGATCAGCTTCGGAAGCCGCGGCAAAAGGGGCCAGGTTGTTGTACTCCGCCGAAATCGCAGCGGTAGCTGTTGCCGCGGCGGTTGGGGAACAGGTCTAAGGCCTGTCCACTGTCATCCGTTTAGATGGCCGCATTGCTTTGCGGCCAGAGCTAAAGCCGGATGGAGCGCTATCGAGAGGCAGCAGCCTCGAGCATTTCTTCGCGGTTCCTTCCTTTCGTATCGTTCCCTCCAGAAATAACCGGTCGAATGAATCTCTTTGAACTTACGCGCGCGCTCGTCGATATCGAATCGACGACCAATCGCGAGCAACAGGTAGCGGACTTCTTGTTCGCGCAACTGTCCATGCTCGCCTCGCGCACTTCCGGCCGCCTCGAACGCATGGCTGTCGAGCCGAACCGCGACAATATTTTTGCGGGCTGGGGCGAACCCATTGTTACGTTTTCGACGCACATGGACACTGTGCCGCCGTTTTTCCGGTCGCTCGAAGACGCAGAATTTATTTGGGGACGCGGTTCGTGCGACGCAAAAGGCATCATCGCAGCGATGATCGCCGCCGTAGAAAAACTTCTCGATTCCGGCGCCACAAACCTTGGCTTGCTCTTTGTCGTCGGCGAAGAACGCAACAGTGCGGGCGCGAAAGTAGCCGCTACCGATCCGCGCGGCGCGCGGTTCCTGATCAACGGCGAGCCAACGGAAAATCAGCTCGCTCTCGGTTCCAAAGGCGCGCTGCGCTTTGAAATTACCGCGCACGGAAAGCTCGCGCATTCGGCTTACCCAGAGCTGGGCCACTCCGCCATCCACTCGCTGCTTGATGTTTTGCGAGCCATCCGCTCCATCCCGCTGCCGGAAGATCCGCTCCTGGGCCACAGCACTCTTAATATCGGCACCATCGCCGGAGGCCGCGCGCCCAACGTTGTTGCCGATCACGCGCAAGCAGAAATCATGTTCCGCACCGTAGGCGATCCGGCGGAAATCCGTCAGGCCGTTCTCGCCGCCGCTGCGGGCCGTGCCGAAGCCCGCGAAGTGTTGCACACGCCCGCTCTGCGGCTCTCTGCTTTCGACGGGCTCCCCACTACCGTCGTCGCCTTCGCCACCGACATTCCGACATTTAACGGCGCCTGGGGCCAGCCGTTTTTGATCGGCCCCGGCAGCATTCATCTGGCGCACACCGCGGAAGAACGCATCCCGAAAAAACAGCTGTCGGAGGCGGTGGATATTTATGCGCGCATGGCGAGGCAGCTTCTCGCAACGGGGGGCGCCGAAGCATGAGCCAGGGCCTCGCCATCGTCGGCTACGGAAAAATGGGCAAGCTCATCGAGAGTCTCGCGCCGGGGTACGGCTTTGAGGTACGCGCAAAATTTTCAGGCGGCAGCAATCCCGGCGGCGCCGGGCTATCGCACGAAACGTTGCGCGGCATCGATGTCGCCGTGGAATTTACGACCCCGGTGGCGGCGCCTGTGAATGTCCAGCGCCTCGCGTTGCTCGGCGTGAACGCTGTAGTTGGCACGACGGGCTGGTTCGAGCAGCTTCCTGCGGCACGCGAAGCGGTCGCACACGCGAAGGCTGGGCTCGTGTGGGCGGCGAACTTTTCCGTGGGTATGAATGTTTTCCTCGAAGCGGTGACGCAGGCTGCGGCGCTTTTTGCGAAACATTCCGAGTACGAAGCCTGGGGCTGGGAGATTCATCATTCGGCAAAAAAAGACGCCCCCAGCGGCACGCTCAAGATACTGGCGGAACAGATGAAGGCCGCGGGTTACGCGCGTCCCGTCAGCCTCAGTTCCAATCGGGCCGGCGCGATTCCCGGCACGCATGAAATTGGTTTCGATTCGCTCGCGGACACCATCACGCTGCGCCATACGGCGCGCAGCCGCGAAGGATTCGCGCGCGGCGCTCTCCAAGCGGCGCGCTGGATCGCCGGCAAAAAAGGTTTCTACGAGTTCAAGGAGATCCTCGGCGAAATAAGTTGAAGGATCTCCGGGGCGGCGGCCTTTAGGCCGCCTTCCGTAGCTTTCGGCAGCACGACGTTTAAAAAAGAAGGAGAAACACCATGTTTACTGGAACAGGCACTGCGCTCGTCACTCCCTTTCGCCGCGACGGTTCGCTCGACGAACCCGCGCTGCGCGGGCTCATCAAGCGCCAGATCGATGCGGGCATTGACTTTCTGGTGCCGTGCGGCACCACCGGCGAAAGCCCAACACTGACACACGGAGAACACCTGCGCGTCGTTGAGATCGCCGTGCAGCTGGCGAAGGGACGCGTGCCCGTTCTTGCAGGCGCAGGCGGCTACAATACTGCCGAAGTGATTGCGCTCGCGCGCGAGCTAGCGGAAATCGGCGCCGACGGAATTCTCTCCGTGACGCCGTACTACAATAAGCCGACGCAGGAGGGCCTCTTTCAGCATTACCGCGCGATCGCCGAAGCCATCACGCTCCCTATCGTCGTCTATAGCGTGCAAGGGCGTACGGGTGTGAACGTCGAGCCCGCGACGGTGCGACGTCTCTCGGCGGTTGAAAACATCGTCGGCATCAAGGAAGCGTCGGGGAACATTTCGCAAATGGCGGCGATACTCAACGCAGTGCCGGACGATTTCATCGTGCTCAGCGGCGACGATGCGATAACGTTGCCGCTGATCGCGCTTGGCGGACGCGGGGTGATCTCCGTTGTGTCGAACGAAATTCCATCTGAGATGACGCGCCTCACGCGGCTCGCTCTCGATGGCGATTTCGCAGCCGCGCGAGAAATTCACCGGCGCATTCATCCTTTGATGGAAGTGAACTTTATCGAATCGAATCCCATCCCGGTGAAGGCGGCCATGGCGCAGATGGGTTTGCTCGAGCCGGTGTGGCGTCTCCCGCTCGTTGCGCCGAAAGCCGAAAGCGAAGCACGCATTCGCACCGTGCTCGAGTCGCTGAATTCTGCCGTGCTGCCACATGCGGCTGCTCACGCTGCCGCATGAGCGAGTCCATGCTGCCGCAGCAAATCGAAAGACTGTTTGACGAGCCTCCGGCTCACTACAACGAAGAACACTTCCGGCTCTTCCGCGAATTCAAGGAATCCGTAAATCGCGGGGAAGTCCGCGCGGCGGAGCCGGATGCTGCCTCACCGACAGGCTGGTGCGTCAATGCTTGGGTAAAAAAGGGAATTTTGCTCGGCTTTCGCATGGGTGCTGTCGTTGATATGTCCGCCGGCTCGACGCGCCAGCCGTTCATCGATAAGTCCACGTATCCGGTGCGCGCGATCACGACTGCCAACGGCATTCGCATCGTGCCCGGCGGCTCGAGCATTCGCGACGGCTCATACATCGGGCGCGGCGTCGTCTGCATGCCGCCGATGTTTGTTAACGTGGGCGCATACGTTGGCGACGGCACAATGATCGATTCGCACGCACTGGTCGGCAGTTGCGCGCAAGTAGGGCGCAACTGCCATATTTCCGCTGCCTCGCAGATCGGCGGTGTGCTCGAACCGGTAGGCGCAATGCCAGTGATTATTGAAGATGATGTGCTCGTGGGAGGGAATTCGGGTGTGTATGAGGGGACCGTCGTGAAGCATCGCGCGGTTCTCGGCACAGGCACGATTCTCAATCGCTCGATTCCGGTTTACGATCTGGTGCGCGACGCGATTTACACTGCCAGCGAAACCTTGCCACTCGTCATCCCCGCGGAGGCCATCGTCGTTCCCGGCTCGCGCGCCGTGACGCATCCCGTCGGCGCGAAGCATGGACTCAGCCTGCAGTGCGCCGTCATCGTCAAATACCGCGACGCCAAAACCGACACCCGCATCCAGCTGGAAGATCTTCTGCGCTAGTTTCCTAGCGCGAGAGAACCTGCTCAAAAAAATCCAGCGCTCGCGGATCGTTGGATTGGCCTAGCCAGAACATAGCTTGCTTGCGGACTTCGGGGTTGCGGTTGGTCTTGGCTACTTCGATCAGTTTTGGTACGCCTTCGTCCTTCGGCATTTGGCTAAGTGCGAACACGGCTTTCTTCTTCACTTCGGTGTCGGGATCGTTTTCGATTGCGCCGGTGATGGCGCCCATGGCTTTTTGGCCTGCCTTTTGCGCGAGCCAGAAGAGCGCTTGGCCGCGCACGTGCGTGCTCTCGTCGTCTTTGGCCATGCGGATCATTTCATTGAGCGCTTCCGGTTCGTGGCTTACCGAAAGCGCGAACGCCACCTGCGAGCGAACCTCGGGGCTGGCGTCGCTCTTCGCCATTTTTTCGAGCAGCGCCTCACCGGATTTTCCGCGCGAAGCTCCGAGCCAGAAGGACGCGTGCTTGCGGAGCTGCTCCGGCTGATCGGGGGCGACGAAGGACTCGAACGCGCGGTCAGCGGCCGGATCGGCGTGCAGCGCGATTGCGGACAGCGCTCCCTGGCCAATTTCGTGCTCGCCATGACCTTCGAAACTTGCTTTGTGAACGAAATCGGCGAGCAACGCTACGCTCTCCGCGGGCTTCACGCCGGTGAGCCAGATAAACGTCAGGCCGCCTGCATCGAGCGTGCAATTTTCCGAGGCTTCGCGAATGCGCATCACTTGTTTGCCTTCCACTCGGAAGAGCACGACAAGCTGCCGCGAGCCTTCCAGTTGCAGCGTTCCAGCGGTTGCGTCTTTTTGCGAGTTTGAGCTCGTGACACCATTTTCTTTTTCGAGGCGGCAAGTACCGCACCCGCCGTAGCTGTCGTTGAAGTTCCCACAGCACACCGTGCGGTCGCCGGCAATTTCACCGACGCTGTATCCGACCCACTCCGGCTTGTCCGCCTGCGCTGCGACGCCGCGAAGAGTCTCCGCGAGAGAGCCGTTCACTGCGCGCGTCTCGATTTTCGCGTTCACCAACTGCGGGGTTTCCGCCGACTGCCGCGCAAACAACGGTCCGCCGGCGAAAAGCGCCGCTGCTAGAATGGTTTGCCCGAGCAAAATCTTGCGCCAAGTCATCATATCTGCCTCACTCCATTTTTTTCGAACCGCCAGAAGTCACGAGCCGCAACTCATCCGCCACTTGACCTATTTCTGCAAGATCTCCATCAAATAATCGTTGCCTTCCTTCGAATTCATCAAAGCGAGTTTGGAGACCGCAGTCTTCTTAAGCTGCGGATCTTTTTCGCCCCGCGCAATCGTCACTAGCGCATGCGCGTTGCCTTGGATGAAAAGTGCATTGAGCACCGCTTCTTTGTTCTCGCGGTCGGTCTCTTTTGCATAAATTGCCAGCAACGCTTCCTTGGCCTCCGCCGAACCGATCAGTCCCAGATTGCGAATCGCCGTGCGCCGAATCTCCGGGTCCTTTTCACTCTGCGCTGCGTCGGCCAGGAATTTTGCATCCCCGGAGAGGAAGAACGCCTGCAGGATGTCTTTTTTGACTTCGGGCGTAGTCTCGGCCGCATAAAGCTGACGCAATTCCTCCGGTGCGTGAATGAGGCCAAGCTGCCGAATGGCCTCAGCACGCAGGGATGCGTCTTTTTCGCTCTTGGCTGCCGCGAACAAGTGTTCCTTGTCGCCGCCGATCATGTAGCTGCGAATAATGGCGCGTTTCACCGAGACGTCGTTCGAGGAAGCGTAAATCGTGGCTAGTGTTTGCCGCGACTCCTGACCGCCAAACATTCCCAGATATTCGACGGCTTTGCGCTGCAGGTCCGGATTGCTCTCGCCGCGGGCAATACGAGCCAGGATCTCGCGCGATTGCGGCGAGCCGTTCTGCGCCAGCACGAAGAGCGCTTTCGACTTTTCCTTCGGCGTGCCCGGGCCGTTCAGCACTTTTTCGAGCAGCGGCATGGCTCGCTGCGGGTCACTGTTCATCAGGCCGGTGATTGCGAGTATTTTTAGTTCTTCATCGGGTTGTGATTCGGGGTGCGCGGGTTGTCCGTTCGATTGCCGCACCTCGATCTCCAGCGCTTTGGCATCTTTTATCCAGCGGCTTTGCGCATATTTCTTCTCCAGATCGGCAATCGTTGCCAGTGCGGAATCTCTTTTGCCCAGCTTGTTTTCCGCGTAGGCCTTCCAATACATCGCGGCATCCGTTTGCGGCCCGTTCATGGAAGCGAGTTCGCCAAATTTCTCGGCCGCGCGGTCGTAACGGTCTTCGTCGAGAGCTTCGCGGCCGTCACTGTAAAGTTCGTCGGTCCGTTCGATGCGCTCCTGCTCGCGGTCGCGCTTTTCCTGTGCTCTGTCGCGCGCTTCTTGATCGCGGTCGCGTTTTTCCTGCTCGCGATCACGGGCTTCCTGCTCACGGTCAGCGCTGCTCTGCTCCTGCCAGGAATCCGCGGCCGCCTCTGAAGCACTATGGGCAACCGCGGGGCGCGCCATCCGCGGCCCGATCAGCAATGCCGCTGCCATGCCCCAAATCTTGATTTCTCTGCTAGTCCGTTGTCCGATGCTCATGCCTTGTTCCTCTCTCCTGCTTTCGATTCCGTCGCCGCTGGCGTGGAATTCGTTTTGTTCTGCTTTTCTTGCAATTCCTTGCCGACCACTCGAACTTTGAACAAAATGCCGTGCGCCTCGATGCGCTTTTGCAGTGATTCCAGTTTTGCTGGCGTAATTTCTTGCGGACTGTGCGCGACATCCATCAGCACGCGCTCCAGATCATCCAGAACGTCGGCCAGCGCCGCATCGCCATTCTGCTGCGCCGTTTCGCGGTACAAGCGATTGGCGTCCAGCAAGTCTTCCGCGCGCTTCTGCTCCGCGGAGATATTGATTTGCTTTGGCCCCGACGCTGAAGGTGCCGCGTTCGCCAGCTCCATCAACACCATTTCTGATTTGCCCAAATGGTCCCCGACCGCCACGACAAGCACGCGCTCACGAACTTGCGCCACGCTGGCAGCTGGCGTTCCGGCGTCAGGCTTCTTTGTCCAGCGCCCCGCGACGAACGCCGCAATCACCAGGGCGGCCATGGCGCCGAGAGTCACCCAGCGGCGCGGTTCGAGCCACGTACGCCAACCCCGCCCTGCTTTTTCCGGAAGCCGCGGCGCAATTTTTTGCCAGACTGCACGGCCGTACTCTGGCCCTCGCCCGGGAACCGGGAAATTGTCCAGCGCGCTGAGCACGGCTTCGATGCGGTCGAGCTCTGTGCGGCAGGCTGTGCAGGTCGTCAAATGCTCGGCGATAGCTTCGCGTTGCGTAGTCTCCCCCTCTCGATAGCCAATCAATTCTTCTTCTGTCAGATGTTTCATAGTTCTGTTCCCCTGGGTTCCGCCGCGGCCCCTGCTGCTTTCGCTTGCAGCCCGCCTCGCGCTCCCACGTATGGTTCCAATGCCCGCCGCAATTTCTGCACGGACCTAAAAACGGTGTTCTTGGCCGCGCTCGTCGTTGATTTCAGCACTGCGGCAATCTCTTCAATCGCGCAGCCTTCCCAATGGCGCATCACGAACGCCGTTCGTTCCGAAGAGCTCAATTCCTTCAGCGCTTCTTCCATCTTTTTCCTCAGCTCGAGGTTGCCCGCCAAACGGTCCGGAGTCGGTCTGTCGTCGGCCACCAAATCCAAGGGATCCTGCTCCTGCTCTTCCGCGAGTCTGCCAGGCGTCTGGCGACGTGCATCCTCAGTGCGTTTTTGGCGCATGCGGTCAATCGCGTAATTCGCGGCGATGCGGTACGCCCAAGTGCCAAAATTCGCGCGCGAGCCAAATTGGCCGAGGTTCCGGTAAGCACGCAAGAAAGCTTCTTGCACCACTTCCTCGGCGTCATGCTCATTTCCCGTCATGCGAAACGCCAGGCGAAAGAGCTGCTGGCTGTGGCGTTCGACCAACACCCGGAAAGCATCGCGCTCGCCGGCGAGCGTGCGCTCCACGGCGATGGCATCGCTTTCTCGGGCCGCGCTCTGAAATGCCTCGCGGTCTTGGGTGCTTCCGGCGCTTTCGCTCATCCGAATCATTAGACAGAAAACGGGCCTTGCGGTTAGGTCCGGGGTGTCCGAATTCGGACAGTTCCGGGGCTACTTCATAAGCTAGGCCGTAAGTGCGCCAATATCATAGGGCTGCAGCGTGCTTGGGAGACCACGGTTTATTCGAAATTGAAACGACGGGCATTTCAAAGGGAGGGCGTCAAACCTATCCCAACCCAGACTCATTTTCATCCTTCGTTGTGGCTCTCTGAGAGCCATGATTTATTCGTATCTCAACGCCACCATCGGATCGATCCGTGAAGCTCGGCAGGCAGGGAAATAAGTCGCAAAGAGCGCGACGAGGACGAGCAACCACAGCGCTCCAAGAAAACTCACCGGGTCGCTATTCGTAACGCCAAACAACATCCGCTTAATCAGCGATCCCGACCAAAGCGCCAGCACTAATCCGACCGCCAGTCCCGCGCCGGCAAACCGCATGGCTCTTCGCACGAACATCGAAACAATATCGTTGCCAGAAGCTCCAAAGGCCATCCGCACGCCAATCTCAGGAATGCGCTGGGTAACGAAGTAATGCATTACTCCGTACACGCCAACCGCCGCTAGCAGCACTACAAGCGCCGAAAAGAGTCCCATCAACCACGCCTGAAAACGCCGCGCTGCGGTCTGCTCATGCAGCACATCCTGCATGCTTGTGATGCTGGAAAGAATGACACCCTTATCGAGCGAACGGAGGATGCTACGTATGGTCGGCGCGAGCTGCATCGGGTCAGCGGAGGTTCGCACTACCAGGTTAGGTGTAGCTTCTCCCCTTTGCGCTTGAACCTCGTAAATCTCCGCCATAGGCGCCCGTTCGAGGCCGTGGCTCCGCATATCCGCGACGAGCCCGACAACTGTCACCCACTCGTCATTGCGCCCCCGCGGATCGAATCCCTTTAGCCGCTTACCGATGGGATCCTCGCCGGGCCAGTAGCGTTTCGCCAAAGTCTGATTGATGATCGCCACTGGAGGAGAACCCGGACCATCCTGTGGCGTGAAGTATCTGCCTTCAAGCAGCGGGATCGCCAATGCGCGAAAATAATCGCCGCTAATCTGCGTCCAAACGAGCGGCGTCCAACTGCCGACAGGCTCGGGAGGATGTCCTTCGACCTGGCGCAACGCGTGATTCTGGTTCTCTTCGAGAAAAAAGATGTTGCCGGCCGTGCCCACGGCTTGCACGCCGGGTATTTCGCGTAGGCGCTCCCATGCGCGTTGATAGTAGTCAGCCATCCGAGCAGGAGGAGTGGCGTCGGGATTGGTAAATTGCGCTCTGATTGTGAGTATGTGATCTGGCTGGAAGCCGGGATCGATGGCAAGCACTTCCACAAAGCTGCGAATCAGGAGACCGGCGCTGGCGAGCAGGACCAGCGAGAGCGCAAACTGAGCTCCGACCAGCAGGCCCTGCATTCTAAATGTGCTGCTCGCGGTGATTTGCTGGCCGGTTTTCAGCAACTCGTGGGGATCGCTAGCGGAAAATCGGCGCGCCGGCGCCAAACCAAAACCGAGGCCGCACAATAGGGCGACCGAAAAACTGAAGATCAGCACAGCGGGATCAATCCGCGTTTCATCAAGACGTGGAACGCTGATCGGGGAGAGTGCCACGATCAGATGCACAGCAGGACCTGCAAGCAGAACGCCTACGCCGCCCCCGATGATCGCCAGTAACACAGATTCCGTCAGTAGCTGCCGAATCACCCTCCACCGGGTGGCGCCGATGGCTGCCCGAACCGCCAGTTCCCGCGCACGCGTAACGCCGCGTGCGAGAAACAGCGTTGCAAGATTGGCGCAAGCTATGAGCAGTACCAGCAAGACGCAGAGAGAAAGCAACATCAGCGGCCTGTGCATTTCGCCGGAGATATATTCGCTGAGCAGGCGTACTTGCACTCCGAGCGTTTTATCAGAATCGGGATACTGAACCGCCAGGCGTGCCGCGATCGTGTCCATCTCCGCCTGCGCGGCACGGAGGGTAACTGTAGGACTCAATCGTGCGACGACTTGGAATCTGGCGGATGGATCGCTGGGGAAAGATTCGTCGGATGGATTGGTGGTCAGGGGTACCCAGAGTTGCACCTCACCCTCAACGTGGTTCTCCCAATTGCCCGCGAGAAACGGAAAACGAAACTGGGGCGGCATCACGCCCACCACTCTCCAAGCCTTGCCGTAAATGTAGATATCGGAGCCTACAGCTTCCAGTGAGCCGCCGAAGCGCGATTGCCAGAGTCCATGACTCAGAACCACCACGCGTTCGCGGCGCTGCAAATCCTCTTCCGTAAAGGCGTGACCCAGCAAGGGTTGAACGCCCATGAGCGCGAAAAAATTCGCCGAAACGAAGGCCCCTTGGACTTTTTCTGGCTCCTCGCCGGTCAAAGTAACAACCGACCAGCCACGTTTGTAGAAGATGGCCAGATCCTCAAAGACATGTGTCTGGCGGCGCCATTCGAGAAAGTCGCGATAACTGGTGCTTCCGTCCGTAACGGCAAAGTTATGGGGACGCGAGTCCGTGACCCAGAGCATCATCAATTGTTTGGGGTTCCTATAGGGTAGCGGACGAAGGAGTACCGCGTGCAAAACACTGAAGACCGCAGCGTTGGCACCGATGCCAAGTCCGAGAATCAGTACGGCAAGAACAGTGAAGCCAGGATTCTTGCGCAGTATGCGTGCGCCATGCCGCAGGTCCTGGCCGATTTGTTCGAGCCAGCGCCAGCCCCAGGTGTCTCGCGCCAGCTCTTTTACAAGTCCCACATTGCCGAATTCTCGGCGCGCTCCGGCCTGCGCTTCGTTCTGCGATGCTCCTCTCTCGATGCGTTCCGTTTCCGCCATCTGCAAATGGTACTGGATCTCTTTTTCCAACTCGTCGCTTCGCTTGCGCCAGTTCCACCAGTGCTTCATGGCTGGTTCTCCTTCTTCGCCGGATTCAGCACTCCCGCGATCGCGTCTTTGATCTGTTCCCAGCGGGTGCGTTCTTGCGTTAGGCGCTTCCTGCCCGCTGCCGTCAGCTTGTAGACCTTCACGTCCTGCTTGTTCTCCGAAACTTTCCATTCCGCGCCGATCCATTTTTTCTTTTCAAGTCGGTGCAGAGCCGGGTAGAGCGACCCGGCATCGACTTGAAGCAGCTCGCCCGAGTTCGCGCGAATGGCCTGAGCGATGCCGTAGCCGTGGCGCGCGCCCCACATCAGCGTTTGCAGGATCAACAGGTCCAGCGTCCCTTGCAGAAGTTCCATCCGGTTTTGGTACGGCACGAATTTCTCCTCTGGCAGTATGGCTATAGAGCGCCTATACCCTACCATATAGACTATCTATATCCTAGAACGTTCGCTCTCAACCGGATGCTGCCTCTGGCTGCGCTCGAGGCACTTCGTCTGCGCAAATTACGGTATGATGAGCCAGGAAGCGCCCATACGCGAACCTTTCATCTGGCTGGCCCTTGGATAGTCCGATCGGGCGAGACACGAAAAACGCCCAAGGAGAGACGGTTTGATTCCACGCTACACACGCAAAGAGATGGGCCAGGTCTGGAGCGAAGCGAATCGCTTCCAGAAGTGGCTGGATGTTGAGTTGGCGGCCACGGAAACGCTTGCCGAAGCTGGACTCGTGCCGAAAGATGCCGCGGCGACGATTCGGGCACGCGCCAAAGTAGACGTTCCACGCATTCACGAACTCGAAGCGCGTGTAAAGCACGACGTTATCGCGTTTACGATGAACGTCGGCGAATCCATCGGAGATCCTGCGGCCGCGCGGTGGCTGCATTATGGACTGACTTCGAACGATATCGTCGACACGGCGCAGGCGCTGCAGATTCGCGATGCTTCGCAGCTCATCGAGCGTGAGCTTGTGTTGTTCGGCGAAGTGCTCGACTTGCGCGCGCACCAGTTTCGCAATACGCCGCAAATTGGCCGGACACATGGAGTCCATGCGGAGCCGATTACTTTTGGATTAAAAATAGCGAACTGGTTTTCGGAAAACCAGCGCAATATCGGCCGGTTCCGCGCCGCGGCGGAGCAAATGGCGGTCGGGAAAATTTCCGGCGCGGTCGGCAATGCTTCGCATCTCGGCCCGGAAATGGAAGAACGTATCTGTAAAAAGCTGGGGCTCGGCGTTGCGCCCGTGGCCTCGCAAGTGATTCAGAGGGACCGGCACGCGCAGTATCTCAGCGCGCTGGCGCTGATCGCCACGACGCTCGGAACGATCGCCCTCGAAATTCGCCATTTGCAGCGCACCGAAGTCCGCGAAGCGGAAGAGCCCTTCAGCGGGGAGCAGCGCGGTAGCTCGGCGATGCCGCACAAGCGTAATCCCGTGACGTGCGAACAGATTTGCGGCCTCGCGCGGCTCGTGCGTTCGAACATGCAAGCCGCCTTCGAAAATGTAGCGCTCTGGCACGAGCGCGACATTTCGCACAGCTCCGTCGAGCGCATCATCCTCCCGGACTCGACGATTCTCGTCGACTACATGCTCGCCAAGATGACCTGGATTATTGCCGATATGCGCGTCTTCCCCGAGCGCATGTTGCGCAACCTCGAATCCACTCGCGGATTGGTTTATTCCGGACAGCTGCTGCAAGACCTTGTCGAGAAGGGCATGCCGCGCGACGACGCGTACAAAGCCGTGCAGGAAAACGCCATGGCCGCCTGGGAGGCGGAGTCTGACTTCCGCGAGCGCATAGCGAATGACGCGCGAATCACGAAGTATCTCGATTCGAAAGCGCTGGCGCATGCGTTTGATCTGCAGCGGCAGCTTCGCTACGTCAACGCCATTTTCGACCGCGTCTTCGGCGCGCATCCGGCTGGCGAAAAATCCGCCGCCAACAACGCCTGAGGAACGACGTCTCTCGAAGCACGGCAAAGGATTTGCTCACAACATTTTGTTTTGAAAGAACGAAGAGCCCCGGTTGCCCGGGGCTCTTTCGCCTCTTCTAATTTTCGCTCGCGCGGAAATTAGCTGCGGAGGCGGAAAACCAAACATTCCAGCTGAAAACTCAAGCCAAGAAAACAATTCTCAGAAACTACTCGACCCGCTGGACGTAACGCGCTTCCGTTGTATCCACCTTCACCCGGTCTCCGGAATTTACGAACGGCGGCACTTGGATGACCAAGCCCGTCTCGAGCGTCGCTGGCTTCATCACAGCGCTGGCGGTGGCTTTTTGCAGCGTCGGCTCGGTCTCGAGAACTTTCAATTCCATGGTGTCCGGAAGGTCGACGCCGATCGGCTTTTCCTCGAAGAATTCGATCTTTACGGTTGTGTTTGGAATGAGATAGTACACCGTTTCGCCAAGCTCTTCGCGCGTCATCTGCATCTGTTCGTAGGTTTGCGTGTTCATGAAGTGAAATTCGTCGCCCTCGTTGTAGAGGTATTCGAACTCGACTTCGTCGAGAATCGCACGGTCGACGAATTCTTCGGCGCGGAACCGGTAGTCAATCATGACCCCCGTCCGGAGATTCTTCATGCGTGTTTGCATGGAGCCGCGCTTGTTGCCAGGCGTGCGGTGATCGACGCTGAAAACCGTAAAAAGCTGGCCCTCGTGCTGGACGACCATGCCGGGGCGGAGTTGTGTGGCTTTAACGCTGCTCATAAGCTCCCTGAACGATTCGAAATTTCGGAAATTCCTGCAGGCAGCCCGCCCTGCGACGCGGAGCGGTGCACGCGGAATGACTCGAGGCACGCCGGACGGAATTTCGCGCCCAACGCGAATAAACAGTATAAAGGCCCGTCTTTGCGCAGGTCAATTGCCGACCGCTCTAAGCGAGTGAAGGCAGTCCGGTCGCGAGTAAGAAGCCGCTATCGTTTCGAGCTTCAAACATGGCAAACGGTGCAAAAGACGATGACATTCGCGAACTAAAGGGAAGCGGAAAGAGATTTGCCGCACGTTTGAACGATGGAGCACCTAGTCCTCAATCGTTGTCCTGCTTGGGTTCTTTGGCGCGCTGAACGGCGGCTTCGGCCATGATTTTTTCGATTTCGTCGGGATTGCGGGGGAGGCGCTCGCTCAGGAATTTGTAGCCGGTTTCGGTGATGAGGATGTCGTCTTCAATGCGGACGCCGAGATTTTCTTCGGGGATGTAGATGCCGGGTTCGACGGTGACGACCATGCCGGGCTCGAGCGGCTTGCAGTATTCGCCCGGGTCATGGACCTCGAGACCGATATCGTGGCCAAGGCCATGAATGAAGTACTGGCCAAGCGATTTGCCGTGAAGATCCTTGCCATGAGAATTGATGTAATCGTAGGCGATTTTGTGGACGCTTTTGGAGCCTCTCTGGCAATAGTCCATGCCCGGTTTGATCGCGGCTAGGGCGGCGTTTTGCGCACCGAGAACAATTTCATAGATTTCACGTTGGCGCGGCGTGAATTTGCCGTTGGCGGGAAGCGTGCGGGTGATGTCGGCGGAGTAGCCCGAGTATTGCGCGCCGACGTCGAGGACGACGATGTCACCGTCTTCGATTTTTCTCGAGAGTTTGTCGTAGTGCAGGGCGGTGGAGTTGGGTCCTGCGCCGACGATGGGAGCGTAACCTTCGGCTTCTGAGCCGCCCGCGGCATGAATTTCCACCATTTTTGCGGCGATTTTATACTCGTGGAGGCCGGGACGCATCATGCGCATCGCCGCGAGTTGCGCGTCCAGCGAGAGCTGGATGGCCTGCGTCAGGAAAGCAATTTCGCCCGGCGATTTGATCTGGCGCAGCGCCTCGATGTTGGAGCGAATGTCCTTTGGCGTAACTTGCGGAACTGTTGTGTGAATCCAGTCCACGACGGCTTTTTCGTGGGGATAGCCGCCATTTTCTCTTTCGTAGGGAAGAATGGTGTAAATAGCGGGATAGAGTTTCGCGAGCTTTTCCAGAGTGGCGCGCATTTCGGGGTACGGAAGAACGGAGGCGAAACTGGTGCGCGCTTCGATGCCGGGATCGGTTGGCGACATGCGGAGGCCGTTCCATTTCTCCTTGGCGGGATTCTTTGGCGGCAGAAAAAGAATTTCCTGCGGGCCATTCCAGGACGAAGCACTTGCGCCGATTTTTTGCGAAGGAAGAATAATTAAACCGGCGTCTTCTTCGTTGTGGCCGGTGAGGTAGTAGAAGTTGTTTTCCTGTGCGAACACGTAGGTTTGCGAGGATTCTTCGCGGCCAGTGAAACCCCAGAGAAGGATCGGAGCATCGACTTGCGCGGCGAGTTTGGCGCGGCGAGCAGCGTAGACGCTGTTGGCTTCGCGCTCGCGGCGTTGTTGGGCTTGGGCGGGCCGCGGGGAACAGAAGGAGAAAAAAGCCGTGGCTAGGATGAGGCAGAAGAGGGCACGGCGTGCCGTGCAGCTACGAGACACGGGCGACTGAGCGACGACGAACCATGGAAGATTCTTCAGACGACCACTCATTTCGTTTACCTCTCCACCTGTTGTGCGGTGCACCCACAGGGCATACGGGTGGCTCGGCTGGAGCCGGGAGATTGTAGCGGAAATGGGCGCCGGCCCGAAATGAGAGATCGGCGGGGATTTTCGGCAAGCGAGACGGCTGAACCCGGCTGTTTTTGAAAAAAGTGAGGAAGCGCGCGATTCGAGGGGGGAATCTCCGCACGCGAGTCAGAAAAGGCGCGACCGTCTCCAGCGAGGAACGGGTGGAAAAGCGCGACGGACTCAAATAGGCGTCGCGCTTTTCAGGGATTGCAACGAGTGCATCCGATACTGGCGAATCCTCCCTTGCGTTAGCTACCAGAGCGCGCCGAGAGGGTTCAGGGAGACAAGAAGCACGCGCAAGAATTCTCTCGCGGAGTTTTTACCGAGCGCAGTTCCATACAGTACAGAATCGTCCTGACCAGCAGCGAATCGAGCGAAATCTCACGACAATTGCGGTCAGCCGCCCGACACGGCTGCTTCAGGTTCCTCGGTGAATCTTGGCGTGAGCGGGGACGCTCGAGGAATGGGCAAGGAAAGAGCAATGGACCTAGGCGCGAGCGGCAGTACCCGAGGGGCCCGACACGGGTGTAGAATGCCGATTTGTAGCCCTTTGAGAGAATTTTGTCATCTAAGGGATCGAAGGGACCTGGAACCGAGGGTAGTGATATGAAGAAAGCCATTTTATTTCGAGTCGTTTGTATTTTCGTTGCGATGATTGCGCTTGGTTGGTTGCCGCAGTCGGCGCTCGCCCAACGTGGAGGCCACGGTGGAGGGGGAGGAGGATTCCACGGCGGCGGTGGCGGAGGATTTCATGGAGGCGGGGGAGCAGCGTTTCACGGGGGTGGAGGTTTCTCCGGAGGAGCCCGCTCTGGGTTCGCCCGCGGAGGCTCGTTTGGCGGGTTTCGTGGCGGCTACTTTGGAGGTCGCGGTGGCTTCGGCCGGGGCGGACGGTATTGGGGCCGAGGATACGGTTATGGCTGGGGCTGGGGACTTGGCTTTGGGTGGCCGTATTGGGGTTGGGGATGGGGATATCCGTATGCCTACTACAACCCCTGGTATTACGCGCCTGACCCTTATTATTCGTACCCGTATTATGGTCCTTCGGACGACGATCCTGCGGGCTATCCCGATCCGGGCAATGGGTACGATGATCCTCCCCCGGCAGGTCCCAACGCGCGGCCCCTGCCCAACCAGAACGGACCGGCAAGACCCTGGAGACCACCGGTGCCGGGAGGCGCACCCAACGCGGGCTACCCCAACAGCGACGCTGCGGGCGTCGCGCCGCATGGGCCAGTTCTGTCTGTTGACAGGATGAGCGGGACGCCGAGCAGCTACCGAGCTGCGGGTTCGGTCCCGGGACATTTCACCACAGTGCGGGCGACTACGGAGCGGGCCTCCGCCCAAGCGAATGCGCCTCTTCGACCGGAAGTACAAAAGGCGCTGGAAAGATTGCGAGAGATGCCGCCGTTTGCTCGCGAGCGCGAAATCGAAACCGGCCGCTACCGTCAGTTTTCTGCCGAGGAGAAGCAGGTCTTAAGAAATGGCGAGTAAGCGATAACGAAGAGGAAGACCCACCTTTTCAAAAACCAAACCCGAAAAGGTGGGGCATACCAGAATAGAGACTGAGTCAAAAACCACAGTTTGTGGCGCTAAGGCTATGCCACCCGCCCGGACATGATTTATATGCCGAACATGGAGTTGACTCCGGCGCGGGGAGCCTCGGTCGAGGGGTCTCGGCGTTCCAGAGCGGGGAGAGGCGCCTGCTGGGCGTCTAGCTGTGGAGACGTAGGCTGTTGAGCTGCGGGCTTTTGCACGGCACGCTGGCCTTGGGCGGGGGCTGAAGCGGCAGCACCGGGAGGAGCGACGCTGGGAGAGGCCGCAGCTGGCTCGGCGGGAAGCTGTTGGAGATAGGCGAGATCGCGGGGCTCTTCCGTGCCGGGCTGGACGGCAGGAAATGTCAAATTCAATTGATGCTCCGTTGCGCTGGCGATACGGTGCAACTGCCAGATGAGTTTTTCGAGTTCTCTGGAGCGACCGAGGTTCAAGCTGCGGTCCCACAGAAAGCGGATGGCCAACACCAGAAGAATAGGCAGCCCGATAGCCAGTGTGGCCAGTACGATGGTGAGGAGCAGGGAGTCGAGAGACGTGAGGGATCCGATCAATGGTAGCCTCCAAGTGCAGGATGACAACGATAGGATAGCGCTGCGCGGCGGTCGTGACAAACGGAGCGAGCTTGGCGCGGGAAGGGGCGGCCATCCGCGCCCGTGCTTTCATTGAAACGGACTTGGCGATGGGGCGGCGATGGTTTCCATAGGAAAGAAGACTAACATGCAGCCTTTGCTGAATTTGGAGCAGCTGAGCAATCCTTGCAGAACTAGTTTTACGGGCGTGTTGTCGGGAAAGGCTTGAGGATACTTGGCGGTGACTAGGGTTTTAACGGCAGGCCGAAGCCCCTCGTCGCCCTCGATAAATTTGACTAGCGCCGTTTTCTGGCCATTTACAATTGTGATGGCGAAGGTGGCGCTTTTGGATTGAGCGGGAAGTTCGGCAGGAAAAGAGATTTTCACAGAGCGCATTTCCGAGAGTTCAACTCCACCGTAGGCAGTCGGCTTGTAGGCCTTCGCGTTTAGGGTCACGGAATCCGATTTTGAGACACCTAGCCGATCTTCGGCAGCTTGCAGTTTATTTCTAGTATCTGGGTCGTCATCCTTGCCGTACGCTGCCAGCGCCATGTGGCAGATACGCGCAGCATCCTGTTGCTTTCCAAGTTTTTCGTATATCTCAATTAGGTGTTCGCCAATGCCGGCGTGCTGGAAGAGCAGCCAGGCAGCCTGAACGTATTTCTCGGCGGAGGCGGTGTCGCCGGCGCGAAACTTCGCCCAGCCCAGGGTGTCCCAATCCGCAGCCAAGGCCCGCGTTCGCACATAATCCAGTGGGCCCGGAGGGTCAGTTGTCAGGTCCATAGTGTCAGCGGAAATCCCGGCGACGGCGAGGGATGCAAAATTTAGAGCGTCACTGATGCGGAGATTGGCACGAGCTAATTCGTAGGCCACGCCGTTAAGCATGCCGGAATCGGGCTTGCCTTCAACCATCTGGTTAAAGAGGGCCATGGCTTTGGTCTCGTCAGGAACGCGGAGATAGGCGCCTCCGAGAGTGAGCTTCAGCAAGATGTTATCCGGGTTGTCTTGCAGGGCTTTTTCAAGCAGAGCGATAGCTTCCGACGTTTTGCCTTGTTTCAGCAGCGATTGACTCTTGGCAAACGGGTTGTCGGATTCGAACTCACCTCTAAGCAAGATATAGCGGTTCTCGTCGTCCTCGACGCTCTTCACGAAAGCGCTAAAAGCGGCGCGCTCGGAACCAGGGATCTCGCGCTGCTTGGTCTTGAGATGACGTGTGCCGTGAAGAACCCCATTTTCTAAAGAATAGGTTGCCGAGTACTCGGCGAAATCGGTTTTCTGGTCGGTATTTTTTGGAAGGATTGCCGAGAAACCAACGGGGAGTTTGAGAGAGGCTTCGTAGATGACTTCCTGAGGGGAGCCGAGAGGAAGAGGAACTTGCGAGGCCTTCTGTTTTTCCGTGAGTTCGGACAGAAGGATAATGGGGAATGGCAAGCTTATGCGGTGCTGTTTCCACTCCGAGTAGTCTGGCCTGTGATAGGAATAACTAAACCAAAAAGGATCGGAAGTGCTCTCTGGCTGAGCGGCGGCGACCTCACTTACGGTTCCCCCAAAACCCAAGCGCTGGACAAAATTTTGTGCAAGCTCATTCCAACGATTCTGAGCAGTGTTGCGGTAAGCCAATCGGATTAAGACTTCGGCATCACCGCGGTCTTCGAAGCGCGCTTTGCCGTCGAGAACGCCGCTCGAGTCGATGGAGGAATCCATCTTGTACTTCTCCCAGTTCGGAAACGGAGGATCGGCTGGGGTACGAACAAGTTTGGCCATGCCGTTCGAAGGGATGACAAGTGCCTGGCGGTTGCGGAGCTGGGCAAGAAGCAAGCCGAAGGGAGCAACTTCGGGAGTTGTGTCGAGAAAAAGAAAGGAATCGCCCTGAGGGATTGCGGTGATCACGTGGTCGAAAAGATTGGCGGACGGCATGTCCGCGTCTAGTTTGTACGTGGAGCTAATCAGAGCGGGAAAGGCTTGAATGCCGGCGGCTTGGAGAAGGGCGGCGAAGAGGGTGTGCTTGTCCTTGCAGTCGCCATAACGATTGGCAAGAACCGCCTCGGCGGAGTGAGGGGTATAGCGGCCAGCTCCAAGGTCCACGCCGATGTAGCGGAACCGAGAGGCCACGAAATCATAGATGGGAGGAATTTTTTCGGCATCGGTGAATTTCCCTTTGGTAAGTTCGTCGGCCTTGGCGCGAATTTCCGGCGTGACCTTGACACCCGGCTGTTGCAAACCGCCAAACCAAGTACCCACCTCAGCCCAAGAGGAGAAAGAACTGAGCTGCACGGAAGGCGGAGTGGCGCCATCGAAGTCCTTTTCCCAAGCGGGGATGCCTTCCTCTTCCTCTTTTTTCAAATGTGAAGTCGTGAATGTGTAGATGCGGCGTCCATCTTGTTCACGTATCAGAGGAGATGGGTTAGAACCGGACAATTTTACCGCCAGGTTCGCCGGGACATTCACTTCGAGTTCTTCCTTCAGACAGATACCGGCCTTGAAGAAATTGTGGTCAAACCAGAAATGTCCCGGCGCAACGGGGTCGTGGACGGTCCAGCGCAAACTGGCCTCGAGGATGTCGCCAACTCCCAGGGATTTAACAGCGATGTGTTTTTCCCGCTGGTCGGTGTACATGGGAGCTTCACGGCTGACCGCGGAATCGAGTTCCTGAATATCGCCGGCAGGAGTTTCGACGATCGATCCATCCGGCTTGCGCACACGAGCGTAGAGAACGTCGAGATTTTCAAAACTGGCGCTATAGGCGTAAACGAGCACGCCAAATTCTCTAATGGCAGATTCGGACTGCACGCGGATACGGAGTTGCAAGTCACGCTCGCCTTTGCCATCCGGCTCAAACCGGACCTTGCTCTGGATTGACTCGATTACATACGGCTCAGCGGCGAGGGATGATTCTTCTGTTTTGGCGGGGCTGCCCGCGGGAGTGGCGGCGGGAGCCTGCGCGAAAACAGGCATAAAGGCAAAAGAAGACAACAATAGAAACCGAAGTGCGGTGAGGGAATGCCGCATTCAAGTGATCCTTAAGATAAGCGAGTAGTGGATACTAGCACACTGAAGGGAAAGGCTGCTGGTGCTGAGTGTTGCCTGTCTTGTGCCCGGGATTCCCAAGCTACTGGAAGGCGAGCCTTGCTGGGTCCTGTTAGGAGATCTTTTTTGCTTCGAAGGTTTGGGGGCCCGCGTGGAGGGTTAGGCCCGTGACGGCTCCTTGAGCGTCATTGTGGAAGGTGAAGGTGATGTCGCCGGAGAGGACGAAGAACTGGGTGGCGGATTCGGGGAGGAGCTCGATGGGGTCGGGGCCGAAGGGTTCGGCTTCTACGTAGAGACTGGGCGATTTCAGCGTGACGGTGAGTTTGCCGATGCCGGGGATTTCGTAGGTGCCGGGATACGCTGCGAAGGTGGCGGGATTGATTTTGAGCAGCGTGTGCTCGGTGGGGCGGTAATCGGGCCAGCCGTATTCCTTGGCGACGGCCCGGAAGATTTCTTCGGTGAGTTCGCCCCCGCTGTCGGAGTTGGTCATGACGGCGAAGCCTTGGCCGGAGTCGGTGTAAGTTTCGATGTTGCAGCGGAAGCCTTCGTTGGCGCCGCCGTGGCCGAAATGAGGCTTTTCGCCATTCGTTTCGAGGCCGAAGCCGAGGCCCCATGTGCCGATTTGGTGAGTGAGCATCTGGTGCGCCATGTCTTGCGAAAGAATTTTTGAAGATTTGCCAGCGTATTCGGCTTGGACTTCCATGGCCATGCGAGCGAGGTCGGAGGGAGTGGTCCAGAGGCCTGCGGGCGCCATTTCAGGATAGGTGTGCGCACCGCCTTTCACGGGGTCGCCGTTGGCGCTGTAGGGGGTGGCGGCTTCCGGCACGCGATCCTTGGAAAGCGGCTGCTCGTAGGTGCTGTGGGTCATGCCCGCGGGCCCGAGGACAAGTTCGCGCATGATTTGCGGGAAAGGCTTTCCGGTGACGTCGGACATGAGCGTTTGCAGGACGACAAAGCCGCCGCCGGAGTAACGCCAGAGAGTGCCGGGGACAACATCGACGCGGATGGGATCGGAGTTGGCGGGTTTTTCGCCGTTAAGGATTTGGACAACGGTGGGCGCTCGTTCGTCGGAGGCGTAGCCGGCAAAACCGTGCACCGTGAGTCCGGCGCTGTGGCTGAGTATGCGGCGGATGGTGACTTTTTCTTTTTCGGTGAAGGCGTTTTCAGGGACTTTCCAGGTGCGAAGTTTGACGTTGACGTCTTCGTCGAGATTGAGCTTCCCGTCTTGCACCAGGCGAAGCGCGGCGAGGGCGGCGACAGGTTTGCTGATGGAGGCGGCCTGGAAAAGCGTATCGGCTGTGACTGCTTTTTTGGAGACGACGTCGGCGAAGCCGTAGGCTTTAGTCCAAATAATTTGCCCGTGGTCGAAGAAGGCGACGCTGACACCGGGGACCTTGTAGTGCGCCATGCGATCGATAATGGTCATCGCCTGAGGAGGCTGGCCTTTGATCACAACGGCGGGGAGGAGACCAGATTCAATACGGGCAATGCGCGCGGCAGCAGCAGGATCTTGTGCTCCGGCCGGCGACGATTGCGGATTTGGCCCGAGGGCGAAAGAGAGATTGCTGGCGGAGAGTTTGGGAGAAATCAAAGAGGAGCTGCAGATAGTGACCGCGAGCACGGCAAATGCGGCGGTCAGAAGTACAAGAGTTCTCGTGGCCGTTGATTTCATAGGCGATCTCATGGGCGGAAATCGTACCACTTTTGAGTGCGAGACGATTTGTTTGGTTGGCTGATGATTGGGCGAAATTTAAGCCTGAATGGTCGAGTTTGCCTTGGGGGCTTCGTGTTACGTTGGCCGACCGCGGAAAAAATCGATGAGGAGTTCGGAAACGCGGGCAGGTTCTTCGTGCTGGAGCCAGTGAGAGGCGTTGGCGAAGGTGTAGAGTTCGGCGCTGTCGCAATATCGCAGGCTGTTGTGGGCCATGTCGGAGAGGAGGAACGCGTCGCGTTCGCCCCAGAGGATGCGCGTCGGGACGTGGACCGTCGTGTCAGGAAATTTGATGCGATAGCGAAAGGCGGCCCGGTACCAGTTGATCATGGCAGTGAGAGCGCCAGGCTCTGACCACGCGGCGCGGTATTGGGCGAGATCTTCGCTAGAAAACGTGTTGGGGCGGCTGGAACGAACCAGAGAACGGACGCCGAGACGGAAACGGAAAGCGGAGAAGGCCGCCTCGGGGAGAAAAGGGAGTTGGAAGAAAAACATGTACCAACTGCGGCGAAGCTGGCGGCGATTTGATTTTAGGTAACGGCGCATCACGCTCGGGTGAGGCACGTTGAGGATGGCGAGCTTGGCGACGCGTTGCGGATGAAGGAGGGCGACGCTCCAGGCTACGGCGGCGCCCCAATCATGGCCGGCTAGGAAGATATGCTCTTCGCCGAGTTGGTCGGCGATGGCGAGAACGTCGGAAGTGAGTTCGGAGAGCGCGTAAGAAGCTGCGCCGCGCGGCTTGCTGCTTTTGTTGTAGCCGCGCTGGTCGGGAACGATAACGCGGAAGCCGGTGGAGGCGAGAGGGTCGATTTGCTTGCGCCAGCAGTACCAGGATTCCGGGAAGCCATGTAAGAGGACGACGACAGGACCGTCAGGCGGGCCGGCGGCGACGGCGTGGAGTTCGATCGCGCCGTTGTGAAATGTTACGTCTTCAAGTGGGCTCGACACCGGTAGAGAGTTTACCCTTGATCGGGAGGTGCTGAGAAACCGCGTGGTTGGTGAAAAGGACGGCTAGGTGATGGACGTGGTTTCGAGGCCGTAGGTGGTGACGTAGGCGGCGGTGGCTGCGATTTCCGAGACGCGAGCTTCGGAATCGCCGTGCGCGACGGCGGTGTGTGGCTCAGAGGCAGATTCCGGCGGGAGAGCGCCGATGGCCAGGTTGCGGCCGGCGTTTTTGGCTTTGTACATGGCGCGGTCGGCAAGGGCGAGGACCTCTTCGTAGTTGACGTCGACGGGCGAATGCATATTCCACGGGAAGGCGGCCCAGCCAATCGAGACGGTTCGATTCAGAGAGAGCCCTACCGCGCCTTTGATTTTAAAGGGTTCGCCGGCAACTGCGGAGAGTACGCGTGCGGCGAGCGTGGCGGCTTCCTTGCGCTCGCAAAAGCGGGAGACGACCAGGAATTCTTCGCCGCCCCAGCGGACCAACACATCCGAGTAGCGAATCGCGGAACTGATGCGGGTCGTCAGGTCTATGAGCATCTGATCGCCCGCATCGTGGCCGAAGCGGTCGTTGATTTCTTTGAAATGGTCCGCATCGATGAGATAGAAAACGATGTCACGATTGCGGCGGCTGCGCGTCGGATCGGGCGAGGAATAGGCGCGCACGGCTTGGCTGACATCGCTGGCAATGGTGGCTTGGAAAAAACGGCGATTGCGCGCGGAGGTGAGCGGATCGGTGAGAGACATCTCCTCGAGTTCCTTGTTGGCTTGCGCGAGGGCTTCGCTGCGCTCGGCGACGGCTTCTTCGAGGCGGAGACGCTCGCCCTGCAACTTGCGCGTGCGGTAGTTCATGAGGGAGTAGAGAGCGATGAGGCCTAGAAGAATGACAAAACCGCGTGAATACCAGGTTTGCCACCAGGCAGGGATTACCGTGAAGGAAAATTGCGCGGGAAGACTGAGCGTGCCACGGGCGGAACGGCAAGAAACGGTAAAAGTGTAATCTCCAGGAGGAAGAGCGGGATAGCGAGCTTCGCGGTCGGAGGTCTCGTTAGGTTCGCTTTCAAGGCCAGCTAGGCGATAGTAGCAGCGGACGCTCCCGGGGTCGCGGTAAGTGAGAGCCGCGAAATCCACGCGGAAGGTGTTGTCGCTGCGCGGCGCTCCCGGGTTGCGTTCGCCGAGGCGGTCACGGGAACCGAGCAGAGCGGAGGTAATCACGACGCGAGGCTGGGGCTCGACACGTTCGTCGGCGGAGACAGGATTATAGCGGGCGAGGCCGCCGCTGGTTCCAAAGAGCAAGGAGCCGTCTTCTTCCGCGAAAAAGCCGCGCTCGCTGAGGTCGTTCCAGATGAGGCCATCGGCCTGCGTGAAGCGAAGGGTGTGGCCATTGTGGAGAAATTCGGTAAGGCCAGAAGCGCCGCCGGCCCAGATGTTGCCATCGTGATCGGCTCCGAGCATGTAAACGTCGAGAGAGGGCAGTCCATCCGCCAGACCGTAGTGGGTGACGCGCGGTTTTCCATCAACGAGGCGCAGACGACTGAGACCAAGAGCGTCGGAGTAGTGAAACCAAACTTCATCGCGACTGACTGGAGCAGCTTCGACAACGTCATCCTGCAGCAAACCGTCGGCCGTCGTGAAGTGCAGCCAATGTTTGCCATCGAAGCGGGAGATGCCGCCCCTGCCAATGGCCCAAAGAACGCCATCGGGGCTCGATGCGAAGCGGCCTATGCCTTCGTGGATTTCTGGAGGCAATGGCACATCAACGAATTGGAAGGGTCGCTGCGAAGGACGGGTCGCTTTGACGTAGTAAGAGTTCGCGATCCAGATGCGGCCGTCCGGGCCGACGTGAACGCCGGTCGGATTGGGTTCTGGAGTCGAGATTTTCTCGGGGACCAGAGTATCGGGGTCAAAGCGCGTAAGGCCGCCCGGGCGGCAAAGGACCCATACGGCGCCATCGGGGGCAAGCGTGAGATCGCGAGCCAAGGAACCATTGAGGCCGTCTTTCGATTTCCAGATTCGCCAGTGATCGGCTTGAGGATCCCACATGGCGACGCCACTGTTGGTGCCAAGCCAGAGGCGCTTCCGTTTGTCGCGCAATTCAGACCAGACAACGTTGTCGGGAAGACCTTCGGTTTGCGTCCAACTGGACCATGTTTTGCGGCCGATCCAGCGCTGGATACCCGCCCCGCCAAGGCCGATCCAATAGGCGCCCTCGCGGTCCTCTGTGATGGCAAAGGTAGCGTTGACGGCCATGCCGCGGCTTTGATCGATGACCTCCCACTGGCCGGAGGTGCGGCGGTACAGGCCTGCAACCGTGGGGATCATGAGATTGCCGGAACGGTCGAGCGTGGGGGAGCCATAGTCGTTGGCGGGGGGAAGATCTGGGAGCTCGGTGACGAAGTGAGTTGAGCCTGGATTCAGACGATAGAGATGCGACCATGTGCGAACCCAGAGGATTTTTTCGGAGTCCTGAAGAATGCTAAGCACCGGTTCGTGAGCGAGGCCGCTTTGCACCGGGAACATGTGGACACGATCCTGAGAATCAAGCCAGCCGACGCGGTGCCCGGAGGAGAACCAAACTCGGCCTTCGGAGGTGACGCTGACCGACTCTGCTTCAATGCTGGGCAGGCCCTCTGCTACGGACCAGAGGCGGAAATCGTTGGGGCGGTCGGGATCGACGCGAAGCAGGCCGCCTTCGGTAGCGAGATAAACTTTGCCCCAGTGATCGAGGGCCAGCGCGGAGGGCTGACGGAAAAAATTGTAGATCTTGGCGAGTGGCAGTTGATGAAGCCTGCCCGCTTCCAAATAAGAGATGCCTCGGGAAGTGACAATCCAGATACGGCCGGTAGGCGCCAGAACGATCTGGTTGACGTTGGTGCTCGGAAGGCCTTGCTCGATGCCAAAGCGGAGAACATGATTGCCGTCAAAGCGAAGCAGGCCGTCGGGCGTTCCGATCCAGATGAAGCCTTCCTGGTCCTGCAGGATGCAGGACGGCGTCAGGAAGCTCAGGCCGAAATTTTCACCCACCTTCTGAAAGACGTAGTGCGGCCGACGAGGAAGGGAAAGCGGGGCCGTCTCGGTGGTCTTTGCCTTTGCGGCAAGGGAACCGAGCGCCAAAGCTGCCACGATAACCAGGAAAAAGGCGGCGGAAGTCTTGCTCCGCATGAACACTCCGGATAATGCCGTCCAAATAGTTTAGCGTGCGGGTGGGTGGGACCAGGGGGAGTGGTCCCAAAGCGATAATGGCGGATTGTGGGGACTTAAACTTAATAAGACAGGACGGAGGAGGCGGAAAGGCGTCGATTGTATGGCCTCTGAGCACGGATCTGCCAGCAATCGTCGCGTTACAGTGGATTTTGGACTTCTCCGGTAACCGCTGCCAGATGTAAGGCATAGCGTCTTATTGCAGGATCTTCGAGAGGGCGAGATCATTCCGCTGGCGCTATCGTTTACGTCCACGACGGACAAACGCTATTGGGCCGACAACCGCAGTTATGATCGCAGCGGTCGGCTCACCATCGAGGCCTACTGCGTCGAACCCGAGGCACGGGATCCACTTGCCGACTAAAATCATGGGCGTATCTCGACGGGCGTTCCGAGCGGAACCATCGCCGATATTTCCTCGATTTCTGCGTTAGTGACGGCGATGCAACCGTCGGTCCAGTCCACCTGGCGTTGCAGACTGCCAACCCAGGCGTACTTGCTATCGAGGCCGTGGATTTCGATATTGCCCCCAGGTTTGACACCTAGCTTGCGCGCTCGCTCCCGGTCAGCCGCATTCGGCTAGGAGATGTGAAGGGCAAGATGGAATCGACTGTGCGGATTCTTCGAGTCAACCACGTACTCACCCTCGGGTACTTTATGATCTCCCGTCCGCTCCTTCGCTCCGACGGGTTCGCGACTGAGTGCCACTTTGTAGGTCTTAAGAACCTTTGTACCCTGCATTAGCATCATCGTTCGAGCAGATTTCATAATAACGATGCGGTCTGCCCGCTTTGCTGCTGGTGTTGTGGTCTTGTCAGCGCACCAAGCAGTTATGCACGCGAGGCTCAGTAGGGTGCACAGAACAGAAGCTGCCGCAGCATTGTCCGTAGTTCTTGTCAGGCTCTTCATGATTGGGAAGTGTCTAGTCGCCGATTATTGCGGCAGCATCGTACGTTTCCAAGTTAAATCCGAGGCGCAGCTTCGAGGAAATTCTCCAGCCAATGAACTCAAAATTACAACCACGAGAACCAGTACGGGAATTAAGGCCATAGCGCTAGGATGAAAAGGCCGGGACCGCCCGCGTTTAGAGGATTTACCCGATGGGGTTTTGGTGGTCTCACCTGATGGACGAGGACACTCCTGACATTGAGACTGTGACAAAAGCAAAGTAAGGATGGGATCGGTCCATGACTGAGGCTATCGGATGAGTTGTCATTCCTCTCTCCCTTGAAGAGTGCCGCGATGTCGATTTGGTGCCCCGACTGTCAGAGTGATTTGGACCATAGATCAAAAACGAGGGGAATTATTGAGTTTCTACTGACTATCCTTCGAATACGACCGTAACGATGCGAAGAATGCGACTATCGTTTTTTCCGCTGATCCGTACGACCGAGACCGCAGCCTATTCATAGCTCACGAGGCATCCCAAGGTGATCCTACGCCGCAAACCGATATGGATTGAAAAGCCGCGTTTTCAGGGCTACGGTTGCTCTGAATGCGCATGGACTTTCAAGCCTTCGGGGCCACCCGGTGGCAATTCGCTTGACGAAATGAAAGAGATTTATGAGCGGCTGCGCGATAAGGAATTTGCAATCCATGTCTGTGCTGAACACCCAAGAGCCAAGAAAGCAGAAGGCTAAATAATTCCAGGTGCGCAACTGGGCAGGAGTCGCATGGCTCAGCGGCCACCTCTGGCGCGGCCGAAGAAAACCAGAAGAAATCCAATCTTTGGGACTTGCGTGCCAGAGCCCGATAACTTATCAGAGTTGGCCCAAGACTGTGTTATAAACCCCCTTCTGAATGCGCCCGACGATCTCGCCCTACCAAAATCATCATTGTTTGGGCGAACCAGTCCTGCCGAACCGACTTTGATTTTGATCCGCAATTGGTAAAGGAATGCAAATGAACTATTCCAGTCTCGGGCTGGCGGCGCTTGGTGGCACGGTCGCGTCTTTTGCCTTTGGTTTCTTAGTGTTTTGGCTGGTGCCAGGTCTTATCAATGAAGGCCGCAAGTACCCGGCCGTATTCCGACCTAAGGAGGAAATGATGAAGGTTATGCCGATTGGATTGGTCGCGACTTTCATATCGATCCTCGTTGTCGCCATAATTTTCGCAATGATACATCGGGGCGGGTCGGGCACCATGGAAGGTGCGCGCTTCGGCGTTCTCATTGGCTTTTTCGTGGTTTGCGCGTTTGTGCTGCACAACTACGTGAACCTGAACATCGGGCTGAAACTCGCTCTGGGACAGGCTGTGACTTACTTCGTCCAGTGGACTATCATCGGAATGGTCATCGGTCTTATTTACAAACCCCTCGCGCTTCGCTAGTCCAAACAACATCATCTGGATACCGTTGGATATCAGGCGGCAGCCAGCCGCCGTCTTACTCGTCCAGAACAAATGTCAGCAATGATTTGTTGATCTTAATTCTACGGTTGTGGTATTCGATGAAGCCCAGTTTTCTAAATTTGTTCATGAAGAAATTCACGCGAGAGCGGGTAGTGCCGATTATTTCCGACAAAGTCTCTTGGGAAACAGTTGGCAGTTCGTCGTCCAGCTGGTGCTGCACCCTTCCATAACGTCCGAGCACGAGCAGCGCTCGGGCGAGACGCTTCTCGGACGAATTGAAGAGTTGATCGATCAAAGCTTCCTCAACCCGATTTTTATGATTGAGTATAAATTCGACAAAAGAGTCTGATAATTTGTCTTGTGTGCGGAGCATGTCTAACAATTCGTTTTTGTCGATGGCAAGCAGGGTGGTCGGCGTAATGGCAGTAGCCGTGCCCATGCGGACCGACTGACCCGCCATGCAGCCCTCGCCAAAAAAATCGCTCGGACCAAGCATCGCGACGACCGCCACCCGGCCCGACGCACTAACCACGGAGAATTTTACGTTGCCCTTTTGGATGTACATGACGCTTTTGGCCGCGTCACCTTGACAGTAAATCTGCTCGTCTTTCTGAAATTCGGCAAACTTTCTTGCCATTCCCGAACGATCGAGAAAGCTCAGCGGCTCGTGCGATTCTGTCTTGGATTTCTTCATTTTCATACTGTCACTGGATGTTAATTCAGTTCGCACTGCCGCTTCTTGGTTTCTCTACAGGCAGGAAGCAGAGGACCTGCTGCTTTAATTGCGCGTCTACTTCATCTGCAATGGTCACGACATCAGCAAGCAACGTGCTGAATTTCACGCGAACCTCATTCCTATGCAGCGTCGAAAAAATGCAGACCTGCAGGATTCGGGATTCGTCAACGACCATTGCAGCGGTGTAGCCTTGCTTACGTCGCAGCTCTCCGTGGCGGCTTGCAGCGGCCGAAATCGGAGCTTTCGATCCCTTGTCGAGACGCAGCCTGGCAATTACGTCATGCAGGAGTTTCGGAAGATGGCCCGTGCGTTCTTCGAAATTCAACCGGATGCGAATTAAGTCTGGTTCTTTCTCTACGAGCCTGATCCACTCATGAATCGTAGGGTCGAGTTCCTGTTCAAGAATGTCGGCTACGGACTCTGTGCCGGTAAGAGCAGTAAGGGGCTCGCTGCCGCCCGCCGGTGGAACTGTAGTTCTGCTCAAAGTAACCTCCATTTATCCAAACTTAGTATTCCACTCTGGCGGGCGGAAGACTGTCCCATAAGGGATACGTTCCTAATTCGAGAAGCGAACTTCGAGCAGGGCGATTCCTTCGGAGAATGTCATATACGTTCAGAAAGGCGGTTTGAAATGCACTCGTTGGTTGCTGACGCCTCGAAGCAAGCAGTCGTCGCGACTCTGGGGACTGGTGATTTTGGAGGGAAGGGTGCTCTGGGGCCACTCCATTTGAAGGATGGATGTGGCTCCTGCCCGCTGGCGCTATTGCCAAAGGTCAAACGATTGATTCCGACTCCGAAGAGATGCGTCGATCGCCTGAAACAAACTTCGGAGACAGGCATGTACTATCAGGTTGTCCCAATGGAACTCAAGGACGATAGTTTGTCGATCAGGTCCTTGCGAGCGAGCGCTGCGTGATCGAGGTCGGGGGACATAGTGAAATTCCTTTTGCATCGCCTACGGGCTCTTCGCTAACACGGTCTGCAAACCCTATACATAGGCAGAGGGCTTGCTCAATTTCATGTTTGCTGGATTCTTCCGCAATATCTCGAAGTGCTTCAGCTAGCTTCATCAGACGACTCATTGCGCTCCTTGACTGAGCCCACGACATACCAGACCCGTTGCCTTGGTTCAGTCTAGACAGTCGGAAAGTGCCTGACTGCCCAAGATTGGACACTCTCTGGGCATAGGTCATCGTTTCCAAACTCCTGGATGCTCGGAAGTTGAGATCCTCTCGGATAGCTGGGAGCCATTGCAGCTTTGCGTCAGAAGAAGAATTTTGCGCCGAACTGCACGAGGCGCGGCGGAGCGGCGCCGATGACCTGGCCGAACGTGGAGCTGTCGATATTCCCGTCGACAGCTTGCGGGCCGAAGAACTGGGCGTGGTTGAAGGCGTTGAAAGCTTCGACGCGGAATTGGAAAGACTTCGATTCGCTCAGACGCACGTTTTTGAGAAGGGCCATGTCGTAGTTGTCCATCCCGGGTCCGTAGAAGAAGCGGCGCTGGGCGGTGCCAGCCGAGCCCAACGCATTCTCGCTGAATTGGGCAGTATCGAAATAGGAGAGATTGTTCCGAGGATTGTGATTGAGATCGAGCGCGCCGCCGTTGTAGTCGGGCTCGTCAACACCAAAATTGTTGATGCCATTTGGCTCGGAGCCGAGCAGAGAATTGTCACCGAAGTTGACCAGAGTTACTGGAAGGCCCGTACTGAACCGTGTGATGCCGGATAGTTCCCAGCCCTCCGTCCAACGGTTCGTGGCGCGGAGCAATTTTTCAACAGGGAGTTGATAGCTGTAACTTACTACGAAGTTATGCTTCACATCGAAGGCCGAGAGAGCTTTACTGAGCGACGGATCGAGCGGATTGACCTCCTCGCCGATATTCGAAGACTGGTCCTGCGATTTGCTAACCGTGTATCCGGCCAGCACGTTCAGACGCTTGCTGGTGTGCCGCAGCGTAATTTGCAAAGCGTTGTAATCGGAATTGCCGATGGTGGCTTGGTTGGCATTGCTGCCAAAATTTGCGCCTAACGGACCACGCGTTCCGCTGTAAACCTGCCCCGTCGAAGTCGTGTAGGTGGTGTCCTCGCCGAACGGACCGCAAGGAACTTGTCCCGGTGCAAGATTAGCCGGATCGCTCAATTGCAAGCAAAGCGCGGGGTTGCCGGGGTTCGCCTCTTCCAGCACGAGCAAACGATGCCCCTGCGTGCCAACGTAATTCAAACTGAGAACGGTATTGGCCCCAAGTCCGCGCTCGAGCGAAAGCATATATTCCTCAGTGTAAGGAATGCGGTTGGTCGTGCGGTAATTGGGTAGCCCCGTAATCGGCTCGAATTGCGACCAATCTATATTGGGGTCGGGATGGCCGGAGCTGGAGTTCAGCGGAGCCAGCGTTACCGGAAAAACTTGCCCCGAATTCTGGCCGTTCGCGGCCGTGACAAACGGAGTGGCGAAGAGCGGCGGCGCCGGGCTGGTATAGGTTGTTCCATAAGGCGCATTGGCGCTCATCACACCGATAGTGAGAGCCTCGATAGCCGTGTAAAACATACCGTAGCTCGCCCGGATGCTCGTCTTGCCAGGGCCACCCAGTATTTTGGCGAGCAGACCATCCCCCTTGCCATCTGGTGAATAGGCTACGCCGATACGCGGCGCAAAATCCCGATTCCCCGGAGGCGCCAAAGTGCGCGGCACTCCCGGATCGGTCGGATAGAGAATACCGGCAGGAGCGCCAGGGAAAACAACCGATTGTCGACCCGGTACGAACGTGGCGATCTGGTTGTACTTCTCATACCAGGGCTCGATCCGGTCCCATCGCAGGCCGTAATTCAGAGTGAGGTTTCGCGTCGCGCGCCAACTGTCCTGCGCATAGAGCCCCAGATATCTATTACGGCCGTAGAAGGGCTGAAGCTGGCTTTGGTTGTACTGGCTCGGAATCCCCAGCAGGAAGTCCGCGAAATCAGAGCCCGTCTCAGTTCCGAAGAAGAGAAAGCTGCCATTGAATTGCGCGATGGCATTCACATTCACCTGGTCGTAGTGAAATTCGGTGCCGAGTTTGAGGGTGTGGTTTCCAATCACTTTGGAAAGGTTATCGAGCCACTGGAAAGTGTTGCCGGCCTGGTTCAGCTCGTTGGTGTTCGTTCCAATCGTGAAGCTGTTGAAGCCGACGCTCTCGACGCCTTCCGTTTTTGGAGAAAGCGCCACGATACCCGGTGTTCCATGACCGACCTCGAATCCCTGCGACGCCAGGCTGACGCCGACTCCGCCGACCGGTTTGCCGAGATCATTCGAGTTTCGCAGATAGCTGAAGCGAAATTCATTCAAGCTCGTGGCGCTGATTGTTTTCGTGTCGCCCAGGCTGAGCAATTGCGCCCGGCCCAGATAGAGCGCGCTGAAGCCTGGAACATTCGCCCCGCCTTGCGCGATCGGATAAGGATTGTTCTGCGACCAATCGTCGAGAAAATAGTAGGCGGAGAGAAGACCCCAGCGCGAGTTGGCATCCAGCCGGTAAGCGCCTTTGTCGTCGCGCAGAGTGAGGTTCGAGGACGAGGTGGAAAATGTGCCGTTCGCGTTGTTGGCGGTGGGGATGTATTGCAGAAGATTGGTTGCGGGAGCGGACCACGCCTTTTGGGGAATCACGGCTCCGGGAAAAACGCAGGTGGCGCTCGTGCATCCTGGTGTGTAGTAAGGCTCGCCCGCCGAGACGGTGTAGCCAAGTTTTCCCGAAAGCAGACTGGCGAAATACGGCCCGCTCACCGTCGTCGGGACCGTGTTTCCATTCGCATCGGTAGTCACAAAAGAGCTGGCCAGGTTGGACAGATTGCCCAACCGGTCCTGCACAGAAGGCACAGGAATCTGTCCCGTGTCCACGCCTTGCGTCGAGCGCGTTCCCTGATAATCGCCGAAAAAGAAAACCTTGTCCTTGCGAATCGGTCCGCCAAACGTTCCGCCAAACTGGTTTTGATCGAAGGCGCCGCGCGCGGGCGAGAAATAATTGCGCGCATCGAGATCCGTGTTTCGGACGAATTCGAAGACGTCGCCATGAAATACATTGGAGCCGGATTTAGTGACCACGTTGATCTGGCCGCCGCTGAATTCTCCGTACTCCGCATCGAAATTGTTGGTCAGAATGCGAAACTCGGCGATGGAATCGAGGTTGGGAACGATGGCCGTTCCCATGTTCACATCTTCCTGCACATCGCTTCCGTTAACGATAAAACCGTTGGCAAATTCGCGCTGTCCGTTGATAGAAATGGTCCCCGGATTCAAGTCTCCGGAGGGAGAAAGCACGCTGGCGCCTACGTCTTGCACCGTCTCAGAGGTGATGGATGTCGCCGGAGCAACGCCCGGCTGGAGGGTGAGCAAATCCGTAAAGCTGCGGCCGTTGAGCGGCACCGCCGTCATCTGCCTGCCGGAGACGACCTGGCCATTCTGCGTGCTAATGGTATCGACGAGCAGCGGATTGTCGACGACCAAGACGGCATCCGTCTTCTCGCCAACGTTTAAGATTACGTTGATTTTCAGCGCACTGTTCGCGTCGAGGACAATTCCCGTTCGGTGGTACGACCGGAAACCAGTGCTTGCAACTTCGAGTTCGTACTTGCCGATAGGAAGATTCGGGTAGGAATAGAAACCTCGGTCATCGGTCACGGTCGTTTGGCGGAGTCCAGTGTCGTTGTTCGTGGCTGTGACATCCGCTTTGACGACCGCCGCCGCGCTGGAATCCGTCACCGTGCCCGAGATGCTTCCGCCGACACCTGCCCACGCACGGATGGCCAGGAACAGCGTAAAGCCAAGAGAAAGACAAAAGGCAAGGCGTCCCGACCGCCTCAAAGTGGGAAGAGAAAAATTCGATGAGCGCTTCTGCTCGGTCCCAAACATCCTGAAGTTCCCCTCGTAAAACCCATAACCGACTTCCTCCAGTTGCCCGGCTGGTTGCCTAACGGGTTAGTTTTTGAAGCCAGTCTGGAGCCTGCCCGGAGCGATCCGTCTTTCGAAGAATGCGAAAACAATCGCAAAGCTTTATTTCAGGAAGATAACCAAGCTGCCCTTGTTGCAAGGCATTTGCAAGTAAAATATACGACAAGATTAGTCCTATTTCAACTCAAAACCATTAAATGGCAGAAATCGTGGGTCGAACGGCCGGCGAAAGAAGGCGAAGTGCAAAAATCAGGCGTGCTTAGGCTCTTTGGCTCAGAACCCTGGTGCGCCAGTGGCCGCCGGGCGCATTTCTGGGGCGTTGACGCCGAAGCGGAGGTGGGCGAAATAGGTTTGGCCGAGGGACATCAGACCGGTATAGAGGTAGCCCCAGACGAAGAGGAGCAGAAAGGGGATGGTGGCGTAATTTTCGTTGGAGACGGCGTAGACGATGGTGCCGGCGAAGTATAGACCGAGGATGACTTCGGCGTATGGCATCCAACCGGCTTTATTTTTGTATTTTTTCGCGACGAAGGTGCCCTTTTTGCCCTCGATATTGAATTTGGGGGTGCGGGCAAACTCGCTTTTCTTGCCGACGATGGCTTCCAGAACGGCTTGGGCGTTGCGGACAGAAATACCGATCCCGGTGGCCATCACGAACGGCATGTAGAGGAACGTTCGCCACCAGTTTTTAGGGCGAAGTTCCCGTTGCGCGACGATGTAAAAGCTGGAGATGGAGCAAGTGGAGGCAAGGAAAAGAGGCAGGTCGATGACCAGCATTTGGAACCAGCCCTGATAGAAGCGGACGATCATCGCGGGAAGAAGCATCGCCGAAAATAGAACCATGAGCGGGTAGCTGATGTTGGCGGTGAGGTGGAAAAAGGCCTCGGCTTTGACGTGCCACGGCGCGTTGGATTTCATTACGCGCGGGAGGATCTTTTTCGCCGTTTGCATCAGGCCTTTGGCCCAGCGGGCTTGCTGGGCTTTAAAGCCGTTCATATCGACCGGCAGCTCGGAGGCGCATTCGATTTGCGGTAGATAGAGAAACTTCCAGCCTTTGAGCTGCGCGCGGTAGGAGAGATCGGTGTCTTCGGTGAGGGTGTCGTGCTCCCAGCCGCCGGCTTCTTCGATGGCCGCACGGCGCCAAACGCCAGCCGTGCCGTTGAAATTGAAGAAAGTGCCGCGGCGGGACCGCGCGCCGTGTTCGACGACGAAGTGGCCGTCGAGCAAGATGGTTTCGACCTGTGTAAGAAGCGAATAGTCCCGGTTCAAGTAGGTCCAACGTGTCTGAACCATTCCGATTTTGGACCCATTCGCGGAATCAACGAAATAGGGGATGGTGCGGCGCAGAAAATCGGGCTCAGGAATAAAATCCGCGTCGAAGATGGCGACGAATTCGCCCTCTGAAGTCTTGAGGCCGTTTTCGAGCGCTCCGGCTTTGTAGCCTTCGCGATTGGTGCGATGGATGTAGACGATGGGCATGCCCTGCGCGGCGTGGCGATCCACGCAGGCGCTGGCGACCTGGCAAGTCTCATCAGTGGAATCATCAAGAACCTGGACATCCAGCAATTCGCGCGGGTAGTCAAAGCGCGAGACGGCTTCGACGAGGCGCTCAATCACATAGCGCTCGTTGAAGATAGGAAGCTGGACTGTGACGCGCGGCCAGTTTTTGACTTCCGGCGGAGGGCCAGGCACGTTTTTCGAGTACACGTAATAGTCGTAGACCAGCCAATAGCGGTGAAGGCCGTAGGCCGCGAGGATGAAGAGGACGAGGAAGTAGGGGATCATCATCGCGAGATCGAAAGCGTCGGCGCGATAAACGCTTGAAAAGGTGCGGTCCGTCAGCTTGTGCCAGTAATGGCCAAGGGAGGTTTGCGCCGCGAAAATGGTAGCGATGGGGAGCAGGGTTATCACGTTCCAAATTTCTTCCGCGGACCAGGCAGCTGAGCAACAACCGGTATCAGAGTCTATGATTATAAGGCCGATGTGGGGACAGTCAATGCAACAGCCGGACAGTCAACGATTGAAAGGGAGCTTACAGGACGGTCACATGACCAGAAACGGAAAATTCATGCCTCGTGCCGCAGAGCGGTAACCGGATCAAGATTCCCGGCCCGCGCCGTGGGCAGCCATGCGGCCAGCAAAGAGACCCCGGCGAGGACGACCACGATCGTTGCCAGCGGAATCACACCGAACGAGGCCTTCGTGAACATCTGGAACCGCACAAGACGCTCGATCAGGATGCTTCCGAGCAGCCCGATCGCAAGCCCGAGGGATACGACCCGGACGACCATGAGCAGGATTAGCTTCAGAATGTCTCCGCGCTTCGCGCCCAGGGCCATGCGCACGCCAATCTCCTGCACGCGCTGCGAGACGTTATACGAAATCACGCTGTAGATGCCGATGGCTGCCAGCGCCAGCCCGAGAGCGGCAAAGCTGCTGAACAACGCCATGTTGAAGCGAGGCTGTTGCGTCTCTTCGCCCAGCGATTCGTCGAGGGTGTTCGGCTTGCCGACGGCCAAGTCTTTGTCGAGATCGCGCGCTTTGAGACGCACTGCGTTGACGATGGCCAGCGGATGGCCCGCGGTACGCACGGCCAGCTCGCGTCCGGCCGGGGCGTACAAGGTGTACGGCAGGTATACGGCAGGAGCCGGAGCTTCCGCGATGCCTGCATTCCGGGTATCGCCGATGATGCCCACCACGGTGACGCCGGCGGCGACTCCCGGAGCCGCGAGCACCTGCGGATTGTCGGGCGCTTGCGCCAGATCGTCGATCAGCATGGTCCGGCCTACTGAGTCTTCGCCCGCCGGCCAAAGGCCCGCAGCGCTCTCGTTGATGAGCGCTAAACGCATGCCGCTCTCGATTTCCGCCTCGGTGAACTCGCGTCCGCGCTTAAGGGGAATGCCGAGGGTCTGCGGATACTGGAGGCTGACAAGGGCGATGGCCACTTTGCGGCCGTCCATGGGCTGCTGGCCGGGGATGGAAAAGGAGGAGCGCCATCCGATATAGGGCAGGCCCTCGTTACCGAGGCTAGCGGCCTGGACACCAGGCAGGTTCTTCACGCTTTCCAGCAGTGTGCGGTCGAGCGCGTTGCGCTGCTGCCAGGTAGGGTAGCGCTTGGGCGCAAGAGTGAAGCTGATGCGGAGGACGCGCTCCGGCTGGAAGCCAGGATCGACGTGCAGGATCTGGACAAAGCCGCGCACCGCCAGGCTTGCTCCGGCTAGCAAGATGACGGAGAGCGAAATCTCCGCCACCACCAGCCAGTCGCGCACGGCGCGTCCCCGCAGGCTGCCGGTGGCGCCGCCCCCGCCGTCTTTGAGCGTGCCCACCAGGTCCGGCCGCGACGAGCGCAGCGCCGGCGCGAGGCCGAACAGAATGCCGGTGAGCATGGACACGACCAGCGAGAACAGCAGCACATAGCCGTTGATGGTGATACGCGCTTCGTTCGGTACATAGTCCGGTGGAATCAGCGCGACGATCAGCTGCGTAGCGCCGAGCGCGAACAACACGCCGAGCGCGCCGCCCACGACCGACAGCAGCACGCTTTCGGTGAGCAGCTGCCGCACCAACCGGCCGCGGCCTGCGCCGATGGCAATCCGCATCGCAATCTCGCGGGCGCGTCCTGTGGTCCGGGACAGTTGCAGGTTGGCCACGTTCACGCAGGCGATGAGCAGTAAGAGGCCGACGGCGGCGAGCAGCAAATGTAGGCTCGCGCTCATGTCGCCGCTGGCCACGGTGATATCCATGTAATTCAGAAGGATCGTGCGCAGCTGGCCCTTCGGATAGTCCTGCGGGTGCTCCGAGGCGAACTGGATGTTGAGCTGATTCAGTTGCTGCTCGGCGGCGTGTTGCGTCACGCCGGGTGCGAGCCGCACGATGACCGCGAGGCCGCTCGGGTCCTTCGGATCCATGCGCAGCGGCAGCCAGAAGGCCTCGTTGGTCCACCAGCCGAAGCGCGGCGGCATCACGCCAATGATGGTCCGCGGCGCGTCATCAAGCGTGATGGTACGGCCGATCGCGTGGGGATCGCCGCTGAAGAAGCGTTGCCAGAATCCGTAACTCAGCACCACCACGGGCGCCGGTTCCCCAGCCAGTCCGATATCGTAGGGCTGGATGGTCCGCCCGATGAGCGGCTTCACCTCGAGGAAGTTGAAAGCTCCGCCGGTGAGGAAGACGCCGTAGAAGTTCTCTGGATTGATACCGCCCGTCAGCAGGACCGGCCTCACGCTGGTGGCCATCACCTCGCGAAACGCCGACAGCCTCTCGATCTCCCCCATTTCCCGCTGCGAATACCAGTGCCAGCCATGCACTGCGTCGTTGGGGCCCAGCACCGTCGGCGCCCAGATCTGATTCGGCCTGGCGTAGGGGTACGGCGCAATCAGGACGCCGTAAACCACGCTGAACAACGCGATGCTCGCTCCGATGCCCAGCATCAGCGAGAGGAGCGCCACCAC
>Ga0210395_10000192_pt1 | contig 47568 bp, 50 predicted proteins | sample IncBWH4OmetaG_FD_150861 | JGI IMG/M metagenome (GOLD analysis project Ga0210395, IMG submission 150861) | Forest soil microbial communities from Barre Woods Harvard Forest LTER site, Petersham, Massachusetts, United States - Inc-BW-H-4-O ...
CGAAAACGGCGCGCGCCGCCGGATACTTTTCGGCCAGCTCTTTGCCCATGCCCGGGTATTGCGAGGCTTGCCCCGGAAATACAAATGCCACTTTGCCCATCGTCAATTCCTCTCCTGAGGCGTCATACGAGAACGCTCGCGGCCGAGAGTTCCTGTTCAATTTTCTCGTTGATGCGAGCGCGGGCCAGACCCGCGGCTACGCGGATGGCGTTTTTCACGGCTTTGGCGTTCGAACGGCCATGGGCGATGACGCAAACGCCGCGCACACCTAGCAGCGGCGCGCCGCCGTACTCCGTGTAGTCAATGGTCTTTTTTAGCCCTTTGAGAGCGCCACGCGAAAAAAGAAATCCCACTTGCGAAGCGAGCGAGCTTTGGATCGATTTCTTCAGAAGGCCGAAAATCTGGACAGCCAGGCCTTCGCAGATTTTCAGAGCGATATTGCCGACGAAACCATCGCTCACGATCACGTCCACGTTTCCGGAGAAAAGATCTCCGCCCTCGACGTTGCCTACAAAATGCACGGCGCTCTTTTTCAGACGCGTGTAAACCTCGCGCGTGAGTTCATTGCCCTTGATCTCTTCCTCGCCGACCGATAGCAAGCCGACGCGGGGGCGGCGGTTGCCAAATGTCGCCCGATAGTAGATTTCGCCCATCACGGCAAATTGCACCAAGTGCTCCGGTTTCGAGTCGACGTTGGCGCCGACGTCCAGAAGGACGGAAACACCACCCTTGGCATTCGGGAAAGGCGCGGCAAGCGCGACACGATCGACCGACTCCAGCGTGCCTAGCAAGAATCTAGCTACGGTCATGACTGCGCCGGTGTTGCCCGCGCTGACCAGCCCATCCGCCTTGGCTTCGCGCACCAGGCGAGCGGCGACATGAACCGAGCTGTCTTTCTTTCGCCGAAATGCCTGAGCCGGGTGATCTTGCATCGTGATCACTTCACTTGCCGGGATGATTTCAATGGGCAAGTTCGGCGCGGCGTGCTTGGCCAGCTCCGCGCGCACCACCTGGGGTTGCCCGACGAGCATCAAACGTACACCCAGTTCGCGAGCAGCCAGTACACTGCCTTCAACCTCGGGGCGGGGCGCGTTGTCTCCGCCCATGGCATCAACAGCGATAGTGATCATCGGATTTATCCGACCGCCAGTTCTTGGATGGGACCCGGCAGAAAAAGGTAGCGTCAGGCCGACTTGTCTTGTACTTCGCGGCCTTTGTAGAAACCGCAATGGGGACAAGCCTGGTGCGGCTGCTTGGTTTCATGGCAATTCGGACATTCGCCGAGCGGCGGCTTTTCGAGAAAATCATGGGCCCGCCTGGTGCTCGTCCGTCGCTTCGAATGCCGTCTTTTTGGGTTAGGCATAGCAATACTCCTCGTTCCCGCCGCAGTGGACGGATTCTATGGGTTTTCGGCCCTCGAAACTATTGTTTTTTCAGCCAGTCCTGCTTCAGGCGCGCGAGAGGGGCCAGCCGCGGGTCCGTCGCGTGGGTCTCACAGCGGCACTCCTCATGGTTCAGGTTTGCACCGCAGTTTGGGCACAGTCCCCGACAGTCACTCTGGCAAATGACTTTCAGGGGCAGAGCCAATAGTACCTGTTCTCGGAGCACATCCGCCAGGAACAGGCCATCTCCTTCAAAAAAACCAATCTCCGTGTCGTCATCCTTGAGCCGGTCTTCTTTCGGTTTGGCGCCTTTGGGCAAGGGCGCATAGAACAGATCAAAGGAGCGGTTCACGTCTTCGATAACCGGTTCGAGGCAGCGCGCGCAGACCATTTCGATTTTTGTTTCGAGTTGGCCTTCGATGCGAATCTGGCCTTCGAGCAGCTCGGCCGTGGCGGTGACTTCGACAGGAGCGACCTGCTTGATCTCAGACGTATGGTAATCGATGCTGCCCGGGGCATAACTCTTCCGGATGCGCAGCTTGCGAACAGCGAGATCTTTTACGTCGAGGTACAAGTCTTGAACGCCTCCCGCGCTAAGGCTCATGCTTTATCATTATTCCGTCGCGCGAGCAGCAAGTCAAGGAACGGGGCCGCTTTCTGATACTTTTGCTGCACGGTCGGCAAGGGCTGGCTCTAGTACCGACAGCCGCAAAAACGGGTTAAACAGCTGCCGAGTGGGATTGCGGCTCTAAACTGGTGGCTTGAACCCGCGCGCTCGTCCAGCCTTCCGGTTTCTCGATCAGAATGACGGTCATGCGAACGCAGCCGGGATTCGGTTTCTCCGGTTTTGCTCGGGCTTCCCAGACCAGGGTCGCCATGGCGGCTTTGCTGCCGATGAACTTCGTAGCGTGCGATGAAAATCGCGCGGCGGGCTTTTTCTGCATACCGTTCAAACATAGGCGATCTCCGCTTTCCGCCGGACGCGGTGGCCCACGATTCCGATTCGACGCACGGTACAAACCCCCATCGGAGTGAGGATATCACCGCGGAAATGGAGGGTGTAAGGTGGAAGTGGTCGAAGCATGCGCCCGGAGGTGGTCTCGAGCCGCGAAGTTTCCAGATGAGACAAAGACCGCCAAGAAGAGCGCGAAGTGAGTACAAATTGCACGGGCCTAGCACTAGGACGCGGTTTTTGGCGAGCGCCCTTCAACACGCATATCTGACTGACATCAGGCCACTTACTGGACTCAGGCAAGATTTGAGCGCGTTTGGTTTGTTTCGTGCCTGTTTTTTCAAGTCCCGGCCGAAATCACGAGTGGAGGAGACCTGATGAGATTCCGCGCCATTCTTACCTTGGCCACCCTGTTTATGACTTGCTTCACGATAGCTGTGTTTGCCGAGCCCTTGCATCTGATGGGTGGGCCAGCCAGAACCGATCGCCTGCCGGAGAATCAATCCGTTTCCGGCCAGATTGCCTCGGTGGGCGATGCCGCATTCGCGATCAGCATAAAGAAAGACAAGCAGGGCTCACAAACGGTGGAATTCCTGGTGGATGACAAGACCAAAGTGGAAGGCAAACTGACCATCGGTGCCGAAGCGCTGGTGGAGTACCGTTCGGACAGCGGACGAAACATCGCCGTACACGTGGTGGTAACGCCAGCCTCCGGCATTGGTCCGTACTGAGATAGGGGCTTTTCTCTTTTTAAACTAGTACAATCCGATATACGCCCGGTGGAGTCCTCGGGCTGTCTGGAGTGCTCGACGCAACTGAGGAGTCCTGATGCGCACGACTCTGAAGATAGTCCTGCCCTTAATCGTCAGCGTTGCGGTGGTGTCCCTGCTGTTCGCGGGGTACCAGGTGCGCACAGAGAGACGCAACTTGCGCGGGGATCTTTCGCGGCGTGCGGAAATTCTCGGCGATAGCCTGCAAGAAACGGTCGAGCCTCTGCTGGATCACGGGCCAAACAAAAACCTGCAACGGGTGGTGGCGCGTTTTGGACAAAGAGAACATTTGAAGGGTGTGGCTGTCTACGACGCCGAGGGCACGGCTATTGCGATCACTGCGGGCCTCCCTTCGGAATTTCAGAAACAGCCCTCGGCCGCGACGCGCGCGACCCAACAAGACGCGGGCTATGGTGAATTTCTGACCACGGACCGTTCCTCGGCCGCGGATGAAAAGGATCTGGGTCCGATGCATATCTTTGCCTTGCCACTGCATCGCGACGGGCAGCCGGCGGGCACGCTGGTCTTGTTTCATGACACCGGTTACATCGACACGCAGGTTCAACACACGCTGCGGGATGCATTTCTTAACGCCGCGATCCAAACCCTTCTGGTCAGCGGGTTGGCGATTGTGCTGGTGAGGTGGACGTTTACCGCGCCGCTCGCGCGCACGGCGAAATGGCTGCGAACGCTGCGCACCGGGCAGACGCATGCTCCGCCGATGACGCCGCAGGGAGAGATTTTTGACCAGCTGCACCAAGAGGTGACGCATCTTGCGAAGGACTTGAACGCGGCGCGGGCCACGGCGGAAGAAGAAGCGCGACTGCGCAATTCCAATGTTTCTATTTGGACCGCGGAGCGGCTGCGCGTGAGTTTGCGGAGCAAGCTGCAGGAAAAGCCACTCTTTATCGTCTCCAACCGCGAACCGTATTTGAACGTCTACAACGAAAAAAGTAATTCCATCGAAAGCATCGTTCCCGCCAGCGGCGTGGTGACGGCGATCGAGCCGGTGCTGGTCGCCTGCGATGGGACATGGATCGCGCACGGATCGGGGAGCGCGGATCGCGAAGTTTCCGACGCGCACGATCACCAGCGAGTTCCACCGGAGCGTCCGAGCTATACGCTGCGCCGCGTGTGGCTCAGCAATGAAGAAGAGAAAGGCTACTACCAGGGATTTGCGAACGAAGGGCTTTGGCCGCTGTGCCACATTGCGCATACCCGGCCGGTGTTCCGTCCGGAAGATTGGGTGCATTACCAGCGAGTGAACCGGCGGTTCGCGGATGCCGTGCTGCAGGAGATGGAAGGGACCGAGTCACCCATATTGCTGGCGCAGGACTATCACTTTGCGCTGCTGCCGCGCATGGTTAAGGAGGCGCGTCCGGATGCGCGGGTGGCGATTTTCTGGCACATACCGTGGCCGAACCCGGAAGTGTTTGGGATCTGTCCGTGGCAGCGGGAATTGGTCGATGGTCTACTCGGGGCGGACCTGATCGGGTTTCATATCCAATCGCATTGCAACAATTTTCTGGCGACCGTAGATCGTGCCGTGGAAGCGTTGACGGAGTGGGACCGTTTTGCCGTAAACCGGCAGGGGCATGTCACGCGGGTGCGGCCGTATCCGATCAGTGTGGCGTTTGCGGAAAATGGCCACGCTATAAACGAAACACGAAATGCGGGCGAGGAACGTGCGGCTCTGTGCGGCGAGCTGGGCGTCGAGGGTAGCCTGCTGGGCGTGGGCGTTGACCGTCTCGATTACACCAAGGGGATCATCGAGAGGTTCCGGGGCATCGAGCACTTTCTGGATCTTTATCCCGCTTTCCACCATCGCTTCACTTTTGTGCAGATAGGATCGCCAAGCCGGGCCGAAATTGACCGGTACAAACTTTTTCTGGAAGAGGTCACGGCGGAAGCGGACCGCATCAACGCGCGGTTCCAAGCCGGGCGTTGGAAGCCCATCGTGCTGCTGAAGAAACATCACTCCCATGAGGAAATTGGGCGGTACTACCGGGCCGCGTCGGTGTGCCTGGTCACTTCGCTGCACGACGGCATGAATCTGGTGGCCAAGGAATTCGTTGCGGCGCGCGAGGATGAGCGGGGAGTACTTGTGCTGAGCACGTTTGCCGGGGCAGCGCACGAATTCCCGGACGCGCTGCTCGTGAACCCTTACGATGTGCAGCAGATGGCTGAAGCCATACATCGCGCGCTGGAGATGCCGGAAGAAGAGCAAGCCCGGCGAATGCAGCAGATGCGCACGAACGTACGCGAGCACAACGTTTACAGGTGGGCCGCTCATCTCCTTTCCGACTTAACGGAGATCCGCATTGACGCTCCGGAGCGGATGGAGGTGCCCCAAATACCGTGAACAAGCCGCCTGAAGTGCGACCTCAGGAGTTTTCATATTTGCACGACGCATCCAGGAAGTTTGTGGAACAGGGGAGTCGATCTGCATGGACATTTCGGAAACACCGTTCGAGTTTTTCACCGTTTCGTACTTGACGCGCATTGGAAATCAGTCCGCGGGCACGCTAGCCGAGTTTCTCAAGGGCCTTCAAGAATCCAGCGACGCCTCCATCTTTCATCACACTTTCCAGACCCTGGGCACCCATCACTTCCTCACCGAAGGTTTTTCGAATGACTTCGCCCAGTGGGCTCACGCGGACGCCAACCGCGAAGAGCTGGCCGAGCAGCTGGCGGCGCTGGACGTCCGCGACTATCTTTCGATTGCCGCGCTGCGCAGCGACCTGTGCCGCGTGGTCGGCGAATATTGCACCGAACATCCGGCTTTTTCGGAGCAAGCCGCGTTGGATCGTTTTTACTTCTGCGAGAGCGTGGAGGTCACGCTGCCATTTGGGCTGACTGCGGGAACGCTTGAGGAATTTCGCGACGCCATCCAGCATCTCAGCCACGCCTCTTTCTGCTTTCATTTCCTTTCCTCGCGGCTGCGGCTGCAGCTGCAAACCAATGACTTTTCGCACTGGCTTGCGAATGGACTGGGACTTGGAACCCTGGCAGACAGCGTGAACCACATCGACATTTATACGAACACGCTCGACAGCGCCCGCGCCAAGGTGCTGAGGCTGATCGACCGCGAGAGGAGAAAAGGATGAGTGAAGTAGCGATCGCCAGCCGAATTCCACTGGATGATTATCGGACGCTGCTCGGCCAAGGTGAGATTGACGAGCTGAGAGTGCTCGCAAAACCGCTGCGGGGGCGCAGCATAGAGATGATTAACTCGACCGCGGTGGGTGGCGGCGTGGCGGAGATTCTTAACCGCCTGTTGCCGCTCGCAGAGGAACTGGAGTTGAACATGCGCTGGGAGGTGATGACCGGCGGCGAGGACTTCTACGGGGTCACGAAAGCGTTCCACAACGCGCTGCATGGCGCTCCCTATCACGCGGACCCCAAAGACTTTGAAATCTTTCTCGCGTGTAACGAGCGGAACCGCGCGCGGCTTCCGCTCGACGCCGAATTCATGGTCATCCATGATCCGCAACCCGCCGCCCTCGTCGATGGACGCAAGAAAAACGGGAATCACTGGGCCTGGCGTTGCCATATCGACCTGTCTCATCCCCATCGCGGGGTCTGGGATTTTCTCGATAAATTCGTGGCGCGCTACGATGCCGCGATGTTTTCTTCGCCGGAATTTTCGCGGTCGTTGCCCATCCCGCAGTATCTTTTTTATCCGGCGATCGATCCTCTTTCGGAGAAGAATCGCGAGCTGGAGAGTGGGTTTGTGGCTCGCATCCTCGCCGAGTACCAGATCGATCCGCTAAGGCCCATCCTTACACAAATCTCGCGGTTCGACCGGTTAAAGGACCCCGTCGGCGTGATTCGCGCGTACCGCATCGTGAAGCGGTATTTCGATTGCCAACTGGTGCTTGCCGGCGGGAGCGCTTCCGACGACCCGGAAGGCGCGGTGGTTCTCAGAGAGGTCCAGCAGGAAGCCAACGGCGAAGCAGACATTCATATTATCGAACTGCCTGCCTGGGCTCCGCTCGAGGTGAACGCGCTGCAGCGCGCTTCGACGATTGTGATTCAGAAGAGCCTTCGGGAAGGATTCGGGTTGACGGTTTCCGAGGCGCTCTGGAAGAAGAAGCCGGTGGTGGCTTCGGCCGTTGGCGGAATTCCTGTGCAGATCATCCACAAGCATACCGGGCTCTTGGCGCACTCGGTCGAGGGTACGGCGTATCAAATTCGGTTCTTGCTGTCACATCCGGAGATCGCGGCGAGGCTCGGCGAGAACGGGCATGAGCACGTGAAGGAAAATTTCCTCATCACGGAAAAACTCAAACGCTATATGACCTTATTCCTGGCGATGGCGCGCCAAAACTAGGGCGGGCAAGCCCCTGCCCGGAGGCTCTCCTAGAACGAGCATTTTCCCGGGGGCTAGGCCTCCTGCGCGATCAACCGCTGGTTTCTCCCCACGACATCTTGCAAACACAGAAAACCGTTCCCCACAGCCACGTCCAAGCGATCCTCCAAACGGTCAGAAACATAGGTCTCGACACCATCCTTTCCGCGAAGCGTTGCCGAGAGCGGGATCTCGTCGTAGCGATGATCGTCGAACGCTTGCTTCATCCCTGTTCGAAAGTAGCCACGACCCGAGACTGGCACAGCACCACCCTGGCCGAGGAGTTGGGCGTTTCTAATGCTACGGAAAACGATCTCTACGAAGCCCTGGACTGGCTGCTGGAACGCAAATTGCGCATCGAGACAAAATTGGCCGAACGCCATCTCTCCGACGACGGTTTGGTTCTCTATGACGTGAGCAGCAGCTATTATGAAGGTCGCACCTGCCCGCTGGTACGCTTTGGTCATGATCGCGATGGAGAGAAAGGACTGTCGATCATTGTCTATGGGGTGATCACGGATATCGCCGGGTGCCCCATCGCCGTAGATGTTTATCCGGGAAATACCAACGACAAGAAAACCGTCGTCGATCAGATCAAGAAGCTGCGGCAGTCGTTCGGGTTGTCCCGCGTGGTCCTGGTTGGTGATCGCGGGATGCTGACGCAGCCACAGATTGACAAGATCAAAGAACAGGACGGATGGGGCTGGATCACCGCGCTGACCAGTACAGCGCACCGCTGTTGTTCGAAGACGAGGAGTTACAGGAAGAACGAAAGCGCCGTGATCCGATTCTTCCGGCAACCGCATCGGAGTCGGCGCACGAAAAAAAGCAAACACGGAAAACCGCGGAGGGATTTCCCGTGCATCGTTTCACCACGCTGCTGCAAGCACTGGCCGGCCGGGCCCGCGTGCCACAGGTCCCGTCTTTCAGCAGATCCCCGCGCCCACGCCGCCGCAGGCCCGGGCCTATGTACTGCTCGCCTTGTTGCCAGTAACGAGCAGCTAAATTTTTTGCCATCTCTCAGAAAATAAGCAGAATACTGCCCGGAGCCGTTTGGAACTTCGGGTTAGGGGAGCTACCTTGTCGCGATTGGACGTCGACCGGTCCTCTTTTTCATGTTTTTCATGCTGCGTCGAAAGGTGCTTTTCTTGCGAGTCAGACATTTGCTTGGCAAAGACGGCCAAGGCTATGAACCCTTCCATGAGATTGCTCCTTTTGTGCCTATCCAAGCGGCAGCGAGAAATCCGTAGGGCGCTGCAGCCTGGTAGCCTTTCCATTGCCCCGTCCGCCTCTTGATTCTCGGTATCCGAACAATTTTCCAGAGACAACATTCAACGGACAAATAGGACGGAGGTACCTTCTGGAGTAGGCCACTTGCATGACTAACGCTAGTACGCCAGCCACTGCGAAGCGATACGGCAAACCCTTGACAGGCATCAGATTTATATTGGATGTCTTAGCACGGTTCGAATCGGAAGCCTCGGGCGGACCTTGCCTTTGCGCCCAGAGACTGACCAACCGGCGGCCCAGCCCAATCATTGGCGCCTCGATCGTGTGATAAACAAGGCTGGGAATGTCAGAAGCATCACAGAAAAGGGCGGCCCATTTCATAAGCACCGGTAGAACACCCAGCAACACAAAGGCGAGCCAGATGCACTTGAAGTGTGTGAGATAGATCCCATAAGAATATCGCGCAACCTGGTGGCAGAGCTTTCGTGGCCAGCCTGTCCGGCATTTCGCAGAATTCAGAGAGGACCGGTCCCATCAGCAAGCAGCAGGTCCACCCTCGCTCAGGGCTCGGTCCGCGAGAAAAAACTAGTGACCGCGGCCATCATGATCGGATAACCGATGAAGGGCCAGTTCCCAGTCTGTGATTCCGCCAGCTAGGCCACGATGCCCGCAGCAAAGCACGGCACGTAGATCAGCAGGTCGGTCAAGTGATACAGGTAGATTCGGTGTGATCCGAAGCCATTGCAACAGACATCCCCGTACGCCAAGAACCAGGAGGACCGAGCGGCTCGCCTGGCGACTACGAATAGAACAGGCAAGACCAAATACATCTGCATTTCGTAGGGCAAGCTCTAGGCTAGGGAGAAACACTTTGAAAAACGAGACGGCTCAATAAGTCAGCGACCATCCTAGAACTGTCATCGTAAGCACGAGCAATAGCATCGCGGTGCTGACCACGCTTAGGATTCGGCCGTGGCCGAGGAGATAGTCGCGGGATTCCGCGTCGATGCAGAGAAGTATGGAAACAACGAGTACAACTCCCCAGGCAAGAATCGCGGGCAAGCCGGGATACTTGCCAATCATCGAGAGAAACTGACCCGGAGGTTGGCCTGCGGGAATCCACCAGGGAATCATGGGAGCAATACCGGCAGCGAGCGAAAGAGTCAGAAGCTTGCGCGTAAACCAGCCTTTAATTTTTGGGCGGGCCTCTTTCCAAACGAAGTAGTCCCAGGCTAACAATGCGACGGCGAAAATGACCCAACCATAGAGAGCGGCTTTTTGGTCCAGCCACCACCAGGCACGAAACAGGAAAGGTGCGTTGTGTCCCATGGCATAGCGCGGGAGCAGGAGCATGGCTACCAGGCCATTGGCCGCCACGGCCACGAGCAGCGTTACCAAGCTCATTAACTGGAACCAGTAACGCGTGGGAACACGTCTGCAGCGGGTGCAAACCGATTGTTTCGGCAGAAAGTTTAGTCCACAGCGGTCGCAGAACACGGCTGGTCTCCCCATTCGCGGGAATTCGAATCCTGTGATCGCTCTGAGAGTATCTGATTGGAATCGAGAAAAACTACTGGTCTCTGGGTCAGTTGAAAGGGCAGGCAGTCTTGGTAGTATGGAGGCCTCCAGCCAGATACCCTTCCAGGGCGTAGTGCCGAAAGAAGCGCCTAGACCTGAAAGAATTGGGCGGTCAGGCGGAGGTGCAAAATGACCGAGGCGTTGAAACGATGGGAAGGCCAGATTGTCGAAGGGGTTTTTCCTTTGCGGCAATATCTTGGTGGATCCGACCATAGCGCGGTGTTCTCGACCGAGTTCGGCAGTGGTCGTCCGCAAAAAGCTGTCATCAAGTTTTATCCTTTCGATGTGGCGACGGCGGATAAGCAGCTATCGAGCTGGGAACTTGCAGGGCAACTATCTCACCCGAATCTCTTGCGATTGTTCCGGTCAGGGAGATCGAGGGTCGACGGCAATGACGTGTTGTATTTGGTGATGGAGTACGCCGAAGAAGACCTTTCGCAGATTCTGCCGCAACGCTCGCTTACGCCGGAAGAAACTCGCGACATGCTGGGGCCGGTTCTGGATGCGCTGGAATACCTTCATGGCAAGGGATTTGTGCACGGCGACTTGAAACCAGCAAATATTCTGGCAACCGGAGACCATCTGAAGCTTTCAAGCGACGCGAGTTCGCGGATCGGAGAATCGCCGAGCGTTCCAAGAAGGGCCGGCGCTTACGATCCACCCGAAGCGAGCAGCGGAATGTTGACGCCGGCTGCCGACGTTTGGTCGCTGGGGATGACCTTGGTCGAGGTTTTGACGCAGCACTTGCCAGAGCAGCCCGCGCCAAATCGCGAGCCGGTGGTGCCCGTCAATCTTCCCGCGCCATTCCTGGAAATCGCCCGCGAGTGTTTGCGGCTGGACCCTCATCGGCGCATAGGTGTTGCTGACATTGCGGCACGGATGAATTCACGCGCGGTGGCGGCGGCTGCGTCTCGATCAGCTTCTCCTGGCGCGAGCCCGAGTGTGAGTCCCCTCGCTCGAGCCGGTCAAGTATCGCCACGAAAGCCCCAACCTGCGGCCTCGCTGCCCATGCCTCCGAGAGCCGCCGCAAGAATGCAGCACAACCCCCATAGACCGCCGTCGTATAGAGAGTCGGGATCGAGGTCGCGCCTTCTTCTTCCGCTGGTTGTAGGCGCGCTGTTGTTTGCGGCGGCTCTGACGGTGCCGCGACTTCTCTCGCATCGCCCGAGCCGAAAGTCCGCCGCGACGGTGGTTGCGGATAAACCGGCTAGCCAAACGGCTGTTCGGAAGCCGCCCGAATCTGTCGAGTCGTCCAAGCCCAAGGCAAAGCCCGAGCGCGAATCAGCAGTGTCCGAAACGGCAAAGTCCGTGGCACCGGCAGTTCCACAGGCGGTTCCGCCGGCTGCCCCAACCGCTGCTCAGAACTCCTTGAAGGCCACCAGCGAAAGAGAGCAGCCGGCCCGAGCGGCTTCTTCGGCCGCCACGACTGCTTCCCGGGAAGCTCTCCAACCGGGCGCGCGTGGAATCGCTTCGGCCAAGGGTGAAGTCCTGGATCAGGTTTTGCCGGACGTCTCGCAGAAAGCCCGTGCCACTATCCACGGGAAGGTGCGCGTCAGCGTAAAAATACACGTCGATCCGTCGGGGGGCGTATCGGAAGCGAAGTTTGATTCTCCGGGGCCGAGCCAGTTTTTCGCGGACCTCGCTTTAGAGGCCGCCCGAAAGTGGGCCTTCACGCCGCCGGAAGTAGATGGAAAGAGCGTCGCAAGTGAATGGCAACTGCGGTTTGAGTTCACGCAAAAGGATACCAAAGCCATTCCTCGGCAGACGGCCCCCTAGCCTAGAAGCCCGTCCTCAATAGACCGGCGGCGCTCTAGCGTTGCCAGAAGATGGCCGTCGAGCGATGAAAATCGCTCTTATCGAACTGCTCTAAACACCTGTACGTGGGCACGGAGTTCGACAACCTCCGCCTATCAGTAACTCCCTGAAGTAGCTGAAAGCACTAAGGTTAGAGCGTGAGGAACGGCCATCTGGCCCGGCGTACCATACCCACGTGCAACACGATCTCGTAATTTCGCTTGGAACAGGCGGCGCTCTGAGTGCCCGCACGCATGGCGGAGTCCCGGCGAATGACCGAGCAGCAAAATCAAATTTGTTCAGCAAGCGAATCTGGTCCGGAAACCAAGAAGGACCGGCTCGGACGAGCGATTCGTTACACACCGGTGCTGGTGCTCCTTGGCGCCTTTTCGCTCGTGGCTGGTTTCCAGACCGCGCGCACAACGTTCCCCGCTCCCAACTTGGATAGCGACCTTCAGGCGCTGGGCTCTGCTCCTTCCGTTTCGCCAATAAGGATGCCGGCACCTGAGAACAAAAGTGAAGCCGAATTCAAACGCCTCCCCCCGCAACAGCAAGCGGAGCGTTTGCTGGAACGGGCGATCGATGGCGAGCAGGCCTCTCTCGACATGCTTGATGAAAATGTGGATGCATGGCGGGGCCGCATCAAGAATACCGACCGCCTCTTTGACCTGGTACTGGCGGCGCTGAATGCGAGAGACCTTCGCGTGAGGACGGCGGCGATTGACGTCGACCTTGCCGCAAACAATCTGAGCAAATCACCCGAAAGCGTGGCGCGATTGCTACGGCAGTTGCAGGGCGATCGAGAAGGCCGCGGGATGGCACTGTGGCGGCTCGGGTCGTTGGGAAATCGCGGCGTTGAACCGGAGAGAGTGCTGGACACCCTGCTGAACTACGCGCACGACCGGAACGAGCACACGCGGTATTGGGCAGTGGAAGGATTGGCGATGCTGGGCAACGACGCCGCGGTCGCCCCGCTACTGGAACTCTTGACCCACGATCCTTCGGCCCGCGTGCGCGAACGAGCGGCAAGCGGCCTGGGGCAATCCGGCATGCTGACGCGCGAAGAGCGTCTGGCCGCCGTGCCCCATTTGCTGAACTTTGCGGACGACGATTCGCTGAACACCACCACGCGGGAGTTGGTATATGGAACGCTGCGCGTGATTACCGGCGCCGCGCTTGGAAACGATGCTAACGCCTGGCGTGAGTGGTGGGCGCATCACGATCCGGCCCGGGAACGTCCTCGCCAGGACACGGGAATTCTCCGCGCGTAACCTGGAACTGAATACGTACTCTTTTGAATACAGAGTTTCGTGCCTCTCGCTGAATTCCCGAACAGAAGCTTGTAAAAATTGAGAAAATAAGAATCCTGAGTTTGCTCGCGGTGGAACCTCGACGAACTTTTGGGAGGATACGTTGACACACTCGTTCCGCAGGACCACCGCGCCAATCTTTGCGATTCTTGTTGCCTTGTCCATGGGAATGGCGGGATTCTCGGCTCAGGAAAAGAAAGTGCCGCAAACGGCCGGCGTGGATAACACCAAGATGGGGGCTTATCGCGCCATCGCTCAGATCGCGTATGTCCAGTTTCAGAAAGGCGACGCCGCGGCGGCTGCCCAACTTGCCCATAGCCTCGAGCGGGTTTGGGATAAAGGCGAGGACTACGGCGGCGACACCGCGCTCAAGAAAACCCATCCCGATCTGTTCGAACAGATCGATAAGGCCATGGATGACTTCGTACTGCCTTTGATGGATTACAAAACCAAACCACCTGATCCGGCCAGAATCAAAGCAGCTTATAACGCTTATTTAGAAAAACTGAAACTCGCCGATTGAGCGGCGTTACCTTGCAAATGCCCTGTGCCATCGAGACGTACTCGAAGGACAGCATAAGGCGAGACTCCTATGACTTAGTGCAGGCGAAATGTGATTTCGATTGGAACGACGGCCGCCACAGGATGGCCATCAGGTCCCACGGCGGGCTTAAACTTCCAATTGCTGACCGCCTGCACTGCCTTCGCGTCTAATCCCTTGCCGGGTCCTTTTACGATTGCGATGTATGTGGCGCGCCCGTCGGCGGTCACCGTGACCTCGAGGAGGACTACACCCTGGTATTTCGCAGCTCGGGCCTCATCCGTGTAGTTCGGCGATGGGCAATGGATGCAGCCGGGAATCGTTGTACCTCCAATACCTGCCCCGGCAATCCCACTCCTCTCTAAAGGGATCGGATTTGAAGATACGCCAGCAATCTCGTCCGAAATAGGGATGAGCCCGTTTGTTTCTCCGAGCAAGCGAGGCGAGTTCGAAGAAAACTTCGCATAGAGCGAAATTCCGATCCCTTGTTGAATCTTGGCAAAATTTCCTCCGACAACGACGTTTGCCCCAAGTTTCCTCGCCAAGTCTCTTTCTTGCTTCAGCATGATTGGCTGAAATTGATTTCCGAGATCCTCGCTGCCCTCGGCGTTGCCACCTTCTTCTCGACGGTCCAGGACCTGCAGTCCCGGGAAATCCCGCTGAAGAGCTGTGGACAACAGATCAGCCAGTCGCTTCCCGACGGGATGCTCCTGGCCCTCCGGACCGCGCAGGTCAGCGACGAAGACCTTCGTCACGTGTTCCTTTTGCAAAGGCTCCGCTATGCGACGGGCAAGGCTTACCACTGCTGGGTCGATGGGAGCAGGCGCGATCTGCGCGCGCAATGGTGAGCTCGCAGCCAACCACACAAAAAGGCTAAGCACTCGGAATGGAGAAGTGTTGTTGATCGTGAGCCCCATGTTCCCTCCCTATGGGGATCCACCGGGAGCGCGAAACAGCCAACTCAGCAGCAAGTGAGCGGGCCAATAAATGAGCGCCACGAGTGGGATGAAGATCATCGCTAGGTGCGCCGGAGCGGGGCCCCAGGCGCGGTGGAAGAGGGGATCGCGGTAGGCGTAGTTCATGTTGAGCCCCGCAGACAAGAAGCGCGAGATGATCAGAAGCACGGCTGCGATGGCGGCTTCTAAACCCAGCGCGCGCCGGTCGTAGCCGATTTTCGGTAGGGTCCAAAGAAGCACCAGCGGCAATCCGACGTGAAACGTGGAGAGCAGGCGCACCCACAGCGGGTATCGCGGGTCCCACATGTAATCGGTGCCGCCGACGAGAAAACGCCCCGTCGTCAATCGCCAGCCAACGTCGAGAATCCAAAAAAAGCCAGGCGCGAGCGAACCGACTGCCTGACTTGAAAGCAACAGGGGATTCGCCAACCATATCCCGACAAAAGTAAGAATCACTGCGACATCGCACAAGTGCAACAGATTCGCCCACCCCCAGACGCGAAAGTATGCGGGAAGCCAGACGACCATCCAGACGAGGCCAAACCATCGGAGCACCGGAAAAGTGGGTGGGCCCGGCGACATGCGTCTTCACCTCTTGTTGCTTGAGGACGGCTAAGGCTATCACAACCGATTGTGTCGTTCGGAGGAGTTGAGCCGCTGCGACGCACGATGGCGCGGGGCGATCAGCGGTAACCCAATTCGGGGCCGAGTTCGACGGAACTTGGCATGAACGTTCCGCTGCCGCGAGCGACTTCTTTGCCGCGGCTGTCGAAGAGGACGCCTTCGGCGATGTACAGCCGTTTCGAACGGCTGACGACCTGGCCGCGGGCGAGGAGACGCCCTTGAGAGACCGGGCGCAAAAAATAGAGATGGAAAGAAGAGGTCACCACAAAGAAATCCGTGACGACAGATTGCACCGCGAAAAACGTCGCGTCGTCCAGCGCTTTGAAGTACACCGCTCCGTGAATGGCGTGCGCCGCATGATGGAAGTCCTCACGCGCGGTCAGCTCAATCTCAGCGCGTCCTTCTTCGGGAATGCGGAGTAACGGCTGGAACCATTTATTAATCGGGGCGCGATCGTACATGGCCACGAGCGCTTCGGAGTGTGTGGGTTGCATAGTGTAGGGTCGGTTTGGCTCCGGGATTGTCAGTATTCCCCAGTCGGGTCCGATCGAGAAGAAGCAGCAGAGCCGAACTGCTCCTGGTGCTTGCGAAGCAAGAATTGGTCGGTCATCCCTGCAATGTAATCGCAAACGACGACGTGCCGGGCTTCTGCGCGGGCAGATTCTTCATGAGAGGGCGGCATGGAGCCGGGCGAATCGAGGTAGTAAACAAAAAGCTCTTCGAGCGAACGGACCGAGCGATCCCGGTCTTCCGCGATCGCGGGGTGATCGTAGATGTGCTTGAAGAGAAAACGTTTTAGCTCTCGGTTGCGCCCGGCAAAAGCATCGCTGAAACCGGCAAGCCGGCGTGAGGCACGGCGAATGTCGTCCGCGGTGGCGGCTCCGGAGGCCTGTACGCGCTGCTCGGTGGTCTCGATGAGATCGGTGGCGAGTTGATCGAGCACGAGCCTGAGGGATGCGTTGAATTTGAGCTTCTCCCGCCCAGCGGGATAAGCGGCGTCGATCTGCGCGTAGGCCTCGGCAAAAATTGGAGCTTCCTTTCGCAAGGCCTGGAGATCCAGAAGCTCTGCTTCGCGGGCGTCGTCGAGGTCTGCCGTGTTGTAGGCGATTTCGTCGACCCAATCGATGAGCTGGCCTTCGAGGGGCGTGCGAAGATCGAGAGAATACTCGGCAAGATGCGGGAATTCCGCGTGGGTGTAATCGTGAGAGTGCTTGATGATTCCTTCGCGAACCTCAAAGGTGAGATTCAAGCCGGGGAAATCGAGATAGGGACTCTCGAACTGCTCGACAATGCGGAGCGCCTGGAGATTGTGATTGAAGCGCGAGCCGCGGGCACGCATGAGTTCGTCAAGTTTCTGCTCACCGGCGTGGCCGAACGGTGGATGTCCGATGTCATGGACGAGAGCGAGCGTCTCGGCGAGTTCCTCATTGAGGCCGAGCGCCGCGGCAACCGTACGAGCGATTTGCGAAACTTCCAAAGTATGGGTGAGCCGATTGCGAAAATGATCGGAATAGCGAATGGTGAAGACCTGCGTTTTGGCCTCGAGGCGGCGGAAGGCGCGCGAATGAATGATGCGGTCGCGGTCCCGCGCGTATTCGCTGCGGTAGGGGTGCGGCGGTTCCGGATAGCGGCGGCCGCGTGAGAGTTCCACACGCATCGCCCACGGCGCGCTTGTGGAGAGTGGTTCGATCTGCGGCTCCGGCGATGGACAGAGACATCACTGTCCGTTTGCGTTCCCAAGAATCTTCAAATCTTTTCGAAAGACTTGAATGTCCGCCCAACATGGCTCGAGAGAGAAGCCCGGGCTCAGGATTTTGGCGCGAGCGTTTCCAGGCCGCGGTCCGCTTCCTCCGAGACCGCCGTGTTGGGAAACTCTTTCTTGAGCTTCTCATAGACGCTGGTGGCTTCCTTCGGATCGCTCTGGCGCAAGGTCTCGGCAAGCTCCAGCAGAACGAGAGGGCGCGGCACGAAGACGGAGGAATGCTCCGCCAGGTCGCGGAAAACCTTGGCGGCATCGGCCGTTTTTCCAGTGCGCTCGTAGATAACTCCTACCTGATACTGCGCCATGGCTACCAGTTCTTTGTCCTTGCCAGAACTGATTTTTTTCAATTGTTCGAGAGCCTGGTTGTGACGTTCAAGGTCTTCGTAGCAAAGCGCGGCATAGTAGGCGGCCAGCCTGCCGGGATTCGTGCTTGGATATTTTTCGGCAACGATGGAAAACTTCTGAACGGCATCTTCGGCGCGCGCGTTTTCCGTGGGATAGAACGGTTCGCCGGGATCGTTTGGATCGGGGGTTGCACCGATGCGCGCGGTGTAGGCCTTCGTGGCGACGTCTAGCGCGGCGGTTGCCTGCACAGTTTTACGATCGGTATAAAAACGCCAGGCACCGTATCCGACAGCGACAATCACGACAGCTAGGATGGCCGCCGCGAGAACTGTGGTGTGCGAAAAAACCGCCTCTGCACCATGCTCGATCGCATCGTGGATTTTGTCTTGCTTCAATTCCTTGCGCGAAATATGTTCCGGCACAAACGGTCTCCTGCTTGGTTTGGAATCTCCAATCGTAGCACAAGATGCGGGCAAGCGGCCTCCGCGCTTATGACCGGTGTTCGCGTACGGCGCAAAATTACCCTTCGAGCATGGAGGGGAAGAGACCGCAACTCTACCGCGCGCCGAGTGTTAAATTAGAGTGATGCAAGCTGCGTGTGTCCATTGCGGAACAGAGCACAAGCTGAAGGATGCCGATTCCACGGTCCATCCCAAGGTGCAATTCAAGTGCTCGAAATGCGGGAAGACGACGGTTGTGGTGGTCAAACGGCGCACTGACCAGACCGTGGTGATCAGCCCGCTGCCTTCGTTTGCCCGCGCCGACGCTTCCAGTCCAGATTTGAAGCTGCCCCCGGCGGACGATGGGTTGAAGCTGCCCGCCAACGGCGTATTTGTTCTCGCGGTAACCTCGGGGCCTGCGAACGGCGAGGTTTTTAGATTGGCAAAACCGCGACTCGTCATTGGGCGGCAGGGGGCGGACATCCCGTTGAACGATCCGGAGATTTCCCGACACCATTGTTTGCTGGAAGTGCGCGACACATTCATCAACCTGAAGGATCTGGACTCCACCAATGGCACGTTTTATGACCAAGAGAGAGTGCGAGCGGCCATGCTCCTAGACGGTTCGGAGTTTCGCATTGGGGAGAGCCGCATTCGCATCAGCTTCCAGAAAAAATAACGCGGGCTTCCCGGCCCTGCGCTTTTCGAAATTACCGCCTGAACCAGGTCGATCGTGAGTGTAAGATACGGACGATAGCGTTCCGCCTCCGACGCACCCGATGAATCGCCTCTCCGCTTGCCTGATCACCCTCAATGAAGAACACAATCTGCCGCGCGCCCTGGCGTCGCTCGAGGGCATCGCGGACGAAATCATCGTGATGGACTCCGGAAGCACAGACCAGACTGAGGTCATTGCGCGCCAACATGGAGCGGTTTTTTTTGAGCGCGCGTGGACAAATTACTCCGAACAAAAGAATTGCGCGGCCGCGCGCGCCGAGAACGATTGGGTTTTGTCGATGGACGCAGATGAAGAGCTGAGCAGCGCGCTACAGGCTGCCCTGCTCGATTGGAAAAAGCGCGAGGCCGAATCGAGCGTATACGAAATGGCGCGAAAAACCTGGTATCTGGGAGCCTGGATCAAACACTCGGGCTGGTACCCGGATTTTCAGCGGCGGCTGTACCGGCGGGAAGCGGCGCTGTTCTCCGGGATCATCCACGAATCACTGAAATTCCCCGGCACCCCGGGGCGGCTTCCCGGGGACTTACTGCACTACACGGTGCGTTCGTTTGCCGAGCACGAAGCGAATGTCGAGCGGTACACCGCGCTTGCCGCCAGACAGATGTACGAGGCCGGGAAACGAAACTGGCAGGGCGCCATGTGGCTCGCGACGCCGTGGAGCTGGTTTCAGAATTATTTCCTGCGCGGCGGATTTCTCGATGGATACCGCGGCGCCCTGATTTCGCAGATGGCGGCGCGCTCCGTGCGGCTGAAATACGCCAAGCTGGGCAAATTGATCGAGCAAGAGCAGCGAGACGCGAGCAGAGGGAAACCGTGAAGGCGCTCTTGGTGGATCTCGAGACCGCCTGGCGCGGCGGTCAAAATCAGGCTCTTCTAATACTGAAAGGCCTCCGCGCCCACGGCCAGGAAGCGGAACTTGTTGCCGCCGAGGGCTCGGCGCTCGGAGAGCGCGCACGGGAGAGCGGTTGGCGAGTTCATTTTGTCTCCCGTGGATTGTTCCGTGTGCCAGCGGCGTGGAAGGTTCGCGAATTAGTCCGCGGCGGCGGATTTGATCTCGTACATGCGAATGAAGCGCACGCCGTTTCGGCGGTGTGGCTCGCCGGCGCACACCGACACATTCCTTTCTTGATTTCGCGTCGCGTGGGATATCCGCTCGGCGTCGGCCGCGCATCGCGTGCCCGCTATGAAGCTGCTTCGCGCATCATTGCAAATTCGAACTGGGTGGCGGAACAAGCGGCCAGTTCGGGAGCGCCGCGAGAAAAATTGACGGTAGTCTACGAAGGAACGGAGATTCCACCGCTCTTCACCGTGGCCGAGCGAGGCGCTGCGCGCACGCGCTGGGGAATTTCCGACGATCAGCAATTGCTCGGATGCGTGGGTGTCTTGCTCCCTGACAAGGGCCAGGAGTGGCTGATCCGCGCGGTTGCCGAACTCCAGAAAGAATTCAGAGGGGCCAGGCTGTTGCTGGCCGGTGATGGACCGTGCCTTCCCAGGCTGAAAGCGCTGGCGCACGAACTTGGGGTTCAGGAAGCCGTTTTGTTTGCGGGTTTTGTGAAGGACGTCGAAAGTGTGTACGCGGCGCTGGACGTTTTCTTGCTGCCCTCTTTTTTTGAGGCCCTTAATAATTCCCTGCTGGCGGCCATGGCCTACGAAATTCCTTCCATTGCCTTTGACCGCGGCGCATTAGGCGAAATCATTGAAAACGAGAAGAGCGGATTGCTGGTTTCCGGCCCGGAGGTGGCTGAAATCTGCCAAGCGGCGAGAAGAATTCTCAAAGACGAGCGTTTTGCCGCGAGCCTCGCGAAAGAGGGCCGCAAACGAGTGGAGCGTAATTTTTCCGCGGAGCGCATGGTGGCTGGAATCATATGCGTCTACAAGGAGGTCTTGGGTAGCAAAGCCAGACAGTAGCCCTATCCGCCGAAAGGCCTGCCAGGCAGGTGCTGGGACTCGGGAAACGGGCGCAGAAAAGATGAAGCGCCGGGCGGCTCCTTCTCGATCCGCACGGCGCTTCAAACGTTTTTCATTTTGCGCAAGTTTTCTGTCTTCTCTTGTTCCAGGCGTTCCCTCCTATCCGCTCGCCGATTTACGTCAAGCTATCTTGGGGATTAAACAACCCATCGCCCTTTCGGCTCGAGAAACTCCACCCCGACCGCAAAGCCGTCGCTTTGCAAGGAGTGGCAGTAAGCTACCCGGGCCGAGGAGCGAAACTCTCCTGTGCGCGATACGAACGTCAGCCGTTCGCCCAATTCCCAGCGGCGGGTGCTCACCACCCGCGCGCCACGCGCACTCACATTCTCTGTAAAAGTCGATTCCGTGCCGGGCATCCGGCGATGGCCGTCTAGGAGGACGGGGATCTCCATGGGGATCCGCCGTTCGACGCGGTGAAAAGGAAAAGCGTGCCTGTTGGATTTGACTAGCATTCATCCTCATAGGCACGCGGCAATCCGCGTGAGATTTTTTACGTTGCTGGTGCTGCTGCCTATGCGATGCTTCATGCCGTAGAGAGCACGGTCGGCAGCGCCCAGAAGCTTTTCCGGTGTATCGCCATCTGCAGGAAATGCGGCAACTCCCGCGCTGACAGAAAGCGCGGGCGGCTCCCCTTCCGCGGAGAGACGTTCCCGAATTCTGGCTACGACGCGGGCAGCAGTATCCGTGCCGGCTTCCGGAAGCACGAGAGCAAATTCGTCGCCGCCGTAGCGCGCGGCGGTATCGATGGCGCGAGAATGGGTGCGGAGAATCCTTGAGAGTCGCACGATGGCGCGGCTTCCGGTGAGATGGCCGTAGTGATCATTGATCGTTTTCAGGCCGTCCATATCGAGAAGCACCACGCTAAAAGGACGTTGCGTGCGGCGCGAGCGGTCTAGCTCTGCTTCCAGCACGCTGATCAGGCGGCGATAGTTGGCCAGGCCCGTCAGCGGATCACTGACGGCCATCGAACGAACCTGGTCAAACAGGCGCGCCTGATCCAGAAGTGCGCCGGAAAGCATCACGACGTAACTGGCTGTCTTGCTCAACTCCGCCAGGAAGAACGGGCCATCGAAGAGGTGGCGAGAAAATGCCGCCGAAACGTGGCAAACCACGTTGAGCAAGGCCACGGCAAAGAGCGAATAGTCGTACAGACTCGCGGCGGCCTTGTCGTTATTGCTTGTCCGGAGACGCTGCCCGAAACAGATGGCGGCGAGCAGAAAGAGCGCACCTGGAAGCAAATCCCAGGGACGAGAGACAAAGTTGGCGACGTGAGCGAGAGGCGCCGAAGGCGCGGCGAGAAAGGCTGCGCTAGTAAGATAGGTGGCGATAGCCACCACCAGCAGTGCACCAGCGGTCTCCTTGCTGGGCTGCCGCGCAGTGGGGATATATCGTTCCACGGCGATGGCGGAGAGCAAGAAGACGGCGAGTATGGTGCGGCCGACCATCCAGCCCATCGGGATTCTGGTAAGAGCAGCGGGCCCGGCCTGCAACACATCGTTCAGACCGAAATAGCCAACCGTCTCAATAATTCCGGAAAGCACAAATCCGAACGCCAAAATGAGCGCCGTGCGGTCGTGCGTACCGCGGAACCTGACCAGCGCGTTCGCCGCGTAGCAGAAGCTGAGCAGGGTGCCGCCGGCTTCCAAATAAACATAAAACTCCGGAGAACCGGAAACAGCCGCTTCACGCAGGTACAGGATGGCCGCGAAGAAGACAAATGTCAGGGCCACGATAGAAGCGACGAGGACTCGCGACCGCTCCTTCCGAAGAAACCCTACGATTTGGCCCCAACCACCCACGAAACCCCCCAAATGCCGAAGAAACAACCACAACACCGTGAGAATGCAAGTTTGTGACCTTTCTTGGGGGAAAGTATCAGCCTGTAAGCCGCTGATTTTAAATAATTTAAAAGACGGTCTCGGGAGAGCTTGGCAGCAAGTGTTCCAGCGAGACACCGATGGCGCCGAGAATAAGCGGCGTTAAAAATCTATCATCTTTGTTTCCTTAGAGTTATCGCCAATTTGTAGCGTATCAGTCAACACACGTCGATTGTCTCAGGGTGAGACAGTCTCATCTGTCTCCTGGCTCACTTCTCTCGTTTTGCGGGTCACAGCTTGGGCTTGGGCGGGGCCAGTTCACGAGCCACAACGGGATCGCTAAAGCCGCTGGTCTTGTGGGAGCCGTCGCAGAACGGCTTGTTCAGAGAATGGCCGCAGCGGCACAGGCCGATTGCGGTACGTCCAGCCAGGCCGAAGGCGCGGCCTTCCGGATCCACAATTTCGAAATCCCCCTCCACACGAATCGATCCATTACTGTTGACAGTGATCTTGGCAGCAGCCATGCGGGCCTCCGAAAAAGGCAGAAGCGCGCTCGGCGTTTCTCGCCAAACGCGCCTTTCTAGACTACCGAGAGTTTGCCGGGAACTCAACTTCGGGCAGCGGTTCAATACTTGGGCACGCGGGGATCGACATCATCCGACCACGCCAGGATGCCGCCCCGAAGATTCTGAATTTTGCGGAAGCCGGCTTTGCGCAGGAAGTCCACGGCTTCCGCCGAGCGTTTTCCGCTGCGGCAATGGGCCACAATTTCACGCGAAGAATCCAGTTCGTGAACGCGGCGGGGCAATTCGCCGAGCGGGATCAAATGTCCATGCAAGTTGCAAATCTGAAACTCGTGCGGTTCGCGCACGTCCAGGATGAAGAGATCATCGCCTCGGTCGAGACGAGATTTTAGTTCACGTGGCGTGATCTCCGGGACCTGGAGATCGGGGCCGGGGGCTTCTTCGCCGCGCACACCGCAGAATTCGTAGTAATCGATGAGCTTAGAGATGGTTCGATGCTCGCCGCACATCGGGCAGTTCGGATTTTTGCGCAGTTTCAGCTCGCGAAATTTCATTTCGAGCGCATCAAAAAGCAGCAAACGCCCGACAAGATTCTCACCAGTGCCCAGAATCAACTTGATCGTTTCCATCGCCTGGATAGAGCCAACAATGCCCGGCAGCACTCCCAGGACGCCGCCCTCAGCGCAAGATGGCACAAGCCCCGGCGGAGGCGGTTCCGGATACAAGCAACGGTAGCATGGCCCTTCCGGCATGCCGAACACGGTTGCTTGCCCTTCAAAGCGGAAGATTGAGCCGTAAACATTCGGTTTCCCGAGAAGGACGGACGCGTCGTTGACCAAATACCGCGTTGGGAAATTGTCGGTCCCGTCGACGATAACGTCGAAATCCTTGAACAACCGAAGCGCGTTATCGCTGGTCAGTTTTGTTTCGAAAGTATCGATCTGAATGTCGGGGTTCAAGTTGTGAAGCCGCGCGCGTGCTGCTTCTGTTTTCGGCTTGCCGACATCGTCTGAGCCAAATGTGACTTGCCGCTGAAGATTCGTGAAATCCACGACATCGAAATCAACGAGTCCCAACCGACCCACGCCAGCGGCGGCAAGATAGAGTCCCAACGGAGCGCCAAGCCCGCCGGTGCCGATCAGCAGCACCTTCGCGTTTTTGAGCTTGAGCTGACCCTCCATGCCCACCTCAGGCATGATCAGGTGGCGGCTATAGCGAAGAATCTCCTCATTGGAAAGGCTGGTTGCCGACTTCCGGCCGGTCTGCGGCTGTGTAGTTGTGGCCATGACAAAAGCTCCCTGTCGATTGGAAATCAATTAGTGCGCGAAAGAACCACCCGCAATGGACGGAACGATGCTGATGGTATCCCCGTCTTTGGTAGGCGTATTCTCCTTCGCCAGATAGCGGATATCCTCGTCGTTCAGATAAACGTTTACGAACGCGCGCAGCTTGCCGTCTTCGGTGTAAAGATGCTTGCGCAACTCTCCGAATTGGCTGGTGAGCCCACTGAGCGCTTCGCCAACGGTCGCCGCGCTAAACTCCGCGGAGTCGCGCTTGCCAGCGTAAGCCCGCAGCGGCGTCGGAATCATCACTTTGACAGACATCTGAATTTCTCCCGTTCTCTCTAGCGCGCTCTAGTTTCGGGCGCTTACCTCGATCGGCGCAATCTTTTCTTCCAAAAACCCTGACCGGTCATCTTTCAAACGCCAGGAAGTCATGTCCTGCGGCACTCCGGTGTCGACGCTGACGATGACGTAGCTGTACCACGGCCAGGCATGATCGCGGTCATAGTCGCTCGGCCGCGCCGGATGGTCGGGATGCGAATGATACCAGCCGATCACTTCCAGTCCTTGCACCCTGGCGGTTTTTTCCGCGTCTCTCACATCGTCCGCAGTAACAGAGAAACGATTTCGCGGCGAATCATCGCGGCGATTCACGAGAGGAAAAAGAGAATGAACCTCGCGCGAAACGCTGTGACTCTTTTTGTCGGAGGCAACATTCTCACTAAGCCCAAGGTCCCGTCCGAGCATCGCACCGCAGCATTCGTAAGGATATGTCTCCACGCCATGCTCGCGAATCTTCTCCAGAAGCTCCCGGCTGATCGCAACCTCCAGCAGTTCACTCATCGGAAACTCACTCTTCGTCCCAAAACCGTTCGGTCAGATACTTTGACGCAGAATCCGCAAAAATAGTGACAATCACGGCGCGCTGGCTTGGCGCCAGGCCCTTGGCGACCTGGAAGCAGCCAAGCAGCGCAGCCGCGGCGCTGGGGCTGACCAACAGGCCTTCTTCCCGCGCGAGGCGCTTTACCAGGCGATAGGATTCTTCCGTGCCAACCTCGAGATTTTCATCCGCGAGCGTGTCGTCATAAATCGCTGGGCGGAGAGCGGTCTTCATGTGCTTCCAGCCTTCCAGTCCGTGAAACGCCGCGTCGGGCTGAAGGCTTATGCATCGAATTGACGGATTGCGTTCCTTCAAGCGGCGGGTCGTGCCCACAAATGTGCCGCTCGTGCCCAAGGCTGCCACGAAATGAGTGATGCTCCCGCCGGTCTGCTCCCAAATCTCATTTGCGGTGGTGCGGTAATGCGCCTGCCAATTCGCCGGATTGCTGTACTGGTCCGGATAGAAATACTTCTCTGGGTCGGCCGCTACAATCTCATGCACGCGCCGGATCGCGCCGTCCGTTCCTTCCTCACCCGAAGTGATGACCAGCTCAGCGCCCAGAGCTCCGAGGATCCGTTTGCGCTCATGGGACGCGCTGTCCGGCAAGCAAAGTTTCACGGGATAGCCCAGCGCAGCCCCAATCGTGGCGTAGGCGATTCCCGTATTGCCGCTGGTGGCATCGATGAGGGTCTTGCCGAGGCGCAGCGCGCCGCTATCCTGACCTGCCTCGATCATGCTCAAAGCCGGCCGATCCTTGACGGAGCCTCCAGGATTGAACCACTCGGCCTTGGCGTAGAATTCCACATTGGGAAACTGGCTGCCGCTTCTCGCCAGACGCAAGAGCGGCGTGTTGCCAATCAGCTCGAGCACAGATTGCCCCGTCCGACCCTGAGGCTTTTCTACCCGGGGAGAGGGTGTTTGGTCTCTAGCAGCAATGTGGTTGGTGGCGGCCATGCCCTTAAATGTGAAGCGGTCTCCCGGATATGCGACCAGTTTACTCCGAATTAGATGCGGCACGCCAGTTTGATGGTATAGCCTGCCTTTAGCGGCAGTTAGAGGCAATCACCCTACTGGCACTAGAGAATCGAAAGTGCGCTCCCAAAACTCTTGGACCAGGCGGAAACAGGTCCGTTGTTAACACTCCTTCGGAGCCGAGCGTCATCCTTACCGGCATGATACCTGGAGTCGGCATATCACAGGCTGGGAGCACAGTTGACTCGCGCTTCACAATCGGAGACTGTCAGGCGGTGAACACCGCGCCCGGCCCCGAACCCGCGGGTGATTCTTCGCTGGTGTTGGCTGCACGCGAAGGCGACCGCGCCGCATTTGGTGGCTTGTACGCGCGGTACGCACGGATGGTCCACGGCATCCTGCTGGCGAGAGTGCCGGCGAGCGATGTAGACGATCTTGTTCAGGACGTTTTTCTACGGGCGCTACCCCGCCTCTCTGACCTGCGCGACGTCGCGCGATTTGGGCCTTGGATAGCAGCCATCACACGTAACCGCGCCAACGATTATTACAGGCAAACCCGCGCGGTCACTGCAGTGACGGAGAGCCTGCCGGAAGACGAAGCGGAATTGCCCGCGTCGAACACGGCTCCGGATGCCGAAGCAGCAGCCATCCTGACGTTTGTTCGCAGCCTGCCCGAAACATATCGCGAAACCCTGATACTTCGTTTGGTGGAGGGCATGACCGGGCCGGAGATCGCCGTGCGCACCGGACTGACTCCCGGCTCCGTTCGAGTCAATCTGCACCGAGGCATGCAGCAGCTTCGCGAGAAATTAAACCAGGCCTCGCTCGGCAGCGGTCTACCGCCGAACTCCTCGAGCGGCAGAAACTCGGCGGCAGAGGGAAAGAGTTTATTGCGTAGAAGGAATGAGCCATGAATGACGACTACCTCTGGGATGGTTCCGGCGAACCCGACCCGGAGATTCAGAAACTGGAGAACCGTCTTGCCAAATTCCGCCATCAGGGTGAGGCGCCGGAATTTGCTGGAATCCCAGCGCCGCGGCAACCGCGATTTTGGCAGCGGCTCGTGTCATCCGATTGGTCTTCGCAACTCCGAGCCGCAGCAACGGCGGCCGTCTTGTTTATGGCCGCGTTTGGGATTTTCTGGTGGAGTCGCAAGCCCAGCACAACTTCCGAGCCGGGATGGGACGTCGAGAGTGTCGCGGGCACGCCAAAAGTGGAATCCAGTGCCTTTGGACGAAACGCCAGTGCCACCAAGCTTGGCATCGGCCAAACGCTAGTCACAGACAGCCATTCCAAAGCCAACATTTCCATCGCCGATATTGGAACGGTGAATGTAGAAACAAACACGCGTCTACGTTTGGTGGCTGGGGGCAATGGACACAATCGACTCGCGCTCGATCGTGGGACCATTCACGCTTATATTTGGGCCTTGCCGGGCGAGTTTACGGTGGATACGCCTTCTGCGATCGCCGTAGACCTGGGCTGTTCTTATACGCTCGAAGTGGATGATGCGGGCGCCGGACTTCTGAGAACGACACTCGGTTGGGTTGGCTTTAAGCTGGATGGACACGAAGCCTTCATCCCCGCGGGCGCGGTTTGCGCAACGCGCCCGAAAGTTGGGCCAGGCACTCCGTACTTTGATGACGCTTCCGCATCGTTTCGCGAATCCTTGTCCAAGTTTGATTTTGGCGCGAGCACAGCGGATGAGCGAAGCGCCGAGCTCGGCAAAATCCTCGCGGAGTCTCGCCAGCGAGACGCGCTCACCGTCTGGCACCTGCTCGCTCGCGTTGACGAATCGGAGCGCGGCTCCGTTTACGACCGTCTGGCAACCCTCGTCCCGCCTCCCTCCGGAGTCTCGCGCGATGGCATTCTTCGCCTCGATCAAAAGATGCTGGATTTGTGGTGGAACCAGCTGGGCCTTGGAGACGCCTCTTTGTGGCGCACTTGGGAACGCTCCTGGTCAGAACCCAAAAGCTGATGAATGTCTCGGTTACGTCAGAATCATCACAGGAATTCGCTTATCCACAGTTGCTAATGGCGGTCCGCTTTACAGAAATCGCGGCATTTACTACGCTAGAGCACTATGTGGAACGTCGAAGAGCGGTTTACACCAAAGCAAATCGAAAGTTTGGCGGCGCTCGGCTTTGCCGTCGGCAGCACCCGCGGTGTCGTTCGTGTCGAGAAATACGGCTGCGGCGCGGAGTTTCGCAAAGGCACGGACGACCTCTACGAGATGACCGTCGTGCCAACGATCATGCTGAAGGGCCGGTTCACCCGCCTTTGGGACGCCGGCTACCAAAAGTTCCTGCTGACCGATGACGGCTTGAAGCTACCGGCGCTGGCGACGCATCTTGAAAGTTTGAGAAGGTTCAACGAAGAATTGCGGACCGCGCTGGGCGTCCCAACTTTTTACAACGAAGCCCTCGGCTCCGTGAGCCAAATCAGCGTCTACGATCGCGTCAAAGGCCGTGTCGGCGATGTGCCAGACAAAACAGTTGGCGCGCATGAGCCAGCTGGCGGGCATTAAATGAGCAGTTTCTTCCATTAGTTCTTGTTATTTCGATTTGCTGGCCTGAAGCTGACGCCGGAATTGCTCCACGTCTACGCGATGTTTGGCGGCTTTGCGCGCCCCGATGAAGATCACGGGAATGTCCCACCCGTAGCGCCCTTCGAGAACAGCATCGTTTTCGATATTCACTTCACGCAGCACGGCGCCGAATTCGCGCAGCAACGGCGCAACGGCGGCTTTAGCTTCTTCGCAAAGATGGCAGCCCGGGCGCGTGTAGAGCGTCACCTCGCGCGGTCCAGCGGCGGCCACGCGCGCGTCTTCCAGATGCTGATTCACGGTTTCGGATTGGAATATTTTTGAAATGGACCGGCATACGGATGAAACGCCCGCGCGCGGTAGAGCTCCGCGATCTGCCGGAGATGTCCGAGGTCGTGCGAAGCCCATTCGCTGAGCATCTGCAGGAGCGTGATGTTGCCAAGCTCAGAGTGAGTCGCCTCGCGCTCGCCGGAATCTGCCGGTATGCTCCGCAGCAAAATGACTGTCGAGCGCCGGGTCTTAATGAAAAACGCCAGATTCTCGCAACCCGAACCGCGCACGTAGTCGCCGAAAACGATGGTACCCGCCGCATCATACTTTTCAAGCGTTGGCGATTCTTCGGTGACGATGCGGCGCGTCCGGTCGGCGTACACCATTTCAATGTCCGCCAGATGCCCGAGCACTTCCGCTATGGACCAGCGCTCCGGCGCAGGTTTCCAGCGCAACAGATCTTCCGGCAAATCTCGAAGCATCGTTTCGATCAGAATCGGCGTCTTTTCAAGGAGCGCCAGGGCAGGCTGGATAGGTCGAGTGACGTCGGACTCGATGGATCGCACTACACCTTGCTGCATGGGTGGACCTCCCAAGCGATACGTGCATCTTAACTCGAAAAGGCCGCGAAAAGTTGAACGGGCGCATAATGAGTACACACACGGAGGAGACGCCGACATGGGAAGAATCGTGGCAATGATGGACGACCTGTTTTTTCAAATGAAGGTCGCGGAGACGGCCAAGCATCTCGGCCTGGAGTTAAAAGTGGCCACGAACGGCGATGCGCTTCTAGGCCTGCTGGAACCCGCGCCAAATATGGTCATAGTAGATTTAAACGCACGCAGCCAGCCCCTTCGGGCCATCGAGCGCGTGCGCGCCGCACAAAAAGACCTGAAGGTCATCGGGTTTCTCTCTCATGTGCAGCTGGATCTGGCAGCGCAAGCGCAGGCGGCAGGCTGCAACCAGGTGATGCCCCGCTCGGCCTTTACGCAAAACCTAGCCGCGATCCTGAGCGCGGCAAAGGACTGATGTGAGATTTCGAAAGAATACCGTAATTGCGGCGGCCATTCTCCTTCTACTGCCGCTCGCCAGCAGCGCTTCTCGACAAGAGTCCAGTGCAAATCCCGCAACCCAAGCCGTCTCGCCAAGCGGGCCATCCGCAGCGCTTCGCGATGTCCTGACGGCAGCCTGCTCCGAGAGCCAGAATGAATTTGCGCGTTTTCTCACGGCACGCAACCAAGAATCCTTTTCCCGCATGGCCCCGGCCGCGCGCGTGGCCTTCATGAAACGATTCGTACTACTCAACGAGCCGGGCAAACCTGTAGTGACCGCCAATCCCGCAGGCCGTCCCATCGTCCGTTGCGATACGCCTGCGGGAGCCGCGGAGATCCAAATCGGCGGCGCCGACACCCGCGACAATGTGGCATTTCTGCCCGTGGATTTGCGCGATGCCACGGATTCCTCCGGCGCCAGCGCGATCCAGGTAAACATGGGCCTGGTGCGCGAAAATGGCGAATGGAAGATCCTCTCGCTAGGTCTGGTCCTTCTCGACTTGCCTTCCCTGGAACTGGAATGGGACTCCGCGGAAGCCGACAAAAATGAGCAAGCCGCCGTCCAGTCACTAAAAGATATCGCCGAAGCCGTCGAAACATATCGCCGCAAGTACACCAGACTGCCCGACTCTCTTTCGAGTCTGGGGCCCCCGCTACATGGTCCGGAGAACGCGGAAGCCGCGGGTCTGCTAGCCGGTGACCTGGCTACCGGAATGAAAAATGGCTATTCGTTCCGCTACGTCATTGTCGGCGCCAGCGGTTTAGGGGCTCCGGCGAAGTTTGAACTCGCCGCAACGCCGCTCAACTATGGCCGCACCGGCCACCGCTCATTTTTCCGCGATGCAACGGGAACGCTTCGCGGCGCGGACCGCCAAGGCGCGGTCGGCGCCGCAACGGATCCGAGGTTGCCGTAACACCGATTCCTGCGGCGCATGCCCTTGGCACTACGGTTTGTTTCTTGTCGTAGGATACGGAATCCCCAGTTGCTCAAGGTAAGTTTTAAAGCGCTGGGGATCGTAATAATACTTTTTCAATTGCGGCGCGAACCTGTCCATTTTTTCTTTATTCATCTCCACCGCGGGTTTGTCATCAGGACCTAGAAACGTCTCATAATGGATGTCCTTGGTCTGGACATTCCGAAAATACTCCCAGGCTTCCTCGACCAGTTGCGGATGCAGAAGAAAGTCCAGTGCCGTCATCGCTTGCACCTTGGCCCCGGCGGTCGAACCTTTATGAGCGATAGGTGTGGCCATGGCCACGCCGTTCGCCCAGCTATGTCCCGGCAGATTCGGAATGTTTGCCGGATACATCAGGTACACCATCGGCACGTTCCAGGAAATGTCGCCGATGTCATCTGATCCGCCGCCCGTGGGTTTCTTCGCCGGTTCCGAGAGCGGCTCGATTTTTTCCTTGAGCCCTTCCACTTTCGCGCCGATTTCCTTTTGCAGAGCCTTCGCCAGCGTTTGATCCGCATCGCTCCACTTGGGCATCCCCACGGCCTCGATGTTCTTCTGTTGCGTCTCCGCGACGACCTTGTTCAAGTACGGCGGCCACGCCGATCCCACCAGCTTGTGATCTACGGTGGTGCCGGTCATCTTCGCAGCCGAGTCCGCCATCGTATTTCCCAACTCATAGAGATCCTTGATATGCGAGTAGTCCAACTCGCGGAAGTAATACCAAACCGCCGCCTCCGATGGCACGACGTTCGGCTGATCCCCGCCATTGATGATCACGCGATGCGATCGCTGTGCCGGCCGCAGATGCTCCCGGCGAAAATCCCACCCGGTATCCATCAGCTCGACAGCATCGAGAGCGCTCCGTCCTTCCCAAGGCGCCGAAGCCGCGTGCGCCGCCTTCCCATGAAAAAAATATTGCACGGAAACAAGACCGCTCCACTCCCCATTCCCGGTGCCATACGAAGTCGAGAATTCCGACTCCACGTGCGCGCCCAAAACGATGTCCACGTCCCGAAACACTCCCGCGCGTACGTAGAACGCCTTTGTGCCCAGCAACTCTTCCGCAACACCAGGGACAATCTTGATGGTCCCCGCGATATGGTGTTCGTCCATCAACTTTTTCAAGACCAAGGCCGCAGTAACGTTGACGGCCATCCCCGAGTTATGTCCCTCGCCATGCCCTGGCGCGCCTTCGACGATGGGGTCGTGATACGCCACTCCCGGCTTCTGCGAAGCGCGCGGAATGCAATCAAGGTCGGTAATGAAGGCGATGACCGGTTTGCCGCTCCCATAAGTCGCCACCCAGGCCGTCGGCACGCCGGCAATGCCGTGCTCAAGGCGAAATGCATTTTTCTCAAGAATGCCGGTAACGTAACGCGAAGTCTCGTATTCCTGAAATCCCAGTTCGCTGAAGCTAAAAATTTCGTCGACCATCTGCTGCGTAAGCGTCTGGAGCTTGTCCACTTCCGTCGCCGCTTCTTGCTTTAACGCGGGGAGCTGCCCCGCCTGCCGCGCGTCGAGTCCCACGGGCGCAATTAAAACCGCCGCCAAGCAACCCACCACAGAAAATTTCCTCATGCGATTCTCCCGTCAACAAACGTCACCAAAATGAGCGGGCATAGTACATCGTCTATTGCGGAATAGGGAAAAGAAAGAATCCCGGATTTGTGCCGCGGAGGAGTTGGCGCTACTATCGTGCGATTCAACATGCGCCCGGCCTCCACTCGAACTCTTTTTCTGCTCCTGCCTTTCGCTCTCCTGACGGCGCGGGCGGCCCCGGCGCAGCAATCCAGCTCCGCCTACGGCCCACTTCCCGTCTTCGAATTCCACAGCGGCTTCTGGATCAACCTCCACCACACGCTCTACTACGAAGCCAAGCTCCGAGAATCCCCGCCAACCGTCCCCCAGAAAGGCAATCCGGTTCCACAAGTAAAATTGCAATTAATGAAAGATGCCGCAAAGGCTCTTAGCCCCGCCGAGCGCATCGCCTGGGACAAATCCGTAGCCTATTACGCGGCCAACTACGCGAACAAAGACCTGCTCTTCAATAACGAACTCATCCTTCTTAAAAACCAGCTCGCTGATTTTGAAGATTGCGATGAACTCTCCGGCACCCGAAAGAAAGCATGCGACGCCGGCCTGCCCGCCCAGCTGACCCAAGCGCTGGACGCCGCCGCTCCCGTCTATCGCGCCTATCTCTGGCCCGACCAGGACCGCGCCAACCGCCGTTGGGTCGCCCGCGTCGCCCCCCTGGTCGAAGAACAAGGGGTTGGCATTTCTGAACGCCTCGCGGATATCTATCAGACCAAATGGCCCAAGGAAAAAATCCGCGTCGACGTGAGCGCCTATGCAAATCCGTCAGGCGCCTACACGACGATCGATCCGCTGCGCGTCACCATCTCCAGCACCGACGCCCGCAACCAAGGCGACGAAGCCTTTGAAGTACTGTTCCACGAGGCTTCGCACGGCATCGCCGAGCCGGTGCAGACGGCCATTATTCGCGAATGCCGCCAGCGCGATAAAGCCATTCCCCGCGACCTTTGGCACGCTCTTATTTTTTACACCACGGGCGAAGTGATCCGACCCCTATTGACGCCGGCCGACGCTCCGCAAGAAAATGACGACGCCGTCAAACCCAACATCAATCGCCCTCCCGCCAGCCACAAAGAAGCCTACATCCCCTACGCCATCCGCGAAGGCCTCTACGAACGCGGCTGGAAAGACTATCTGCAACTTCTCACTCGCTTCTGGCAGCCCTATCTCGACAACAAATCCACCTTTGACGACGCCATCGCCCGCATGGTCTCCGCGCTCTAGCTCCCGCCTTCACGCATCTTCTGGTGTTTGGGTCTCGCTCCTCGGGCTCTAAAACTTTCCATTCCGCATCATCCACGCAACGGCCTCTAACGAAAGAAGATCTCACCAGACGCTTCCATGGCCGTCGACCAACAAGGGTTCGAAAGGCTCGGCGATTTGTCTGGTGAAGAACACACGAAGCCTTGCTCTCGCCGCGAGTGAACTCTGCCACCTACTCGTGGCGCAGGGCGATGAGCGGATCAACTGCGGTAGCGCGGCGCGCCGGAAAATAGCAAGCCGCAAGCGCGGCGAATCCGAGCACTGCCGCAATGACCCCGTAGGTCAGCGGGTCGCTCGGACGAACGCCGAAAAGCAATCCGGTCATCGCGCGTGTAGCAAGAAACGCAGCAACGGCCCCGATCACAAGGCCCGCCGCTGCAATCCCCATCCCGTGCCCCACAACGAGTCGCAGCACGTCCCGCTGCTGGGCGCCCAGCGCCATGCGCACTCCGATTTCGTGAATCCGCTCCGTCACGGAATAACTCATCACGCCGTAGATGCCCACAAATGCGAGGACCAACGCGACGCCCGCAAACCCGCCCACCAACCACAGCGTCAGCCGCCGCGAAGCCACCGTTTCCGCTACCACTCTGGTCATCGGCCGCATGTCGTGGACCGGCAGTTCGGAATCAATCTCGCTAACCATGCTTTCGACGGTCGCATAGACCGAGGCTGGAGCGCCACCCGTGCGAATCGCCAATGATACGTAGGCCCATGGGTTTTGCGAAAACGCCAGATAGCTTTCCGCCGACACCGGCTCCGCAAGTCCGTTGTGTAGCACATTCCCAACAACTCCTACGACTTCGGACGGCTTGTCATCCAGAATATTGAAGTGCTTGCCGATAGGATCCTGGCCCGGCCAAAGCACTTCCGCCAGCTTCTGATTGATCACCACGACGGAAGTCGAGCTGGCCGTATCTGTTTCGCTCAGCTCCCGTCCTCGCAGCAGCGGTATGCCCATCGACTGGAAATAGCCCGCATTCACGGCGTGAACACCGATGAGGGGCTGATGTCCGCGCTCGAACGGCGGGCGACCCTCGGCAGTGCCTACCCCGGTGGTCGTATCGTCACCTTCCAGCGGCAAATCGTTCGAGACCGCCACCCCCCGCACACCAGACAACGCGCGGACACGAGGCAAGAGCCGCTCCAGCAGTTGCGTCGAGCGACCCTTATCCGCATACCGCTCGCTCGTAAAGTTCACCCACATGGTGACCATTCCATCGGGATCGAAGCCCGGCTTCACGTCCAACAATCGCAGGAAACTTCGGATCAGTAGACCTGCGCCCGCCAGAAGTACGAGCGAGAGCGCGACTTCTCCCATCATCAGCAAGCTTCTCAGCCGGTAATGCACCAGCTCGGTTGTTGCTCCCCGCCCTCCTTCCTTCAAGAATCCGCCCAATCTCTGTCGCGTGACCGCCAATGCTGGACCCATCCCGAAGAGCAAACCGGTCAGAACCGAAATACAAAACGTAAACGCGAGAACCCTCAGATCGACGTTTACTTCCTGCACTCTCGGCAATTCGGGTGGGCTCGCCGCCACCAGCAACCTCACGAGTCCCCAGGCCAACGCAAGCCCCAGCGCTCCTCCGCTCACCGCAAGAAGCATGCTCTCCGTCAAGAGTTGTCGAATGATGCGCACCCGCCCGGCGCCCAGAGCGTTACGGATCGCAATTTCGCGGACCCGGCTGAATGCGCGAGCTAAAAGTAAGTTCGCGATGTTTGCGCACGCAATGAGCAGAACGAGTCCAACGACACCTAGTAATACCACCAGCGTCTGCCGAACCGGCCCGGTTGATACTTCGCGCAGTGGAACGAGCTTCGCGCTATGTCCTGTAGTCGCCGGATACTGTTGATGCAGCCGCGCGAATATGCCATTAATGTCTGCCTCCGCCTGCTGCAACGTTACGTTCGGCTTAAGCCGTCCGATCACATTCAGGTAGTGCGTCTCGTGGTTCGTGCTCAGCTTGCGTTCCCAATCCGCTGAGGTGCCGAACACTTCGGGCACCGTGTTGACGGGATTCACCCAGATCTCTACATCGTTCCCGTACCGGAAGTTGGCGGGAAGTACTCCAATGATCGAAACCGGCCGACCATCCAACACGATGTTTTGGGTGGTAACATCAACCGCGCCTCCGAAGCGCGACTGCCAGAACCCGTAGGTCAGCAGTGCAACCCGCAGTGCTCCGAACGACCCTTCGTCTGGCAGGAAAGCCCGCCCGAGAATCGGCTGGACGCCGAGAACGGAAAGGAAATTGGGCATCGCCACCATCCCGGGAAGTCGCTCCGCCGCGCCACGCCCAGTCATGGTGAAGTTGACCCGGTGCACCGCAGTCATCTGCTGAAAAGACTGGTTTTGGGACTGAAAATCGAGAAAATCGCCGGCGGCGAATGGAGCCTGCGCAAGATTCGGCTGCGATTCCCAGAACCAAACCAGCCGATCAGGCTCGGGGTAAGGAAGCGGCCGCACCAAAACCGCGTTCACAATGCTGAAAATTGCCGTGTTCGCCCCTATTCCCAGCGCCAGAGCGAGTATTGCAACAGCCGTAAGTCCTCGGCTGCGCGTAAGCATGCGCAACCCGAACACCATGTCTTGCCACAGGGCAGCCATAGGCGTCCTTTCCCAAATCGTAGCGGGATGCTTCGCTTTAGACGAAGCGTCCGCCGTGTGGATAGGCGCCTACCGCCTCCTTGCCGTTATGCACCTGGGATGGTGACTTAGACTCGCAGGGGTGGATCGCCCTCAAAGGCTCAGACGGTGTTGACTCTGTCCTTTTCCGGGTTCCCTGCCCTTGCGGCCTTGGGCGGATTTGGGCACTTTGTCCCTTTTGCGGCGCTTGATGGTCTGGCAGTTGGTCTTCGAGTGGACGTTCTTGTAGCATGGTCGGCATGAAAAGACTCGAATCCGGCAAACGCAGTTCTGCGGCGAAAGGCAACGGCGTTCCGAAAAACGTTGATGAATACCTTGCTGGCGTCCCGCAACCGGCCCGCAGCACCCTGAACAAGATTCGCGTGGCGATTCGGTCCGCGGTCCCGTCCGAAGCGATCGAGACCATCAGCTACGGGATTCCGGCGTTCAAGCACGAAGGAGTGCTGGTGTGGTTCGCCGCGTTCTCGAACCACTGCAGTTTCTTCCCGACGGCAGCTGTGATCGAGGCCTTCAAGACCGAACTGCAGGGCTTCTCTACATCCAAAGGGACCATCCACTTCCCCACGGACAAGCCACTGCCGGCTGCACTTGTCAAAAAAATGGTGAAGCTGCGGGTCGCGCAAATCGAAAGGAAGAAACGCCGCTGACGGTATGACTGCTCAACCAGCGGCAGCTTCCGTGGATGCCGCCGGCTGCTCCGGCGTTGTCGTGCCGGCGGACTTGGCGGTAATTTCGAGTCCATTCTTGTTCATATCGAACCTCTGTTTCCGGTCCAAGCCTTTCACAAATCCACGCGCTGCTTTAGCGACGGCTCCGGGAAGGCTCGACGCCTCCACCGTGACTGTCAATTCCACCGTTTCTTCACTTCGATCTCGAAAGCGAAATTGCACCTCAAACGTTTTCATGCTCCCAACCTCCCTTTTTTTGACCTCTGACACTGAAAACAGGAACCAGTTCGCACACTCCATGTTGCCGGCGAGTTTAAAAACCGCCTAGGCTACTGATTCCGACGATGTTTTCGACCGGAGCGCTTCGTTTTCCGGGCCTTAAGTTCTGCTTTAAGGGTCTCGTTCTCTTTCGCCAACGTATCGCGCGCGGCTGTCATTGTTTCGATATCGTTTCCCAATTGGCCGTTTTCTTTCTGGAGTTCGGCCACTTGAGCCTTCAACTGCTCGTTCTCTTGCAGCGTTTTTGTGTCCTTGCAGGCAGCCAGGGGCAAACCCAGCAGTACCGCCACAGCTAGCCCCGCCCAAGCGTTTTTCCGCGTCATTCGTCATCCTTCGTTGACAAGAATGTTCACAAGAACTTGATTCGCAACTGGAACAACAGATAGCGGGTGGGAGGGAAGGCACCGCTGGCGACTGGGCCAGCGTAATCGAGTTTCCTAGATCGCGCAAGGCCCGACAAACGCGCGGTAACCAATCCATGCGTATTGGTTTTCTAAGGGTGAGGACTCTGCCTCTTGAAGCCTCGGTCTGCTTTGCGCGTTTCCCCTTCAACGTTTCCGTGTCGACGGCGGACGCACGGCAGCCTCTCGGTTTTTCCACACATTTCCACAGTCGCGTCAGGCCAATCCATTCCCGCCCAACTCCCTTAAACCTCTGGACTTCCACCAATCTGGTTCGAATCGGCACTTCGCCGCTCGAACTGCCACTCAGTCACTGGAAATTCGCAAAGGAGAGTTGCCCCACTGGCCCTGTTTACCAAACTGGACCCTAATCAGGCCGGGGGGCCGAGGAGGCCTGGGAGGCCGGGCAAGGCCCAATGTGAAGCCTATGGAGAGGAGATGCGGCGCTGTTAGGCTGATCTGTGAGGCAGGAACCTCAATCTGAGGGATGAAGGGAAGTCAAAGGGGCCGTCCGGAGCGAGGATATCTCTCTTGCCTGCCATGGCCGCGACCAGGCACCTTCCTCGGCGGTAAAGATTGTCGAGAAACTGCGGTTGTGCTAGGCTTTGCGGTGCGGAAATCAGCTTGGCCACGCGCCATGCAAGTCCCAGCGTCCGAAGCGTTCTCTCCTTACTGTCCTCAGCAGAGTTCCCCGAGGGGGAAAACTCTCTCCGGAGAAACCTGACGAACGGCTGGGGCCATTCGATAACCAGCTCCCTCGGAGCCTGGCCATCAGAAGGAACTGGATAAGCCCATGTCCGGTACACAGGCAGCCTCAAAGACCGAAAAAGAAACCGTCGAGATCAAACTCGCCCATTCCCCTGATTCCGACGATGCCTTTATGTTTTATGCGCTAGCCACCCATAAGCTCCCCACCCCCGGTTACAAATACACCCACGTCCTCTCCGACATTCAAACCCTGAACGAGGCAGCCCTTACAGAAACCTACGACGTCACCGCTGTAAGCTTCGCTGCCTATCCGAGCTTGCGCGATAAGTACGTCCTGCTCGACTGCGGCGCCAGCTTTGGGGAGAACTACGGCCCCATTGTCGCCTCCTCTAAGCCAATGAAAAAAGAAGACTTAGCTGGCAGGAGGATCGGCGTCCCCGGCCTCAAGACAACCGCCTATCTCACCTTGAAGCTCTTTGAACCCAACTTTGAACCGGTTGTGTTGGCCTTCGACAAGATCCTGGACGCCGTAAAGAACGAAGTCGTTGAAGCTGGCCTCCTGATCCACGAAGGGCAACTCCTCTTCCCGCAGCTCGGTATGCACCGCGTCCTTGACTTGGGCATCTGGTGGCACGAGCAAACGGGCCTACCGCTACCGCTGGGCGGCAATGCCGTACGACGCGCTTTGGGGCCGGCCCTGGGCTTGCAAATTGCGAAAACGATTAAAGATAGCGTCGAATACGGCCTGGAACATCGCGAAGAAGCTCTCAACTACGCCATGCAGTTTGCCCGCGACATGGAGACCGAAGTCGCTGACAAGTTTGTAGGCATGTACGTCAACCGCTGGACGCTCGGCTACGGCGAGCGTGGCAGGCAAGCGGTCCGCACGTTAATCGAGCGCGGCACCGCCGCGGGCCTTCTCCCCGGTCCACCAGACATCGAGTTCCTTAGCTAACAGCAACACAATAAAAGGCTTACTCTAAATCGCAAGTGACCTTCGCTTCAATTCCTCGAGAATCTCCGGGCGCGTCCTAAAACGACCTCGTACTGCCAGCCATCCCGGCAACCATCCAGGCCAATTCGCTCACTCAATCAGTGGGCCCTCACCTCTACCGGTGTGAACCACAAATCCTGATAGTCAAAACTGAAATCAGCGAGCGGTGAAACCGCGGCCATGGTGAAGTGGTCGATGCTTCCGTCGGGATTCAGCGTGAAGGTCACAAACGCATCTTCGATAGTCCGGTCGCGCCAATGCGCCTTGAACGTGTCGTACTGCCAGTGCTCGAGGTCGGCCACGGCGTTTGGCGTATGATCCAGGCGGAAGACGAGCCCCGCGTTTTCCTGTCTGATCGCGACCGGCCCATACCACGCATCGGTGTAAACTCCCGCATACTTTCCCAATGGCAGGGACGGCTTGGAATTCGCAGCCCGGCCCTTGTCGCTGTCCGCCACGGCCTGCTTCGCCGCTTTCTCGAACTGGTCCTCCGCGGACTTCAGTATCGGAGTCCAGTCCGTTGACGGTAACCCAAAATAAGCGTCCAGCACGTGGTACATGACGGAGTCGAACGCGCCGCCTTGCTCCGCATTGGTAAGAATCACCATTCCCAGGTTCTCTTCCGGCGCCAGCATCACGCGCGAAACGAAGCCCGAGACTCCGCCGGTGTGTCCAACCAGCTTTCGCCCATGATAGTCGCGTATTCCCCAACCAAGCGCGTAGGCCGCAAATTGTGGGCGCAAAGCGCTTATCGGAGAGGGTTCCGTGCTGATGGGTGTGAGCGTCTGGGCCGTCCACATCTCATGAGATTGCGCCTCACTGAAAAGCCTCTCTTCCCGGCCTGGAATTTTCCCGTGGTTGAGCTGCAGCATGATCCACTTGGCCATCTCCGCCACCGACGAGTTTATCGCTCCCGCCGGTCCGGCGTTGTCCAAATCCTGAAATGGAATACTTTGCAGCTTGCCGTCAACTTTCGAGTGGGGCCAAGCGTAATCGTCGGCTGGCTTGAAAGTGGTTGTGCTCAAGTTAGTGGTCTTCATCCCCAGCGGCTCGAGGATCTTCTCGCGAAGGTACTCTTCCCAAGTTTTCCCGGTGACCGCCGGGATGATCTGTCCCGCCGCGATGTACATCAAGTTGTCGTAGGCATAGTGGCTGCGGAAACTCGAGGCCGGCTTCATAAATCGCAATCTGTAGATGATGTCCTCGCGCGTAAACGTCGTGTGCGGCCAGAAAAGCAGGTCGCCTTCGCCCAATCCCATCCCGCTCCGATGGGTAAGCAAATCGCGAATGGTCATCTCATGCGAGACGTACGGGTCATACATCTGGAAGCCCTTCAACCGCTCGTATACCTTGTCGTCCCAGGAAATTTTCCCCGCGTCCACCAGCGATGCCAGCGCCGCGCTGGTAAACGCCTTGGTGTTCGAGCCAATCCCAAACAGTGTGTTCTCATCCACCGGGGTGGCCTCTCCCATTTTTCGCACGCCATACCCTTTTGCGAGCACAACCTTGCCGTCCTTAACGATGGCTATCGCTATCCCGGGCACATCAAATGTCTTCATGTCCCGAGCAACATACGCGTCGAGGTCCACCGGCGGGCCGTTCTGGGCAGTGGCGCAGCGAGCAAAAGCCAGGGGCCATAGAAGGACGGAAGCTCTCAACCAGCTGTGGAAGTTCATGACGAGGACATACTCCTTTAGCGAACGTGCGTTGCGCATTAGACCACACCGGACGGGTGCGAGACCAACTCTCAGCCGAACCCGGCATCTCTCGACCGAGTCCGGCTTCCCGGCCGTTTCTCACCAGTACGCACCCTTCGTTCTCCACTCTAAGGACTCCTCGCGGATCTAGAGAATCAGTCGCTCCCAAGACGGTCATTCCGATCAGCGATCGATGCCCGCAAAAAGCCACGGAACTCTTTTGAATACGACAGCTCACTCCTGTCGTGAAAGGCGCACCCGCCTTGACGCTTTCCCTCCAATCACTTAGTGTCTTTCCCTTCGAATGGAGTCTCTGATGAAAACAGGTATGCGTGCGCTAGGTCTGGCCGCTGGAACGCTGGCCGTGTTCGCTCCCATGGCGCAAGGACAAGCCGCTGCAGAATATCGCGACCACACGCAGTCGGCTGCGATTTGGCCGCAACAAGCGGTTCGCGGTGCGCACGGCATGGTTGCCACGGACGAAGAATTGGGCTCCGAAGCGGGCGTCGAGATTCTGAAGCGCGGTGGAAACGCCATCGATGGCGCAGTAGCAGTGGCCTTTGCTTTGGCTGTCGTCGAGCCGGCAGCAGGGAACATCGGCGGCGGCGGCTTCATGCTCGTGCGTCTGGCAGATGGACGCACCAGCTTCTTGGACTATCGCGAAGTCGCTCCCGCCAAAGCCGCGCGAGACATGTACATCAAACCCGATGGCACTCTCGACAAAGAGCTCTCTGTGCTCGGCTACAAATCCGTCGCGGTGCCCGGCACCGTCGCCGGTCTTGAGCTGGCCCTTGAAACCTACGGCAAGCTGAAGCGCGCCGATGTGCTGGCCCCAGCCATTCATCTTGCCGAAGACGGTTTTCCGATCAGCGAAAAACTCGCGCGGCAATTGGAGGGAGAACGCCCTGAGTTGCAGCAGTTCACCATCAGCCGCCGCATCTTCTTGAATGATGGAAAAATGTTCCACGCAGGTGACACGCTCCGGCAACCGGAACTGGCCGCCACTCTGAAGCGCATTGCGAAAAATGGCGCAGCCGAATTCTACCGTGGGGAGACGGCGAAGATGCTCGTCGACGACATGAACCGCATGGGCGGCCTCATCACGCTCGAGGATCTTGCGCAATACCAGCCGAAGGTTCGCCAGGCGTTAGAGGCCAATTACGAGTACGACGGCCACAAGTGGAACGTCATCACCTCGCCCCCGCCGAGCTCCGGCGGCGTGGCCATCATTGAAGCCATGAATATGCTTCAGGACGTCCCGCTCAAAGGCTGGGATGACGCGCAAAGCGTCCACATGGTGGTGGAAACGATGCGCCGAGTGTTTGCGGACCGCGCCGCGTATCTCGCGGACCCCGACTTCTCCAAAGTGCCTGTCGACGGCCTCACCAGCGATTGCTACGCCAAAGAACTCGCCGCTACGATTGATCCCCTGCGCGCCTCCTCCAGCAAAACGGTCAAGGCCGGCATGCCGCATGTGTGCGGAATTTCGGCTTCCAACGAGGCCGCTCCGCAAGCAATCAGCCTCAATGATGGGCCGCACACTACGCATTTTTCCGTCGTGGATGCAGCCGGCAACGCTGTCGCCAGCACCTACACGCTCAACAACAGCTACGGCTCGCACGTAACTTCCACCGCTGGTTTCCTGTTAAACGACGAGATGGACGACTTCACAACGCAACCCGGCGTCCCCAACGCTCTGTTCGGCCTAATCCAATCGGACGCAAACGCCATCGCTCCCGGCCACCGCCCGCTCAGCTCCATGACCCCGACAATTCTCCTGCGCGACGGCAAATTAAGCTTCGTAACTGGTTCGCCCGGCGGCCCCACGATTATTTCTGCAACGCTGCTCAGCGTTTTAAACTGGATGCGCCTGGGGCTGGACGCGCAGACGACCATCAACGCGCCGCGCTTTCATCACCAGTGGCTGCCCGACGTGATCCTGATGGAAAAGGATTTTCCCGCAAGCATGGAGTCTGCTCTGAATCGGCAGGGCTACCAAACGCGGCGGCGCGGCCATATCGGTCTGGTGAACGCCATCGGAATCGATCCGAAAACAGGTGAGCGCCTCGGCGCGGCCGACCCGCGCGACAAGGGCGCTGCCGTAGGTTACTGAACGGTTTTTTTCACCGCCTTGTGGCTGCTACTCGGGGCGGTCCGAAGTTGGGCGTTTGGCTTTTCATTTCACAGCGCAGTGCACGGGGCTATGCGAAGAATCCTATCCACCTATATGTTCGTGTCGCGAAGGTTGACCGCCGAACTTCTCGGCCAAATCGCCGAGGCCGGTTTCGAGGCCGTCGAGATTTTCGGGACACGCGGCCATTTCGATTACACCACCAAGCAAGAAGTGCAAGCCATGGCCAGCGCCCTCTCGCAGCACGGCCTCGCGCTTCTGTCGCTCCATGCCCCCACAAGCCGGGATCTGAGCGCAACACGCGAAGGCGGCACACCCCTTTCCATCACCGAAGTGGAACGCGTGCGCCGCGTTGAAGCCATGGACGAGTTGAAACGCGTGATCGACGTCGCCGAGGATTTGCCTTATTCCCGGCTGATTCTGCACATGGGTGGTCCGCGCGAAACCGCTGACCCGCGTAAGCGCGACGCCGCCTTCAGTTCCCTCGAGCATCTGGTTTTGCATGCTCACCACCGCGGGGTGACCATCGCCGTGGAAAACACCACCAGCGAGATGGGCGATCCCGCCTATCTCCGCACCTTCGTCGACGAAACGCGCTTGACTGGCCTGCGCTTCAACTTCGATATCGGCCACGCATACCTTGCCGACGGTCCGGAAGCCGAGCGCATCGAAAAGGCATTTGCCCCGCTTCGCGAACTGGTCATCTCCGCGCACATCCACGACAATCACGGGGAAAAAGACGAGCACCTACCGCCCTACGACGGCACCATCGATTGGGAATCCGCCGTCAAAACGATGAAGTCCGCGCCCGAACAAGACCTCGCACTTACGCTCGAACTCAAAGAAAGGACCGGCCACGACACGCCGTCCACTGCCGAGCAACTCGCCGCCGCCAGCGAATCCCTCGAACGCTTCGAGCGCGAATGGGCTTAGTTGGCGGGATCTGAAGTTCGAATTTAGCACCGATGGAGGGGTGAGGCGCGGAACTGCCGTTTACCTTCGGTATCCTACGTTTTGAGGTGCCGGCGATCCGCCGCAAGAATGACCTTAAGCGATTGCCGCTCCACATCGCCTGCTCCAAAAGCGCGAACATCGACCCATACTTTTCAAGTTGGCATCGTCGGCACAATGGCAAACCGCTGAACGCCCTCGTCGACTTGCGGGGCTCAGGTCAATATCCGGCCTTCTCTGCTAAACTAAATTTTTGAAAATTCACTGAAACAGCAGACTATGACGATCATCACTATCGAGCAGGCGGGCAAGTACGACGGGCAAGAAGTAACGATCCGTGGCTGGCTGTACAACTTGCGGGAATCCGGGAAATTGATGTTTCCCATTTTTCGCGACGGCACAGGAATCATCCAGGGCGTCTGCGCGCTGAAGGAAAATCCCGAGGCTTTTGAGGCGCTGAAGGGGCTGACGCAGGAATCGAGCGTCATCGTCACCGGCAAAATCCGCGCCGAGCAGCGTGCTCCTGGCGGATTCGAAATGGGGGTGGCAAGAGTCCACATCGTTCAGAAAGTTCCCGACGCAACGCCCTTTCCCATCCAGCTCAAAGAGCACGGCGTCGATTTTCTACTCGATCAGCGCCACCTGTGGATTCGCACGCCACGCCAGGCCGCCATTCTTCGCATTCGCGCCGAAGCCATCCGCGCGGCGCGCGAATTCATGGACGGACAGGGCTACACACTCGCCGACACTCCGATGTTCACGCCCGCTGCCTGCGAAGGCACCTCCACGCTTTTCGAGGTGAACTACATTGACGACCAAAAAGCGTATCTGACGCAAAGCGGCCAGCTCTATGCCGAAGCCATTGCCATGGCCTTGGGCAAGGTCTACACTTTCGGCCCCACCTTCCGCGCCGAAAAGTCCAAGACCCGACGTCACCTCACTGAATTCTGGATGCTCGAGCCCGAAGCCGCTTATGTTGAGTTCGACGAAGCCATGACGCTCGCCGAAGGCCTAGTCAGCGCGATCGTCGGAGGGGTGCTCAAGAACAAATCGCGCGAGCTCGAAACGCTTAAGCGCGACGTCACCAAGCTCGGAAACGTGAAGCCCCCGTTCCCACGCATCAGCTACGAAGACGCCGTTGGCGTGCTTCAAAAGGCCGGCAACCCGGCGAAATTCGGTGATGATTTCGGTGGGGACGAAGAAACCATCATTTCGGGTTCCTTCGATCGCCCGGTGCTGATCCACCACTACCCTTCTTCCATCAAAGCCTTTTACATGCAGCCCGACGCCGCGCGCCCCGAGCTGGCCCTGGCCTTCGACATGATTGCCCCGGAGGGCTATGGCGAAATCATCGGCGGCAGCCAGCGCATCCACGATTATGATTTGCTGTTAAAGCGCCTGCGCGAACATAACCTGCCCGAAGAGTCTTTCCAGTGGTATCTCGACCTGCGCCGCTACGGCAGCGTCCCCCACTCCGGCTTTCGTCTCGGCCTAGAGCGCACGGTCGCGTGGATTTGTGGAACTGAGCACATCCGGGAAGTCATCCCCTTCCCGCGCATGATTTACCGGGTTTATCCTTAGGCGCTTCGTAGGGGAGGGGCTGGCCCTCCGGGCGGTGGCTACGCCTGGGTGCGTGCCATCGGGAGCGCCAACGGCTCGGAGTTCTTTCGCTGTAAAACGCTTGGAGTCTTTATCTACGACGCGCACTTTCGGGCCTAGCGAAACACAGAGCAAGGACAAAGAACGATGTCTCAAAAGGTTCGCATCATCGGCGTACCCATGGACCTCGGCCAGAGCCGCCGCGGCGTGGACATGGGCCCCTCCGCCCTTCGCGGTGCAGGTCTTCAAGCGCGCATCAAGCAGCTCGGCAATCAGGTTGAAGACATCGGCAACCTCGAAGTCAAGCAGCCCGAAGAGATGCAGATCGGCGAAAAGCGCGCTAAGTATCTTCAGGAGATCGCTGAGACCTGCAAAGATCTCGCCACCAACGTCGAAAAATCCCTTGGTGAAGGGTTTCTACCCCTCGTTCTCGGCGGCGACCATTCCATCGCCGCAGGCGTAGCCGCGGGGGTTTCCGCGTTTTTCCGCAAAGACAAAAAGCAGATCGGCTATCTCTGGCTCGATGCCCACGGGGACATGAACACGCCCGACTCCTCACCGTCAGGCAATGTCCACGGCATGCCCCTCGCGGCCATCATGGGCTACGGCGCGCCCGAACTAGTCGACCTGCTCGGCTTCAAGCCCAAAGCCGAGCCCGGCAACATTGTCATCGTCGGCGCGCGCGACCTCGACGCCCAGGAACGCAAAATCGTGAAAAAATCTGGCATCCATGTCTTCACCATGCGCGACATTGACGAGCGCGGCATGCGCGAAGTGATGGCCGACGCCCTCAAGTACTGCATGGACGACACCGCCGGCATCGCCGTCAGCCTGGACATGGACTTCGTCGACCCCAGTGACGCTCCCGGCGTGGGCACGCCCGTCCGCGGCGGCGTCACCTATCGCGAAGCCCATCTCGCCATGGAAATGATCGCTGACTCGGAAGCCATGGTCTCTCTCGAAATCGTCGAAATAAATCCCATCATCGACGAACACAACCGCACCGCGCTCCTCGGCGTAGAACTAGTCCTCTCCGCCCTCGGCAAAAAAATACTTTGATCATCTTTTTGTATTCGCGACTCAGCTCATGCGCAACGCGGACATCGGATCAATCCGCGAAGCCCGCCGCGCCGGCAAGTATCCCGCCAGTGCCGCCACACCCGTAAGAATCACGAGCATCCCAGCAAACGTCACCGGGTCGCTCGACGTCACTCCGAACAAAAGTCCACTCAGCGTCCGAGCCAGCGCCCATGACGCCACCGTTCCCACCACCATCCCCATCCCCGCCAGCCCCAGCGTCTGCAGCAAAATACTCCTCTCGAGCATCTCCGCAGACGCACCCAGTGCCATGCGAATCCCAATCTCAGGTGTCCGCTGGCTCACCGAATACGAAATCACCGCATAAATCCCCAGCGAGGCCAACACCAGCGCGAATGCCGCAAATCCGCCGAGCAGCCACACCACAAATCTCCGGGGCGACACCGCGCGATCCACCATCGTTTGCAGCGTTCGCATATTCGCCGTCGGTAAATCCGGCTCGATCGGCCGCAGCGCCTCTCGCAGCCTCGACGCGAGTTCCGAGGTGGGCAGCGACGT
>Ga0210395_10000193_pt1 | contig 47490 bp, 34 predicted proteins | sample IncBWH4OmetaG_FD_150861 | JGI IMG/M metagenome (GOLD analysis project Ga0210395, IMG submission 150861) | Forest soil microbial communities from Barre Woods Harvard Forest LTER site, Petersham, Massachusetts, United States - Inc-BW-H-4-O ...
AAAGAGGCCGCTGCTCGAATCGTTGCCGTACAGCGTGAGCGAGCGGCAGAGCGGGATGTTCGGGTTTTTGCATGCGCTTCGGTCTGTCGCCACGCTGTTGCTTATGTGCGACGGCCGCGATCTAGGAACGGCCATCGGCGAATGTTCGCCCGCTCCTGATTCCGGCGTCGCGGCTGATGACTTCACGCCCCCGCGCCTCGGAGATGCTTCTGCCTCAAAGCTGAAAGAGTTCTTCGAACCTAATCTTTATTTGCTCGACGCTTATCCCGGCGGCATTGGATTTTCCGAACCGCTCTTCCGCGCTCACGATCTGCTGCTTCAGAAAACGCGCGAGTTAATCGCAGCGTGCACGTGCGAGGAAGGCTGCCCCTCCTGCGTCGGCCCGGCGGGCGACCTTGCCCCGCGGGCCAAAGAAGCAGCTCTTGCCATTCTCGACAGGTTGTGTGGCTAGATGCCTGCTGCAACCGACAAATTCTCTCGCCTTACCGCGCTCCGGCCCGCGCGTTCTGTGCCATCACGTCCAGAGCCTCTCCGCGCGCCCAATCAAGAGGATTCCATCCCCCGTCTCCTTGGCGCAGGCGTGGCAAAAAATCATTTTGGCGAACATCTTGCCATTCGCAACTGGTTTTCCACGCCCGAGTTTTCCGAGCCGTCCGCCGTCGCGCTCGAACTTCTCTCCCGTACACGTGACGCCGAGATGTCTCGTCGTACGCGGGCGGCCCTCGAAGATCCGGCCAAATGGCTCTTTCTGGACACGGAAACTACCGGTCTCGCCGGCGGCACGGGCACCTATCCGTTTCTCGTAGGCATCGCCTGGTGGGATGCCGGCGGCCTCGAAGTCGAACAATTCTTTATGCGCGATTTCTCCGAAGAGCACTCCCTCCTCTACGAACTCGCCGCGCGTCTCGCCGACCGTCCCGTTCTCGTCACTTTCAACGGAAAATCCTTCGACTGGCCGCTGCTCGAAAATCGCTTCGCGATGACCCGCTGCATTTCCACGCCGCGATTGGCCGCGCATCTTGATCTGCTTCATCCCGCGCGGGCTCTTTGGAAGCTGCGCCTGGGTTCCGTCCGCCTCATTGAGCTGGAGCGGCGCGTTCTCGATGCGCCGCGCCTCGGCTGGCATCGCGAAGATGACATCGCCTCCGCACTCATTCCGCAGTACTACTTCGACTATCTTCGCGGCGGACCCTGCGATCCGATCGTGGGCATCGTTCGCCACAACCAGATGGATCTGCGCGGCCTGGCTGCCCTCTTTGGCAAGATCAACACACTCGTCGCGTCAGAGCACACTGATCGCGACGGAATCGACAGTGTGGATCTCTTCGGCCTATCGCGTTTCTTCGAGCGGCGCGGCGATTCCGATCGCGCTCATGTCGCTTGTTCGCAGGCGCTCGAGCTCGGCCTTCCCGCCGAGTTTCTCCCTCGCGCACGGCGCGAGCTTGCCCTACTCGCCAAACGCCGCGGCGATCACGCCCGAGCAGCGGCGCTCTGGCTCGAACTCTCCAGCGACCCACAAGAGGGAGTCCTGGCTTGTGAACAGCTCGCCATTCATTACGAGCGTCGCGCCAAAGATCCTGCGCGCGCAGCGGAATTTGCGCGCCTGGGTTTGGCGAAACTTCAGCGCATGCGCATTCACAAACGAGACCCCTACCTGGTTGCCGGTGCGACGCGCCACGTTGAAAAATTGTTAGTTCGCATCAACCGCCTGGAAGGGAAGACCAAAAACAAATCTGCGAATCGTGGAGCGACCGGCTTGTCTCCTTTGAATTCCTAAACCTCTAGAGCCCAGGCACTCAGCGAAGTTTCGAGCCAACGTTCATTCCAAACTACGCCGGCAGAGCCTCAATTCCTACCTTTTCGCAAACGCCACAGCGTTTGCCGCCAATCCAGACGCGGCGGCAGCCGCCTTGGACCCTACCGGCGCCGCCGACCATCCAATCATTCCATTTATGCCGTCAAACACAGCCCGGGTCGTGCCTTCCACCGAAATGCATTCCGTACCCACACACCGCAAGAACACACCTCCGTCTAGCGTTTCTAAAGAAAGGAAATTCGACGAACGCGGCGCGTTCTCGTGTGCACCATACTTTTTCTCGAGCGCCTCCGAGTATTGCCCGAAAAACCGCCCGGCATGTTCTTCGCTGTCCAAGTGCAGGCGCGCCATCAGGATCAGCCGTTTGGTTTGCTTATGTTCATAGAGCACGTAGCGATCTCCACCCCACGCTGCGGCAAGTGGTGTAGCTCTCTCCTCGCCCAGAAACTGCTTCAATACTTCCTTCCAGCCAAATTCCCCCATCACGTTCTCATCAATTTTCGTCCATTCCGAATCTAGGAGTTTTTCAAAGGAAGGTATCGTGACTTCGGCGGGGGCTTGCCCGGACTTGTAAAGGGCCGGATGCATGATCTGCTGTGTGGAAAGCGGTGGCTTTCTAAAAACCGCCGACAGACCGTTCCACCCCGTCGGCTTTAAAATCGCTGTGGAAAAGGTCAACCCTCCAAAATAGGGGAATATCATTGCATCCTTCAGAAATGGCGGAGCCTCTTGCAGCTTGGGCGATTTGGACATATCGCCGGCAAAAACGGAGGGATCAATCGCGGGTAAATCCGTGACGGAATGTCCTGTTCCTTTCAGGAGGTAATCGATCATGGCCGCCATGGCGCTGCCCTCGAGCACCGCTTCGCGCGCCAGTTCCGCGTCGTCGTTCGGCCGCGCCGCTTTCTCCCACGCCTCGATCTGAAAGTGCTGGTCTTGGAGAGCGTGGGTCAACTCGTGGGCCATAACCATGCGCTGATCATCGAGGGGAATCCAATCGGCAATATAAAATTCCCGCGCTTTGGGATCGTAGAGCCCGGCGATCTGCTCGGTCAGCAAATCAATCGTAAAATTGTCCAGATCGAATCCCTTGGGGAGAAGGCCAAAGGCTTCGGCACTTCGCGCCTCCGCATAGCGCTCCGCTGGTTTTTTCTCCTCATCCATTTCCCGGATGACATAGGCGCGTATCTCGTCCCGCGATCGCAGCGTCTTCTTCAGCGGTGTAAGCAGCTTAAGTCCCGTGATCTCGCTCACTTGCTGCAGCACTTCATCCGCCGTGGCCGCAAACTCGGCATTGTTCACTTTCGGCTGAGCTCGAGCGGCAGGCGCGGTCGCGGCTTGTTGCGCCCGTAGCGCGCCTCCATCGACAAACCACAAAACGATCAGCACGAATGCGCAGAGGCGCTTAACAACTCTCTCGCTCAATAGGGGCATAGTCTTTCGAGAATAACAGATAACGCTGGAGCACCGCCGGAACTAGAGAAACCAAGTGCTGCGTGATAGGAAACGTGATCCATCCCCAATCCCAGCCCATTTATCGTCGGATGAATGGGCGCCGTAGGCAGCGCCGCAGCCCTCCCACTTCGCGCAAGCGACTAAAAGGAATGAAGATGGCGGCGGAACGGCGCCTGGAAGTGATGTCGCGCAAGTTTTTTTGACAGTTCGAATGAAAAGTATTTCCGAAGAAATTCACAGCCTTGCGTTCCGAATCCTTAACAGAATGGTAATTCTGCTATACTGTTGGTTGTTACTCTCAGCCCTCTCCCGAGGAAAACATGCTCCCCGGACTTCGTCTGCGGCAGGCCCGTGAACGTCTTGGCTTAACGTATCGCGATGTCGAGCGAGCGAGCTTTGAGCTGGCAGCACGCCGCGGCCGGCCGGAGTTGATTCTTCATATCAGCCGCCTGGCGGATATTGAAAATCGTGGAGTTACCCCGGGTCTGCATAAGCTTTATACGCTCGCGGTCGTCTATCACTTGAATCCGCTTGAAATCTTCCGCTGGTACGATGTTCCGATTGAGGACTGTTTCTCTGACGGTGGCGTCTTTCAAGCGCCGCACACGCATCTTGCGGCGCCTCCCATATCTCTCAAGACTCCTTTGCGATTCGATCCGGCTTTCGATCCAAAGCGAACCGAGCTCCTCTCCCGCATGGTCGAGCAGTGGGGCAGTCTCGAGGGTGTGCTCACCAATGGCGATGTGCGACACCGTTATGGATACATCGGCTCGTCGGACCGGCGCATGGTGCCCCTGCTGCGCCCGGGGAGCGTAGTTCTGGTGGATATCAGCGTTCGTCGTATGGAAGACGACAACTGGGCCAATGAATACGACCGCCCCATGTATTTCGTCGAGTTGCGTGATGGTTATCGGTGCGGATGGTTTCAGCAAGACGGAACGCGTCTGCTTATGCAGCCGCATCCTCTATCCCGCTGTGTGCCCGAGGCTTGGCGTTTTCCGGAAGAGGCCGAGGTGGTCGGCCGTGTGGTGGGCGTGGTTACCCGCCTGAACGAACCGTGGAGCATGCTTCCTGGAGAATCTCCAGCAGCGCGCGGAGATTCGAGCAGAAAAGCTCCTTGAGGTAGCCTGGAGCGCTTTCCGGCATCAACACCCGGTAGGCTTCCATCCGGCGCCAATGAACGAGCGCCGTGCACAGCCCGCCCGGCATTCGCTCGAGACATTGCTTTAGATCCGTTTCTTGCTGCTCGAGCGAGGTTTCCAGAACTCGCTCGAAAATCTGCTCGTGGCACAGTTGTAGGGCCTGTTGCATAGCCTCGTCCGGGTACAGAGTCGCGAGCCCCGCGTGCTCGTATCGACCGCTCGAGAGATCGCGCAACGAGGCCAGATAGGTAAGCCTGCTGAATTCTCCAGGAATTCCCGCCAGCGTGGTCAGCGTGAAATCTTGAACGATGCGCCGGTTTTGCTGGAGCCGCGTGATCATTTTCTTCCATCGCTCCGTTCCGAAGACGGAACGTTTTAGAGCCCTACCATCGACTCTGCCGATTCCCCTTCATGGTTGCGGTCAGGAGGCATTTAACCATGAAGAAAAATATCTCGGTTCACCTGGCATTGCTCGCCATGGCAGTTTTGATCGTACTCCCTGTTAATAGCTCGGTCAAACACTTATCCAGTAATCGCGCTGCCGCAATCTCCGTTGCAGCTCTTAGCGGCTCGCCTCTTCCGACACCTCCGCCTCCACCAGGTCTCAGTGTCTTGGCAGCCAGCGGCTCGCCCCTTCCGACACCTCCGCCTCCACCGGGTTTCAGCGTCTTGGCAGCCAGCGGCTCGCCTCTTCCGACACCTCCACCTCCGCCGGGTTTCAGCGTCTTGGCAGCCAGCGGCTCGCCTCTTCCCACTCCCCCTCCTCCGCCCGGACAGCTGGCATAAAACTCGCGACTTGCTTACGGATTCGCAACTCGCCAGCAGGGTGCACGGCGAGTTGCGAAGCTGCCACGCTGGGAAATTTCTAGTATTGGCTTCCGCTTTCCACATCCGGTCACTAAAGCACAGCGACGCAATCTTGATGTTTTGTTAGCCTTCTTGATCGCCCGCAGGGATTCGATAGCCCGTCCTCGGAATCTTTGCTGCCAAGGTTGGGCCACCCGATGGGCCGTACCAGCACCAACCGCCCGCCTCTCCCCTCTCAACTTGTTTGTTTACCGGGCAGTCAAGACATGCTAGCATCCAACCTCGATGGGTTCCTTTCATCCCTACGTCCGCGTGCTGTGGGCTTGCAGTGCCTTGCTACAACTGATCGTGCTGATTCTTCTCTTCGCGAAAGGCGGTTTCCGCAAGCTGGCTTTTTTCACCGTGTATGTAGCCCTCAATCTATGCCAGGTTGCTTTCCTCGTGTTCGTGTATTCGATTTGGGGGCCGCAATCTACCAAAGGCGGCATCCTCGCCTGGTGCTCGGAATGCGTGACTCTTCTCGCGCAGGCCCTGGCCACCACCGAAATTCTCAAGGTCACTCTTAGACCTTACCAGGGCATTTGGGGCCTCGCATGGCGAGCATTGGCCTTCACTTCTGCTCTCGTCATACTTATTGTGGCACTGGCAACCCATGGCGTTTGGGCTGTGGCTACGTGGTTCGAACTTAATCGCGGTTATCATCTCACGTTCGCCGCGGCCGTCATCGCCTGCCTGCTCCTTGTCCGTTACTACTCCATTCCGGTCCCCGCCGCCTATAAGATGATCCTCGGTGGCTTTTGTCTGTACTCCTGCACGGAGATTCTGATCCACACCGTCCTGGAAACCCTTGCTAAAAAATGGTTTGATGCCTATGAGCCTTTCTGGCAATCCGCGCCCACGCTCTCCTTTGTCGTGGTCCAATTCATTTGGGTGGCCGCCCTTTGGAAGCCCTTGCCCATCGAGGTCCGGAAAGCCCCCCCGCCCTCGAATTCTGTTTATCAGCGGCTTTCGCCAGAGATCAATGAGCGTTTGCGCGAGCTGAATGAAAAACTTCTGCGAATTTGGAAACTGGAGGCGCATCCACAGTGAACCTCCCTCTTTTGCTTTTGTTTGGGTTTGCAATTCTCCTCGTGCTTCTCTTGGCCTGGGTCTTGCGAGATCCACGCACGCCCCCGCAGCCCGGTGTTGATCTCGACGCGGAGGACCCGGATCGGCGCCATGTGACCTATTTCCCGCAAGTACGGCAGGCCATGGCTGCGGAAGATTCCGCTTTTCTTGCTTCGCGAGCCTCGCAGGCACTGACACGCCGGGTGCGGAGAGAACGCCGCAAGATCGCATTGGCCTATCTGGCCTGCCTGCGCAGCGATTTCCTCAAGTTGTGGCGGTTGGCGCGAGTGATTGCCTCGATGGCGCCGCAGGTGGGAGCGGCGCAGGAATTAGAACGGCTCCGGTTAGGTTTGGCCTTTTCGTGGCGCTACGAAATGATTCGTCTGAAATTCCTTCTTGGATTTGCGCCTCTTCCCGAACTTGGGTCGTTGAGCGAGGTTGTCAGCAGGCTGTCAATCCGTTTGGAAACGACCATGAAAGATCTTGGGGAGCGTGCTGCGTTGGCAGCGAAGCTCGCTTCATCGCTGGAGGGGCGCGGGCTGGATACTCCCTAACACCTCATCCACCGCGGCAAGTAGTTCAGCGGCCTTAAACGGCTTCTGGAGAACGTAGTTCCCGTTGCGGGGCATTTCCTCCGGAGCACGACCGAGTGGCGCGACTCCGCGCATCCAAATACAGCGCTTCGCCAAGCGCGGCCTGCGCGCCCTGATCCAGTCATGAAGTATGTTGCGCCCAGCGGTTCCGGAAACGTCCAAATCTGCCAACACCAAGTCGAACTCTTGTTTCTCGAGTGCGGCCATTGCATCCGCAGCGGTTTTCGCGGTTTCCACCTCGTGCTCTCGCTCGCGCAAAATAGCCCCAACCGCTTCTAGTACAGAATCATCCTGATCTATCAACAAGATGCGGCCTTCTTTGACCTGTTCCATGGTCTGGCCGGTCTCGGAACCCTTCACGGCCCTTATGGGCTGATAGGGCACCTCTATGGTAAACGAGGCCCCTTGCGGAGCTACATTGCGCACACGGATCGATCCCCCGTGTTCCGAGATGATGCCGTAGCAGATGCTGAGACCCAGTCCGGTTCCCTTGCCGACAGGCTTGGTGGTGTAGAAAGGATCGAAAACCCTCGACGCGTCTTTTACGCCGGGGCCGCTGTCCGTAAATTCGATGAACAGCTTGTCTCCGTTCGCGCCCGTTCTCACCCAGAGATCCCCTTCGTTGGAATGCTCCAGCATGGCATCCACGGCGTTGTTGACCATGTTCAGGAAAACCTGCTGCAACTGGTGAGGATCCGCCGATGTATAAGGCAGTTCTGGCGCAAGCTCCAGATGCACGCGAATGTGATTCATGCGCAAATCGTAGTCGCGCAGCGCCAGGGTCTCTTCCAATATCAGATTCAACTGCACTGGGACCCGCTCCGGCTTGTGCTGCCGGGCAAAGCTAAGCAAATTCTGCACGATGCGATGCGTCCGCTGCGCCTGTTTGTAGAGTTTTTCGGAGTATTCGATTCCTTGCGCCCCCATCTGTCCGCTCGAGATCAGCAACTGGCTGTAGCCCAGAATCGCAGTGAGGGGATTGTTGAGCTCATGCGCCACCCCGGAAATCAATTGCCCAACAGCCGCCATCTTCTCGCTGTGCAAGAGCTGCTCTTGCGTTCGGCGCAAGTTCTCGTACGCCTGCCGTGCCTCCTCGTAAAGGGTCGTGCGTTCGATGGCGCTTGAGAGCTGGCTCCCGACCGCTATCAGCAGGTTGACATCGGCTGGCGAAAATTCCTTTGGCGTACGGCTCCCCACCGTCAGCCCGCCGATAACGCGGTCCTTCGACCAGAGCACCACGATATAGGCAGACAGAAGCTCTTCTTTCCGCTGCGTTTCGCGAAATATTGCAGGCAGCGGCAGCCCCTGAACCGAAAGAAATGTCGCGTGCACCGCCTTGATGTGCTGGAGAAGGTCTGGTTTCAGAGCGACCGGAGGAAAATTCCTGGCATACTCCGAGCGGTGTCCCACGGCCGCCACCCGCCGGATCTTTGTCCCCGCTTCGTCAAACAAGTAAAGCGCGCATGCGTCCAGATTGAACAGCTCCGCCATCTGCCGCAGCGTTCGATGCAGCGAATCTCCCAAGTCCATCGACTCCATCAGCGATTGTCCGATGGAGTTCAGTACCAGCAGCTCTCGGTTGCGCCGCCGGATTTCCTGCTCCGCTCTCTTCCGTTCGGTGATATCCAGAAGAAATCCCTGATAAGCCGTTACATTCCCCGCGGCGTCCTTCACGGAGATGGATGACTCCAGCACCGTCCGAATTTCGCCGTCCTTGCGCTTCATTTCGAATTCGAAGTCCGCTACTGTGCCGTGTTCCTGAAGCAGCTTTTTCAGCCGGTCGCGGTCCGCGGGATTTGCATACATCGCGCCCGGAATATCGACCGCCAGCATTTCCTCGCGGGTCTCAAAGCCCGTCATGCGCATCATCGCCTCGTTGAAATCCAGGAATCGCCCCTGCGGCGTCGAAATAAAAACACCTTCCTGCACGCTGGAGACAAGCGTGCGGTATTTTTCTTCCGCACGCTTTCTTTCCGTGATGTCCTTCAAAACATGCACTGTCCCGAGCAGATTTCCCGCCGGATCAGTGAACGTGGAATTCGAGGCGAGAAAATAACCTTGCAGCCACGGGTCCGTATCGTCTCCTTCCCCGGCAACACCTTCGCAATACGGGCACATCTCGTAAGACAAATTTTTTCGCGTCAGCAGGTCCGTCACCCCGCGCCCAACAAGCGCTTGCGAATCCCTTCCCAGCAGATGCCCCAACCGCAAGTTGCACCGAAGAATTCGCCCTTGCCGGTCGTGCACCAAAATCGGATCGCCGATCGAATCGAAGGTGTAGGCCCACTGCTGCTGAACGGTCGCAACTTGTTCGAACAATCGCACGTTCTGCAGCGTCAATCCCAACAAGTTGCTTATGTTCAACAGGTAGGAGATTTCGTCTGCCTGAAACTGTTCGTTTCGCGTGGTGGAACCGATGGCGATGAGCCCTAGCGGTCCGTCTTTTCCCGACAGCGCCATGGTGATGCTGTTCCCGATGCCGCCTTCCGCCATTCTTTGCCGCACTCCGGGGTCCGGTTCATCTTCCATGCGAAAGAACTCACAGTCCTTGTGTAACACCCGCTGAGTCCACGCCGCCTTCGCTGGCAATCTGCGATACTTTTCCAAATACTCCTGCTGAAATCCAACCGAAGCATGTACTACGACCTCGGCCTTGTCTCCTTCGCCTTCGAGCAACCGCACCAGTCCGTGAGTTGCTCCCAGGCTCTCCACCAGATGAGCGAGCACGCGGTCCAGCACCTCCTGCACGGACAGCGTTTGCGTGCTGGCCGTCGTCAACAGCGTGAGCCGCCGCAGTTTCTCGTTAAGTTCTACGGTCCGTGAACGCGCGCCCTCGAGCACCACGACCACCATGGCAATCCCGAGTGCCACGCCCAGCAAATGGTCAAACGCCACTCGCAACAAAAAATACGGATGCTGCGGCCACAGCGGACGATCCAATCCGTGGATGCCAGTCAATAAAAACACGCCCTCGAGCAATCGCACTCCGTGCGCGCGCCGCAACAGCGGCGACCTCCACAACACCATCCCTGCCCAAAGACATACCGCGCTCGCGAGCAACGCCGTTCCCCACGACACATTGGCATAATCCGGCGTCAGGCTGCGCTGAAAGTAATAAACTCCAAATAACACCACTCCCGCTAGCGGCAGTATCGGCCAGCCCCGCTTCCCCGGTCCGGCCGTGAATTGCATCACGGCGGCCGAGAACAGCAGCATCGCAGCAACTCTGCCCAGCACCACGGCCATCCACAATTCCGACAAATCACGGCTGAGCATGACAACTTCCGCGAGCGATGCCAGCGTAAACACCAGCCACCCGGCAACCCACAAGCGGAAATACTTATTGATATGATCGCGCTCAAAAATGAAGAAAAGGACCAATAGGACGATGAACGCCGTCGCTTCGAAGAAAGCGATGCCGAGCAGGCCCTGGTTCACCAACACGATCGACTGCCTCCCGCTCTGATCTGCCCTGGCCGCGAGATATAGACATCTGCTCTCTCGCTAAGCACGGCATGAAGCCCTCTATGAAGGTTCCTTCGACGCTAACATGCTATTTTCTTAATGGGCAAGCCCACCGCATTCCTTCTGTGCCGTCCCGTATAATGGCAATGGGGGCAAACACTCGTGGAGCTAGAACGCATTCTAGTCGTAGACGATGAAGAAGCGATTCGGGAAGTCGTTTCCACCATGCTCGAATCGAAAGGATATCGCTGCACGGCCGTGAGCAACGGCCGCGCTGCTCAGGAACAAGTCAAAAAGTCCACCCCGGATCTTGTCCTGAGCGACATGATCATGCCCGAGATGGACGGCATCAAGTTGCTCGATTGGCTTCGCGAATATGACCCCGAGATCCCGGTCATCATGGTCACCGCCATCCACGACATTTCCACAGCTCTCGAAGCCATCCGTCGCGGCGCCTACGACTACATCCTCAAGCCCTTTGAAAAAGACCAGCTCTTCCTCGGCGTCGGCCGCGCTCTTCAGCACCGCCGCCTCGTCGCCGAAAACCGCAGTTACCAGCTTCAGCTCGAACAGCAGGTCGAAGAGCGCACCGGGCAACTGCGAGTCGCGTTCGCCCAACTCGAACAATCCTATGACGACACTCTAGAAGCCCTGGGCAGCGCCCTCGACTTGAAGGACGCCGAAACCGAAGGTCATTGCCAGCGCGTCACGGCCTTCACCATTTCCATCGCCAAAGCCATGCCCGTTCCAACTGACTATCTGGCCATTCTCGCCCGCGCCGCTTTCCTTCACGACATCGGCAAAATGGCCATCCCCGATGGCATTCTCCGCAAACCGGGTCCCCTCACCGACGACGAAAAGCAGATCATGCGCAAGCACTGCGAAATCGGCTACAACATGCTTATCCGTATCCCGTTCCTCCGGGACGCCGCCGAAATCGTCCTCGCTCACCAGGAATTCTTCGACGGCACCGGCTACCCGCGCGGCCTAAGAGGCGAACAGATCCCCCTCGGCGCCCGCATTTTCACCATCGCCGACTCTCTCGACGCCATGATCAGCGACCGCCCCTACCGTCGCGCTCTTCCCATGTCCCATGCCCGCGAAGAAATTTGCCGCTGCTCCGGCACGCAATTCGACCCCAAAGTGGTCGAAGTCTTCTCGACCATCCCAGAACAACACTGGATCGACCTGCGCGAACACCTGGGCTCCCCCTTCCGCCTCGCCCATCTCAAAAATCTATAAGTGCTCTGGCTCAAACCGCTTGGACAGCCCGGCCGCGGCTCGCGAGAAGCCAATCCCAGCTAGAAAACCGCGTGGAGCCACCTAAAATACAAGAGGGAGGCCAAACCTCAGCCTCCCTCTTGGCATTCCTCGGGACCGATTCAGCTAAAATTCGTACCGCAACGCTAGCTGACTAACGCGTGACGCGGAATTGACATTTATCGAGTTGATGATTCCAAACGAGCTGGTGTTGCTGAGCGTGTTGGTGTCTGGCGCGTTAAAGTTCGGGTGATTAAGTGTATTGAAAGAGTCCCAGCGGAACTTCAAATGCTGCCTCTCCGACCACGGCATCTGGAACGATTTTGTTACCCCCATATCCATGTCGAAAAACCCTGGTCCTCTGGCCGCATTGCGATTGCCCACACCGCCAGCAAATGGGAAGCTTATGTTGGAGAGCGCCGCGGTCGGATCGGCAAAGTACTGCAGATTCCCATTGACGTCGGTATGGATGCCGGTCTTCAGCGGACCGCTAACTACCGCGGGAGCATCCAGGGTGAAGTCCGTGGGGAAGGCACCCGTGTTGATCGTAAACGGGTATCCCGTGCGGTAGGTCACGATTCCGCTCCAACTCCAGCCGCCGATGAAGGCGTCTAGCCACTTCGGTGCATCCCGCAAAACCGCTCGGCCCCGCCCGACTGGCAAATCGTAGATATAATCGCCGGACACAATATGCCGCGCGTCAAAATCGGAACTTGCGCGGCATGCCCGCAAATCTGTCAAGTCGCACACCAGACCGTCTCCGGTTCCGGTATACGTTACGTAGTTGTTTGTGATCTCCGAGACATTGTCGATGGAATGCGAGTAGGTGTAATTAAACTTGAATTGCAAGCTGTGCGAGAAGCGCTTGCGCAGGTTCACCAAAAGCGCATTGTAATTCGAGCTGGCGAAGTTGCCGATATAGCCGTTCGCTCCCGTCTGTGCAGGCAGCCCGACGTTGAAATTCAGGAACCCGCTGGAGAGCAAACCTTGAACCGTGTCGGAGAGATCGCCCTTCTCAATGAGCTGTCCGAAAGAGCCGACAGCTAGTTGAGAGCAAGTTAGACTGATGCCGTAATTCGCCATAGTGAAACTCTGGCACCCAGCCGTGCCTCCCATCTGGTTTTCGAACCATGGCACGTTCGTGATTTGGTTGAAACGAGTCCCAGCCTGGACCTGCTTTTCGAGCTCTCCGAACTGCTCCTTAAGAAACGTGCCGGAGGCTAGGTCCTTGAAGTTCACAATTTGGGCGGCATCTCCAACAGCAAGCAAGCGTCGGCCAAGCCGGCTAACCGCATTGGCCTCAAGGATGACACCGCCCGGCAGTTCGCGTTGAATACCGAAATTGAACAGAATCGAATAAGGAGTCTTGGTGTCCGAATCGAATTGGAAGAAGGACGGGAATCCTCCGTTGGCTGTTCCAAACGGTACGCCCCCCGACACGTTCGGCGTATTGGGCAAAGTAATCAACGGAGCGGTCGGGGCTACACAGGCCGCGCCGGCCGGCGGCAGGGCTCCAATGGCTGTAAACCGGGGGTCCGTCAGCAGCGATCCGGCTGCATTTCCAGCCATACCGCAGTTCGAATTACTATTCGAATCGAAGAGAAAGGTGTTCTGGTCGAGGCCAAAGCTGGCACCACCGGCGATGCGGTCGTACAGGATCGCTCCGCCCAGCCGAATCGACGTCCGCCCGTCTCCCAAGACCGCATGCATCAAACCATCCTTGAAGGAAGGGCTATAAGCAAGAGCGAACCTTGGGCCAAGGTCTTTATAGTCCGGGTTATAGAAGCCCGGGCCCTTGTTTGCCGGACCTCCGAGGCTGTAGCTCACGAAGGGAATCGTGTTGGCCCCGCTCTGGCCTGCTAATCCGGCTTGGACGCGGTCCGCCAGGTAGGTGTTCTCGTTGATGCTCGGAACCGACTGATACCCGTTCATCTCATACGGCACTGAATGATAGTCCCAACGGAGGCCGTAGGTTAGCGTCAGGTCCCGGCGCATCTTCCAGCTGTCCTGCGCGTATATTTCAAACTCGTTGTAGTTATAGTAGCGGGCTTTATCGCTGCCGTTCGGCAGAACATTCTGACTCTTGTCGTAGTTGAAGTTGGCGGCAACGCTGGCGTAACGCCCCAGAATCGTCGGAAACCAATTGTCGTAGTTGGTGATGGCCGAAGGATCTGAACTAAGGTCGGTCGGGCGCACCGAAGCATCCAGGGTCTGCAGCTGGCCACCCAGTCCATAGGTCACAAAATCGTAGCTATTCGTTAGCCCGCTTATGACTCGCGTGAGCTTGAAATCCGCTCCGACGTCGATGGTGTGGTTGCCTCTGGTGACGTTAAAGCCGTCGCGAATTTCCGGGACCGGCACGTTTCTGGATTGCGAAGAATACCCTACGTAAGGGCTTGAAAGAGTCGGAGAGAATGCTACCTCGACCGGGAAAGTCGGCTGGTAACCATTGTTGAACTCCAGGATGGGACGTACGAATCCCAGTGTCAGAACGTTCAGCATTCTAGGTGAAATGGTCCACGTCCAGCCTAGCACCCCCGTGTAGCTGTTGAATTTGTCTTTCAGGACCGGTACCACCGGGTCACCCGGGAACTGCTCGATCGAGGCATTGGAGAAATCGTCTTGCCCTTCCCTCGCGACGTTGGCCCGGAAGAATAAGTTGTGCTTCTCCGAAATGTTGTAATCGATGCGTGTAGTGTAGAGGTTCACGCTATCGTGCGCTGGTGCCGTAAACCGGAAGCCCTCGGAATTGATGCCGTCTCCTCCAGTCGGATCGTTCGGCAGTGGATAACGGCCCTGCATGTAAGTCATCAGCGCCGTATCGATGCCCACCTTTTGTGGGTCAAGAGCGGCAATCTGGCTCGCGCTTAGGAAGCTTATGCACGTTGGAGCGGTGTTCAAACGAGCGGTGCCGTCGCACGGCAGTCCGGTGGCCGGGTTGGTCGTGCTGTTGACGTAGGCGAGTTCCCCGCTTCGGAATTGCATGGTGGGAACCGAACGGTTATAGGAAACAGACTGCGCCTGCCGCAGCCCTTCATAGTCAAAAAAGAAGAACAGCTTGTCCCTCTTGAGGGGTCCGCCAATGCTCCCGCCAAACTGGTTACGCACCAAAGGAGCGCGGGGGATTCCGTCACGATTGTTAAACCAATCGTTCGCTTCCAGCAGCGTATTGCGGTTGTACTCACGGAGATTCCCGTGAAACGTGTTGCTGCCGCCCTTGGTCTCCAGGTTGATCATGCCGCCGCTGCTTCGTCCGTAATCCGCAGTTTCTCCTGCCGTGATCGTCCGTATTTCCCGCACCGAATCCACCGAGATCGGGGTGGTTGAAACAAATGCCTGCCCGGTCTCCTGATCGTTCACGTCGATCCCATCCAAGGTAATGTTTCCCTGGTCGGATCGCGCCCCGGTGACCGAACCCGCGTCATTCACCCCGGGTTGCAGCTGCATCAGTGCCGCAGGGTTGAGCCGAGCCTGGATGGGAAGATCGGTTACTTCGCGCGAGCTGATCACGTTGCCAATTGTCGCTTCGGTTGTGTCCAGCGTCGATTCACCAGCTTCCTTCACCTCAACCGTTTGGGTAGTGCCTCCCAATTCAAGCGTGGCGTTGTGCGTCTCGGCACTGCTCACGCCGAAACTCAGGCTGCTCAGCACAACAGTTCTAAAATCTTGTTTTGAAAAGCTTAATTGGTAGCCATCAGCCGGAGTCACTCGCAAAAACTGGTAATAGCCGAGGTCGTTTGTAGTAGCAACAGCGTGCAAACCTACCCCGGAGTTCTCGAGCGTAACGGTGGCCCCGGAAATCGACGCTCCGCTCTTATCGGAAACGACGCCATTCACGGAAGAGAATTGCTGTGCGCGTAGGGAGAAAAATGACCCCAGCACCAGGAACAACAGCCCGGCAACTACACCCCTCCACTTCGTCATAAACCCTCCAAAAGAATTGCAGACGCAAACACGCGAGATACCACGGGGGGCCGAAATGGATGCTAAGAATTAGTGATGTAAGCGCAAGCCACTTGCCAGAGACACCCCAAGGGAAAGATCCTCGTAAAGCGCTTCCTCGAAGTAAGCTAGCAGCTCCCTGAAACAAATAAGAAATGTTCGTCTGGATTTTCTTAGGCAGGGTTACATAAAATACATTGACTGATAGTTCTCAATTATGTGTTCCTCTCCGCTCGAGAAGGCCTAGATCCACCACGAGGGCCCGGGGTGTAAGAAACGCAACATTTGCTCTTTACTTTGATAGATTTGAATTCTCCGTGCCAACTTTCATTGGCCCCGAACGTGAGTCGGCACTGCTCCACCACCCCACTCAATCCAAAATTGTTTAGATCTCTCCCACCAGCCAACAAACGCATCGGGTCGTTCTCCGCGAACACCCTGGCTCGCCCTTCCGTCTCGCTCTTCCGAAGAACTTCGAGGCTTCACATCTGTCTGTATAAATTCAGCACAGACGCATAATGTGGCGCCGCCGCCTGGGACGCCGAAAAATCCAGGCTAATTCCGGCAACTAAATAGAAGTAATCAGTTTGAGGGCTTCCGGTCGCTTGCATTATCGGCGGATGTCTTCTCTTTGGGGGGCTCCCCGATCCTCTGTTTGTCGTCGATGGAGAAGAGAACGTAGTCCGTGAAACTGTGACGCCTGTGGAACTGGTGTCCGCGCAAGATTGCGTAATAGTCCGCGCTTGACGGCAACCAAAGTTCTTCGTTGCGATTTTTGAATCTGACTGGACCGTATTCCATCACCAGGTGTTCTGAATTCAGGCGCAGCTGTGGATGAGTCTCGCGCAGGTCTGTCTCCAGCCGCACGACCTGAAAGGTATTAGCATCAATCCAGGCGCGTCCTTTGAGCGCAATCGGAAACACATGCCCGCCCATCCGGTAGCGCCGGATACGGCTTTCTTTGTCTTCCCGCTGCTTGAAATACACCTGCCACGCGAAGTTGCCGTGCGCCCGGCTCAAGCCTTCACACTTCATGTCAAAGTCAGAGATAAGAAGTGGATGAAAAATCAGAACGATGGAGGGCAAGCCCACGCTGGCCATCTGGTTTGGAAACATTTCCGTGCCAGTGCTGCCGTTGCGATACTCTTGAACGTCAATCGATTGACCGTATTTGTTCCTGATTTCTTGAACTGAAGCCACGTAATTGAAGGACAGGTCCGCAACCCGATCCGCGTATCCCGCCGCGTTCACCTCTTCTTGGTGCAAGACTTCTGTGGCGGTGTATCGGTCGACAACTGCCGGAAGCTCCTGCACACGCGCCGAAGCGTTCTTGAGCACATCCGCCAGCGAGCACGCCACTCCCGGCTCCACAGGAGAGACAGCATCATCCACATTCGGAGGAAGCCAATGGAGTGCGGCCGCAGTCAGGGGAAGGTCGGGAACGTCGCTGGCGATCGCCGCGTTTTCGTAGGAAGTTGTCACGCCGCCTACGGTGGCACCTGCAGGAACGGTTGGGGCATCCTTTAAGCGAGCAATGAGCTTTTGGACGGCTTGCGCCTGCGTCTCCGGCGGTTTTCCCGCCAAATAGTCCTTAAGTGCTGCGACGGCTTGTTCGTTCTGATGCTCCGCCGCGAGTGCCTGGCCCAGGATTAGCAGTGAGGAGTTGGCTTGCCCCTTGCCCAGCTCCACTGCACGTTGTGCGTGCGTGACAGCTTCAGCATAGGAATTCTGCCGTAGCAGGGCGTTGGCCAACAGGCTATGTGCGCGCCACGAGTTTGGCGCGACCTCCGCCGCCTTGTCCAGGTACTTGCGTGCTCCTTCGACGTCATTTTGACGTAGCAGCATGTCACCGCAAGCTAGCAAGGAAGAAACATGTTTGGGATCGGCCTGGAGCGCCTCGTCCCAGTATTTGCGGGCCGAGGCCGAATCGTTCTTCTTTTCGTACACAGTTCCAAGCAAATAGACGATGTCCGGATGGGTCGGTGCCAACTGATGAGCGGCATCCAGATGACGGATAGCCTCGTCGAGTTTGTTCGTCTGGAAGCTCTCCACACCTTTGGCTACTTCCTTCTGGGTTTTCGGCGAAAGTACAACATTAGCCGCCGGAACATAGTTCATGCCGTTCGCAGTGTCTGGCTTCAGCGTCACAGTAACAGTCCGATGTGGATTTCCGCCTGAGACCTCCGCGCTCACCCGTGCCTTTTCATATCCAAAAGCTTCGACTTCCACTACGTAGGCACCTGCCCCTACCTGGAAGATCGTTTGTGCGCCGAAAGTTGTCTGCGACTGCACCGCCTGCCCGATGATGTTCGTAAGATTCACAATCGCCATCGTAGTCAGCTTCGCTCCATCCGCTCCGCGGACCTGTACAGCGATGGTAGTGCTGTTTATGTTGCTTTCTACGTTGCCGGTGTATCCGCCGAGACCGCCGGGGCCGCTCTGCGGAAGAGCGCGCATTGGGGTGAGAACGGCAAGCAGTACTGCAAATGCAAGAAAACGAACCAAACTACGAAAAACGTCCATAAGGTCACCCGAGGCCCGAATACTCTTCATCATGCGCGCTAAACACCGGCAACCCTGAGATCGTGGGACCAACAAGGCTGGAGAATGCGTCAGTTTGACGTAAGTTTGCGACTCCGTCAATCCCTCTAATCTACCCTATCTATCCCGCAGGAGCCGAAATGCCGCTCTTCTTTATATAATTAAGTCTCGCTAGATGAAAGGTCTCCACGCCTAAAGGCTTTCTGCAGTTGAGCTATCCGCCCAGGAGCGACGCAAATGCGTTTTTCTGGGCCGCTACTCAGCACTTAAAACCGTCCCAAGTCTCGATAAGTCCCCGAGCAAAGAAAGGGCGCCTTTTGAGAGGCGCCTTTTCTTATTGCAAGTTTGTGTCAGGGTTTAGAAGTAGAACTTACCTGCGAGCTGCACGGTACGCGGTCCTATGTTTGAATCGCTCGTCACTTCGCCAAACTGGCTCGAGTTGATATTTTGGACCGGCGCGTTGAAGTTGACGTGGTTGAACGTATTATACGATTCCAGTCTCAACTCCACCCTCATCTGTTCTTTGATGTAGACATCCTTGTACAAACCGAGGTTGGTGAAGTTCAGACCCGGCCCGTGGAACGAGTCACGACCCGCGTTCCCGAAGGTTCCGAGCGTCGGCGTCGTGAAAGAAGATGTGCTGAAGTAGATGTGATTGGCGGTAGACCGCGGATCCGAAATCGTGATTGGCGCGACCTGGTTGGCATTGTCCGGGCACCCGTAGAAGCTGAACGCCCAGCACGTACCGGAATAGAAGTGCGAACTGGCGATGTCAAGTGGGAATCCGGTTTGGAGCGTGGTGTTACCGGATACTCTCCAACCCTTGAACACCTTGCTCAGTCCCGAATTGGACGTAAGCTGATGAGGAACAGGGATTTCGTAGTCGTAACTGGCCACGAATCTGTGCCGTCCGTCGAACGCGGAATCGCCCCAGTTCAGCTGATTGATGAACGGGTTCGTGCCGCGGGTGCCGAACGAGGAGTTCTCGAAGCTCGAACCGTCGTCCTGTGAGTGCGCATACGTGTAAGACAACAGGAAGGTCAATCCGTGCGAGATTCGCTTGTTCAAGCTCACTTGCAGCGAGTTGTACTTTGAATCGCCGTCGGTGGCTTGTTGTCCAACCGAGCCGAAAACCGTCGGGTTGTATTTGAAGTTCTGCGGGAAGTTGAAGCCCTGCAGCTCGCGCGAGCCTGTTGTAGCGATGCAGGTGGGTTCCGAGGCGCAGGCCCCCGGAAGGGCGGGGTTCAGTTCGTAGGCACGCTCCAGATGGCGGCCCTCCGAACCAACGTAGCCAACGGACAAGATCATCTGCCCGGGCAGTTCTCGTTGGATGGTCAAGTTATAGTTCACCGAATAAGGAACCGCAAAGTGCGGATCGAGAACGTTGAGCGACATCGGTTCGAAGAATCCGAAGTTCACAGCGCTGCCTGCAGCGGGTGGCGTGAACGGGTACTTATTCGTCAAAGTCGCTGTCCCGTTCGTTCCGATGGGACGACCTGCAATGTCGGTGAACGGATCGGCAAAGCTGGGAGTGCCGCCTACGTCTCCAATGCCTGAGGAGCTGACGGAGAATGGCGGCGCAGTGAGGTTCTGCAGCGAAAGTTCCTCTTCCACTTGGTTGTAGTAAATGCCGGCACCTGTGCGAATCGAGAATTTTCCCTGATCGCCTGTAATGTGGCTAAGCGGTCCGCTCGCATGAGGCGCCCAGGCCAACCCGAGGCGCGGAGCGAAATGCGCAAATCCCGTATAGATGCCGGAAGAGGTGCAGCCAGAATCTCCGGGGAAGACCAATCCGGTGGGCGCTGTCGGAAAGATCGCGGACTGTTCGCCAGGACGGAAGCAGTTAATCGCTCGACCGTTATTGAAGTGGTCTGTAAGCGGACCATTGATCTGCCACGCAAGCCCGTAGTTTACAGTAAAATCCGGCCTGGCTTTCCAGGAATCCTGGGCATACATGTAGTGCTCTTGAGCGCCAGCGTCAATGAATCCGCCGCTGCTTTGCCCATAGCTGTCCGGGATGCCCAACAGGAAGTCGACGCCTGCATTGCCCGTGGTAAACGGGCCGCCCGCGCCGAAGGAGAAGTCGCCGTCATTCTCAAAGTAAAACGGGTTGGTTACGTGAAAGCGCCGTCCATCGTAGCCGAACTTGAACGTGTGGCGCCCCATGACGTAGCTGAAATTGTCATCCAGTTGATAGGTCTGGTCCAGGCGCGGCTGCGGTCCGTTCGCGCTAAAGCCTAGGGTGAAACTCACCTGTCCAGGTTGATCTCCCGTCACGCCGATCACCGGAAGTCCTGCGCCTGCCGCGCTCTGTACATTAATACCTGTAAACCCGAAGCTGGAAGGCAGCGTCGGTGTTTGCGGTTCTACCGCCGCGAAATTGAACCGCGTGTACCCGATGCGCAGTTCATTCAGCACATTTGGGCTGAAAACGTGAGTCCAGGAGGCCGTGAATTGCTTGTAGTGCCGGGCATCGACTTCAGGAAAGCCAGGTAGGGTTGCGCCAGTAAACGGGAGGGTTTCTGACGTCGGGCTGCTCTGCAGAAACCCGTAGGACCGGATGGAATCCTTCGAGTTGAAGGTTTGGTCGACCTGCCACAGGTACTGGTCGGTGCTTCCGGGCTCCACGGCTGTGAAGTTGAAGCCATTATTCGCCGCATTGGGAAGTGGCACGAACGCGGCAACCAGTTTCGTAGAAATAGAGTTGAAATCTTGCGTCGGGACCATGCCGGTGCTGAACAGCGAGGAATAGGGTGTCGAATTTGCTGCGCACTGTGGGCCACCCACCGGGCAGGGCGACGCGCTGTCTCCCCAAAGCGCCATGGGCGCTTGCACAGTTGATTCTGCGATATATGGCTTGCCCGTAGCGGGATCAACGTCTGCGCCTTGGCTGAAGTTCCCGTTCAGCTCTGCTTGCGAAAATACGGTTTGCGTGTTGGAACCCTGCGGCTCCCGGAAGCGGGATCCTTGGTACGAGAAGAAGAAGAACGTGTGGTTTTTAAATATCGGGCCGCCAATCGTCGCACCAAACTGATTTTGATGAAAAACCGCGGCTTCCCTTGTAAAAAAGTCCTTGGTATTCAAGAACGTGTCCCGATAGAACTCGAACACATCGCCATGAAAGCCGTTGGTTCCGGACTTGATAGCCGCGTTCATGATCGCGCCGGAATTGCGGCCATACTCGGGGTTGATCGTGTCCGTGACCATGCTGAATTCCGCGATGGCGTCAGGGCTCGGAATAATCAGAGGCGTGTTCAGCGGCAAGTCGTTCGAGTCTTGTCCGTTGATCAGGAAGCTGTTCTGCTGGGTCTGGCTGCCATTCGTCGAATAGGTTCCGAACCGGTCGGACGAGGCCATCACGCCCGGCTGTAGCAGTTGTAGCTGCGTCCAGTTCCGGCCGTTCAGGGGCATATCCACGATGGTGTCGCCATTGATGACTGTGCCGAGCTGCGTGTTCGCCGTTTCTACCTGGACGTTCGACGCTTCGACAAGGACTTGTTCGGAAATCTGGCCAATCTCCATCTTGATGTTCAACTGATAGATTTGGTCGAGGACGAGAGTGATGCCAGTCGTAGTAAAAGTACGGAAACCCGCGCCTGTCGCCGTGACTCGATAGGTTCCGATCGGGAGATTCAAGAAGACGAAGTTTCCGTCCGCGCTCGTCTCCGCCGTGTACACGATGTTAGTCCCCACGTTGGTAGCGGTAAGCTTCGCCCCAGACAGCACTGCTCCCGTCGGATCCGTCACCGATCCCTGGATCTTTGCGTAAAGATTGTCCGCTCTTGCTGGCTGAAGGCCAACCTGACTGAAGAACAAGGCCACCACAACCGCGATTGATAGTACAAAGGGCGCAATCGCGCCGCTCCCCAGGACACGCTTCATATCCATTCCCCCTATAAGGTTCATATCTTTCTGAATCTGGGCACTATAGATCCACCACCGACCTACTCGTCATTAGGCAAGGCACTGTCCAATCTGTGCTTTACATAAACAGTCCATCAATTTCCGCTAACTCTTTTATTTCCAATAAGGTACTAGGACTCTTTATATGTTCTTTATGTTTAGAAATTCCGAATTTTGTAGGGATTCCATTACTGTCTCCAATAAACTGAATCTTAAGCACCGATATTTCTGCGCCAGGGCACTCTAGCGCCTTCCGAAAACCTTGCATATCTGTCATTTAGCAATTCCACGAACGTAAGCCAACTCAGCCTTGGGGTCGCTCACTCAACGCGAAGAGGGGGCCCAGCACTTGCGCTTACAACCTTAAGTTATAAGTAAGTTTTTACAGTGAAGATGAATTTAGAGGCTTTAATTAGCGTCAAGAGCCAGAAAACCTAGTGATCATCGCGCGGGTGGTCAGAAGAAAGGAGCAGTTGCCCTAACCCCTTGGATAAGTCATTTTTGGGCGTGATCAGGCTAACAACCACAGTTCCCCGGGGAGGAAAGTCGTAGAAGTGCCCAGGGTGAACGTAAACCCCCTTCGTGGCGAGCAGTTCGAGCGCAAGTTCCTCATCCGAGTGAGCAGCAGGCACCCGTATGACGGCATTCCATCCGCCCTCGGCTTCTAGCCTGCTACAAGATTTCTGCCCCGCTAACTGCCTGTCGAGTTCGGCGAGGTTTTCGCGTAGTCGCACCATCAATTGCTTCTGGAACGCTGCCCGCTGCCGTAGTAGCGTCGGCATTGCCCACTGAATCGGGGCACCCATCGAAAGATGCGTATCCGCGATCACCTCAAGCCTGGCAAGGGCCTGCGCTTTGAACGGTTCAGGCCCGCTCACGATCAGCCAAGCCGCCTTCATCTGCGGCAGACCGCAAATCTTCGATAACCCGCTCATCGTAAATGTGAGCGCGCCGGGATTTGCCGCAAATGTGGCCTGGTGCTTCTCGCCAAGGGCAAAATCAAGAAAAACCTCGTCCGCAATGACTGCGATCTGGTGCTCAGCGCAAATCTCGCTTAACTTGCGCATCTCCACCGGCTTCAAGAAATGTCCTGTTGGATTATTCGGGTGCACCACGATCACTCCACGTGTCCGCGGCGTAATGGCCTGCTCCAGCGCGTGGAAATCGATCTGCCATCCATAGTCGTAGACCAGCTGGTAGCGCACCAGCCGCACGTCCTGAATATCGGCGAGGAACTCGAACAGTGGATAGCTCGGTTCCGGAATCAATACCTCATCGTCTGGATTGCACAACGTTCGAAATAGGTAGGAATAGGCTTCGCTAGTGCTCGTAGTCAGTAGTATGTCGTCATGCGAAACAGCTGCTCCGCGCTCCGCATAGTACTGCACCACGGCGTCCCGCGCCACCCAGAGACCTCGCGGATTTGGCTCATATTTAAGCGCCGCCGGATTCCGCAGCGCGCTCAAAATCGCCTCCTCGTCGTACTGAAATCCGCATTCCGTCGGATTTGAAACCGTCAAGTCAATGAGCGGCTTCCCCGACGCGCGATGCGCGGCCAGCGCCGCGCTCAAGCGGTTCGGCTCAAGATTCCAATTTGTCCGTTTCGCAAACATTTCTTTGGCGCATCATTATATAGTCGATCGCCCCGTGCGCCGGGGGTCGATGGCGTATACTCGGCAAGTTGCACCAGACTTCTACTGGCATGGAACAATTGATGAGCACACTCCCACAAACCACTTCCCTGCTCGATCCCGTGCCACAACTCGATCTCGCGGCGCAATACGCGGCAATTGGGGCCGAGATTCGAACTGCTGTCGAAAAGGTTCTCGCGTCGCAACAGTTTATCCTGGGACGCGAAGGTGCCGCGCTCGAACAAGAAATCGCCCAGCTCTCGGGCGCCGCCCACGGCGCTGGCGTTGCCTCGGGAACCGACGCTCTGATCCTGGCGCTGCGCGCCTGCGGCGTCGAAGCCGGCGACGAAGTGCTGATCCCGCCGTTCACCTTCGTCGCCACAGGCAGCGCCGTAAGCGCACTCGGCGCAAAACCAGTTTTCGTCGACATCAGGCCGGACACCTACAACATCGATCCTTCTGATCTCGCGCGGCGGCTTACTCCGCGGACTCGCGCAATTATCGCTGTGCATCTTTATGGGCTTGCTTCGGACATGGATCCGATTTTGCATTTTGCGCGGGCGCACAATTTACGGGTCATTGAAGACAATGCGCAATCGATTGGCGCGAATTACAAAGGCCGCCGCACCGGCTCGATGGGAGACGCGGCGTGCATGAGTTTTTATCCTACCAAAAACCTTGGCGCGTACGGCGATGCGGGCATGGTGGTCACCAATTCGGGCGAGATGGCCGCGCGGTTAAAATCGTTGCGCAATCACGGCCAATCCTCTAAATACGTCAGCAGCGAGCCCGGGTGGAACAGCCGTCTCGACGAAATTCAAGCTGCCATTCTGCGCGTGAAACTGCGCCATCTGTCCGAGTGGCAACGTGCCAGGCAGGCGCATGCGGCGGAGTACACAAAACTTTTGCTCGGCATTCCCGGCATTGCGCCGCCTTTCATCCCGGAAGGGTATGAGCATGTGTTTCACCAATACACGATTCGCGTCGAACGCCGCGACGCGCTAGTGCAGATTTTGAACGAGCGAAAAATCGGGAGCGCGGTTTATTACCCTGTTCCGCTGCATCTGCAGCCGCTCTACGCTTCGCTAGGCCACCAGGCAGGTGATTTTCCACATGCGGAGCACGCCGCCCAGGAAGTGCTTTCTCTACCGATGTTTCCGGAGTTGCGCTCTGAACAGATTGCGCGCGTCGCGGAAACAGTTTCTGAATTTGTCACCCATTGATCGTTGTCCATTCCTGTGGTCAATTTGTCATCCATGGATCTGCGCCACTTCTTCCGTGTAAACGACTCCGCGTCCGTTCCGGCTTGTCAACGCCTCTCACAGTTCCAAACCGCATCTCATTTTCCCAAGTAAAGCAGCGCGAGAAGAAAAATCCAAAGGCCGTCCATGAAGTGCCAGTAGTAGGAGGCGACTTCGGCAGCGACGGCGCGCGACACTTTGGCTTTTTCAAATTTGCGGAAGGAGACGTAGAGCAGCGCGCAGATTCCTCCGAGAAGATGCAGGCCGTGTAGCCCGGTAAAAATGTAAAAAAAGCTGCTGGCCTGATTGGTGGACACGTAAAAACCAGCCAGAACGAACTGGCGCCATGCGACTAGTTGACCGATCAGAAAAAGTGCCCCGAGAGTCGTGGCGACCGCCCAAAGTTTGCGGAATTGAACGACGTCCGCGAGCGCGAGTCGCCGGCGCGCGAACTCCATTGCTCCGCTGCTTAGCAGGAGAAACGCCGTGTTGACCCAAATAATCCATGGAAGATGCAACGGCACCCAGCGGTTGCTGTTGGCGCGGAGGTAGATGTAGGCGCTGGCCATGGCCATGAAAAACATGACGATGGAGACGATGGCGATCAGGATGGCTGTGGCATATCGCCTCGAGGAAGGCCTTTGAGGGCCGCGGCGCCTGCCGCTATCGCCGCCGTCATCTCCACCTGTGGGCGGAAGTTTCCCACCGCCTCCACCGATGTCTTCGATGATGAGTTCGATATCCTCGACGATGGTTGTGCCCGGCATGAGACCTTTCTTTAATTCTCCTCGCGGGCAGCTTTAGCCGCCTGGCTCGTTTCGAGCGGAGGTTCCGCAGGTGCGGGCGCAACATTCTGCGCTGCGAAATCTTCCGGCGCACCTTGCGGGCTGAATTCGTAGGCACCGCGATAAACCACTGGTTCGGTCGCGCCAAAGTTGTGGATAGGCGGAGGTGAGGAGACGGTCCACTCGAGTGTTGTGGCGCGCCACGGATTCGGATCCTCGATCTTTTCGCCGCGCCACAAACTCCAAACAAAATTGAAAACAAAGAGAGCTTGCGCGGCGATGGTGAGAATCGTGGCGGTGGTGACAAACGTACGTAGCGAGGTGTAGGGAGATGCGTCAAACGGAGTGCCGAACGATTGACCGAGAATAGAGACCGCGGCAGGGCCACTTTTCGCCGCGTGGGCTATCAGCCCCAGCCAATGCATGGGCATGAACACGCAATAGACTCCAGCAAAGGTGAGCCAGAAGTGGAGCTTGCCGAGAGATTCGTTGAGACGGCGCGCGAACATTTTTGGGAACCAGAAGAACAGAGCACCGAGAATTGCGAATGTCGCGGCCACGCCCATGACCAAATGAAAGTGGCCGGTGACGAAGTCGTCGCTGACGGAAACGGCGGCGAGATCGTTGCGAGCGAGCGAAAGTCCGGAGACGCCTCCTGCCAGGAAAAGAGAAACGAATCCGAGAGCAAAAAGCATCGCCGTATTCAGCTGGATTCTTGCATTCCACAGTGTGCCGAACCAACTGAGCAGGAGTACCGAGGCGGGCAAGCCGAGTGACGATGCCAGCAGCGAAAAAACCAGCGGAGACCACGGATTGAGGCCGCTCGAAAACATGTGCTGGCCCCAAACGAAAAAGCCCAAGAGGCCGACACCGCAAAGAGCGAGAGCCGCGGCGCGCTCGGCCCAAACGGGCTTGCGCGAAAAAGTCGAAAGCAGATGGGAGACGATTCCGAAACACGGAAGCATGGCGACATACACTTCGGCCTGGGCGAAAAACCAGAAGAGTCGCTGCCAGAGAGAAAGCAGAGTGGATTGCGCGAGAGACGCTGGCTGTTGCGAGAGAAAAGTTAGCGGCGAGAAGAATTGCGAGGCGAGGAGGCGGTCGGACAGGAGAAAAACACAAGCGGCGAGGAGAATGCTGAAAATCAACATGCTCAGAATGGCGTTGATGAACCAGGCCCAAACGGTGAGGGGCATTCGCGGCAAAGTCATGCCCTTGGCGCGAAGGTCGAGCACAGTAACGGTAAAATTGAGCGCTGTGAGCAAGGCAGCCAGGCAGAAGAGCGCGACGCTCGTGGTCCACAGTGTGAAGCCGGCGTCCGGCGAAACGAAAAAAGCTGCGGTCATGCCAGCGAGCGAGGCGACTGTGGCCCAAAAGGAAAACAGATTCAGCACAGGAAACGCCATTTCTCGGGCGCCGATTTCGAGAGGCAAGAAATAATTGCCGAAGCCGGCTTGCGGCGCGGTGGTGAGCACCAGGAAAACCATCAACGAGCCGTGCAGCATGGTGACAGCGGCGTAGCGCTCCGGCGTGCCGCCGAATCTGGAGAGAAACGGGATTTGCGCGGCCGGCCACAGGAGGTGAATGCGCATCAGCAGCGAGAGGAGCATCCCGAGAAGCACGCTGCCCAAGGCAAGCCACAGATAGCGGAGACCGATCACTTTGTGACCGGAGTTGAAAATGGTGCGGGCTAGAAAACCGGGAGCGGGAGCTTCCGGCGCCGCGCTGCCGCCGCTAGGGTAGGTGACCATTCCGAGTGCCACTATACGCCTGCCAGCTGGATGCGGGAAGCCGCCAGAGAGGAGCGGTGATTGGTGACTTGTAACAGGGGACTGGTGGAAAAGAGAGGAGGTCCTGCCGCGTTTTCCTTGCCCGTTGCCATGGCGTGGAATTCCGATATCGAGGGACGATTGGTGAGCGCGTTAACCCGGAGCTAGGCTGTCGGACCGCGAGGGGGACGTTCCCGGTTCTCTGCGTTTCACTTCTTACTACCCTCGGACTCCTCTGTCAGCCGCTTGGCAACGCGCTCTTCCAACAGCTCGAACACTTTTTGGATATCGGCGAACGTGGTCGTAGCATCATTGTTGTAACCCATCAGGCGATGGTCGTAGTTTTTTGCTTTTGGGGCAATCTCATCGATCACGAACCGAGCCTCCTGCATGGCCGCCCCGCGGTGCTTGAAGTTGCCGCTAACTTCATTCGTGGCCTTCTCCAACGCGCAATACAGACTGAAAGTCTTGGCCTCTGGCGGGCAGACCCTCGTATCGGCGCGGTTCCACTTTGATGGCGAACTCAGAATCTCTCGCGCGCGCTGCACAATCTTCACATCGGCTTTCGTTACGGGCGGCCGGACATTAGAGTCGTCGCCAGAAGGGTTAGCGGTCTTGTCCGAGGGTACTTGCGCCTTGAGCACAGGGCCGAAGACTAGAATGGCTGCGAGAATCAGGATGTGTGTTTTGCCCGCCATAAGGTTTCGTCTGCTTCTTCCTCTAGCCAGCCGCTTTCCGAAGAGTAAGGCCCAGTGCACGATCGGTCAAGCCGACCTACCTCGATCTACCTCGATCAGGTCCGCGTCCAAGTGCAGGGTTATTCGGAACCGGATTTCTGCCGGCGGGCCCTTGAGGGCGATTCTTACACGGACAATTTGGTCTGTTCAGCAATACCGGGCGATCCGGCGGAAAGGAGCAATTAGGCGGTGAGAATTGGTAGATTGTCGGTAGGAATCTGTTATGGAAGCCGCCGGCCATCGCGCAACTTGGAAGACCTTGTTGGCGTTCGCAACTATTTATTTCGTGTGGGGATCCACATTTCTCGCCATTCGCGTTGGCGTGCGCGAAGTTCCGCCATTTCTTTTGGCAGCGATACGCTTCCTGATAGCAGGAGCCGTTCTGTATGGCTGGACGATTGCTCGAGGCGAGCGATCACCGAACGGGCGCCAATGGGCGTCGGTAGCTTTACTCGCTGTGCTGATCTTTGTGCTCGACTACGGACTCTTGTTTTGGGCAGAACAACGCGTGCCTTCCGGCGTTGCCGCGGTCATGATGGCCACGATCCCGGCGTTCCTGGCGGTGTCGGAGATCGTTTTTCTGCGGACGCAGACACTGACTCTCCGCCTGGCCTTGGCGCTGCTGATTGGCATCGGGGGAGTGCTGGTGCTGGCGAGCCGCTCGTTGAACCTCGACGGCACGCCGATCGACAGGGTGGGCGCGGTGGCGCTGATTTTTGCGTCGATGAGCTGGTCTATCGCTTCGGCGCTGATGCGCAAGCTGCCGCTCCCGGCTTCCAAGGTCATGAGCTCGGGAGCGCAGATGTTTGCCGGCGGAGTGTTTCTGGGTCTCACGTCGGTCGGGCTTGGCGAATTTCGTAATTTTCATCCGTCGTGCGTTTCACGCAGCGCGTGGCTCTCGTTGGTTTACCTGATCGTCGCTGGTTCCATCATGGGGTTCACCGCTTACGTCTGGCTGCTTCATCGTGAATCGCCAACAAAGGTCGGGACCTATGCGTACGTGAATCCGGTTGTGGCCGTGCTGGTTGGATACTTCCTGGGAGGCGAAGCGCTGAACTTGCGAACCATTCTGGGGAGTCTGTTTGTTTTGATCAGCGTGGTGATGATCACTACGACGAGAGCGGGGAAGCCCGTAGCGGGAGCTCTCGTGGAAGATCCAGGCTGACAACTGATCAGTCGCGTTGCGGACGTTCGCAGTTTCACCGCTGTGCCGTCAAATCGAAGGCGCTGAACGTATCTAGAGAAAGGACTGGCAGCAACACAAGGACTAGGGTGCTTATCGGATGATCAACGCACGAGAAGAAGTGAGTTGGATGGCCTTGTGCAATGTGCGGTACAAAGGACAATTCATGGCATAGATATGAGCCCAGGAGCGATAACCGCTCCAGGCGAAGCAGCCAACTGTCCAAGACGAGGCAGACTTGGTTTCGTGCTCATTGGAACAGACAAGCGAATTGGAGGCATAGTAAAGTCACTTTGTTGATAGACCCATTTGGACGAGAAAGACAGGTAGGAATATGTGGCGAAGAAATTGTCCGGTTTGTCGTCAGCTGTTGGAAAAGAAACTTCCTACGGAGACGGTTCCGTGCAGCTGCGGCAAGTTCATCTGGAAAGGCTAGCAGCTAGAGCGCTGAATTTAAGTCCTCCTCTCCCAGAAGGGCCCCGAAGGGAGAGGATTGCTACGGTCTCCTCCACTGATTTGGCGAGATGGTTTCGGTAGGTTCCTCCCCACAGCGCCCTTACATCAGGCGCGGACAACGAAGAGGCTTCACTTTTGGGCTGCCCGGCCATAGCCCCTAACAATTCTTCTTGCAGACATCAAGTTTGGTCACGTCAATGCTGCTTAATTGAAGGAATCCGTGTCGCACGGGCTCAGAATAATTACTATTTGCCAGGCGGGTTCGGCGGGTACTGCGTCCAGATAGCGATCTGGAAAATGACGAATTCCGCAGGGCGCACCGGGGCAACGCCGACGACGCACACTAGGCGGCCGTTATCGAGGTCGTTTTGCGTCATGGTGGTGAGATCGCAGCGGACAAAGTAGGCTTCCTGCTGGGTGGTGCCCTGAAAGGCGCCCAATTTCCAAAGACTTGCCAGAAAATTCTGGACCGAGGAAGAAACAGCTGCCCAGAGTGCGGGGCCGTTCGGCTCGAAGACCGCCCACTGGATCCCTTGCGAGACGGACTGCTCGATAAAAATCAGCAGGCGCCGAACCGATACGTATTTCCAGTCCGAGTCCTCGCCAGTGGTTGTGCGCGCGCCCCAAACTATGATGCCCGCCGCGGGAAAACTCCGGAGGAGATCGATGCCGCGCGAATTCAGTTGGTCTGACTCGGGGTCAGTGACATTTTCAGAAATGGCGGTTACTCCCAGGAGCGCGAGGTTAGCGGGCGCGCTCCACACGCCGCGATTGGTGTCGGTCTGGGCGTAGATTCCCGCGACGTGGCCGCCGGGAGGCATGGTGACCGTAGTGCTTCCGTCTAGGGATGGAACCGTGATCCAAGGATAGTAATAGGCTGCGTAAGTTGAATTCACTGGGGGTTGATGTGTTGCGACCGGGATGACGGGCTCTCGAGACTGAAGAATGCAGATGCGATCCTTGCGAGTGGCGCAATGGGCGGCCAGGGAAGCGGCCGCGTCTGGAATTGTTGGATCATCGGGACAACAGACGATTGAGATGGGTTGCGCGTCCAGGGCGGCAAGACCCGATTCAAGGGGATCGCTGGGTGCGATTCGCGAGATGTAAAGGGCCTGGCCTCCGTTTTCGAAGAAACCGCGCACGGCTAGAGGAAGATTTACGCCGAGATTGGGAATCGCCAGGTGTTCGAAATCCGCAAAGGAGAGAAGCGGACCGAGCAGTGCACCGCGCCCTGTCACCGCAATGAACCCCGCCGCGCTGGTAGGAACTCCCTGGATTGGAGTGGACGCGAAATGGAACTCTTCGATGTACACGCCGGGAGTGCGAAGCGCAACCATAGGTCAAGAGGTTAAAGGGCGGATGGCCCGAGCGCAAGATCAGCTTTCGCGTTTCCAGCCGTTGATTTTTCTCGGCTTGCGGTAGTACTCGAAATGTGGCTGTCGCGAGTCGACTGAAGACGGCCACTTTGTGCACTGATGGGGGAGTTGACTCTGGTCTTCGGTCTCCACGACAATTTGTCGAGGTCAAACAGATGGTTGTGAGTACCGAATACACGGACATTTCTCTGGCGGGTTCGCCGATGCGAACCTTCGTTGCTCGGCCGAAGGCCGAAGGTGAATATCCCGGCATTTGGTGCTATTCCGACATTTTTCAACTCACCCCGCCATTGCTGCGCACGTGCGTGCGGCTGGCCGGGTACGGATTTGTTGCCGCTGCGCCGGAAATTTATCGCCGCATCGAACCGCCGGGGACGGTGATCGCCTTTGATGACGCCGGGCGCACTCGCGGACAGCAAGACGCCGCGAAGACTCCGGTCGCGCATTTTGATGCCGATTGCCGCGCTGGGCTGGACTGGCTTTCCAAGCACCCTACGGTGGGGAGCGGGAAAATCGGCGTGCTGGGTTTCTGCATCGGCGGCCACCTCGCTTTTCGTGCTGCGTTCCAGCCCGACGTACGCGCAACCGTGTGTTACTACGGCACGGGCATCCATGACGGGAAGCTCGGTCAGGACGCCGATGCGGGATCGTTGGCGCGCGCAAAGGAAATACGCGGCGAACTTCTGATGATTTTCGGGACCAGGGACCCGCACGTGCCCGATGCGGGACGTGACACGGTTGATCGTGCACTGCGTAACTCCGGCACGCGGTATAACACGCTTTTGTATCCAGCAGAGCACGCCTTCACGCGGGATGAAGGGCCGCGATTCGATCCGGAAGCGACGGACCTGGCGTTCGCGGAGACGATTCGTTTATTCCGTAGAGTTTTCCAGGATTGAAAATCCCGCGCGGACAATCCTCCGGGGCGGCGAGCAGTGATGGCTGCCTGCGGCATCCCAACCTAAACAAGAGCACGAGAACGGAACGAAAACCCGAGGAACTTACGACAGAAATTGCGTTGTCAGGGCAACTGCGCTCCCTCGGTCCCCACGTAAACGGCGTAGAGAGACTGGCTGGCAGCCATGAAGAGGCGATTTTTCTTGGCGCCGCCGAAGCAGAGGTTCGCGCAAGATTCCGGAAGATGAATTTTACCAATGAGCGTGGCGTCGGGAGCGAAGACGTGAACGCCGTTGTAGCTTTCCCCTGCCCATCCGGCGGCGGACCAGATGTTGCCATCAACATCCGAGCGAATGCCGTCGGAATTGCCTGGGGACATATCCACAAACATGCGGCCATTCTTGAGGCGGGCACCATCGACCACGTCATAGACGCGAATCTGGTGCGGATCAGTGGGACGCCGAGGAACGCCGGTGTCGACGATGTAGAGAAGTTTTTCGTCAGGCGAGAAGCAGATGCCGTTGGGCTTATCCATGTCCGTGGCAACGACGGTGACCTCGCGCGTTTTCGGGTCCAGACGGTAAACGTTGGCAGGAAGTTCGAAGGGGGCTTTGTGGCCTTCGTAATTCGACATGATGCCGTAGCCGGGATCGGTAAACCAGATGGCACCGTCGGAATGCACGGCGAGATCATTGGGGGCGTTGAGTTTCTTTTCTTGAAAACGATCCATCAGCACGGTGATGCTGCCGTCATATTCGGTGCGCGTCAGGCGCCGCGAATCGTGCTCACAGGTGAGCAGGCGGCCCTGGCGATCGCGGAAGTTGCCGTTACTGTAGTTCGAAGGGCTGCGAAAGACGGTGACTTCTCCGGTGTCCTCTAGCCATCGCAGCATGCGGTTGTTGGGGATATCGCTGAAGAGGAGATAGCGGCCATCGCCAAACCAGACAGGGCCTTCTGCCCAGCGCGTGCCGGTGTAGAGGCGCTCGACCGCCGCGTTGCCAACTTTGTATTTTGCGAAGCGCGGATCGATGACTTCGACAGCGGGATCGGGATAGAGGACGGGAGTCTTCTGGGATTGCTCGGCGGCACGCGCCAGTGGATGAAACGCCATGGCCGTCGCAGCGCTGGCGGTAAGGTTCATGAACGCACGTCTCTGCATCGGTCACCTTTCGGCGGAGAACCCGCTGCGACGCACAATATCATGGGCTGTTGTGTCGTGGCATAACCGATTGCGATACGTCGGGGTTGACTAGATGGCCGGGGCCGCCGTTCCGTGAGGGGGGCGCTTTTACTCGATTGTGCAGCAGGTTTTTACGACAAGTGATTTCCGCCTCGGAGGCAGAATTTCGCGACATGGCTAATCGTTCAGCGGAGGCGCGGGATCAGGCTCTGCTGGCTCTGACTCGAATCTCTTCATTGTGGAGGCGGTCGCATTCGGAATGGAGGGATTTCGCAAGCCATTGGTCTGGGTCTTGATCGGTGTGGTAGGAGCGAGCGTGTTCGGCGACGCGCTGCATGACCACTGAGCGGGCCTTCTCGGACACGGTGCCGGCTTCGAAGTAGCGTGCGATGGCCGAGCGAATGAGTTCGGCGTTGGTGGCACAGAGGGATGTCAAGGCGAGGGCGTCGTGCTTGTCGGTGGCGAGGCGCATGAGGGCGTCGCGGTTCGTCATCGCGGCGGCTTGCCGCGACGTTTGCGTAATCCATTCCTCCAGAGAGGGCACCGTGCGAAAAGTCTTGGAGTTTATTTTCCAGGGAATGGTGGCCCAGAAGACGGTGACGCTGTTGGTGAGGCTGTCGAGACACATGCGGTCTTCGGCGTTAGCGGTGGCCTTCTTCAGCCAGAGAACGGTTCCGTCCTCTGTTTCTTCCACGTCAACGAATCCATTGCTGCGTGCGAGGTCTTGGAATGCCTTGAGTTTTTCCATAGCAATTTCAGTTTACCCTTAATCGAGCATGGCGCTGGTTAGATTTCGCCAGTATTTCGAGCCGGCTAACACGCAAACGACAAGGGACTAAAAGGCTGTACCATTTTGGAAAAGCTCTGCGTGCGGGAGGGAGTTCATGCTTTAGGGGAGAAACGCGCGGCGTAAAAATGCCCCGGCGGGTGCAACGGAGAAAGGGATGCTGCGGATCGAGCTTGCCGGGGGTTTAGTCTACCGCTTTGGCGCAAATTGCCGGAGGCTCGTTGATCTTCCTTATCGATGATCTTGGCGGTAGACCGTGCCGCCTTTCATCACGAAGCTGACGTTTTCGAGGACGCTGATATCCTTCAGTGGATCGCCCGGAACAGCAATGATATCTGCGAGATAGCCTGGTTTGAGAGCACCGATTTGATCTTGCCAGCCCAGTAGCTTTGCGCCGCCGAGCAGGCCGGCCTGGAGGGCGGCGAGCGGGGTCATGCCGTATTTGACCATGAGGTTGAATTCGCGGGCTTGGGTGCCGTGGGGAAATGGGCCGACATCAGAGCCTACCGCCATCGGAACGCCGGCGGCAAGTTGCTTGCGAAATTCCTGGGCGTGGAAGTCCTGCATGCGGCGTTCGCGTTCGGATTGAGCGGGAGTGGCGGCGTGATCGGCGAAGTATTCCGCGATGGCGAAAGTAGGAACGGCGAAGATCTGTTTTTCGTGCATTAAACGCATGGTTTCTTCGCTGAGTTGGTAGGCGTGGTCGATCGAGACCACGCCTGCGCGGGCTGCGTAGAGAGTGCCAGGCTCACCGGTGGCGTGGACGGCAACATGTTTGCCACTGCGTGAGGCTTCTTCGACGGCGGCGTGGAGTTCGGCTTCGGTGTACTGGAAGGGCGTGGAGAAGTGACCGTCGCGGAGAGAGTCGGGGCCTGTTTCGTAGACCTTGATGAAATCGGCGCCTTCTTTGAATTGCTGACGGATTACGGTAACGAGTTCGGCGGCGTTGTTGGCGTAGGTGGCGTTGGAGAGGACGTGCTGGTCGGGATTGTAGTGGATGGCGTCTTCGTGCCCGCCGAGAATGTCGACGGCGTTGCCGCTGATACGCAGGCGCGGGCCGGGGATCGCACTGTGATTGATGGCGTTGCGGATGGCGGTGTCAGCGGAGCCCGCGCCTTCGGTGCCCATGTCGCGCTCGGCGGTAAAGCCCGCCATCAAGTCATCGCGAGCGGCCAGAAGAGCGGAAATCGTGCGCTGCGGTACGGACTCTTCGACGGTTTGCAGATCTTCGGCGCCGGGATGGAGGAAGAGGTGGACGTGAACGTCGATCAAGCCGGGGAGAAGAGTGGTGTCGCCCAGGTCGATGACCTCGGCTGCAGCGGGGCGCCTGACGGAAGAACCCACCTCAACGATGCGCTCGTCTTCGACGAGGACTTCGCCGGGAGAGATTATTTTTCCGGATTCGATGTCGAGCAGGCGTGCGGCATGCAACACCGCGGCATGCTTCGATCCGGCCGTTAGGGATTGGGCCAAACCAGGAGGGCAGAGAACGCAGGAAAGAAATGCAAACGACAACAGTGCCGGGAGGCCAGACTTTGTTTTCATAGTGCCCGAAATGATACCACTCCCGCTTTTATCTCAGGCACAGAGTCGCGGAAGGAAGTGTAGATTGACCGGCGGCGTGACGCGCGGTGACGAACCGGTGACTGTCGGGACATTGGGTGATGGAACCGTGCGCGCGTCCGGGCGTCACTCGGCATCTGGACGGCGAGCTGGCGGGGACGCCAAAGATAATTCTTGAACTCCTGCTGGGAAAGATAGGCCTGCAACAGGCCCGTGCAAACGGGATCGAGTACAAGGGCGTTCCCAAGGTGTTCTGAAGAGTGACCGCGCACAACACAACTGCTTGGCCTGGGACGTCTGGAACAGATTCCTGATTTTCATAATGCGTGAATCGGCAGAGAGGTAAGGCCGCACTCGCTAGGCCACTCCCCTTTGTCCGCGACGAGAGAGCGTGCTACGCTGCCCGCGCGATTTGAAAGAAGGAGATTCTGGATGCGCGTTCGACGGGTGGCCTGGCTTTGCGTTTTTTCATTTTTGGGGGCGACTGATTCCCGGGGGCAGGAGGCCGCTGCGGATTTGGACCGCGTGGTGCAGCGGATGGTGGCGCAGGAAGGAGTCGTGGGAGCGTCCGTGCTGGTCGCACGCAGAGACAAAATCCTTTTGCACAGGGGCTATGGATTTGCTGATCTCGGGCTAGAAGCGGCGGCGAAGGACGAAACCGTTTATCACGTTGTGGGGCCGATGCTGCCGTTTACGGGAATTGCGGTGCTGCAGCAGATGGAACGAGGGAAGCTTTCGCTGGATGATGACATCTCGAAGTATGTGCCGGAATTTCCGTTGCAGGGCCACCGCGTGACGATCCGGCAACTGTTGAATCACACTTCCGGGATTGTGGACTATCACTACCTCGGCGATCCGATTGAAGCTACAAGCCGGCAACCCAAAGCGCTCGACGAAGTGATGGCTCTCTATGCGGGGAAAAAGTGGGTGAATGAACCGGGCGCGAAATGGGATTGGTCCATTTCAGGATTTCAACTGCTTGTGACGATTGTGGAACGGGTTAGTGGACAGAGCTTTGCGGAATACGTTAAGCAGAATATTTTTACTCCGGCGGGGGTGACGGCCACAACGTATTGCGACGATTTCTCACTGGTGCACGGGCTGTCTCGTGCGTATCGGAAATTCGAGAAGGGATATGTGCCTGCAAACGAGAATGACATGGCGTATAACGCGGATTTGCGGTTTTGCAGCACGGTGGGCGACATTTATCAGCTGTGGGAATCGATTCGGGCGAAAAGACTGATCGAGCCGAAAACGCTTGAAATGATGACAACCGCGGAAGGCGCAGCGATGCACATGAGTCCGCAAGATCCGAAAGCACAATATGGATTCGCAATAATCCTCAATCACGAAGAGGAGCACCGGCGTATTGGGCAGCACGGCTCTTTACTTGGGTACAGCGGCAGCCTCTACGATTTTCCGGAGGATGGATTGACGATCGTGGTGCTGACGAACACCGAGGGGCAAAACGCTTATGCCATCACGCGGGCGCTGGCGAGGGCGGTGCTCGGTTTGCCGCAACTTCCGGTGCCGCCGGCCGCGTCTGCCGAAAAGGTGTTAGAGGACAAACCCGTTTCTGAGGACGAACGCAAACAGCTTGCGGGAACGTATGTTTTGAAATTGGAGCGACTGACGCCGGGTTTGCACGATTCGTTCGAGCAGTACCGCAGGACGTTTCGGGTGTTCGACGAAAACGGGCGGTTGATGATCCAGGCGCTGGGGGAAGGACCAGAGCGGCTGCTCAAACAACAAGACGGCAACTTTGCGACGCGCTCCAAGCCCAAGAGCCGGGTGTCGTTCGTGGGGCAAGGACGTACGGCCGCCAGCATGAAGATGGATCCTTCGGATTTTGGGGTTCCGTTGTCCGGAGAGCGGGTCGGAGCGGGCGACCCGCAAACGTTTCACCGGCAACTGCAATAGAACACGCGGCGCTCATAGCGTGCGAACTCTTTCCTATCAATAAGGCGGCGAACGCTAGAGTTTTTCGAAGAAGTGGGCGACTTTCTTGCCGGCCGATTCCGTGTAGTAGACGGTGACTTTGGCCGTTTTATCGGCGCCTTTGCCGATCTCCTTTGCGGACACGGCGGTGTCGCGGCCTACCACTTGGAAGGTGTGCTCCGTTCCATCGGCGGCTTTGACCACAACGGTTTTGCCGTCTTCACTTACGTGAGTGACCGTGCCGTCGACAGCGTGCAGGCCACCTTTGCCCACTTTATCGACTTCGACGGCGGTTTCTTCCGCGCCTTTCGCCGTGTAGTGAGCTACAACTTCAGAGCCCTCGGTGAGTCCGTGGAAGGAGTCTTTGGCGCCTGTGGCCGTGGCGTGGGCGCCATGGACAGTGGTCTTGGCGACGAAATGAAAGGTGTGTTCGGTGCCGTCGGCGGATTTGACGAGAATTGTCTTGGATGCTTCATCGACCTTAGTGACTGTGCCGTGAACGGCAGTGACGACGTCTTCGTCCGCGTGGACGGGCAGGAGGAAGAGAGAAGCGACGGCGAGCAAACGAAATGCGTTTTTGAACATGAAAAGCCTCCAGAGTGAGTTGACGAAACCAAGTTTATGCAGAGGCCAAGAATATCGCAAGCGGGCCAGGAAATGTAGTCGGAAGAGGCCGCGAACGGCGGCAGGCAATGAGGACACGCGAGCCGGCTGGTAGCAGGGAGAAGGATCTGGGGAGGGAGGTGCGTAGAAGATTTACTGTGGATTGACAAGCTACCATATTTCTGCAAATATAGAAATATGGCGAGCGGGCAGGACAAAAAGAGCGCGGAGCAAGTGACGAAGTATGCCGATATGTTGTCGGCTATGGGTACGGAGCCGCGACTGCGCATTATGCAACTGCTGTTATCCGCACATCCTCAAGGGCTCGTTGTCGGCAATATTCAAGAGGAGTTGGAAATTCCGAATTCGACGCTGTCCCACCATTTGGACAAATTGAAGAATGAAAATCTGGTACAGGTGAAACGTGAAAGCACTTTTTTGCGGTACACGGCGAACACGGAAGCGCTTCAGGAGCTGATGCAGTTTCTCTATTCGGAGTGCTGTACGCGGAACAAGGCTTTGCGGCCGCAGGATATTGTTGAGATTTGCCGGTAGCGTGCCCGGGCCGGCAAGCCTCACCCCTACAGATGATGGGGCTTGGTGATGGTTTGGAGCTTTTTCCGGGACGTAACCCTTAGGAGGGCGAGATGGGCGAGGCAAGAATCGACGACGCGAACATCCAGGAGATGGTACGGGAGAAATACGGGCAAGCGGCTTTGCGGGCGGGCGCGGGCGGGAGTTCGTGTTGCGGAGCGGCGCCTGGGAAAGAGTCCTCGTGCGATCCGGTCACTTCGAACCTGTATGACCCTCGGCAGATGGAGCAGGTGCCAGAGTTGGCGCTACAAGCCTCCATGGGGTGCGGCAATCCTACGGCGCTCGCGAAATTGAATGTGGGAGACGTGGTGCTCGACCTTGGATCTGGAGGCGGGATTGACGTTTTGCTTTCGGCACGGCGAGTGGGACCGACTGGCAAGGCCTATGGTTTGGATATGACGGACGAGATGCTGGCGCTGGCGAACGAGAACAAGCGCAAGGCGGGAGCCGAGAATGTGGAATTTTTGCGCGGCGAGATCGAACACATTCCTCTGCCAGACAATTCCGTCGATGTGATCATTTCGAATTGTGTGATCAATCTTTCCGCGGATAAAGACAGGGTGTTGCGAGAGGCGTTTCGGGTTTTGAAGCCTGGCGGGCGATTTGCGGTATCCGATGTGGTTACGCGAGGCGAGATTGCTGCGGAGATTCGGCAGAGCATGCTTTTGTGGGTTGGCTGTGTGGCGGGGGCGCTCGAAGAAGACGAATACCGCGCGAAGCTTGGCGCTGCGGGATTCGAGGCCATCGAGGTCGAACCCACGCGGATCTATCGCGTCGAAGATGCCCGCGAGTTTCTGTCGGAAAAAGGGCTGGACATAGACTCACTCGCGCCCCAGGTGGATGGCAAGTTCTTTAGCGCGTTCCTTAGGGCCGTTAAACCGTTGGCGACGAAAACGACGGAAGCTTGTTGCGGACCGCTAGGCTGCGAGTAACCGACTAGGTTCGACGTTTCGAGCCACGGGATGCGAATAATGCAGGGACACTACAACGTGCTTTTTCTTTGCACCGGGAATTCGGCGCGTTCCATCATGGCCGAAGCCATTCTCAACCATAAGGGCAAGCCCAGCTTCACAGCCTACAGTGCGGGTAGCCACGCTTCGGGATTTGTGCGGTCTGAAGCGCTCAAACAGCTTGCGCTGGCGCAGATGCCTATCGAGGGCCTGCGCAGCAAGAATTGGGACGAGTTCCGAAACGTTGGAGCGCCGAAGATGAACTTTGTGTTCACAGTTTGCGACAACGCGGCTAAAGAGGTGTGTCCAATCTGGCCAGGGCAGCCGATGACGGCGCACTGGGGCGTTGCCGATCCGGCAGAGGTAGAAGGCACGCCAGAGCAAATCGAGCGTGCTTTTCGGGATGCATTCATGCTTCTGGACCGCAGGATCAATCTCTTTCTCTCCTTGCCTCTCAAGAGTCTCGACGATCTGGCGATCAAGTCCGAAGTTGACCGTATCGGGAAACAATGAAATCAAATCTGCGCGCCCGGATCGTGGCGGAATTCCTGGGAACGGCGTTTCTCGTGGCTGCCGTCGTTGGGTCGGGGATCATGGCAGAGCGGCTGTCTGCCGGAAACCTTGCTTTGGCACTGCTTGCAAATACGCTAGCCACTGGCGCGGCGCTGGTGGCCTTGATACTGACGTTTGGACCCATATCCGGCGCGCATCTGAATCCGGTAGTTTCCCTGGCGGACGCGATGGAAGGTGGTTTGGCTTGGTCCGAGACGCTTCCCTACCTGGCCGCTCAGATTTTCGGCGGAGTTTGTGGAACGCTAGCGGCGCACGCCATGTTTGGGCTTCCGCCGGTATCGCTGTCCCGCCATATTCGTGGCGGACCAGCGCAATTCTTGAGCGAGCTTATCGCGACTTTCGGGCTTTTGTCTGTGATTTGGGGATGTTCGAGGTCTCGTTCGAGCATCGCCCCTTTCGCGGTCGGGAGCTATATCACTGCCGCTTATTGGTTTACGTCCTCGACGTCCTTCGCCAACCCTGCAGTATCGATCGCGAGATGTTTGAGCGACACGTTCGCGGGGATTAGGCCCGGTGATGTTCCTCTATTCGTGGTGGCGCAATTTGCCGGAGGAATCGCGGCAACCATTTTGTTTCGTTGGCTTCGCCCAAGCTTGCCGTCGGAGGCGAAGGATGTGGTGGTGCCTCGAGGCGCCGAATCCTGAGCGTGCATGCCAAATGCGTAAGACCGCGCGTTCGCGCAAATTACCACTCGGGTCGTAGAGCCCCGGATCTTTAGGCCGGGGATATAAGGCCCGTTAGAGCGAAGGATTGACGACGTGCTTTCTAAGAACAACGCACGCGTGCAGATCGCGCGGATTTTACCAAGGGCATCGAAGACACAGTTGCAGGAATCGTTTTGAAGCTCTTGCAGGAAAACTGGCTTCTCGATTCTGAGAACCGTGTCCCAGCTTTACTGTCTCGGAATCGGGCTAGCGGACGCGTCCAAGACGCAGTTGGGGCTTATCGGGACCTACGTGGCAGGTCTCAGACAGCAACATCTCCGCGTCTCGGCTGTCCCCACAATACGTTCGAACTGTTGGACACCCTACAGACATTGATCCTCCTTCGCAGTATGAATGCATCTGGAGTTTCAGCTGGCTGCGATGGCCAAAAAAACTCAAGGATGTAAAGGTGCCCGTTTTCGATGCCCAAGCTTTTCTCGATTCTGCTGGTGTATCGAGAAAAGTCATACAGTTTAAAAGGGCGGAGGGCATCTACGCTCAAGGTGATGCTGCGAGTAGCGTAATGTATTTGCAGAGTGGCGGTGTGAAGCTCACCGTGATCAATGAAGTCGGCAAAGAAGCGGTCGTCGCCATTTTGGGACCGGGAGACTTCGAAGATCGCGCGGGCCATCTTCCTCAGCTTCTGCATGACGTGATTGTGCGGCTGCGTCTGGATGCAGGGACGAAAGCTCCGATTTCGAAGGCTGCGGCCCACCACGGAGATTTGCGGCGTAAACAAGGCTACACGGTAGCGATGGCGGTGCAGGAGTCTCGTCTACTGCAGGTCACCATTTTTGCCACGCTGCACAAGAACACGAACAATTTGGAATTCAGCAAGCTACTTCCCGACGTTGTGACCATCGCGGACGAGGTGGATGCGCAATTGAAGGAGCAGATGCTGCGCTTCATGGCGGCGGATGCTGCGAAGCTGGCGAAGGGCAAGTAGTCATTAGTTAATCTGGCTACCTTGTGGCACAGCGCTGACAAGGAACGATATTCATACCCTGCGATTTCCGTCCTTTGTCGGGTAGCAGGGTGACAAAGAGTAGGACTCGACCCCAAGGCTTTTCTGTTACGCCGCTTTTCTGTGCCACTCCAGTCAATTCCGATACATCGCTTTAAATCGGGCCACTCCTGCCCGCACCGGATGGCCCGCAAAATCAAATAGAATCAGACACAGCCATTGAAGTGACAGATACGCATTAAGGGACTAGGATGGCCCCTTGATGAAGCGTCCCAAACCCGTTACGTCTTGTACGAAATGCGGAGCGCCGGGGTACAACATAGCGCTAGCCAACGAAAAATGCGGACGCATTGTGAACTCGAAGAGATGCAAAGGAACGAATCAGGATGCCATCGCTGACAAGGATTGGACCGAGTGTCCATCTTGTGAAGCTTGCGGATACGAGGGTTCTCCGCAGTGTAGCCAGTGCGGCGGTCCCGGTTGGTTGTTTCAACGGCGCTGAGGCTCCGCCCACCATACTGCGTCCATTTCGCGGCATCGAAACGTAGTGCGCAAAGGAAGCCGCTCTGAGCTAAAACCCTGTTACCAATCTGTTGCCAATAGCCTCGATTTCTAGCTCCCTAAGACTCCCACGCGCTCCCAAGTGTTCCTTGAATATTTGCCGCTTTCTCAAGAAATACGAAGTTTCCTGCGTATTTGCTGCACTCTGAAAGGATAGAGTGCGGTCGAGTGGATTCGAACCACCACGGTATTGCTACCGCCAGCCCCTCAAGCTGGTGCGTCTGCCAGTTCCGCCACGACCGCACAGAGGTGAGATGGATATTTTAACTGGCCGTGAGAAAGGCTGCAAGCCCGACGACGCGACGCGTGCAGCCGGCTGGCTCTCAAGTTCGCTTAAACAGACTAGGAAGCAGTTCTTCGTTCCGGGACGCCCACTCGCCGAGGAGTCAGAACTGCTAACAAAATGGGCACCTTTGGCAAAGCGAGGATAATCGCCTGGTAGATGCCCATGCTCGAAATCCTCTCGAACACTGCAGATTAGCGGGCAAATAGTCCCGAAAGGAGCGTAGCGCGGAACCTACGGGCGCAGAATGACCCCGTGCCTCAGTTACGGTTTCTTCGGCGGTGCAGGGGCCGGCTGTGAAGGTACGGGTTGCGAAGAAGCAGGCGCGGTGCTCGACACAGGAGGATTGCCCTGCGGCGCGGGAGCCGGCGATGTCGGCGTTGGCGTGGACGGAGTCGTTGCGGGCGTCTTCTTGGGAGCGGGCTTGGAGACTTGCTGCAAGACCGAGCCGCCTTGCACGACTGATTTGTCTGTACGAATCATCAAGGCCAGCGCGCAAATCATGAACATGATGGCGCACCACGTCGTAGCTTGCGACAGAATCGTGGCGGCTCCCCGCGGACCGAAGGCCGTCTGGCTGCCCGCGCCGCCGAAGGCGCCGGCAAGGTCAGCGGCTTTGCCGCTCTGCAGAAGAACGACGATGATCAAGACCAGGCAGTTCATCACGAAGAAGATCGTGAGCAGCGGGCCCGCCCAGCGGAAACCGATGACGATGATCGCTAGGCCAATCAGAATAGCGATAGTCCACTTCATCCAACTCGACATTTCTATCTCCCTGCGCAACCTCTTACGATCATTGCGAACGATTTCGCTTCTAGGCTTGCCCCGCCTACAAGCGCGCCGTCTATTTCTTCCTGCGCCATCAATCCCTGAATATTGTCGGGCTTGACGCTGCCCCCATAGAGAATCCGCAATGCCAAGGCGTGAGCCGCAGTAAACTTCTCCGCGGCGCATTTACGGATAAGCTGGTGAACCTCTGCGGCAATTTCCGGAGTGGCTGTCTTGCCCGTACCGATGGCCCACACGGGTTCGTACGCTATCAGAATACGGGAGAATTCACTGGGGGTCAACGAACCGGGGCCGTCGAGGAACTGCGTCCTGCAGACTTGCTCCGTGGCGCCGGCCTCACGGTGGTGGAGCATCTCTCCGATGCAGACGATGGGAGTAAGACCAGCAGCGAGGGCTGTTTTCGCCTTCTTGGCCACGGTTTCGTCGGTCTCGCCGAAGAATTGGCGCCTTTCGGAATGGCCGATGATCACATAGCGGCAGCCGGCTTCGACCAGCATTTGTGGCGAGATTTCGCCGGTGAAGGCGCCCTCCTTTTCCCAAAAGACGTCCTGGGCGGCGATGGCAATCAGCGAGCCGCGAGCGGCTTCGACGGCGGAGTGGATGGCGGTAAAGGGTGGAGCGATTACGATGTCGCATTCCTGGATGCCGTCAACGAGCATCGAGAACGCGGAGAAAAATACTTCGGTTTCCATCTGCGTCTTGAACATTTTCCAGTTTCCGGCGATGACGCGACGGCGCTTGACACGAGCGCTAACACTAGCAACGTTTTCTGTGGGCTTATCGGTCAGGGCTTCAACGCCGGGTAACTTGGTGCCGGCCAGGAATTCGAGAGAAGCGCCGCCTCCCGTCGAGATGTGAGAGATTCGGGCGGCAACGCCGGACTGGTGAATCGCGGCGACGGAGTCGCCACCGCCGACGATGGAAGTGGCACCAGCATTGGTGGCGGCGGCGACGGCTCTGGCAATTTCAAGCGTACCGTTTGCAAAAGCAGGCATTTCGAAGACGCCCATGGGGCCGTTCCAAACAATGGTTTTGGCTCGCGAAATTTCCGCAGCGAAGGCGGCTGTGGTTTGGGGGCCGATATCGAGACCCATTTGATCGGCGGGTGTGGCGGAGATCTCGACCGTAGTTGCAGGCGCGGTGGCTTGGAATTCCGGGGCGATGACGTGGTCAACGGGAAGCAGCAGCTTTCGATTGTTCTGTGTGGCATCGGCGAGAAGTTTGCGGGCGAGATCGAGCTTGTCGTCCTCGACTAGCGATTTTCCAATGGGCAAACCCTGCGCTTTGAAAAACGTGTAGGCCATGCCGCCACCGATGAGCGTGGCATCGGCAATTTTCATGAGATTTTCGACGACTTCGATTTTGTCGCTGACTTTTGCTCCGCCTAGAATCGCCACGAAAGGACGCGTGGGATTGGTGAGCGCTTTCCCAAGGTAGGTGAGCTCTTTCTCCATGAGCAGGCCGGCGGCTGCGGCTTTCACGAAGCGCGTGATGCCGACAACCGAAGCGTGAGCGCGATGCGCGGAACCGAAAGCGTCGCAAATGAAGAAGCCGTCAGAAAGAGAGGCGAGTTGCTTCGAGAAAGTTTCGTCGTTCTTCTCTTCTTCCGGATAGAAGCGGACGTTTTCGAGCAACAGGATTTCGCCGTCGCCCAGCGTTTTGCTCTTGGATTCGGGGACCGCGCCGACGCAATCCGAGGCAAAGCGAACGGGTTTGCCGATAAGCGCTTCGAGTTTTTTCGCGACCGGGAAAAGAGAAAACTTGGAATCGGGGCCGCCCTTGGGGCGTCCGAGATGCGAAGCAAGGATCAGGCGGCCGCCTTTTTGAATGGCGAGGCGCAGCGTGGCGAGTGTTTCGCGAATGCGCGTGTCGTCGGTGACGACGCCGTCTTTGAGGGGGACGTTAAAATCCACCCGGATGAAAACGCGCTGGCCGCGGAGTTCGAGGTCGTGGATGGTGAGCTTATTCATGGATTTGTGACTCGTGATTCTTTATTTGAGACTCGCGCCCCAGCGGGCGGGGCAAGCCCCGCCCCTCGAGACATGGACTAGAACTTGGCAGCCATGAATTTGATGAGGTCGCGGCAGCGGCAGGAGTAGCCCCATTCGTTGTCGTACCAGGCCAGGACTTTTACGCAGCGATCGCCGACGACTTTGGTGTAGCCGGAATCGACGATCGAAGAGTTCGGATTGCCTTTGAAATCGGCGGAGACCAGTTCTTCTTCCGTGTAGGCGAGAATGCCCTTCATTGGGCCGTCGGCCGCGGCTTTCAGCGCGGCGTTGACGGACTCGACGGTGGCAGGCTTTTCCACAAAAACAGTAAGGTCGACGACGCTCACGTTCGGCGTGGGCACGCGCATGGCGTAGCCATCGAGCTTGCCCTTCAATTCCGGAATCGCGAGATGCAGGGCTTTGGCCGCGCCGGTCGAACTGGGGATCATGTTGATGGCAGCGGCGCGCGCGCGGCGGAGATCCTTGTGCGGCAAATCGAGAAGCTTCTGATCGTTGGTGTAGGAGTGGATGGTGGTCATCGTGCCACTGTGAATGCCGAAGGTGTCTTCGAGAACTTTGGCGACCGGAGCAAGACAATTTGTGGTGCAAGAGGCGTTCGAGACTACGTGATGCTTCGCGGGATCGTAGGTTTTGTCGTTGACGCCCAGGACCAGGGTCGCATCGGGGCCGTCCGCGGGCGCGGAGATGATTACTTTCTTGACTGGGCCGCGGAGATGCTTCTTTGCATCGGCACCCTTAGTGAAGAGACCCGTAGATTCGACGACGATGTCCGCGCCAACGCTGGCCCAGTCGATTTCGGCTGGATCCTTCACCTTGAAAACCCTGAAAGCTTGGCCTTCGACGGAGATCGAATCGTCTGTGTGAGTGACCTTGTGCGGGAGATTGCCGAGGATGGAATCGTATTTAAGCAGGTGCGCGAGGGTTTTGGCGTCGGTGACGTCGTTGACGGCGACGAACTGGATGTCCTTGTCGTCGAGCGCGGTACGCATGATGTTCCGTCCGATGCGGCCGAAGCCGTTGATGCCGACCTTGATGGACATACTTCCTCCGATGGATTGTGTGAAACGGCGGCGGGCCCTCCCGGGAGAAACAACCGCAAAGCCGAACCCAAAATGCTAGGGGCTGCGTGGAGAAAAGTCAACGCGAAGCGGGACATCCGATTTCCAGTGCCGCTGTCGCGATTGCCACCGGGCGAGTCGGGCGAAGTTCTATTGCGGGTATTGCTTGATGTTGGTGACGCGGTCGCCGTTGAAGCGCACGAAGACGGTTTTCGAAGGGGGCTGGCCGTAGATCCAGTCTTCGATGTCGTTGCCCTCGTTGTCGCGTTCGCGAATCTTGTGGTCGGGCTTGCCGATGGCGGCTACCACCTGTTCGCGATCCATGCCGACGATGGGCCGGCGTTCCTGAATGGCCTTCCTCATCTCCGGTGGCAGGGTGTCGACCCACTGAACCGAAGCGGAGCGCTGCCTTGAAAAATCGAGGAACGGGGCGAGGAGCTGCTTCAGATCGTTCGGGCTCAGATCCGGGACAGGCTTGCTGAAATCGAGATAAATGGTGCTGCCCTGCCCGGGCTGCAGCCCCGGCGGACCTTTCTCTTCCTGTTCCGTGGTCGATTGAGCCGTCGGAATGCCCGCCATTTCAATGTGGATACGATCGCGCAGGCGCTTTTTACCACGGCCACCGCCGTTCAAGTCCACGATAATTTGATGGTCGCGAAAATCCAGCTTGGTGATCTGTACTTTGTCACCGTTATTGACGGCAGCGCCGTGCGTTGCCAGGGCGCGTTCGAGCATATCAGCCGCGAGCGGTTTGCCTACGTAAACAATCAAGCCCTCCTTGCCGGCAGGGAGCGATTTTGTAGCCTTGGCGAATTCGCCGGACAC